>Ga0126371_10002171_pt1 | contig 16849 bp, 12 predicted proteins | sample PanSoiMetaPlot_4_FD_110145 | JGI IMG/M metagenome (GOLD analysis project Ga0126371, IMG submission 110145) | Tropical forest soil microbial communities from Panama - MetaG Plot_4 | ecosystem: Environmental > Terrestrial > Soil > Tropical forest > Bulk soil | place: Panama | collected 2016-02-17 | reverse complement strand
TGTGCTATCCTGAAAACCGTGCCGCCTGGGGCAGGCTGACGCGCCTGTTGAGCATCGGCAAACGCCGCGTGCCGTTTGGCGACAACAGCGATATCGCCAAAGCCTGCCAGCGCTGCTTCCTGCACTATGCTGATGTGTTGGCGCATGGCGATGGGCTGGTGCTGCTGGCGGTTCCGCCTGAACGGCTGGATGAGGGTTTTGAATCGTTCGCGCGGCGGCTGCACAGCAATTTTCGTGGCCGTGCATATCTGGCTGCGACCCGTCGTTATCGTAGCGACGATGGGCGGCGGCTACGCGAATTGGCGGAGTTGTCGCTACCGATGGTGGCGGCAAATGACGTGATGTACCACCTGCCCGATCGGCGTCCGTTGCAGGATGTCATGACGGCGATCCGCCTCGGCCGCCGGGTCGACCAGACAGGGCTCGCATTGCAGCCGAATGCCGAGCGGTATCTGAAAGCACCGCAGGAAATGCGCCGGCTGTTTCGGAATTATCCGGAAGCGATCGCGCGCACGCAGGAGATTCTCGATCGCTGCAACTTTTCGCTCAGGGAGATCGCTTACGAATATCCCAATGAGCCGATTCCGGTTGGTCTGTCGCCCGACGAACATCTTGCCAACCTGGCATGGGAAGGGGCCGCCAGACGATATCCGAACGGGATTCTGCCGCACGTGCACGACACGCTGGAAAAGGAGCTGCGCATCATCCAGCAGCTCGACTATGCGCGGTATTTCCTCACCGTGCATGACATCGTGCGCTATGCGCGCGATAAAGGCATTCTCTGCCAGGGACGCGGATCGGCGGCGAATTCCGTGGTCTGCTATTGCCTCGGCGTCACCGCGGTCGATCCAACCGAGATCGACCTGCTGTTCGAGCGCTTCGTCTCCAGCGAGCGGCGCGAGCCGCCGGACATCGACGTCGATTTCGAGCACGAGCGGCGTGAAGAGGTAATCCAGTACATTTATCAGCGCTACGGCAGAGAACGAGCGGGCATTGCCGCCACGGTCATCCACTATCGGCCGAAGCGAGCCATCCGCGAGGTCGGCAAAGCGATGGGACTTGCGGAAGATGCCACGGCGGCGCTTTCCGCCCAATCCTGGCACACGGGCGAGGAGCTGTGGTCGGATGGCTGCCTGCAAGAGATCGGCCTCGATCCCGGGAGCCCGGTGATCCGTCGCACCATCGAGCTCGCGCGCGAGCTGGTAGGCTTCCCTCGGCACCTTTCACAGCATGTCGGCGGCTTCGTGCTGATGCGCGGACGATTGGACGAAACAGTGCCGATCGGCAACGCGGCAATGGAGAATCGCACCTTCATCGAATGGGACAAGGATGACATCGATGCGCTCGGCCTGATGAAGGTCGATGTGCTGGCGTTGGGTATGCTCACCTGCATCCGCAAGGCATTCACCTTATTGGATATCCAGGACCTCGCCGAGATCCCGCAAGGAGACAGCACGGTCTACGCCATGTTGTCGCGTGGTGATTCGATCGGCGTGTTCCAGGTGGAATCGCGTGCGCAGATGAACATGCTGCCGCGCCTGAGGCCGCAAAAGTTCTACGACCTGGTGATCGAGGTCGCCATCGTCCGCCCCGGACCGATCCAGGGCGATATGGTGCATCCCTATCTGCGCCGGCGCCAGAATCTCGAACCAGTGGAGCTGCCGTCACCTTCGCCGCAGTGCGGTTTGTCGGATGAGCTGGAACGCGTTCTGGGAAGGACGCTGGGCGTGCCGCTGTTTCAGGAACAGGCGATGCGAATCGCGATCGAGGCGGCACACTTCACACCTGAGGAAGCGAATCAGCTTCGCCGCTCCATGGCAACGTTTCGTAATGCCGGCACCATCCACAAGTTCTTCCATAAGATGGTCGATGGCATGGTGGTACGTGGCTACACGCGCGACTTTGCCGAACGCTGCTTTCGTCAGATCGAAGGCTTCGGCACCTACGGCTTTCCCGAGAGCCATGCCGCCAGCTTCGCTTTGCTGGTTTATGCCTCCGCCTGGCTGAAGTGCCACCATCCGGCGCATTTTGCCTGCGCGCTGCTGAATTCACAGCCGATGGGGTTCTATGCTCCGGCACAGATCGTACGCGATGCACGCGAGCATGGCGTGGAGGTGTGCAACGCTGATGTCACTGCCAGCCGATGGGACTGTACGATTGAGGCTGGCGGAGTGCTACGCCTGGGATTCCGGCTGATCAGCGGCTTTTCGGAGGCCTGGGGGGAAAAACTGGAGAAGGGGCGCGATCGGATCGGCTGTTTTGCCGATCTGATGCAGATCGGGTTGCCGCGCGCTGCGCTGGTTGCGCTGGCAGAGGCCGATGCGATGCGCGGGCTGGGGCTGGATCGACGCACCGCGCTTTGGCAGGTACGTGGCGTACCTGAGACGGCCGATCTGCCGTTGTTTGCCCATCAGCCGATCGAGCTCACGCACGTTGCATTGCCGCGCATGACGGCCGGCGAGCATGTCATCGCCGATTATCAGACGACGGGTCTGTCGCTGAAGGCGCATCCGATGCGCTTCCTGCGTCCGCTGTTCAGTGAGAAAGGTGTGCTGAGCTGCACGGAGCTAGCGATGCTGAGCGACGGTGCACGTCTCGCAGTCGCCGGTGTGGTGCTGGTGCGTCAGCGACCAGGTGACGGAACCATCGTATTCTGCACCATTGAGGACGAGACCGGCATCGCCAATGTTGTCGTCTGGCCGAGCCTGCTGCAGCGTTTCCGCCGCGCCATCCTGGCGAGCAGCCTGATATTGGTACGCGGCCGGCTGCAGCGCAGCCCGGAAGGCATCATCCACGTGATCGCGGAGCGCCTGGAGGATCGCAGTGCGATGATGTCACGCGTGAACAGTGAGAACAGGCAGAGAGGGACGCCACCCAGGAGTCCGGTTCATCCTCGCCACGAGCGCATCATTCCCCGCTCACGCGATTTCCACTGAGCGGTCAGCTCGTCGTATCGCTCAGCGTGATCGGCGTCGTGGTAGCGGCAAGCGGAAAGTTCAGATTCCAGCCGCTGCCGAGATCACCCGCAATGTCCCAATCTGACGGCGGCACCAGCGACGAGTAATTGTCGGTGACGGCGTTGCCGCGCCCAATCGTCGTGCTGCCGTAGGGGTAGAAGAGCAGGCACGCCGTGCTCGGGTGCTGCAAGGGCTGCGCCAGAACAAGCCGTAAATGCGTCGAATCGATCCGGTTGCAGCTTGTCGCTGCGACGACTGTGCCGGGACTGCTGACTGAGCCGCCATCCATGACTGCGAACCCCACACCGTTCGCCGCCTGCAACGGCACGATCAGATCACCGCCGGCGTCGTGGACGACCGTGAGCACCAGGGTAGTATTATTCTGTCGATAAGCATGGACGATCGTCGGTCCCGCTCCGTTCGGCAGGCCCGCTGGAAATACGCTGAACGCATCACCGCGGCCAGCCGCCAGGATCGCGCGCGCCGCCGCAGGCACCGCAAGCCGCGCGAAACGCTGATTGTCCACGCTATCGCGATGCGCTGAATCGCCCCCCGTGGCGATACCGGTGGTCGGGTCCCAGGTCGATCCGCGCGGATTGCTGTCACTGGTCTGCGGGTTACCGACCACCACACCCTGCGTTGCATCGGCTGCCAGCGTTACCACCGTTTCGCGATGCATCTGCATTCCGCCGTTGCCTCCGTAAGGAATCGCGTTCCACCAGATCAGCGGAAGATCAGCCGTACGGCCCAGCATGCCGCGCTCCAGCGCCAGAAAGCGCTTCGCTGCGCCGATGAACGTGGTCTTTTCAGCATAGTCTCGCAACGAGTCGGTTTCATTCCACGGCCACACCAACGCACAGATATCGGACTGGTCCTCGGGACTCAGTGCGGCGATGGCGGCCTGCACCGCCTGCCCGTCGGCACCGAGCTGCCATGCTGACGGGTCGGAGCCATCACCAGGATTATTCAGGAAGCTGCCCGGATATGCACCGTTCACCGCCGGATAGAGTCCATGACCGCTCTCCATTGTGTAGCTCGTCGGGTTGCCGGTGGTCGCGAGCACATTGCTGGCGAGCGCACCGACATACCAAGCAATACCTTGCGCGAGCAGTGCCGCCGCACCGTCATTCAGGGAGTAATTGATCGCGTTCGACTGGCCATCGACGACAAGCAGAACACCTTTGCGGACACCACGATACCAGCGCGTAGCACAGGCGAGCAGCATGGTCACTTCCGCGTCGATCAAGCCACGCTGCCATGCTGCGGCCTCGTGCAGCCAGCACTGCGCAGAACCCGACCGGGTGCCGTCATGCAACAGGAGAATCGACGAGCCACTTGCAGTAGTCGGGTACGCTACACCGGTCGCCACCTGCGCCGCGTCGAGCCATGCATCGACGCCCATGCCAGAGCGATATCGGAGGATGACCGAATGGGTATGGCGGCGCGCCAGATTATTGGTAAGCACCAAGTTGCTCGTACCCGGGAACAGCACAAGGCGCCCCTGGCCCGCAGCGCTGTCCGCCTGCAGGAGGGGAATGCCATTAGCCGTGAGCAGCGTGATCGGGCTGGCGTCGCTCCCTGAACCTTGTCGCCTGTTCGGCCGCGACCAGACAAGATAAAATGTCCACTCGGTATTATTGCCAAGCGACGTGCCGGTGATTTGAAACCCAAGATCAGGGTCCAATGCGGGTACATTGCTGCCGCTGACCACGCGTCCGATACCACCAAGCAGGCCGGATAGGCGCGGCGTGGCCTGCGGCGCACCTGGGCTACTCGCGAATGCGTAGGGCGACAGGTTGCGGCCATTGCCGGATTTATCGATCAGCGACGCGACTGCGCTGTTCCAGGTAGCGACCGGTGCGCCACTTGGACCAGCCGCACCTGATGGCGTTCCCGCGTCCCACCAGGCGACAAGCCCCGCAATCGCGTTCGGGAATGGCCCCGAAAAGCCGCTTGAAGACGGCGGCACAGGAGCTGAAAGCGCTTGCCAAAGTGCGACGCGCCCGCCGCCGACCCCCATCGGGCGGCCGGGCGCAACCAACGCTACACCCATATCAGGTTACCGTGAACGGGGTCGAAAATATTGTCGGATGGCTGCCGTCCGTCCCCTCGGCCCACGCATACCAGGTACCCGGCGTAGAGGGAGTCGGCACGTACTGTCCCCAAAGATTGGTATTGACGTTGAGCGCAGCCGTCCAGGTCGTGGGCAGCACATTTGTCGAGGTCGAGAAGCCGAATTGCACCGGTGATGTCGCCGGCGCGACCTGCACATTCATGCCGATAGAACCGCTACCATGCGCGTAGCTGCCCGAGGGCACCATATTCCAGGCGATACTGGTCACACTGGTTGCGGTTGCCGCCGTGCTTGCGGTGAGCACAGCCGACGTAGGGCCAGAACCCGCGGCATTCACGCAGGTGACCTGGAAGTCATACGGCGTACTCGGCAGCAGCCCCGACACGGTCGCCGTGGCCGTAGCAACTCCTGTCGCTGACATATTCCAAGTGGTCGTACCATTGAGACGATATTGGATCGTGTAGGTTGCGCCCGTACCGCCCGATGGTGCGGCGACCCACGTCAGTGTGACGCTGCTTATTGTCTCGCCAGTCGCGCTGAGTCCGGTGACCTGTCCAGGTGTGGTGAGCGGCACGCCACCACCGCTGCCGGGCAGCGATGCATACACAATCGTGCCAGCAGAATATGTCGCTGCGTGTAGCGATGCGGCCTGTCCAGAAGCGAGCACTGGGCTACCGGACGACGTCGTAATGCCTGCGGCGAAAGTGACAGAGCCGCCGCTGACATTGATAACGTCGCAGGCGAAACCGCTGCCCATGTTGATCGGCGCGGGCGTGAGCGTGATCGGTTGGCTGCACACCAACACCCTGCCGTTATGAACGGTACCATCCAGCGTCGTGTCGGTCGTCAATTCAACGACGGGTCGGTGGTAAGAGGGGAGCTTGCCAGCCAGCCATGCCCACACGGCGGCGAAGCTCTGACGCAGCATCGTGCTGCTGCCCTGCGCAACCCACAGAGCATCCGCATCCCCAGCAGGGGACGCCGGCTGCGCAAGATCTATCGTCAGACCGCCCAGCAGGTTCGAGTAGCTGATCGCATGGTCAACCCCGCCCTGGCTGATTGCGACTAGGTCGCCCGCCGCGATGCTGCTGACCGAAGTCAACGCGCTAATCGAGGTCGTGCTGCCGCTGCCGCTGCTGCCGCCACCACCCGTCGCAGAGATCGTGCCGGCGGAATCGATGGTAACATTGCTGCCCGCGGAAAACAGTCCGCGCAGCAAGGAAAGCGATATAAGCTTCGGGCTGCCCGAGCTGTTCAATACGACCTGATCGGTCGTTACCAGCGATGTCTGCTGCGCGAACGTGGAATAATCAGCACCCGAGGCGGTGATGGTGCCGCCATTCAACGTAAGCCCGGTGCCGACTGCGATAGGCTCCGGCCCGCCGGGGCCCACGCTGATGCGGCCGAGCAGACTGCCGGTTGCACTGATGATCGCTGGCTGCACACCGGCGAGCAATGCACCGACGGTGACCGAGTAGGTCGCGCCATTTTGGCTGAGCGGAATCTCGTCGGCCGCACCGACCACGGTCGCTACTGGTAGCTGTGGGATCGTCGGCATGGGGTCACATCGTCTTGTATGGTTCGGGGGATCATCGCCGTGCGCGACACTGGGTCGCGCCTGCCGTCATTGCATAATTAGGCGTACCCATGTCGCCGAAGCGGCTAGATAGCGAAACCGCGTGGCCCCGTGCGCCAGCAACGATGTCGGCGCCATATCGATCGACTGACCAGAACTCGGCTGTAGCGTCAGCGCCGAGATCGCAGCAGTGGAAGAAATCAGCATCTCCTCCTTGTCGATCGGATGAGGCGGCATAGTCAGCGTGAACGACGCCAAGGTCGTGACGGGGGTCAGATGACACCAGGAGGTGCCATCACCGATTGTGTGTGAACCACCAGCTTGCGGCGCGGCAAGCAAGTCTATGGAATCATCGTAGCTCGGCGGCACAATCCATTTATTGGCATTAGAATGCCAAACGTTGGTGAAGTGCACGTATGGCGCAACCGAAGGATCGATCGATGCAAGCCATGCCATCGTGGATTCCGTGAGCATGGCTTCATCGATGCGAATATTATCAATTTTCCAAAACAGCGCATCGCCATCCGTCGGCTGAAAAATGAATGGAATTTGCCCTTGGTGGTTGATGCCAATGTTCATGATGGATCCGGACGCGTTGCCCCCGATTCGGAAGCATGTCCCGTTGGCCGAACCGACGCCAGGAGGAAGTGTGCCGACCTGACCGCCGCGAATCAGTACCGTGCTTGCGGTCTGCGGAGTATAATTAGGAATATTAAGCTTTGAACTGGCATTGGCATAGTCAGTACACTGGATATCGTAAACTATAAAACCACCGCCATAGCACTCATTGAACTCGACGTAGCTGCATACGTTCTGCAGCTGATAACAGATGTCGCCCGAGTTGACGGTATCCGTCTCGACCCGGCAGCGGGCTAGATTCACCCCCCAGACATTGCTCAGGCGAATCCCCACGCCCCAGAACTCGCATTCGCAGTCCTTCAGTATCGTGGTGTCCGCCTGGTCGTGGATATAGATAGAGATGCCGCCTTTGCGTTGCCAGTCGAGCTTTCCCGGATTGCCGTCGATAGGGGCATAGAGCGGCACGCAGCGAATATTTTCATAGATCGACGTATCACCGGACCCACTTGCGTTGATATTGTTGTAATTGTCCAAAAAGCAGTGGCGCATATAGACGGTGCCGCCCGCCACATAGTCGCTGAGCACGCCAGTCTGAAAGCCAACAATCGTCAGGCCTTCGAGGGTGGCGTTGCCCTGCGCTACGTGCAGGCCCAGGCTCGGTACCGACTCCACAGCGACGCCGCTCCAGAAGGTCTGGACGTTCGCCGTGGTTGGCGACAGGTTCAGACCTCGACGTGTGATGTGCAGCCAGGATAGCTTGGTCTTGGCGTTGATGGCGAAGGTCGCCGATGGATCCAGTACCAGAACGCTGCCGACATTGAAGATTGCCGGCGTCGAATTCAGCGGGCCTCCCCAAGGGAATCCGGATCCCTCCATCGCGATACCGGTCGGCATGGTGAGACTGCCTGTAATCAGATACTTCTTGCCTCCGGCCAGCCGGACGGTTGCGCCATCCAGCCCATTTGTGGCTGCGAATGACACTTGGTTGAACAGTCGCTGGAATGCTGCTGTGTTGTCGGTTCCGGATTCTGGCGAAGAACCGACGGGAAACACATAATCGCCCACAGCACCTGCCATCTCCGGCGTCAGCACTCCGGCTGGCAACCTCCTGATCCAACGGCCCGGACTGCTACTCGCGATCCCGTTCGGCCGAAGCACGACGACGCCGTCGTCGTTGAGCAGGCTTGTCGTATTCCAGTCAAATTCGCCCCCACCGCCATCGCCCGGCGTGGCGTAGCCATCGACCATTGCCGTGCAATTTGCGTTGCCAAGGCCACAGATATCGATCGCGCGCAACGCCCCTACACTCGGGGCACGCGCGATGCCGGTGGGAATAGGAGCCCAACCGCTCCAGCCTGACACACCAGAACCGGTACCGCGGGCATACAGCATTGGCTGCGCGCCTTGCCCAACGAAGATCTGCGTGAGCCAAGAGCCATTTGCATGCAGCAGCCCGAGCACAGCGCCCTTCGGTGTCGTCGTCGGTCCGTGAGAGTAGCTGATGCCGCCATTGTCCGAGATGCATGTCAGATGCGTGGTAGCAGGCTGGGCATTGAAGTCGAAACTGCCCGAACTGAATACTCCGAACGGCAGCGTCGTGCTGTCCACATATTGCTTGGTGGCCGCTTGCATGTTCGCCGCTGGATTCGTGGCGAGCGTAAGGGTGCCGGACATCGTGCCGCCAGATTTTGGCAGCGCAATCGCGGACTGCCGGTCCACATATTGCTTCGTTGCCGCCTGCATGGACGTCGTTGGATCGGCCGCTAGGTTAAGTGCACCGCTGAGTGTGCCGCCCCCATATGGCAGAGCACACGCCAGACTCGCATCCACATACTGCTTGGTGGCCGCCTCCAACGGCGTGGACGGATCGGCACCCAGCGTAAGTGCACCGTTCAATCTGCCGCCAGTCAAGGGCAGAACGCCAGCCGCGAAGTCCGCCAATGTAGTCGAGGTGCCGCCACCGGTGGCCGCTATCGTCATCTGCGAAGCGTCCAGATTCGGCACGCTGCCAAGCCCACTCATGAACTGACTGTAGGTAACGGTGACGTTTGCGCTCGCCTGACCGAGCGGCACCAAATCGTCAGATGTGGGTACTGTCCCGCCAGTCAGTGAAGTGATCACAAATGGTGATGCGGCGGCCGACAGTGTGCCTTTGTGCAAATTGAGGTTGGAGCCGACAGTTATCTGCTCAGGTCCGCCGGTGCCGGGTGAGCTGCGACCGAGCAGGCTGCCGCTCATCACCGCGAGCTGCGTCTGCATTCCTGCGAGAAGCTGTGATCGGGTCAGCTTGCGGTCGATGCCTGCCTGGCTGACTAGCAGTTCGTCGTCATCGCAGGCGGCCGTCGCCGGTGCAAGCTGATTTATTGTCGGCATCGTGGGATGAACTCCACGCAGGCCCTGTGCAGATTTGTGCACACGGCCATCTACGTTTACGAATTGAAGGGAACTCTGCGTCGCGACAATGAACTAGGGCGATGTCAATACAGGATTGCCATTCTGGTCAGTCAACGCACCGCCTTCGTCCGTATTCAGAGCATTTGATGGCACTGGCGGCGTAGAGAGCGGCAGCACAGGCAACAGCACGCTGCGTTGCAATGCACGACCGCTCGCCGTGGTGATCATCAGCGTCACGGTATAGATGGTTCCTGGTTGCCCGCCGGATAACCATAGCACCGCGGTGGCGCCGTCCGCCGTTACGCGATTGACGGTGAGATCACCTGAGTTGCTTGGAGCCACCTCAACATCAAGCGTGGCTATCGCATCGCCGTCGTTGCCCACGACTGCAGGACTGATGTCGAGTTGATAGTCCAGCACATCGATCGGGTCCTTCGCTGGCCAATTCAGCGGCGGCGGTGCGATGGCGATTGATCCGCGCGGTACCGGCACGAATGAATCGATTACGACCGTGCGCGCCGCACTTGGCTTCCATACATGCGTTGCTGGTGTCGTCACGATTAACTCCTCGATTCCGACAAGTATAGACGCACGCTACCAACGCACCACGACGAGTCCGCCCGCACCAGCGGCGCCGTTGTACGGCGTAGCATTGTTTGCGCCCGTTCCTGCTCCGGATGCGCCACCTCCGGGGAAAACACCTGGCAAACCCCAAGTGCCACTGTTCTGCGCGCCTCCCATTGGTGCTGCACCGCCCAGCCCACCCTGGTTGAGAAGGCCTGCCTGGCCCGCCGAGCCAGCGAGATTGACGTCGCCGCCAACACCGACACCCGACGGCGTGGCCCCATTCTGCGGACTGGCGACAGTCGCCAGAGGATTGAGACTACCACCCGTGGCGTTGACATAGCTGCCAAAGCTCGACGTGCCGCCCGCAGTGGGTGCGACGCCGCTCGTTGTGCCGCCGGCACCCCCCGCTCCTATTGTAACGGCTATAGCTTGGCCTGGGGCCAGGTTGGGGATCCGCTTGCGTGCATAACCGCCACCGGATCCACCACCGCTAGCAATGTTTCCTATAGATGCGTAGCTTCCCGAACCACCCCCCCACAACTCAACCTCGACTTGCGTTATGCCGGAGGGAACTGTGAACGTTCCGGATGCTTGAAATGTCTGTACGCCCGATGCAAACCCGGGTCGCAATTGCGGAAGCTTCCATGTAAGGAATGGCGCTGTCGTTAGCTGTACGATATTTCCAGGCACTATCGTCGTCTGTCCGTATGAGACAGTGACGATATAGAGTCCAACCCAGCCGTTATCGACCGGAGGTGTGACCTGCGCGCCAGTATTGGCTGGCACACCTGGTTTGGCCTCGAGCTGCACCCGCTGGATGCGTTGCGTGTTCTGCGCCACGCCAGAATTGCTCGGGCCGCTGTACGGCTGCGACGGGCTCGCGGCATTATAATAGGGCAAGACGATAGGGTTGGTGTCCGACTCCAGCAATGCTGCCTGGATCAAATAGTTTGTCGACTGACCGGAGGTAGTCGGCGTCCCAAGCGTGAACGACGTTGGCGCCAGATTGATTCCCATCTTGACCAGCGCGTCAGTCGCATCTGCTCCAAGTGAACCATAGGCCACCGCATCGACAACGCCCAACTGCGTGATGCTGCCCGAACCTATCATTATGGTCATCGATGCGGGGGTTGTGGGAGCACATGTCAATCCGTCAACCAACGTGTTGGTACCCAGAACTGCCTGCGCGAGGTAGCCAAGCGCGATCATGGTATTGCGGTTTGTGTCAAGCAGGTCGGTGTCGAGCGGGATGCTCCCGGGATAGACCAGGTTCCTGTCCATGCAGTCCTCTCTTGTAGCTATCGCTGGCTCAATCGGCGATGCAGGTCCAGGCTATTGTTGCGACCGGCATCACACTCACGACAGCCGCGTAGATGTCTGCGTCGGTGACCTGGCCCTGCACCATCGACAGCGACGCGTACTCGATAGCACCCGTGCCATAGCCGCCGTTGCCATCGCCCCAGCCTGAAATGATAGAGATTCCGCTCCCAATGGGACGATACACCGTCACGAAGCATTGGAAGGGCAAATTGAGGCTGCCCCAACCGCCGCCCGCTCCATAACCAACGCCACCACCGGCGCTGGTCCTCGAACCGTAGCCGCCAGTGTCGCTGGTCAACCCCGGCTCGAATATCGCAGGCGTACGACCGGTGAGGTCCCGAAGCGCAGAGATCACTGCGGCTCGTGTCCCACGCTCGCGCAGCAGCTCCTGGCGGACGCGAACCCGGAACGCATCATCGCTTTGCCCACTCCGTCGCGTCAATCGCGTTCCGCAGAAGTCCTGCGCGATAACATCGAGCCAGACGCCGCTGGCGGTAGCCAGGCGAGTCTGCGCCCTGACGTATTGCAACAACTGGAACAGCCAGCTCCACGCAGAAGCGAGGCCGTTCAGCACACCATCGAGGACCGGTGCGTCCTCGGGGAACCAACGAGCTGGCAACACTGCACGCAGTCTTGCCACCATGTCGGTGCAATCGCCGATCATGTTAATTGACCGCCATGGTGCCGACTTTGATCACTGTGGTTGCCCCGGGAACGAGGTCGCTCGCGGCACCATTGATCTGCAGTTGCCCGACATTGACAACGGCCTGGTTCGCCGAATAGGCGATTTGAGCCAGGCGAGTCAGCGGCAGGCTTGCTCCGATCGGTAGTACGTTGATATAGGCCTGCAAGGCGCTGCCTACATCGCTCGCTACCTGGGGCTTATCCGCACCAGTCGTGACGGTAATGATAAGCGATACGTTTGCTGTCACGACTGTTGGCGGTCGCACGCTGAACAGCGACCCTACCGGACGTACGGCATCTACACTCTCCTGTACTGTCGATAGCAGCGCAGCTGGCGGAGTACCAGAACCATCGTCAACCGTCAGAAGAAAGCTACCGGTCCGCGGCTGACCTGAAGCATCGACGTTCTCCTGAACCACATAATCCAGCCCTTGCTGGATGCTGTCGATTGCATAGCCGACTGCCTGAATCGTCGCGCGCGAGCGGCTTGCGATGAAGTTGCAGAACCGGGAACGCAGCGCTGCATCCGACTCGGCATTCATGCCATTCTCGAACGCAGCCACATTGTTGACGGTATCGATGCCGGGCATTGCCGTGGCCAGCAGGGACACCGTGTTCGCCTGCACGTTTCCCGCTGCACCCGCCGTCTGCGCGACTACCGGGACAGTGATCGATATGACACCAGGCGCGACGGCATAGCCATTACTGCTGCCAGCCCAAGCCGAGTTCGTCGGATCCGAGACTACACCAAACGTTTGTGTACCGTCGGCAGTGCGGACCAGCGCACCGACCGGGATCAGCGCCGCAAGTCCGGGTGTATACCGAGAGAATGTGACTTGCCCCGTTGCCGCCACTGCAGGCAGTCGCACGAGCGTATAATCAGCGACCCACGAGTCCAGATCGGTACCGCTGCTGGTGGCAGCCCGGGTCATTCGCAGCACCTGCAGAATCATCCATTGCATCCACAACCCAACAGATGCGTTCGATTCGAGCACCGCCCGGAGAGCCGAACCCGCACTCAAATCGATGAGTTGCGAGGTCGCCGACTGTACCCCGGCGGCCATGTTGCGCACCAGGGTATTGAATGTCTGAAGCGAGAGCTGCATCAGCTACGCTCCGACAGTGAAAGAGAGTACCTGTGTCTCGCCTGTTCCCGCGTCAGCGTAGCGCACATCGACATAGACGTTTCCACCTGCGGGATCGACTTGCACGCTGATCACCGGCTCCGGATTACGTGCCACCGCTGACTCCTTAAAGATCTGGCTACGTATGACCGCGGTGATCTGTAGAGCTTTAGCCGGTTGGCCGACGAAGCGCGCAAGACCGGCGCCGTAGTCAAGTTGCCAGATATAGTCGCCCGGATTGGTCAACAGACGACGCATCACCCGTTGCTGACCAAGCATCGCGCCGGAGACAAGCGCAATGTCCCCGGTCGGACCAGGCGCAAGATCGGATCCCCACTGATGGGCGGCGTCGGCCATATGCTCAATCGGGCTGGTTGGTTACCGAGGTGGTGCCGCCGCGTGAATCGGTGTGCGTATGGCTGTTATAGTGACCGCGCAGACCGGAGAGCGGGCCATGGCTGTCATAGACGTCGCCATTGACATGCAGATCCCCCTGGATGCGGATCGTGCCGTCGTTCAGCAATTTGATAAAGCTGCCGCTTGCGTGCACGAGCCAGAGCTCTCCCACCGGGGTCGGTGGTGGCGGGTGATCCAGCGAAAAGGCTCCGCCCACAATTATGCCGTGCTGGGCATCGCCTTCCTGCGCCAGCACTAGCACCTGATCGCCAGGCGAGGGGGGGCAGCACATGCCCCAACCTGCGCCGACCCAGGCGGACAGTAACGGCAACCAGCCGCTGAGCACGCCTTCGGGCTGCAATTTCACCCGCGCGGTCGCTGCTTGCGGGTTCACCGATGTGACCGTGGCGAAGCGCGGCTGAGCTGCAGCCTGATCGAGCGCAACAGCATGCTGCTTCAGCAGGTTGATAAATTGTTCCATAAGCTACGACGCAACGTCGGGTAGTATTGATTCCGAGCGCGGCGACGTGTTGCATGCACGGATCCTTTGGGTGAATCCTCGATCGAGACAGACCCTTCGCTCGATGACATCCACGTAGTAGGCTTGATCAAAGTCTGAACCCGTGCCCCGCAACGCAATCACGCTGCGCGGCGTCAGAGTGAGGTCTCCTGGCATGGTCATTTCGACAATTCGCTCATGCCGGGTGAGCTCAGCGAGCTTGAGATGCGCGAGCCTCAGTGCATCACTAGAGCTGAGGTTGGGCCGGACGAAAACGTAGCGCTGCATAGGCAACCCGTCGCCCGCTGCGCCGCAGGCAGCACGTGCCTCCTCAACGAACGCACTGTTGCGGTTTGAATTCCAGGATTTGACCGAGACTTGGATATCTCTCGCCAAGGTTAATGATCGCATAAGTCGTAAGTCGATAAGATCGCTTGCTGCTAGATAGGCCATGTTGTCCCGTCCGGCTGTCGCCGGCTGGAAGTACAGGTTGGAGCCCTGGACAAACACGTCGAAGCTTTCCTGTCTCGCCAGAAAGGCCAGCAAATCCCACTCAGTCGTCGATCGGCTGAACTGGTCGAGCGTGATGCTGTCGTGCTCGTTCTGATAGTAGCGACCAACAGGTGTAGCTGTCGGCTTAACAAGAGGAATTAATCCATGGCGCTCGGCCAGCAGTGTGGCAATCTCGCTCGATGTGCGGTTGGCAAACACCTCCTGCGTGCGTGCCTCGATCAACGCGGCGGACCGATCGCGGCCCTCTATGTGGACAACGTTGGCGACTGGATCAATGTCTACAAAGTCCACTGCGCCCTGGATCAGGCTGACAAAGGTTTCGCCTTCGTCGAGACTGACCTGGACTTCGGCTCGGATATCGACCTCGCCCGCCCAGAATTGGCCGTCCGGCACACCAACCGCACCCAGAGCAATCGAAGCGCTGAATCTATCCGCCGCATAGTGGTTGTTCGATCTGATTTCAGCCCCTATGACACTGGGGATCGCTTGGCCATTGACCAATAGTTGGAGGCGAGGCGCCCTGGACGGTAAATCACTGAGCCGCAATACCGCCTCCGGCAGCGCGATCGACATCGGGGATCAGCAGTTGCGTGACCCCTGTCAGCACCGGGTCCGACAGGTTATTGAGTTCGGCAATCCTGATCCATTGCGTGGCGTCGCCGAGCTGTTGCGCGGCGACATGGAATAGATTGTCGGTCGCTACGATGACGCGCTTCATGATCAGGAGCTCGCACCCGCGAGATTGGCCGCCGCGCGGTCGATGTAAATCCGCGCTGTCGTCAGCGCAGCGAGCTGGCCGGCCGCATCCGACGCGGAGAGGAGACCCGCCGTGGCAGCGCTTGGCTCGCCCATGGCAAGAGGGTCGGCGGAGGTAAGCGAAAGCTCGGCCGACTCAATCGAGCTATCGAGCGTCGCCTGTGCAAGCAGCAAGCTCGACTGCGCCGAGGCGTAGGTCGCCGTGCCACGCTGCGTCGCATCCGGCATGCCTAGTATGCCTGGCAGCGAGGACAGATCGATACTTCCGCCGAACGCCACGTCACTTGCACTGGCCACATCTGCAAGCACGGAAGCAGCAAGCGGAATGACAGCCTGCTGCACGAACGATGCCTCGTCACGCAACACTGTGCAAGTGATACGATATGGAATCCACCAGCCATTCTGATATTCGGCGCTGAATTCACTGATCAACGCACTGTAGTAGAAAACGTCCCATGTGATTGGCAGCACGGCGCCGGTTGCGCGAAGTCCATCCAGAACCCTTGCGCGCGACGTCGCATCTGGACCGGAAAAGTAGCCGGAGAAGCTGATACGACTATCGTCACGCCCAAGCGCATCGATTACGCGTGCACCGCCGGGCAAACGATGCACGGCGAGACGCTGGCGCCCCCCGAACAAAACGCCAGACGCTACCTCGAAGTCTTGGAACACCACCGGCCCGAGCACAAGCACGATGTCAGGCATATCTGTCACACATCGTTTGGCGCCCCAGGAAAGCTCGGACTTACTCTCGGGTCATAGCCTGTCATGCCAGATCCAGGCCGCATCGCAATTCGCTCGAGCTGATCGGAGATCACACGATTTAAGTGACCCTCGTCGAATACGGCCCTCACCCGCGAAGCGGGCATACTGTCGGTTACCTCATTGTTGCGCTCTTGGCGCAGCAACGCCGAGGCCGAATTTGGCTCGGACCTTGATCTGACTGGCGCCAGACTTGCAGCGGTTATCGAGTGTGTCCGTGACCGAGTGTATTTGCTTGCGGAGTGCGCCCAGTCTCGCAGCCGACGCCGCGACTTGTCGTCTTCGATGTCGTGCATCGTCAAGGGTGCCCGCTGTACGGCTTCATCCTGCCGCTGTCGCTTCAGCATCGGCCATAGAGAGGCCTCGAGTTTCGTCCGATCCGATCGCCGCATGGAATTTGATCGACCGGCACTGATGGCATGCGCAGCGCAGGCGGCAGTGCCTCGACCTACCGCCGCATACATCATTAGCGGTCGCGCGGCAGGAAAAGAAGTGTCACCGGGCGCCGGTTTGTCCAACCTCCGCTTCTCGACACCGGAAGGTGGCATGCTCGGCCATGAAGGCACGGATGGCAGGCGACCGGCCCATTTTTCGGCCTGACGAATTTTCTGATCTCCATTCTGCACGTTATCCTGCCGCGCCGTTGCC
>Ga0126371_10002170_pt1 | contig 16850 bp, 14 predicted proteins | sample PanSoiMetaPlot_4_FD_110145 | JGI IMG/M metagenome (GOLD analysis project Ga0126371, IMG submission 110145) | Tropical forest soil microbial communities from Panama - MetaG Plot_4 | ecosystem: Environmental > Terrestrial > Soil > Tropical forest > Bulk soil | place: Panama | collected 2016-02-17 | reverse complement strand
TGCTTCTGGTGGGGACGGCGCGGCGGCAATACGTCGATGTGAAGCGGCACATCCAGTCGGCAGCGATGCTGGTCGGCGGATCAAGCATCGTGCTGGCGATTTTGCTCAGCAGTTGGGTCGCGGCCCGAGTCACGAAACCGGTAGAGCAACTGGCGGTCGCGGCGCGCGAGGTGGCGAACGGGAATCTTGAGGCGTCGGTAGATGTAGCGTCGAATGACGAAGTCGGCGATCTGGCGGAAGCATTCAACCGCATGACGCGCGAACTGCTCGAACAGAAAGACCGGCTGGTGCAGACCGAACGGGTGGCGGCATGGCGGGAACTTGCGCGGCGGCTTGCGCATGAGCTGAAGAATCCGTTGTTCCCTCTTCAATTAACCGTGGAAAATCTGGTAAAAGCGCGAGCGCAAAGTCCGGCGCTGTTCGAAGAGATTTTCCAGGAAAGCGTCGACACGCTGCTGACGGAGATCAACAATCTGAAGCAGGTCATTTCGCGATTCAGTGAATTCTCGAAGATGCCTCAGGCCCATTGGCAAAAGGTCGAGATCAACGACGTGGTCAAGAACGTTGCGAGATTGTTCCAGCCGCAACTTGAGTCGCGCGCAGGTGGACCCATCGAATGCCGCCTCGATCTGGGCGCAAATCTCCCTGCGATCGGCGCTGATCCTGAATTACTCCACCGCGTGATTTCGAATCTTGTTCTGAACGCGATGGATGCGATGCCTGAGGGCGGCACTCTTACGCTGCGAACACGGCAGATCGGGGATCGCGTCGTTCTCGATGTGGGTGACACGGGCGTGGGACTGACGCACGAGGAGTGCGCGCGGCTGTTCACACCGTATTACACGAGCAAGCAGCATGGGACCGGATTGGGACTTGCAATCGTGCAGTCCGTGATCAGCGATCACGGCGGAAGAGTGAGCGTGGAGAGTCAACCCGGCCGAGGCACGACGTTCCGAATTGAACTTCCGCGCAATCTCGATAAACTGCAAGCCGCCGTCGACCAAGTTCCGCAAGTTCTGACTCGAGGTCAATAGAGGAGTAGCTGTGGCGCAAAAAGCGCGACTTCTGATCGTGGACGATGAGGCCAACACGTTGGCATCTCTTTCGCGCGCCTTCCGGCTTGCCGGTCATGAGGCGGTAGTGTGCGACAACCCGATGAAGGCACTGGAGACGGCAAAGTCACAGCCGTTCGATCTGATCATGTCGGATGTGGTGATGCCGGGCAAAGACGGCCTGTCGCTCTTAGAAGATTTGAAGGCGCAGGGTGTGAGTGCGCCGGTGGTGATGATGTCGGGGCAGGCGCATATCGAGATGGCCGTCCGTGCTACGAAGCTGGGCGCTTTGGATTTCCTGGAGAAGCCGATTTCGACGGAAAAATTGCTGTTGACCGTTGAGAATGCGCTGCGTTTGCGACGACTGGAAAACGAAAACCAGCAATTACGGCAGCGGCTCGGAAAGCACGAGATTGTGTGGAAGGGAGAGGCGATGCGCCGCGTGATGGCACAGGTGCAGCGCGTAGCGGCGACGGAGACGCGAGTGTGCATCCTCGGCGAAACGGGCACAGGCAAGGAACTTGTGGCGCGGACACTCCATGAGCGCAGTGCGAGGGCGTCAGGGCCATTCATCACATTGAATTGCGCGGCAGTTCCCGCGGAGTTGATCGAGTCCGAGCTTTTTGGGCACGAGAAAGGTTCATTCACCGGAGCGGCAGGACGGCATGTGGGCAAATTCGAGCAAGCGGAGCGGGGGACAGTCTTTCTAGACGAGATCGGCGACATGCCCCTGCAGATGCAGGCCAAGCTCCTGCGCGTGCTGGAAGAAAATGAAATCGAACGGGTAGGCGGAGAAAAGCCGATTCGTGTCGATGTGCGCGTGCTTGTCGCTACGCATCGCGACCTTGAGGCGCAGGTGAAAGACGGAAAGTTCCGGCAGGATCTGTTTCACCGAATTTATGTTTTTCCGCTGGTGTTGCCACCGCTGCGTGAAAGGCCCGAGGACATTGCATCGCTGATCGAGCATTTCGCGGCGCAGGTCTGCGCGCAGAACGGCTGGAAGGCAGTTCCCTTCTCCGCCGCGGCGATCGAAGAATTGCAAAATCTTTCGTGGCCCGGAAATGTGCGTGAGTTGCGCAATATGGTGGAGCGCCTGATGCTGCTTGCGCCAAATGGCGAGGTCGATCTCGACACGGTGAAACTGGCACTGCCTCGCGGTGCAGCGGCTTCCGGAGATGCGGTCGGGGGATCTGGGACGCTGGCTGACCGCGTCCAAGGTTTCGAGCGCGAGGTCATCCTGGCAGAACTGAAAAAGCATCACAACAACATGACGAGCGCGGCGAAGGCTTTGCATCTGGAGCGGAGTCATCTGTACAAGAAAGCCGAGCAGTTGGGTATCGATCTGCGCGCGGTACGCAGAGAACAAGATCAGTCGAGCAGCTAAAGTTTTCCCTGACAATTAATGGCAAGGAGGCAGTGTTGCTTCGAAGTGCGCATCTCCTCGTACAGATTGCCTTGCTCGCGAGTATCGCTGTTGCGGCTGAACCACCGTCTCCTCCAATCTACGGCGTTCGGATGGAGAACGTCTGGATTCCGATGAAAGATGGAGTGCGACTGGCCGCGACACTCTATATGCCCGATGGCGCCAAGGCGGGTGAGAAGTTCCCGGCCGTACTCAACTATCTGCCTTATCGCAAGGACGACAGCACGGCCGCAGGGGATTATCCGACGAACGCGTACTTTGCTCGACGGGGCTGCGTTGGGGCGCGGGTGGATATTCGTGGATTTGGGTCGAGCGAAGGTCGACCAACGGAGCGCGAATATTCTGAGCAAGAACAGATTGACGGAGAACAAGTCATTCACTGGCTGGCGACGCAGCCGTGGTCGAACGGAAAAGTGGGGATGTATGGAATCTCGTGGGGAGGATTCAATGCGCTGCAGATGGCGATGCGCAACCCGCCTGAGCTGAAGGCGATCATCGCGACGGATGCGACCGAGGAGTTGTTCCACGACGACATTCACTACATCGATGGACTCATGCACGTGGACGAGTTCGAGCTGAACATGGACATGGCGCCGGGAATGACCGGAGCACCCGACTACACGCTCGACGAAAAAGTGCTCGGAACGCGCTTCCAGGCAGCGCCGTGGTCGCTCGAATATTTCGAGCATCAACGGGACGGCGAATTCTGGCGAAGCCCGGTGCGCCCGTTGAGCGAGATCAAGGTTCCATGCTTTTTGATTGGCGGGCTCGCGGATGGGTATCGCGACAGCATTCCACGCATGCTGGAGCAGGTGAAGGCTCCGGTGAAGGCGCTGGTGGGACCGTGGAATCATTCGAATCCAAATGAAGCGGATTTCGGGCCTCGCATCGAGTGGCGCGAGGATGCCGTGCGCTGGTGGGACTACTGGCTGAAGGGCCGCGACACGGGAGTGTTGCAGGATCTGAAGCTTGTGATTTTTATGCGGCATTGGTTTCCACCAGATCCGAATCTGGAGACAGTTCCGGGAGAGTGGCGAGCGGAGAGTGGTTGGCCGCCTCGTGATGCGAAGTCGTCTGTGTTCTTTTTGCAAGCGAATCACACGTTGGGCGCTACACCCGCGGAGAGCGACGTTCATCGGTTGAAATATGTTCCTTCGATCGGAGTGGAGGCTGGCTTCTGGTGGGGCGAGTTGTTGTCGGATCAACGGCCGGTGGACGCCTTCAGCCTGGTGTACGATTCGGCGCCGCTCCCGGAGGAGTTGGCGATCATGGGCCGCCCGCATGCACTCTTGCAGGCGTCGGCGGATGCTCCGCTGGCCAACTGGTTCGCGCGCCTGTCGGACGTCGCACCGGACGGAACGGTAACGCAGATCACGGGAGCCGGTCTCAGTGGGGCGCAGCGCGAGTCGATGAGCGATCCGAAGCCGCTGGAACCCGGGAAAACCTATGCGCTCGATATTGAAATGCACCTGACGACATGGGTGTTTCCCAAGGGACACCGGATTCGGCTGTCGGTTTCGAATGCGCTTTGGCCGATGGTGCTTTCGACTCCCTACCACATGACGACCTCGTTGGAACTCGGAGGTACGAGCGGTTCACGATTGTCGCTGCCAGTGGTGCCGTTAACCGGAACGGTGGCGAAGGTTTCTCCACCACAACCGGTAGAGGAGCGGACCGATGTGAAATCGTTCGGCTTCCCTTGGCCGGGCGAGTGGCTCGTCACGCGCGATGAGGGGCGGCAGAAGACGACGGTGTTGTGGAAAGGCAAGATGGGCGGGCAGTATCCGTGGGGAAAAGAGAACGATCTCGAGAAGCTGACCTACGAGATTGACGATTCCCACCCTGAAGTCAATGTGATTCAGGGAGAGGCGGAAACGACGCTTGAGTTAAAGGATGGCGTGCTGGTGTGGAGCGGACACCTGACGTTTTCGAGCGACGGGAAAAGCTTTTTCTATAAATACACGCGCGAGTTGCGCAAAGACGGCAGCCTGGTCAAGACGAAAACATGGGAGAAGACAATCCCAAGGGATCTACAGTGATGGTCGTCGTTTGTGGCCACTCTACACATCAATGTATCGGGCAAAATCCGTCCAGCAAATCAGTCCGCGGCGGCCGCAGCTTGTCCCAACCCGCTTTTCAGGTCGGCCGCAAGAAGACGGTGGAACAACTGCTCTCCGGCTTCACGCCGTACTGAGAGACGGCCTGCACCGTAAGCTCGCGATTTTAGTCCGCGCTGCACATCCTCGCAGATTCCAAGATCCTCATCCTGAACGCGGTCGCCAACGGCAATGCTCTGCGTGTTGTATTCGCGGCGAGATTCACTGATATCGTCGAAGTAGAAATCGAAGACGACGCGACAATGGTCGACATCGAGCGGGATAACGAGATTCGTGTCCATGTAGCCCGCGTAGCAGTTGATCATGAAATTCGGATATTGCCAGAAGTACCAGGCACGATCCCCCTTGCGCGTGGCGCCGGTGGCCGCGTCTTCGTCGGAAGCCACCATCGGACTGGATTGCAGGCAATAACGAGCTTCGTTCTCGATGGTGTACTGCTTGTAGTCGAGAACGCTGCTGAGTCCCTTGTGCAGGTGAGGAACGTGGTATCCGCCGTCGAGGTAGTTATCGACGTAGACTTTCCAATTGCAGGCGATGTCGTAGGCCTTGCGCTCAAAAAAATGCAGCTTGCTTAGGCCAAGAGGTGCGCAACGCTTCACGAGCCCGCCAAGGAAGCCGGCTAACGGTGCGGCTTCGGGATCGAGATTAACGAAGACGAAGGCTTCCCAGGTTTCGACCTTCACGGGAACGAGGCCGTTGTCTTTTCGCTCGAAATTCTTCACACCGTCAAATTCCGGCATGCCTTTCAGGGAGCCGTCGAGTCCGTAGTTCCACCCGTGGTAAGGGCAGTGCAAGATCGACGCAATCCCGCATTGTTCAGTGACAACCTTGGCGGCGTGATGACGGCAGACGTTGTAGAACGCGCGCAGCGCGCCGTTGCTTCCGCGGACGGCTACGATCGGTTCGCCAGCTACCGTCGCGGTCACGAACTGGCCAGGCTTTTCCACCTGATCGACGCGTCCGACGACCTGCCATGTTTTGCTGAAGACCGTGAGGCTTTCAAGTTCGGCAATTCGCGGATCGACATACCACGGCGCCGGGATTGTGGATGCTTCGGACAAGGGAGCGCGGTCGTTGTAGCTGGCGAGAACTTCTTCGACTGAGGCTTGCCTGAGCATTCGATGAGACTCCGTGGCGATGGTGGACACGATTAGCTCACCGGCGTTTCTGCGCCGATCGCGCGACGCAGCACCTCGAGGAACTGGTTGATCCGGGTCTCCTTCTTTTCCCCGATCTCACCCTGCTTGCGGAACAGGCCTGGGTCGAGTTCTTCGGTAAGGAGCGCGTCCTGGAATCGCTCCATGGTCCAATCGAGGATGGAAACGATCATCTCGATGTCCAAATCTTTGCGCAGTTCACCTCTCTGCAAGCCGAACCGAACGAAAGCGACGTTCCCGTAGGGGTCTTCGGTCGTGAGGAACCGGTTGATCTCGCGCTTGAGGGTGAGATCGGTACTGTAATTTCCGAGTAGAGAGACGCGGTACGGGATCCAGTCCTCGTGCAAGAGATGTTCGGTAGAGGCGAGCCAATAGCGTAATACGTCAAAAAAGCCCCGGTCGCGGACTTCGGCGGGAGCGTCGAGATATGCCGGGAAGGTACGAACCGCTTTTTTGTACACTTCGAAAAACAGGCCATCTTTGCTGCCAAAGTGCTGGAACACCGATCCTTTGGCGATGCCCAGCTGGGCGGCGATATCGCCGACGCGGGCGGCATGGTATCCCTGTTCGGCAAAATGACGCATTGCGGTGTCGATGATACGGGCCCGCTTGGCCTCGGAGCGGGGACGCGGGGGGACATGATTGCGGTACTTCGGGGGGCTCACAACACTGCTGGCAATTCCACTCATGGTTGACCTCAAGTCACGAAACGATACAGAAAAATAATTCCGATTTCAATTCCAATTTTTCGCGCCTGTGCGCTAATGTGATCTTCCCAACGGCCCTATAGTACTGACCTGGAGTCAGCAGTAAGAGTGCCCGCATCCTCGAACAAGGTGTTTGACGCAGTGGTTGTGGGCGCTGGCCACAACGGCCTAACGGCGGCAGCTTACCTCGCCCGAGCGGGATTGCAAACTCTGGTCCTCGAGCGGCGGGAGATCGTCGGCGGGTGCTGCGTGACCGAGGAGATTGCTCCCGGATGCAAGGCGTCGACGACGTCATACATCGCCAGCATGCTGCGGCCGGAGGTCATTCGGGACCTGCAACTGGCTGAACACGGCTTGCGGATGGTGCCTTGCGATCCGGCGATTCAAGTGGCCTTCCCCGAAGGGCGGGTGGTGCCATGGTGGGCCGAGCGTTACCGGGCGGTCAGCGAATTCCGAAAGCATTCTGCGAAGGACGCCCAGACTTTTATTCGGGTCGACGATCGGCTGAAAAAACTGGCGCGATATCTGCAGCCTTTTTTTCTGGAACCACCGCCGGAAATCGAGGCAAAGACCGTGGCCGGTTGGAGCGATCTGCTCCGGGTCAGCAAGCGCTTTCGAAATATTTCAAACGGCGAGATTGCACAGCTGATTTCGTTTTTAACGGGCAGCCTCGGCGAGTTTCTTGATCGCAACTATGAGTCGGATGTGATCAAGACAATGTTTCTCGCCAACAACGTTTACGGCAAACACGGTGGACCGTACCAGCCCGGAACTGCGATTGGCCTGCTTTTCCACCTACTCAGCGGTGGTGAGCACGAGTTGCAGGGGTTCTACGGGCACGTGACAGGCGGGATGGGCGCAATCACGCAGGCGATGGCTTCGGCGTGTCGGAAGTTTGGGGCGGAGATACGAACGTCTTCTCCGGTGGCGCAGATCGATACGAAGAACGGGCGCGCGCGCGGCGTGGTTCTGGAGGATGGAACGGAGATCAAGGCGCGCGTAGTTCTATCCAATGCTGATCCGAAGCGCACGTTCCTGAAGATGGTGCCTGAAGGCGAATTGCCAGGCGACTTCGTGCACGCGGTGCGTGGAATCAAAATGGCCGGTCCGTGCGCCAAAGTGAATTTCGTTTTGTCCGAGGAACCGCGGTTCACGGGGACGCCCTCGAGCCATTCGAAACTGGAACGCTCGTTTTACACACTCGTGCCCTCGCTGGAATTCGCTGAACGCTGCTACGACATCTCGAAGTTTGGGGAAATTCCGGAGGAGCTTTGGGTGGATTGTGTCATCGCTTCGAATGCCGATGACTCGCTGGCGCCCGCCGGGACGCACATCATGACGTGCTTCGTGCAGTACGTCCCTTACAAGCTGCGACAAGGAACATGGGACGAGCATCGCGAGCTGATGGGCGACCGGGTGGTCCGAAAGATCGCGGAGCATGCTCCGAACGTGCCTAACTCAATTGTCGCAAGGCAGGTGCTGACGCCGCTGGATCTTGAGCGAACCTACGGGCTCACCGAGGGAAACATTTTTCATGGTGATCTCACGCTGGAGCAATTGTTCTTCATGAGACCGGTTCCAGGCTGGTCGCAGTACCGCACTCCGATCAATGGTTTGTATTTGTGCGGCGCCGGGGCGCATCCGGGCGGCGGCGTGACTGGAGCACCGGGCCACAACGCAGCACAGCAAACTCTGCGCGATTGGAAGAAAGGCCGCTTCAAGGAGGCCGCAGCGTGAGTCTGAACGGGACGCGAACGGCCGATTTCGTAATTGTGGGCGCCGGCGTGATGGGAGCGTCAATCGCGTTCCATCTCGCGCAGCGAAAGGCCGGCAACGTGCTGGTTCTCGACAAGGCTCACGTTGCGAGCGGCGGGAGCGGACGATCGTCGGCGTTGATTCGGATGCATTACAGCTTTCCGGCAGAGGTGCAGTTGGCGCTGATCAGTCTGCGCAGGTTTGAGCGGTGGGGCGAGTTAGTCGGGGAGACAACCCTGTTTCAAAAGACAGGGTTCGTGCGGATTGTGCATCCGAACGAGATGGAGCGGCTGCGGTTAAATGTCGAGATGCAGCGGGGGCTGGGAGTCAATGTGCGTCTCATTTCGCAGAGAGAACTTCGCGAATTGGAGCCCGACTGGGTTGTGGACGAGGTGGAGTACGCCGCCTATGAGCCCGATTCCGGCTATGGCGATGGTGCGGGAGTCGCCAACGATTTTCTGGCGCGAGCCCGAGAGGCGGGCGTGGCCTATGCGTCGAAGACACAAGTGACAGGGTTCGTCATTGAAGACGGCCGTGTGCGCGGGGTTCAGACAGATCAGGGCGAGGTCCATGCAGGCAAGGTGATCGCGGCGACAGGACCGTGGACGCGTCCGTTGTTTGAGGAGATCGGCTATGACCTGCCGATCGAGACGGAATATCACCAGGTCGCGATCCTGAAGAATGCGCCCGATATGCGTGGCGGCGGATGCGCCTGCATCGATTCGGGGACCGCGACGTATTTCAGGCCCGACGGTCCGGACAAATTTCTGGTCGGTGATTTTTACGGCAAACGGCCGATCGATCCGGACGATTTCCCGCAACGCACTTCCATGGAATCGCTGGAAGAGCTGATCGAGCGAGCTTGCCGCAGAATTCCCAAACTGCAGAACGCCGAAGTGATGCGCGGGGTAACCGGCATTTATGACATGACTCCAGACTCGCGGCCATTGCTTGGCGAGGTGCCAGAAATCGAAGGCCTGTATCTATGCGCTGGTTTCTCGGGCATGGGCTTCAAGATCTCGCCGGCAATCGGGCTTGTGATGTCGGAATTATTGCTGGATGGAAGCGCGAAGAGCGTGGACATCCGCGCGTTCAGTCCGAACCGGTTCGTGGAAAACAGGCCAATCAAAGCAGAATTTGAGTACGTGGACGATTAAGGAGCACGCATGAAAAAGAAAGGAATTCTCGAACGGCTGAAGGAAGGCCCGGTGTTGGGTGACGGCGGATACCTGCTCGAACTGGAGAAACGGGGCTGGGTGCGTCCAGGACCATTTACCCCGGAAGTGGCCATCGTGTATCCGGACGCGCTGCGGCAACTGCACATAGAGTTTCGCGAGGCTGGCGCGGAGGTTCTGCAGGCGCTCACTTTCTATGCGAGCCGCGACAAGCTGGCGACCGTCGGACTGGAAGATCGCGTGGAAGACATCAACCGCTCGGCGGTGCGCATCGCGAAAGATGTCGCGGGGGACGAGTGCCTCGTCGCGGGAAACTTGAGTCTTACTTGGATGTATGAACCCCACAACCCGTCAGCGGCCGATCGCGTGCGTGCGACCTTCGACGAACAACTGCGCGTGCAGGTCGATGAGGGCGTCGATTTCGTTGTGGGCGAGACATTCTCGTGGTTAGGCGAGGCGCTACTAGCAGTGGAGCGGGCAAAGAAAACGGGCCTGCCTGTTATGGTCACGATCTGCTTTGAGAACAAAGATCAAACGATGGAGGGCGATAGGGCAGGCGACGCAGCCAAGAAGTTGTTCGACGCTGGCGCGGACATTGTTGGGATGAATTGTCTTCGTCCACCGGAGCACATGCTTGGCCCGATGGAAGAGATGCGCAGGACAGTTGACGGATTTCTTGCGTGTCAGCCGGTCGGCTTCCGGACGCCGAAAGAAAAGCCGGACTTCACAAGCCTGCCGGAATTTCCGTACGCGCTCGATCCTCTTCAGCTCAACCGCAAGGAAATGGGTGACTACGCGAAACGAGCGAAGGAGATCGGGATCAACTACATCGGTTCGTGCTGCGGTTCGGTCGCCTCGCACGTTCGCGAAATGGCGAAAGCTCTCGGGAAACTACCTCCCGATACCCGCATCTGGAAGACGGGTGGAGCGAAGCCGATGTCGGCGTTCGAATACTACGATCACGACAAGGTGGAGGCGAAGTAGACTCGGATTTCGACTGTCGAGCCATAGAATTTCGAGAGGTTGTTTCCTAGGAAAATCGGCCAGACCCGATGTGGACTCCAACAGAATCCGCTCTCAGGACTGGCCGGATTTTTTCGCGCGTTGTACGCGGTGCCGACAGAGCAGCCTCTTACGCCGCGGCTTCGGGCTCCTCCGCAATCACCAGCGGCACATTCGCCAGATGCTCGTTGAGGAACCACTGCTGCAGCTCGTTTGTCCGCAGCACATCACTCACAACCAGATCGTTGGTGCCCTCGTCGCCGATGGTTTGTGCGCGCCTTGCGAGTTTTCGGCAAGCTCCAATGATGATCTGATGCGCATCGAGCAGACGGGAGATCTGCACGGGCACCTCTTCCCTGCCTCGCGGAGGCCGCTCAATGCGGGTCGTCTCGGCAATGTCGGGCGCCATGGCAAGACTGATGCCGCCGAGAAGCTGAATGCGCTCGGCGATCTGGTCGACCAGTTCGCTCTGTTCTTCGTAATGCTTGTCGTAGAGAAGGTGAAGTTGATAGAAGGTCGGTCCTGCTACCTGCCAATGAGATTTCCTGTACAAATCGCGGAGGGTAATGGTGTCGGCGAGAAGCTGGTTCAGCTGTTCGGTCATTTCGAGCCGAACCGGCTCTTCCAACTCAAGTGGAAGCAGCGGCTCAACCGTCCCGTACGTTTGAAGCTCGCGAGCGCGCTGATGGATGCGCGGCTGGGCGCTGATTTTGTGGTGGTTCGCAGATGCGGGTTTCTTAGCCATCGGAATGCTCCTTGGAGTGGGAAAAGATGAGGATTGAAACTTGTCCTTAGGTGAGTGAGTCTACGCCTTCGCGAGGTTGGATGAGTACTGGGGGTGGCGGATGAAAATCTTTTGAGAGCCGGGGCGAGGACTTTCGGCTCTAGGCTCTGGGCTTTGGGCTCGGAACGATTCTACTCAGTCAGGGCCGCCAAAATCCCGAATTCGCCTGACTTCGAAGTTGCATGCTCACGAAGGTTGCGGCGCATCTAGACGATCCGGTGATCCAAGTCGTCGCTCTCGCCTCGTCTCCCAGTCACCCTCGAGACCTCACAGCGATAGCCGCGCGTCAGATCGCGGAGCCGAGCAGGCTATACAGGAGCACGAGCAACACAAAGATCGAGATTCCCACGTAGAGCCAGTCTCGTTCAATCGAAAAGGCGAAGGCGGCAAACGCAACCCGCGCCACCGGAGTTGCGATCAGAAACAGCAGCCCCAACTGGATGATTCCGCGACCGTGAAGTGCCAAAGCCGCTCGCGCAATTCCGTGAAATTGGCGAAGGTCGGAGGGCTCACCTTTGAAGACGCGATAGTTCGCCGCGCCGAATCCGTGCAGCGCAAGAAACATGAGTCCGCCAATGACAACCATTGCGGCGGAGACGATGACGCCGACCCGCAAGAGGTTCGCGATGATGACCTCAACGTTTTGATCGCTCCAGTCGCTGCGTTTGAACATCTAGACTTTCCCCGTGATGGCGCCGTAGATCATCTCCGCGCCCAAGGCGACGATTACGGCGCCGAAGATCCAGCGTAGTTGCTTTGTCTTGGTCCGGGCCAGAACGCGAGCCCCAGTGAGCGAGCCCGCCAATACTCCGAGCATGACCGGCATCGAGAGGCCCGGATCGATATATCCACGACTGAGGTAGACGCCGGCGCTCGCGGCAGCCGTCACGCCGATCATGAAGTTGCTGGTCGTCGTAGAGACTTTGAAGGGGATGCCCATGGCGTGGTCCATGGCAAGAACCTTTACCGCGCCCGAGCCAATTCCCAAAAGACCCGAGAGCGCACCGGCTCCGAACATTAGGCTGAACCCGGTCGGAACGCGATGCACGTTGTATTGCTTTGGACCGGCCAACGATGGATAGACGCCGTTCATGCCTAAACGCGTTGCAAGCGGATCGGCCGGTTTGTCGTCCGCTGAGTCGGATGTCGTGCGACTTGAGAGAAGTCCTGAGTAGAGCAACACTACGCCGAACACGATGCCGATCGCTTTCGTGGACACGATGGCAGCGAGAAAGGCTCCGAAGAGCGCACCGAGCGTGGTGGCGATCTCGAGAAACATCCCGATGCGAATGTTGGAGAATCCCTCGCGCAGATAGGCGGCCGCCGCGCCCGAAGAAGTGGCGATCACGGAGACAAGCGATGCACCGACAGCGTACCGGATATCGACCTTAAAGATAAGCGTGAGTAGCGGAACCAGGACTACGCCGCCGCCGAGTCCGGTGAGCGCGCCCAGAAATCCGGCGGTGAAGGATCCCAACCCCACCAGGAGTGTGAACTCCAGATTGTTCATTCCGCCTCCGGCCAACAGTGTGCCATAGACGGAGAGGTGCGAGCCTCGCGTGGGATCGGCAGCGGTTACAAATGCGTGACAGGTCGTAGCGCTGTCATGTCGCGATGCAGTCTATGTCTCGAGCTGCGATCCTCCACCGGTTAGCTGCACTAAAGATGGAGGCACATTGTCGGGCAGATGAAGGCCGCATTCGGTCTTCTGTGTGCCGGCCCACCGTCCGGAGCGGGGATCTTCACCCGCGCGCACGGCCCGTGTGCAATGCGTGCAGCCGATACTGGGGTAATTGAAGTCATGCAGCGGATTGTAGGGAACGTTGTGGGCGTGGACGTAATTCCAGATATCCTTCGTAGTCCAATCGGCGATTGGGTTGATCTTGATGAGCCTGAATTTGCGATCCCATTCGACCTTTTTTGCGGTTGCACGGAACGCGGTTTGATCGCGGCGAATGGCAGTAATCCAGGCACGCAGCGAAGCTAGTTTCTCTTTCAGCGGCTCGACCTTGCGCAAGGCGCAGCATTGATCGGGATTCACACTCCACAGCGCGGGGCCGTAGGACTCTTCCTGATCTTCTGGTGTCAAACGTGGGCGAACGCGCTCGACCTGGATGCGATAGCGCTTTTCCACTCGCTCGATGAGTTGATAGGTTTCGGGAAACAGGAAGCCCGTGTCGATCGTAAATACGTGCAGGTCAGAATTGATGCGCGACGCGATGTCGATCAAAACCATCCCTTCCACGCCGAAGCCCGAAGCCATCTGAACCCGGCTACCAAAAGAATCGAAGGCCCACTGCAATAGTTCGGAAGCATCCCAAGATTCAACCAACGCCTGCGTTTTTTCCAAGTTCTCGTTCACGATCGACTCCTAGTCACCCCAGAACACGTGGTTATCGGCAAAAACTTCCAAGTTTGATGGCGGCATCGAAATGCCAAACTGATTGAGCGGCAGGTCAGTAACACGCTCGTGCGAAGCAACTCTGACTTCGCTGGTCCGGAAAACTTCACCAACCAGCAGTAGCGTCGGAGCTGGCAAATGCGGTGCGGCCGCTAGATCGCAGATAGTGGTGCGATGAACCTGTTCGTCCGGAGTGCTGGCCTTCGATACGAGAACGCACGGCGTGTCGTCGTGGACCCCGGCGACAGCCAGACGACTGGCCACACTCTCGTAGTGAGACCCGGGCATGTAGATCGCAAGAGTCGCTCCGGACTGAACATACGTCTGCCATTCGGGATTGGAGCCCGCGGGCGCCTGGTGTCCCGTCACGAAAATCACGGCTGAAGCCTTGTTTCGATGCGTAAGTGAAGCACTGACCGCCGCAGCCGAAGCGAACGCGGAGGTCACGCCCGGGATGATCTCGTAATCCACGTTTGCCTTTCGCAGTGCCTCGATTTCTTCGCCGGCGCGTCCGAACAGAAGCGGATCGCCGCTCTTAAGGCGCACGACCTTAAGCCCGAACGATGCGAACGCAATCATATGAGCGTTGATTTCGTGTTGTTGAATGGATTTACGGCCGCAACGCTTTCCTACGCTGCGGACGTGCGCCGTCTTCGGGGTAAACGCGAGAATCTCAGCACTGATCAGGTCGTCGTGCAGTACGACGTCAGCGGATTGCAACGCCTTCAGGGCTTTGAGCGTGAGGAGCTCAGGATCACCAGGGCCGGCACCAACGAGGAATACCTTACCGAACATGGCTGACTCCTTGTCCGAGGTACTGGTTTGTTGCGGTGACCGGCGATGGGACTTGATTGGCCGCAGCGTGCAAGAGCCTCCGGCGCTGTTCCGGATCCATAGGTCGAGAAAACAACTCTCTTCGAATTCTTCCGAGGCTTTGGAGCCAGCCCGCATAAATTGGCGCCAGCTGTCGCTCGAATTCGCGGCGGAGGCGTTGTGCCAGTGCGGGGCTCTGCCCTGCTGTGGAGATCGCAACCTGCAGGTCTCCACGACGAACAACCGCTGGGTAGTAGAAGTCGCAACGGTCTGGAACGTCCACGACGTTGCAGAGGGCGCGCCGGGCTTGCGCCTCTTGATACACAACATCGTTCACCGATGCGGTTGAAGTGGCGGCCACGACCAAAAAGATGCCATCAAGGTCGCTGGGGTGAAATTCGCGAGGCGTCCAGCGAAGCACACCGGCGCGGTCCCAAGCCGTCACGGTGGGCGTTGCCCAAGGTGCCACGACGCGGACATTCGCGCGCGATACAAGCAGGCTTCGAATCTTTGATTCGCCGATCTTGCCGGCACCCACTACCAGGCATTTTCGGCCTTCGAGCTTGACGAACATCGGAAAAAGACTCATTTGTCCGACCCACCCCCAATGCAAGAAACCGAACTTATCCCTCTATCCCGTGCGGAACTTTCTCGGTCGGAACGTCGCGGATCACCGAAGGCACCCACTCGCCCGCCAACAATTCACGGAGCTGTGCGTCCGTGTGCCGCGCAAAAAACCTGCGAAGATTTTCGTTGTCCCGGCGATCGTCAAGGTAATGACGCAACAGACGCTCAATCGCGTCGGGGACATTTGTTGCGAGGCAGCGGTAGCCGATCGGCCGCGCGATCGATTGATGCAGACCAACTGCACCACCCACACAGAAGTAATAGGCATCTTCCATGCGGTCGCCCACTTTGATCTTTTTGCCTTCGATCCCGATATCGGCGATCCAGTGCTGACCGCAACTGTTCGGGCATCCTGTGACGTGCAGTTTCAAATGCTGCTCGAAACCCGGCAGGCGATCTTCCAGTTCTTCAACAAGCCAGCGCGAGAAACTCTTTGTCTCGGTAATGGCGAGCTTGCAGTATTCCGATCCGCTGCAAGCCACCGCGCCGCGCCAGAACGAAGACACGCGTACCGGCAATCCAATCTCGTCGAGCGACTGGGAGAGTGCATCTACATTCGCCCACGGAACGTTGACGATCAGCAGATTCTGCATATTGGTGGTGCGCAATTTGCCGCCAGCGAATCGGTCAGCCAGTTCAGCGGCTTGCAACATCTGGTTTGACGAGATGCGGCCCCGCAGGACAGAGGCACCCACGTAGTAGTAGCCCGTTTGCTTTTGGGCATGGGCACCGACGTGATCGCGGTACAAGTCGTCGGGCGGTTGCTCATCGGCTGCGGGCTCGAAGCGGAATCCGAGACGACCTTCAAGCTCCCGCTGGAAAGATTCGGCTGTCCAGCCGTGGCGAAGGAACAGAAACTTCAATCGAGCGCGCTCGCGGTTTTCGCGTAGGACATCGCTCGCACGAAAGATCTCCGCGATGCCGCGCAAGACAGGGATCACCTGATCCTGTTTTACGAACGCATTCAAACGCGCCCCGAGATAGGGATCCGCTGAGAGGCCGCCGCCAACGCGCAGAGAAAATCCAGTCTCTTCCTTCCCTGCGAGCTTTCGTGTAACGGCGGTCAGGCCGATGTCGTTGATCTCTGGGTAAGCGCACCACGAACGGCATCCCGTGATGCAGATTTTGAATTTTCGGGGAAGGTTATAGAAATCTGCGTTGCCAACAAAGAACTGATTTGCTGCGAGTGCAAGAGGAGAGGCATCGAAAATCTCTTCGGCGTCCACACCGGCAAGCGGGCATCCGGTGATGTTCCGGGTGTCGTCGCCGCACGCCCCCATGGTGGTTAATCCGGAGCGCGAGAGTTCGTCGAGGACTTCGGGGAGGGCCTCAATTGTGACCCAATGCAGTTGAATATTCTGACGAACAGTTAAGTCGGCCGTACCACGGCCGTACTTCTCACTGACGCTGGCGATCGTGCGCAGTTGGTGGGACTGTAAGAGTCCGTTGGGTATGCGAATACGGACCATGAAGTACGGGATGGCCTTGCCTTCTCCGTTCTTCCCGCCGATCACCCCACCGCCATCACCTTGGGTGTAAACGCCCCACCAGCGGAGGTAGGTGCCGATCCATTCCGGCGGAATGGACGCAAATCCTTCGCGGGCAAAGCCGCGGATCTGCTCCAACCCCTCCCAAGGGTTCTGTTCGCGCTTCAAGCGTTCGACTCGTTGTGCCTTCGTTTCTTTGACTGGATTTGTCATAAAAACAAAAAAACCACCGCCAGATGCTCTCTGGCGGTGGGTGGATAAGTGCTGATTATGAAGAACTTACTAAGTCAGCTGCCTCCCGGTGCCAGAGCGCACAATGGTGCGACAACAAGTACAACAACACACCATGG
>Ga0126371_10002169_pt1 | contig 16850 bp, 11 predicted proteins | sample PanSoiMetaPlot_4_FD_110145 | JGI IMG/M metagenome (GOLD analysis project Ga0126371, IMG submission 110145) | Tropical forest soil microbial communities from Panama - MetaG Plot_4 | ecosystem: Environmental > Terrestrial > Soil > Tropical forest > Bulk soil | place: Panama | collected 2016-02-17 | reverse complement strand
GTAGCCGCCGTCATTCCTCCATGTAGCGTTCATGGAGTGACGCTGACCATCCGCAAATTCAGCAGTCGCCAATTCAGCGTCAAAGACCTTATGCGAATGGGCACGCTGGACGGTGACCTAGCCGCACGCCTTCAAAGCTATGTCCACGACCGTAAAAACATTCTCATCAGTGGCGGAACCGGAACGGGCAAAACGACTTTGCTAAATGCGCTGTGCAGATTCATTCCCGATGAGGAGCGCATTCTCTTAATTGAGGACACTTCAGAAATCCGCTTGGAAAAGCCCAATCTCGTTCGCTTCGAAGCACGTCAGGCACAATCGGACTTACCTGCCATCACGATCCGCGACTTGCTCAAAGCATCTCTGCGGCACCGGCCCGACCGTATCATCCTTGGCGAAATTCGCGGCGGCGAAGCTTTCGATCTACTCCAATTGCTTAACACCGGCCATTCGGGAACGCTTTCGACTGTCCACGCGAGTTCCGCCGCGCAAGCTCTCGCGCGTTTCACAAGCTGCGTTCTCCAAAGCGGAATCGAACTGCCGTATCGCGCGATCAAGAGCAATATCGCCGATTCCCTGAACATTCTCATCCAACTGGAGCGCCGGCCAGGGAAGCGATTCATCTCCGAAGTTCTCGAAATTCGCGGCTACAACTCCGAGGACGATAGGTACGACCTCTCTTCCTTTTTTACAGCAAATCCCTAACCCGGTTTCACGAGATTCGATGCCTGACTCCATCTCTCCATCGGAGTACATCCTCGACAACTTCAAGCCATCGGACCGGATTGCGGTCTTGGTTCGGAACCGTGCCACCGAGGAAATCATCCAGCGCATCGCATCTGCAAAGGATGTTGCGGCACACGATTTTCAAGAGTGGCTCACGAAGAGGAATCGCGCGGGATTCGATGTCTACATTGGCATGAACACCCTGAAAGAGGGGGCGTGTTCGCGTACCAAACGGGACATTCTAGAAATCAGGCATGTCTATCTGGACTTGGATTACCGGGGTCCCGAGGCACTCAAAGCCATACACAATTCGGACGAAGTTCCAAAACCGAATTTCGTTCTCGACACTTCGCCGGGCAAACACCAAGTCATTTGGAAAATCGAAGATGCCACGCCGCAGGATACGGAAGACCTTCAGCAGCAGATGGCTCACGAGTTCGGAGCTGATATCGCGGCAACCGATGCCTCACGCGTTCTACGACTCCCCGGCTTTGCCAACAAGAAGTACAGCGCGGAATGCCTTGTCCGCGCGACTAAGCATTCGGACCACACCTACAAACTTCGAGATTTCACGTTTGCATCCGGCCCAGTTAAAAGCGAGCGAACGCCCGAACAAAACCCGCCGCGCTCGACCGGCTCGCGAGAAACTCTCAGCCAGTCCGAGCGCGATTGGGCCTACGCCAAGCGTGCCCTAGCACGTGGCGACAATCCCGAAGAAATCGTCCGACGCATCGCCGATTACCGAGCGGATGAAAAGCACGACCCGGAGTATTACGCGCGCCTGACCGTTGAGAAGGCTCAGAAAAAAGTGACCCGCCCAGTTTCAACATCCACCCGCGAGAACGATCTTGAACCTTTGCTGTAGCTCTCGACAAAAACAGTTGAACACGTCAGTGAACGAGAAAATCCAGTTGTCGGTTGCCAACGCCATTGGTACAGTCGCGTCAGCGACACCAGGAAGGCGGACAAGGAGAAAATCCATGTCCCGTCGATCTGGACAGACCGGTTGCATTCAGGAAGATGGCAAGTGGTACGTCGTTCGGTTTTGGAAGGATGTCATCGGACAAGAGAAGAGGCAGAGGGTTCGCGAGAGAATCTGCCCTATTTCGGGTCCCGGCAAACTCTCACTTTCCGAGCGAAAGCGTAGGGCCAAAGAAATAATTGCGGCTAGCGGAGCGGACAGTGCCGAATATTTTGAAAGAGTCATGCAGTCGAACCAGGGCACTACCTTTCGTGAGCAGGCCACAATTTGGTTGGAGCAGATGAGAAAGCGCAAGCGGAAGCCCGTGGCTCCCTCGACGCTGGAAGGATGGCAAAGCTGCCTAGAGAACTGGCTTAATCCGAACATCGGCCACATGCCGCTCGGCAGCATCAAGAACCTCGCATTGAAGGATTTGGGGATCAAGATGCTTGAGGGCGGCTTAGGCGATTCCGCCATTCGCGGTTACACCAACGTCGTGAAGATGGTGGTTGCGTCGGCTGTCAATGAAGAGGGGGAGCAGCTATTCCCCCGTAAGTGGAATCACGCTTTCATTGACCTCCCAAAGGGGAATAAGCCGAAGCAGCCCTGCTTTTCAAGCGACGTGGTTACCAAGATTATCGCTGGTGCGAGGAAGGAGAAATATCAGCTTCTCTTCGCGCTTTGCGCTGGTTCAGGTTTGCGCTTTGGAGAGGCTCTTGGAATCCAGGTGCAGCACCTCTCTCAAGACTGTTCCACCATCAAGATCGTCCAGAAGGCATGGCGGTCAGAGATTCACGATTTTCTCAAGACGGACAGTGGCACACGAGAAGTCGATCTTTGCCCGTCGCTTGCGGCGTTGCTGAAGAGATATTTGGAGAGGTGTGGGGAAAAGCTCAAGTCCCACCTGCTGTTTCAATCAAAGTCGGGCAAGCCCCTCCACCAGTCAAATATCCTTCGCCGGACTCTTCACCCGATTCTGCAAAATCTCAATGAGCCGACGTGTGGTTGTCACGCTTTCCGGCGTTTCCGCGTTACACATCTTCGAAGGAATGGAGTCCCTGAGGACCTCATCCACTTCTGGTTGGGGCACGCGGCGGGCAGTGTGACCGACCACTACAGCAAGTTGAAGGATGATCTCGAATTTCGCAAACAAGTAGCAGCTCGAGTTGGACTGGGCTTCGAGCTTCTGTCCAAAAAACCGTCAATTGGACCGAATGGACCGAAAATCGAATCTCAGCCGCCAGCGGAAGTAGCTGTATCTGTTTGATTCAAGAGAGATAAGTGGCGCGCCCGGAGAGGCTCGAACTCCCGACCTTCTGCTTCGTAGGCAGACGCTCTATCCAACTGAGCTACGGGCGCGCGGTAAGAGGAGCGTTGCTAAAGTTTACAGCAGGAGTTGGCGTGACTCAACTCGGAGTTCGATGAGGTCTGCGTCGCAAGCCCCATAAAGATGGGCAAGGCGGTGGCGCAAGGCGATTATGTCTAAAGCAAAGATGGGAGGGGTCACCCTTGGGCTCCGCCCGCTAGGGTAGGGGAGTCAGAAGGCCGATTCCCGCTGCGGCGGGACAAGCCTCGCTTGATGCTGGCCGCGTCAGCTCGGAATGACAATGGAAGTGCCGAAGATGGCTGCGTCGAAAGTGTATTCTGCATAATTTAGGCGAGCACCTTTCTTCTTCACCACATTTGTTTCCCCACAAGATGTCCGCAATTTTGCGTTAAGATTCCGGTGCACCTTCGAAAAAAGCGAAGGAGGTGAGCATGGACCGCGAATTTTTCTATTCGATCATGAACGGCGAGGGCGCGCTCGATTACGAAATTTATTTGAACACCAAGGCGCTGCTTTCGTGCCAAAAAGATTTTCACGAGCTGTGCAACGCGGACGAGCTGCAGTTCCAGATCGTGCATCAGGCGGAAGAGATCTGGATGAAGTTGATCGGGTACACCCTGCTGGACATTGACGATTACTTGCAAAAGGAAGACACGTACCGCGTGCTGACGCTTTTTCGGCGCGTGCACATTGCCGAGCGGCTGATGATCGAGCAGATGGCGCTGCTGGAAACGATGTCGCCGAAAGAATATCAGGAGATTCGTTTGCAACTGGGAAACGGCAGCGGGCAGGAATCGCCGGGATTTCGGACGATACTGCGAATGCACACGCCGCTGTGGCAATCGTTCAAGGCGAACTATCTGGATAAGCACGGGCTGAGCGTCGAAAAAATCTACGACTCGGAATACAAGCACGGGGCGGCTTATGCGGTGGCGGAAGCGTTTGCGGAATTCGATGAGCTATTTCAGAGGTTTCGCGCGGTGCATATGCAACTGATCATGCGAACGATCGGGCTAGGTGCGAAGTCGCTGAAAGGGCGCGCGGTGGAACTGCTGAATGAAGGGTTGCGCGTGCGATTTTTTCCGGAGCTGTGGGAAATTCGGAGCGAGATGAGCGACGCGTGGAGCGAGCGGCACGGCGCGGTGCGAGATTCGATTGGCGGGCACTGACATCTTCATCTTTCCCGAGTGAATGTCGCGCCGCGAGCGCGTGTGCTATATTTTCTGCTCCGCATGGCGACAAAAGCGAAACTACGCACAGTTAAATCGAAAAACGCGCGGGCGCGCGGCAGACGCGGCACAGATCCCAAGCGTGTTCGCGCGATTCTGGAGAAGTTGGACGAGGCCTACCCTGCGGCGACTTGCGCGCTGAAGCACGACAATGCGTTTCAACTGCTGGTCGCGACGATCCTTTCGGCACAGTGCACGGATACGCGAGTCAACATGGTCACGCCAGCGCTTTTCGCGAAGTATCCAACTCCCAAGGATTTGGCGTGCGCGAATCCGCGCGAACTCGAAGACGAGATTCGGACAACTGGATTTTTCCGCAACAAAACGAAATCACTAATTGGCGCGAGCAAGAAGATCTCGGAGGAATTCGGCGGGAAAGTACCGCAGAACATGGATGAGTTACTGTCGCTGCCGGGAGTGGCGCGGAAAACGGCAAATGTGGTGCTGGGAACGGCCTTTCAAATTGCTTCGGGCGTAGTGGTGGACACGCACGTGCAGCGCGTGACGAAGAGGTTGGACCTCACCAAGAATACGGAGCCGAAGAAAATCGAGCAGGACTTGATGCGCGTGATTCGGCAGGAGAAGTGGATTCTGTTTTCACACCAGATCATCTGGCACGGGCGGCGTGTGTGCCAGGCGCGGCGGCCGCGCTGCATCGAGTGCAATCTCGAGCGAATCTGCTATTCGAAAGATAAAACGGTGTAATCCTGCTGAACGTTTGTTTTCTCCGAGAGCGGAGATTTCTCCTTCAGTGACCATTCTTCCGGGGAAGACAATTTCGCACCCCGGCGTCTCGCGCCTGTTGTAGACTCTCACCCGTTTCTCATAATTTTCCGCGCAGTCAATTCGAACGTCGGAGGCATGCAATGCGTGATCCTTTCATAATGCGTGATTCGAAGTTGATATCGGCAGTTCAGAAATTCGGGAAAACCATCCTGGCGGTTACGGCTGTAACGATGGCAGCGCTTATTTTAATGGCCGCTACAAAATCCGGCCAGGTCTCTTCGGAAGCGTCGGTTTCCTCAGAAAAGCTGATGAGGAAACTGCACTGGCGATTGGTCGGGCCTTTTGTCGGCGGACGCGTGGTAGCTGTAGCCGGTGTCCCCAGCAAAACAAATCTTTTCTACATGGGCACCACTGGCGGCGGAATTTGGAAGAGCACCGACTATGGAATCAAATGGTTGAACATTTCGGACGGGCATTTTCCGAGCGCAAGTCCGAGTATCGGGGCGATCGCGGTCGCGCCATCGAATCCTGACGTCATTTACGTTGGCAGCGGCGAGAGCGACATTCGCAACGACATGATTCCCGGCGACGGAGTTTACAAATCCACCGATGCGGGGAAAACGTGGAGCTATTCGGGTCTTCGGGATACTCATACGATCAGTGCGATCATTGTTGATCCGCAGAATCCCGATATCGTCTATGCGTCGTCTTTGGGCCACGTTTTCGCGCCTGATGCTAATCGTGGGATTTTCAAATCTACTGATGGTGGTCAGTCGTGGCAGAAAATTTTCTTTATTGATGACAAGACCGGCGCAATTAATGTCGTAATGGACCCTCACAATTCGCAAGTGTTATATGCAGCGATGTGGCAGGCACAACGGATGCCGTGGGCGCTCATCAGCGGCGGCCCGGGCAGCGGGCTTTACAAATCAACGGATGGCGGCGCGCATTGGACAAATCTGAGCCACAACCAGGGCTTTCCGGAAAGCACACTGGGGCGCATTGGCGTGAGCGTTTCCGGAGCCGATTCGAATGTTGTCTACGCCATCGTGCAAGCCGAGCACGGCGGAGTGTTCCGCTCGGATGATGGCGGCCAAAGCTGGAGTCTTACCAACAGCGATTACGCTCTGCGCCAGCGCGCGTTCTACTACATGGCGATTTATGCCGATCCGAAGGACGCCAATACTGTTTATGCGCCGCAAGTCGATGCTTTGTGGGTTTCGCATGACGGCGCAAAGACTTTTCGCAAGCTGCACACGCCGCATGGCGACAATCACATCGTGTGGATCAATCCGAACGATACAAATATTCTGCTCGAAGGAAATGACGGAGGCGCAACCGTTTCGACCGACGGCGGAAATACCTGGAGCCAAGAGCACAATCAGCCAACCGGACAATTTTATCACGTCAACATCGATGACCAGTTTCCGTATCACATTTATGGCGCGCAGCAGGACGAGGGTTCAACGGAAGGCCCGAGCGCGAATCCGGGAGGTTCGATTCCCACGGATATTTGGCAGCGCGTGGCGTACGGCGAGAGCACGTATTCCGTGCCGCAGCCGGACAATCCAAACATCACCTATGGCAGCGGATATTTCAGCATATTCATTCGGCAGGATAAGAGCATCGGGCAGCAGGAAGGGGTCAGTCCGTGGCCCGATTATCAGGAGGGCGCAGCTTCTTCAGAGCTGAAATACCGCCTCGGGTGGACGCATCCAATTCTGTTTGCGCCGATTACTGCAAAGAAGGTCGGACCTGTGCAGGTGCGAACGCACGATTATGAATTGCTTGTCGGCGCGCAGTGCGTGCTGCGAAGCTATGACTATGGGCGAACTTGGAAACAAATAAGTCCGGACCTTACGCGCAATGCGCCAGAAACGGAAGCAGCCAGCGGGGGTCCAGTCAACTTTGACGCTTCCGGCGCGGAAATTTATCCGGGGATTTCGGCGCTGGCGGTCTCGCCCCGCGACAGCAACATCATTTGGGCCGGAACTGATGACGGCACAGTTCACGTCACTACTGACGGCGGGAAAAACTGGCAACCTGTCCGACCGCCCGAACTTCCGCGCGAGGCGTGGATCAATTCGATTCAACCATCTTATTTCGATGCTGGCACGGCTTATCTGAGCGCACGGCGGTACATGTGGGACGATTTTCGTCCTTATGTATTTAAGACTATTGATATGGGGAAGCACTGGACCGCGATAACGAACGGTTTGCCGGATGATTCATACGTTTTTGATCTGCGTCAGGATCCAAACGATTCAGATCTGCTGTTCCTCGGCGCAAAGAACGCGATTTACGTGAGCCTCGATGCGGGCGGGCAGTGGCAGTCGCTCGCGCTGAATTTGCCGGTCGTTCAGGTGCGCGACATAGCCGTGAACACGCGCGAGGGAGAGGTTGCAATCGCTACGCACGGACGATCGTTCTGGGTTCTTGATAACCTTAGGCTGCTTGAACAACTTACGAAGCATCCCGAAGTTGCCGATAGTGATGCTCATTTGTTCGCTCCGCAAAAGGCGTGGCTGACGCATGCCTACGGCGGCGGAGGCGGCGGATTCCAGGTGCAGAATGCCGGCCAAAATCCACCGTTTGGTGCGACCGTATTCCTTCAAATTCCGGCGGATTACAACGGCAGCACGCCCGTTTCACTCACGTTTTCCAATACGCAAGGACAGGTAATTCGTACTTTCGACTTGCACTTAGCGAAAAAGCAAAATGAAGCGGAAAGTTCGGAACCGCCAACGAATCCTCTGGCGGAGCACACTCCATTCAAGCCGACGGAAATTGCGCTGGAACGCGAAGAGAAGCTGACGGGGATTACCGCTGGGATGAACCGCTTCCAATGGGACCTGCGCTATCCGAGCGCAGCCGAGGTCAAGGGCTTCGAGCCTCCTGTCGCGGCCGGTGGCGAGGAGGATACACTCGACGGACCGCAGATCGTTCCGGGAATTTACAATGTGACACTGGAGTATGGCGGTAAAAAGTCGAGCGAGCGTCTGGAAGTTTCGCTTGATCCCCGCATTCACGTGACACAACAGCAACTGGAAGCGCGGCTCGCACTTGAGCTAAAGATTCACAATAGCCTCGACACGCTCGACAAGACGATTAATCGTGCTATTGAAGCGCGCGACAAACTTCAATCCGCGATTGCGAGTCACCAGTTGAACGAAACGCAAGCGGGCGCGGCTCTTTCTGCACTGAATACAAGCATTGGGAATATGGTGGAATTGCGCATTCAGTCGAGCGAGGGAACGCTGCTGCATGAAGCGAAGCTGCGCAGTCGCTTGGCATATCTGGCGAATGATATCGCGCTGGGGTATACGTCGCCCAATTCCGCGCAATATTCTGTTTTTGATTATTTGAACAGGAAGGGGGAATCAGGCGAGCAGGAGCTCGATACGGCGATTGCGCAAGCGAATAAGCTGTTCTGAAAACTTGCAGGTTGCGGGGCAGCAGAGTGGTTCGGTCCGTTTACACGGCGGCGTTGAGCGTAGTTCCGGCTGCGGCGAAAACCCCGGGCATTTCGGCGCGTGCGAGCGGAAGAAAACATTGGAGAACGCTGGGATCGAATTGTGTTCCGCTGGCTTCAGTGAGCCGCCGGGCTGCCTCTTCAAACGACAAGCCCTGACGGTAAGGACGCGACGAGACCATCGCGTCAAAGGAATCGATTACAGACACGACGCGGGAGCCGAGGGGAATTTCGTCGCCTTTCAGGCCTGCGGGATAGCCTTTTCCATCGAAACTCTCATGATGATGGAGAATCAGCAGGCTGGCGCGCTCAAATCCTGGGACTTGTCGCAGCACAATCCAGCCGTATTCCGGGTGCTTTTTCATCAATTCGTACTCTTCTGTGGTAAGGCGGGCAGGTTTATTCAGAATTGCGTCGGGAATGCCGATTTTGCCGATATCGTGCAGCAGCGCCGCGATTTCGAGGTCGGCAAGAGCAACTTCGTCCAAGCCCAGTTCGCCGCCAACGTGCAGCGCCCATTCCGCAAGTCGCGTACTGTGGATACCCGTGCTCAGGTCCTTGAGATCGAGTAACTGGTTCATAGAGCAAACAACGGCGCTGCGAAGCGCGGCCATCTCCTCTTCTACGGCTCTTGCGCTTAGCGATGAGGTAAAAGCTGAAAGTCCGCCAGGTGTGGCGGCAGTAGCATTGGTGGTCTGTGCGCCAAACGAGCGTCGAGTAAAACTCAATGCGTTCGAGTCGTGAATAGTTAGAGACATTTTCACGCCAGTCAGTCTGCCACTCGTTTAAAAGCTCCGGCCCAAAGATGCCAGGGCCTGATACACGTCCAATTCACCATAACCCATGGTCGAGCTAATCCAATGAGCGTGAGAAATTGCTTTCGCCGCCGAGGATTGGTTCATCTTGCCCTGTCGATTAATCAGCAGTGCTACAGTGCCGGCGACCATCGGCGAAGTAAACGAAGTTCCCGAAGTCACTGAATAAGTGCCAAAGGGATACGTAGTCACGACGTTCTCACCCGGGCCTGCAACCCACACGACCCTGTTGCCATAGTTCGAAAAGCTCGAACGTTGGTCGAAATCATTGCTCGATGCGACGCCGATGACGTACTTCAGACCCGCGGGATAGACGATCTCTTGCTGCCCATCGTTGCCAGAGGAGGCGACGCACACCACATTGTTCGAATTCGCATAATTGATGGCTTTGTCCAACTCGTTCGAATCCGCTGGCAGTTCGAAGCTCATGTTGATGACGTTGGCGTGGCTCTGCACGGCATAGTAGATGGCGCTGAGAATGTTTGAAAGCGTTCCACTGCCATCAGGGCCAAAGGCCTTGAGCGGCATCAGCCGTGCGGTCGGCGCAACCATGTGGACCATACCGAGCACTTCTGTGCCGTGGCCGAATGCGGCGAAGCCAGTGTTGTCGAGCATGGCTGCCGTATGCTGGTCCAACATTGCCGCCGTGTGCTGGTCAACGAATGCTGCCTGGCAAGATTTGCAGGCTGAACCCGTGGCGCCTCCGAGGTCGGTCATTTCAGAACCACCCGGCTGGTTGCGGGTAAAGTCGTAACCCGGGAGGAGAACAGACTTGAGAGCCGGATGGTTTGGATCGACACCCGTGTCGATGTCTGCCACAATTCCGGCGCCACTCACGCCGAAGGTGCTGCGCGCCTGGGCCACGCGAATGATCTGCGCGGCAGGTTGATTCGCATATCCGCTCCAGACCGTCGAGCCGAAGAGGTTGAGCGGGGTTTGCTGATACAGGTACGTAGGAATTGCGGTTTGAAACGGCCCGAAACCGGACGCGCGAGGGAGCACGACGGACTGATCCGGTTCTGCATCGAGAATGCCATCAACCAGGTTCAGCACGGCAGCCAGAACATCAGGCAAGAGGCCCTGCGCCGGCTGGACAAGAAAGAGCTGGCCTTGCGTGCCGTCGAGCGCCCCAACAACCGTGCAGCCATTTGCAAGGCAGGCGTTCTGAAGACCTGGGAGTCCCAGCGTCGTCCGGACAATCACAGCTTGCGGCTGGCCGAGCAACGTGTTGACCGTGTTGCCGAGCGTTTGCGTCACGCCGCCAAGCAGGTTGCCCAGTAATTGGGCTGATGCTGGGCGCGCGCCGAATACCACGAGTGCTGCGAGCAAGACTAGTAGGCGTTTCATGGGCTGGATTGCTCCATTTACGTGCGTGAAATTCGAAGTCCTAGGATGGCTGTTACTCCCAATGGGCTCAATGGTACAAACAGACATTTTCGTACCCTCCGATTTAAACTCTCTTACCAGTACCACGCCCCAGTTTGGACTTGGCCGACCTAAGCTGTTTGTTATCAATATAGTCCAACAAACCCGTTAGAGATGCCTTGGTTGGGTCGACCAGCGGAATTTCAACTCCCACGCCGTCTGGCAATCGTAGACGCAGCTGCAGATGCGCGGTAAGTTTGCACTCGAGCTGGAATTCGCCAAAATCGCCCGTTTCTGTCGAGGTGACCGCCTTGTTATTTCGCATCAGTGTGACTGATATGGTCGGGATCATCTGGGCAGGATCTGCCGAATTCAAGACTTGGCCCATGACGGAGACCTTCTCAGTATCGAGCTGCGGCTCCATCCTCAGATCAATACGATAGGCCCCTGCAGCGTAGAGGAGCTGACGGGCCGTGGACGTAGTGGAGCGAACGCCTGCCGTGGCCGGGGTGAGAAAGCTATCAAACAGGAGCTCCAAAACCCTCGGCTTGGGTGCTTTGACTGTGGCTGGCAGCATGCTTTTTGCAATCCGTAAAGTGCTCACAGGAGGCTCGTAAGCGTGTTCACGGGAACTGACTTCCCGCACTCGGGTCCAAAGCCTCAGAACCTTGCCGCAGCGTTGGCAGCCAGTATCGAGGTGCGCTTGCATGTCCGCTTTGCTCTTTCCTTTCAGCGTATTACGGGCAAAATCGGCCCACTGTTCCAACGTGAAATGTGCCATATCACCTTCCCCCAAATTTTGCGATTAGCTTCTACTTACCCATGCCTGTCAATAAGGGTATGAACGTATGCGAAAAATATAGAGGTGGATGGGTTGGTGCGGATTCTATATTTTCCCTGTCAAGGTGAACGGCGCCCAATAGTATGGGTGAGGGAAGCGGTCGCGCAGATCGAGCATCGCATTTCGCATAGCGGAAGCCTTGGATTCGCCTCTATTAAGCTGAGCGTAGAAGGTCGTCATGAATTCCGAGGTGCTGCGGTCATGCACGTTCCACAAAGTGAGAAAAACCGTTTGCGCACCGGCGTACAGCAGCCCGCGAACGAGGCCGAGCAGTTCATCTCCAGCCGTCACCACATTGAGGCCGGTTGCGCAGCCACTGAGGGTTATGAGCCCTGCCTGAAGCTTCAATTGGTAAAGATCGTAGAGATTGAGTTGACCATCCGCCAAGCGAATGCCTGAAAACATAGGATTGTCCTGGCGAAATGTGCCGTGAGTTGCGATGTGAACTGTGCCACTGTGGAGTCCGTGGCTGCGAAGCGTTTCTTGCGTCGCTTTTGGACCGATGAAAAGCTCGGCGCCGGGGAGAGTCTTCGAAACGGCCTGGACTTCGTTGAGGATGTGGGGAGCTTTTTCGTCGGGCAGTCCCATGACGAGCGGGCGTTCCTGGCCGCATGCAGACTTTTGCTGGCACAGAGAAAAGATCGAGGCGCTGGGCGCGTATGAGATTGTGTGCGAGTCAATCAGATAGCGATCGCCGTCGAACAACGCGTGAAACGGCAGGTAATGCAAAACTCCATGAGGAACAATTACCAAGTGCCGTCCATCGATTCGCGCCCGCAGTGGCGCGACCATTTCATCGTATAACGCCCGGAGATGCGCGCGGGTGGATTCGAAAAGTGGTTTTTCGAACTGCTTCAGATAATCGCCGGCCAAGCGAAATTTCCCGATTTGAAAGTCGAACAGACGAAGCAAATTCACTGCTCGCGAGGCCGACGTTACGGGAATGAGAGTGAGGGATTGACGAGTCAGGACTGCCGCGATGAATTGTTCCCTCACGCTGAAATACTCTATGAGCACAGCATCGGGTGGCAGGGACGCCTGCACCTGCTCAATTGACACAGGAGCCGCGCTTTGCCCCAACGCGGTCTCGCTTGGAACCTCGCGCAATGCGCGAAGCAGTTCGTTCTCGTGAGCGAGCGTCTCCTGACGCAGTTTTTCGATTTTCTCAGGAGAGGGATTTTCCGCACGGAGTTGCTCACTTTCCAGACGGCGGTAGTACCAATTCAACTCCTCGCGCATTTCGCGGATGCGACGGACGAGCCCGCTCTGGCCCGGGGCAGTTTCAGGAATGGCGTGGGCGTGGTGCGTAAGCAGTTCGGCAAAACTGCGCGATTTAGCCGTTTCCATATAGCGGAACGCTTCTTCCGCTGCGCCGACTCGCGATTCACTCATGCAGAACTCAACTAATCGCTCGTACACCTCGAGGCGATTCTTCATGAATGCTATTTTCAGTTCTTCGCCGTGCAGGCTGCTTCGTAGCGTCTCAAGAGCCGCGCGGGCGCGTTGATAGCTCTCGTAAGCGACAAGGAGCTGCCCTGATGCCTCACAGATCTGTCCTGAGAGGAATTCAGCTTGATGGCGGAGCACTGGCGCTTCGAGCGATTTCAGACGCTCAAGCGCCTTGGCGCATTCTTTTTCGGCCCCGGTGAGGTCTCCAGTTTGCAGTGAAAGGCGCGCGAGCAGCAGATGGCAAAGAACAGCCTTCCCGGGCAAGAACGAATTTTCGAAAAATTCCGCTGCGCGCAGACAAAGCCGGCGTGACTCAAAAAAACGCCCCTCATCGAAAAGCACGAGCGCGTGGTAAAGATCGACGAGCCACGGCCAGACCAAATTCTTCTCGCGAATGAATTTGGCCCGCGCTTGAGCAAACAGATCAACGGCCTGAGCGGCCTTGCCCATTTGGCTGAGAGCCATGGCCTCATAAGCAAAACACTTCGCCTCTTCATAACCCATGCCTAACTTCTGAAACTGCTCTCTTCCTTGATGTGCGGTATCCCGGGCTTCGGCGCTGAGATTCAGTTCGAGATAGAGCTCGGAAAGGTCCAGATAGCACAGGGCCAGAACATGTGCGTCTCCGTTCTCTTCGCATTTCTTACGCGCGGCGCGGTACATTTCGATGGCGCGGCTGTACTCGCCACGAAAATAATAGAGATACGCGATGTTGTAATCGGCTTGCGTGACCAGAAGCGTCATTCTGTGCTGAACGCACAGTTCGCGAGCACGCTCGTAAGTTGAAAGCGCGCGCGAAAAATCGTTGAGCACAATGAGGCAAACCGACATGTTGTAGAGGGCGACGGCAAGGCCTTCGGAATCACGAAATGGCAGCAGCGTTTCGTAGGCGCGCTCATAACATGCCAGCGCCTCCTCAAAACGATCCTGCCGGTGGAAAATGTTTCCGATATTGATTTCCAGGTGACCCAGCCGTTGCTTGTCATCGAGGCGCTGGAGAATTTTTTTGGCTTCGGAGGCAGCTTCGGATGCGCGATCGTATTCGCCGAGCAGAATGAAAGGCTGGATGGACGGAATGAGCGTCCGAGCTTCCTCCTGAGCGTTGCCGAGGTCCCTAAAAATGCGAAGAGCACGACGATGAAATTCCAGAGCCTGCTGATTACGCCCAAGCATGTAAAGCGCGTTTGCCTTGGACCGCAAGCTCCGGGCCAGCGCCTCGGGATTGTTCAGCTTCCCGGCGATAGCAACCGCAACTTCGGCGAGTGATAACGCTTGAGGGGCATCCGCACGCAATTGAGATCGAATCAAGTCATTCAGGTAAGAAACAACTTTGTCGCGGCGAAGATTCGGATGGCGGGTCAGAAATCGCGTGCGGCTAGCGTCATCTTTCAACTTGGCGAGGTTGCTCAGCAGGGATTTTAAAACAGGAGTGCGGCTCGACGACGTCTTCATGCAAAGCCCGCCTCCGTCAGCCGTTTCCGCAGCCGTTCGAGGCAGCGCTGTCGAATGAATCCGATCGAACCCGTAGCCAATCCGAGTTCGGATGCAATCGCGTCATAGGGGCGGGCAGGCTCCTCAAAGAAGAGCATACGAATCAATTCACGGCATCGCGGCGGCATGGAGAGAAGAGCCTCACGAAGCATCTGCTCCTCTTCGGCTTCCTTTAGAATGGCGTCAGCGCGCTCTGCAGCGGGCGTTTCGATGAGCTCGCTGGCCATGTCCCGAATTTCCGTTCTTTGCGCCCGGCGCTTGTGGTGAAAACACTTATGCGCGGTCACCTGCATTATCCACTTGGGCAGCGCCTTGGGATTACGCAATTTCGGAAGCTCGGACAGCATCTCGACGCACACGGACTGAAAGATCTCGGCGGAATCGTCGGTCGAGAAACCGTACTTGATGGGAATGGAGAATATGAGGTTCTTGTACTTATCGACTAAGGCCGTCCACGCTGCTTCGCTGTTTTGCAGACATTCCCGAACAAGGCGGGCGTCGTTCCAATCAATGGGCTCCTGGTCCTTATTGGCCGTCCTTTTGCGCGGCGGTTCGTCAGAAACGACCGATTTAGCGCACATATAGCTCTTCAACGTTCCACAAAACGTATGGGTCGAGAATCGAAGGGCGAAAATTGCCGATGCGATCTCTTGCGCCCGCGAGAATGTGAGGGCTCGCTGTAAAAATCACAGGAACCTTCTGCTCGATGATTTGCTGAACCTGATCGTAAAGCTGTTTCCGCTTTTTGTAAGTCATCGCGATCATTTGCTGATTCATGAGCCGGTCCATCTGCGCTTCCCACAGTGTGGCGGGCTTGGCTTCATTCAGATGCCACAAGTGCGTGCCGCCATTTGAGACCCAAACGTTCATTTCGGCCGTGGGATCGGTATCGCCGCTGGCGATGCCCATCACCGCAGCCTCGTAATTAAAGCTGTTCAATAGGCGATCGACCATCGCATGAAAGTCGAGGGGCACAACTTGGACGCGCATTCCGAGTTGGCTCAAATCGTCCTGGATGATAGTGGCTGTCTTTGTGCGCTCGGCGTTGGAGGAGCTCGTAAGAATGGAGAATTCGACCGGATTTCCGTGCGAATCTAGAAGCGTTCCGTCCGGCTGCCAAGAGAAACCGCTGCCCTTCAGCAATTCGCGGGCATGCTCGATGGAAGTCAGGGGATGAGGTAGAGAAGGATCGGCCCAGAATTTATTCCCGGGCGTGACTTGGCTCCATAGAGGCGCGGCCCTTCCTCCATAAACGAGCCGGACGATCGCGTCGCGATCAATGGCGCCCGATACCGCTTGTCGGAAGCGCACATCACGAAACCACGCCTGTTTTTGTGCGATTTGCGGAAGATTTTTTGCGCTGAGATCATTCAAATTGAAAAAAAGGAAATTGTATTCAAGTCCGGGGCCCAGATCGTAGAGATGGTACTGCCGCTGGGACGCCTGTTTTTCCAGCACAGAATAATCTTGAGCGCCGAAGCCTTCGAGGATATCCGTGTCTCCTGATTCGAAGCGGATGACCTGTGCGTCTTCGCTCGGAACGAAGAGGAACTCAATTTCATTCAGATACGGCAAATGCGCGCCGCTGCGATCTACCTTCCAGTAGTAGGGATTTCGTTCAAGAACAATGCGCTGCCCGGGGACAAATTCTTTCAGCCGAAATGGCCCGAGCCCTGCGATTTCGCGCGGCGCCGCAGAAATCGTCCAAGCCTTCGTGAAGTTGCCGCTCTGGTAAGCGCTCTCGAGCAAATGCTTTGGCAAAATCGGCATTCCATCGAAAAGCCGTTCCGCCGCACCGTAGGGCTGAGCGAGGTGAAACCGCACTGTGTAGTCATCAAGCTTTTCCACAGACACCGGCTTGTTGCCAACGATCAACAGATCCCGTATGGGCGAATCGATTTTTTCGTCAAGGTATATGTGAAACGTGAACACGACATCATCCGCGGTGAATGGCTGTCCGTCCGAAAATCGGATGCCATGGCGCAGTTGCAGTGTGTACGTTCTGCCATCCGGTGACACGCGCCAGGATTTTGCCAGCGACGGCTCAGTGATTTGCGTCTCGCGATTGATGTGAATCAGGTCGGCATTCATGCAATAAATGATGTCGCGCGTCGGAATATCTGTGGCCAGGGCCGGATTTAGGGTTTTCGGATCGGAGCGAAGAGCGATGGTGATTTTTCCGCCAAAGTGCCCGGGCGCGGCATTCGACACGAGCGTTTGCGGTTTCGCACTTATGGCCGCGCAGCAAATCCATAGAGACATCGCGCAGACCATCGCGGGCCGTTCCGAACGTCTGATTACGCGCATACCGGAATTCTTGCAGACATTTGGGACCTTTTACAGCGGCACGGATTTCAGATGTTCCTGTAGCTCATCAGCGATTGCATAATAGGCGGCGAATATTGGGATGAGTAACAACGCGGGGGCGAACATCCACCAGTAGGACGC
>Ga0126371_10002168_pt1 | contig 16854 bp, 12 predicted proteins | sample PanSoiMetaPlot_4_FD_110145 | JGI IMG/M metagenome (GOLD analysis project Ga0126371, IMG submission 110145) | Tropical forest soil microbial communities from Panama - MetaG Plot_4 | ecosystem: Environmental > Terrestrial > Soil > Tropical forest > Bulk soil | place: Panama | collected 2016-02-17 | reverse complement strand
TGGTTACAAAACCCTTTCTGTTCGAGGGCAAGCGCCGCTTGATGCAGGCCGAGCAAGCGCTCCAGGAACTGATCGGCGCGGTGGACACCGTCATCGTGATTCCCAACGAGCGCCTGATGGACACCGTCGAGCGCGGCACCAGCTTCTTCGACGCCTTCCGCATCGCCGACGACATTCTTCGCCAGGCCGTGCAGGGCATATCGGACATCATCACCGTGCCCGGCATCATCAATCGCGACTTTGCCGACGTGAAAGCCATCATGCATGGCCAGGGTTACGCGGTGATGGGCACGGCCGTGGGCACGGGCTCGAATCGCGCCATTGACGCCGCCAACCGCGCCATCGCCAGTCCGCTGCTGGAAGACAATTCCATCCAGGGCGCGCAGGGTATCCTCATCAATATTTCCGGCAGCTCCAGCCTGACGCTCCACGAGGTTCACGAGGCCTCGACGGTCATTCAAAAAGCCGCGCATGAGAACGCCAACATCATTTTTGGCGCCGTCCAGGATGACACCATGAAGGACTCCGTCAAAATCACCGTGATCGCCGCGGGTTTCAAGGAAGCCAACAAGAAAAACGCCCTGCCGAAGCAGTCTTTCCTGCCCAAGACCTGGAAAGCGGGACGGGAGATGATGGAGCCCCAGATGCAGCCCGCGAACGTCGTGCAACAGGTCCAGCGCAACGTGCGCGAGGTCAGCCCGGAAGTTCCTGCGGACGACTTGGATGTTCCCACGTTCCTGCGCCGGCAGGCGCAAAAAGCTTGAAGCCGCACTGCCGGGCGCAAGAAGCCGGACTTTAGAGTGCGGTGGCGCGACCGCGTCTTAAGCTTTTCCCTCCGGCTCGCGCCCTGCCATGGGCACCATCGCTCGTGTCCCCGGATGTTGTATCGCTTGAATCTTCCCGACCTTCAGTTTGTGTCCTGCTTCGCCCGATCCTTGGTCTTCCGTCTCTTGTCTCGGATCGATTCTGATTTGGAGGCATGAGCGGTGCGTGCTCCGCAATGACCATATCCGAGCTCCCCCTCAACTCGCCCTTTGCGCTCCAGCGTCGCGCGCAGTTGGCCGTACGTCGGCACTCTCGCCCAATGAGGCTCCACCGCGGCGCTGTTCTTGTTGGCGGTATAACGGGATCGCAGAGTTCAATGTTGGCCAGCTAGCTGTTCGGCGAGCTTTCGGACTTCAACCTCAAATGCGTTGTAGTCGCGGCTGGAGTAGGGAAGCACGGTGCCTAGGCCGGAGTGGAATTCGAGCGCGCCGGTCCTCTCTCGGATTCTGGCAACGTTGGAATGGGTGATGCCTGCTCCGGGGAGCACTAGGATTCGGCCCCGCGCTGCGGCGATGAATTCCGCCAGTTTCGCGGATCCTTGCAGGGCAGTTTTCGCACCCGCGGAACTGAGAATCCGGGCAGCGCCCGTCTCGATCACCTTTCCAGCGCTTCTCGCCAATCGGCGCACTCATCGAACGCGCGGTGAAAGGTCACCGGCAAAGGCCGCGCGAGATCGACGAGCCTTCGCGTTCGGCCGACATCCATTTTGAAATCTTTTCGCAGGATCCCCAGTACCACGCCATCCATGCCGGATTCGGTGGCAACGCCGATCGAGCGTTCCATTTCCTCAAACTCCGCAGCACTGTAAACGAAGTCTCCGGCACGCGGCCGAATCATCGAATAGACGGGAATGTGCACTTGTGCTCGGACGCTGCGCAGCAATTCGCGGCCTGGCGTCAACCCGCCAACCGACAAGTCGACACACAGTTCAATGCGGTTGGCTCCTCCCCGTTCCGCCGCAGTGGCTTTCTCGACTCCGTCCACACTGATTTCGAGCAAGTATCTTCGGGTCATCTCGGTGTGCTAAGTCTCTCGTTGGCCAATAGAGAACCACGTTTCCCGGGCGCTTCGCGCCCTGGGCTGAGGCCCAGGTTCAGGAGCGCCCGATTGATGGCACGGGTCATCATGCTGCGCAGACCGCCACCTGAAGGTTACACTGACAATTTTGGGGGGCTTTTCCCGGTGAGGCAAGGATACAACTTCCGCCACCTAGGATCCTCACACCGAAGCAGGTGGATAAATTATCTGGCGCACCCTTCCTCTGGTCCATTCTCGGGGGAAGACTTTGCCTCATGGGTGCAAATGTGTGAGCGTGCCCTGCGACCAATTCCAGAAGATTCCTAACAACGCAGCAATGTTCCAGCCCCACAGGAACAGGCGCATCTCTTTCGGACGATACTTATGTTCCCTCCAAAGCAGCGTTGCGTCGAGCACAAACCAGACTGCGCCAAGCGCGAGAAATCCGGCGACGATCCAATCATGAAAGTAGAGCTGCACCAGCAGCGTCTCAACCCCAAGAAGCGCAACGATCAAGAATTTCGCCCTTACGCGCCCGATGATTGTGGCTGTGGTTTTCCGCGCGCTCAAGTGGTCGGGCTCGATGTCCATGACTTCACCAAACACATGCGAGTGCATCGCGAACAGCGCGGCAAACAAAAACGTCTGCCACGGCAGTTGCGGCGCGTTGTTCAGCCAACTACTCAAGACAAACACGAGCAAGTAGCTCGCCTGAATCAGCACGTCGAAAGGCGGATTACCTTTCCATCCGAAGCGTGGCGCGTTATAGATTCCAACCGCCAAGAGCAGAATTCCGTACCACCCCAAGATCCGCGGACCAAGGAGCAGAAAAAACGCCGCCAGGAAGGGAAGTTGGGCCACGACGATTTGCCACTTCAAAGCCGCAAGTTGTTCCCGTGCGCCTCGCGAGCCAAACATATAGGTTCCTTTGCGTGGGTTTAATCGATCGGCCTCGGCGTCGGCCAGGTCGTTCACTCCGTAGAGCAACAACCCCAACGGAAAGAGCACGAAGACTAGTCCCAGCCAGAGCCGCCCGGAATGCCTAAAGTCTGCGCGGCCCAACGGCAAAAGATAGAACAGCGCCGTGGTGCTCCAAAGCCCCGGCCGCGACACTTGAACGAGGAATCTCGCATCCGCTCGCAGCCCACGCTGCGCCGTCAGAGTGCCGGCCGTCACACTGGTGTCGCTCATCTGCGGCGAATTCCCCTGAAAGGCAAGTTCACAAGATGCCCTTCCATGCTTCAGCTGTGATAGGCTTGCCCATCGGAGAACCCAGATTGTACCCGGATGGTGTCCTCGGCTTGAGCCGCATTTGAAAAAAGTACTGCAGGGAGGCCTGCCATGAAACTCCGCCTGGCTCCTATACTTCTTCCGGCGATTCTTCTGACCGGATTCCTGTCTTCCTGTCAGGCACCTTACCACCAGAAGAACGAAAGCTATGCTTTCGTGGCCTTCAACACCAGCCTGCCGTATTGGCAGGAAGCAGCGGCGGGTTTGGACGACTCCGCCAAGCAATTAGGCGTAAAAGCCGAGCTAGTCGGGCCGGCTAATTTTTCCGTCAACGATGAGGTAGCCGCCTTCCAGCAAGCGGTCGCGCAACACGCTTCGGGAATCCTGGTCTCAGCCGCAAATCCAGAAGCTTTCCGGGATCCCATCAACAGCGCCATTCAGCAAGGCATACCCGTTGTGTGCGTGGACGCCGATTCGCCGGAATCCAGTCGCATTCTTTTCGTCGGGACGGACAACCTCCGCGCCGGCCAGGAAAGCGGCAAGCGCATGGGGGAGTTGCTCCATGGCAAGGGAAATGTCGTTGTGATTACCATTCCTGGACAATTCAATCTTGGCGAACGGGTTCGCGGCGTCGAGGAAGCCTTCAAGAAATATCCGGGAATCAAAATTACCAAGACCATTGATGACAAAGGGGACTCCCGCAACGCTTACGACGCCATCTCCGCTCTTCTTCAAGGCAAGGAAAAGCCCGACGGCGTTATCGGGCTAGAGGCTTCGGGTGGGGAGGGCGCTGCGGATGCCTTGCATCGCCTGGACCTCACCGGCAAAATTCCGATCGTGGCGTTTGACAAAGATCCCGAAACATTGGACTGGATTCAGCGTGGCGCGATTACCGCTACGGTCATACAGAAACCCTATGTGATGAGTTTCTATGGTCTGAAGTTCGTGGACGATCTTCATCACAACGCTGTTCACGACTACAAAGATTGGAGAACGGCGCCAACCTCTCCCATGCCCGCTTGGGTGGATACGGGAACCGCGATCGTCGATAAGAATAATCTTTCTGCCTTCCGCGAATCGTTCGCATCTCATACCAAGCCGCCCATCTGAGACTACGGCGGCAACAACGAAGCCCGAACGCGGCGGCGGACTATACGAGTCCCATAGACGCAAAAGCGGTGATCGCAGCGCATCCCAGCGCAACGCCCAGCACGATTCCTGCCAGGACGTCGCTGAGAAAATGCATTCCCAGCACGATCCGGGAGATGGCAATGTTCAGCGCCAGGAACCAAAGTACACCTTCTAACGAAGGATAAAAGTAGCTAATGACCAGTGCGATGGAAAACGCAGTCATGGCATGGCCCGAGGGAAACGAAAACTGATCCGGCGGCAGGATTTTCGACCAGCAGTGTGGCTCAATCTGGCAGGGGCGCGGCCGCTGACTCAGGTGCTTGAGAGCCTTGAACAAAAAAATTCCCAACACGGCCGCCGCTGCGGCCGCGCCTACCGCAGCAAACCGTCGCGGGCCGCCGAAACCAAGCACGAGCAGGCCCAGCCCGTACCAGACCCAGCCGTCGCCCAAGCGCGTCGCGGTGATCGTCCAGATGCGAATCCACCTTGGAGCTCGCCACCGGTTCATCCGCCGCATCAACCGGTGATCGCGGCGCTCGATGCGTCCCCAAAGGCTGCGCGCCACGGCCATTGCCTCACCTCATACCAAAGGCTGAAGGCCAATCGGTTGGCTTCCGCTTGCCCAATTCGCCTCGAAACCGGGATCGATGTCCCATAGCTTGCGTTTCGTTTTTCCCGCTTTTTCCGTCACCGCACGCCATTTTCTGCAGAAGCGCATCTCGTTCATCCAGTGTCCCGCGGAAAAGACCGGCACCAGCAGGGCGAGCGGAGAGAGCACCGCCGTCCAGGGCATGTCGGCGAAAAATGATCCAATGATGCTGAAAACATCCGCGGTAAGTCTGCTGCAACTTCCATGCTCTCCGGACACCCGGCCCCAGCCTGCTCGCAAACCGGCGAAAAACTCATCGACGGTTCGTGCCCCCGGCACCTCCGTGTAAGTGAGACCGACTCCAGAAAGGGCGTGCGCATCGCTGCCGGCTACCGCGATTTTGCCGAGACGCGCTGCGAGTTGGGCCGCGGATTCATTGCTCTTCCGCCACATCTGGCCGTTGCGCGCTTCATAGGCGGGGACATAGGACTCGAACCAGACAAAATCTTCCTCGTCGCGTCGCCCCGTTAATCCGGAGAAGACGTGGTTGACACTGAAAAAGAGCTTCCGCTCCGTCACATACATCAGCAAAGAGATGAGGTCAGTGGCGCGGCGCCTGATCTCCGTGTGGTCGCGCTCGGTGAGATTGTAGACCCCCAGATGTGCTTCGGTGCCGCTGGGCATTCGCACGGTGACTTCTTCGCTCAGGAAGAAGTCCGGGAAAGACCGCAAAGCCTCGGAACCTTCAATCGAGTCATGGTCCGTGACGGTGATGGCCGACATGCCTCTCCGTTTCAGCAGCTCGTAAACTTCGAGAGGCTCGTTGTAGCACTCCTGACACAAGTGCTTGAGGCCGGGAAGGTTGAACATGCCGGAAGCTTTGGTATGAACATGGAGGTCGCAGCGCATGAGAGAATTGTCTGCCGGTAATATGAACAACCCGTGAAGAAGCCGAGAAATGTGCATGAATGTGCCGGGCGAACTCATTGAGCACACGTAAGTTAGGCAATTGTCCACATGGCATGGAGTGTGCTCTGCGACAACTCTCTTCCGCTATGGCAGAATCTCTCCAATGAAGAGAATCCTTATCGTCTACCACGACGCGGGAGGAGGACATCGAAACGCGGCCGTTGCACTGCAAACCGTCATTTCCCAGCAGCCGCGGAATTGGCGGGTCGGTCTCCTGCAGTTCCAGGACCTCACGGACCGGCTCGACGTGCTCCGGAAGCTGACGGGCATTCGCATCCAGCAGCAATACAACATTCTTCTGCAAAACGGGTGGACGCTTGGCAGTAGGTATCTTCTGCGCCTTTTGCAAGCCACTATTCGGCTCTTCCACAAACGGTTGGTAAATCTGCTTGAAAAACACTGGCGCGAGGATCCCGCGGACCTGCTTGTTTCGGTGATCCCTCATTTCAACCGCCAGATTTGCGAGAGTTGGACACAGGTGTACCCCGGCCGGCCGTTCGCTACCGTCATCACGGACCTCGCGGATTTTCCGCCGCGTTTTTGGATTGAACCTATCAAAGAGCAGTACGTCGTCGCCGGCACGGAAAAAGCCGCAGAGCAGGCCCGCGCGATGGGCCATGACTCCACCCATATTTTTCGAACGTCGGGAATGATTGTGCGGCCGGACTTTTATGCGTCAGACAGTTCCGATCCGTTGGAATTGCGCGAACAGATGGGTTTGCGGCCGGACCGGGCGACGGCCATGGTCCTCTTTGGTGGACACGGCTCGAGAGTCATGCTGGACATTGCCAAGCGTCTCGACGCGGAATTGCTGCCTTTGCAATTGATCTTGATTTGCGGCCGCAACGAAGCACTTGCTTCCAAACTGCGTTCACGACCGTGGAAGATGCCCGTGTACGTTGTTGGATTTACCAAAGAGGTGCACCGGCTGATGCGCGCAGCCGACTTCCTGATCGGCAAGCCCGGTCCTGGCAGTATTGCGGAGGCCATGATCAGCAAGCTTCCCGTGCTGATCGAGTGCAATGCCTGGACACTTCCCCAGGAGCGCTACAATGCGGAATGGGTCAAGGAGAAAAATGTGGGGATCGTCCTGAAAAGCTTTAAGGATGTGGTGAGTGGCGTGAAGCGGATGCTTGAGCCCGCAACCCTCGCGGAGTTTCGCAGAAATGTTTCGGCGCAAGACAATCGCGCCATCTTCGAAATTCCCGAAATCTTCGCGGAGCTTCTTGGCGAAGGCCACGGAACTTGGCAACCTTCTGTTTCCATTCGAGCGGCTAGCACCGTGTAATTTCCGGCGGAAGTCCGAAAACAGCAGCGAGCTACGACCGAGAGACAGGAATGGGAAAAACACGGAACCGAGAAATTGGAATTGAAAAACTGGAGCCGACTCTAGGCTCGACCCAAGAACCGATAACTGTATTCTAAAGTTGGGCGCGCTCCGACCGCCCGGGATGTGGGAATCGCGGGCCGGCGTGCGAGTCGTGCCGAGGCGTGCTCATGTGCGGCTTCGCGCAACTCTTGGCCCACCAGCGAGACGCATATTTCTTGGATTCGCACATCTTTACGCAGCCGCCCTGTAGCCTCGATTCCGTACATTGGCAGTAGCAGCCAGCCGTCGGGGTACGGCGCAACAGTGTTGGGGTGTCGGCAAGCAGGTGTGGCGTGAAGGCAAGCAGGCAAATTCCCACGCCGATAAGAGCTAATGAAACTTGGCGGCCGGAACGTGTTTCACAGAGGAAGCCTCGCATGCCTCATTTTGCGTCAGCTTCCGAAGAAAAACCGATAGCGCGGAGAGTTCGGGAGTTCCGTTACCCGGGTTCTCCCAGTACCAGAAGAGACCCCTTTTGAATCAACCACTTATGGAAAATACAGGACTTATCCGATCCGGATGTTAACCAGCCCGTTTTACCTCTTACTGCGCTGAAACCAGCGGCAACTCCACAAAACTCGCCTGTCCCGCGCCATGGTAAATGCGCTGTGTCGCCTTTCGGTAGTCGCCCGGCTTGGCCCAGAAAATACTCGGGACAAATGTTTGCGGATTCCGGTCGTACAGCGGAAACCAACTCGACTGGATTTGCACCATGATGCGATGTCCGGCGAGGAACACGTGATTCGCTGTCGGCAGAGGGAAGCGGTACAGCAAGGGCTTGTCCGGTGTCAGCGCATTTGGGATCTCCAGGCTCTCGCGATACCGCCCGCGAAAGATGTCCGCGGAAACCATCAATTGGTAGCCGCCCATTTCTTTCCGGCCCGCCACCTCGTCCGGGTAGACGTCAATTAACTTGACGACCCAGTCCGAGTCGGTGCCGCTGGTTGATGCGACGATGTTGGCGATGGGCTGCCCACTTATTTTGATTGGCTCGCGCAATTCGTCGGATCCAAAAGCGAGAACGTCGGGTCGGCCCGAAGCTTCACGCTGATCGTCCACGAGCCATTCCGACCACGTAAAGCCGTCGCCGTAGGCAACGGGCTGAACGGGCCGCGCGCGGTAAGGCACAGGCTTTCCAGGGTCGGAGACGAACTCGTCGAATGGCGCATCGTTGGTCTTCGGCGCAGCAAAGCTCAATCGCAATCCGGCAGTAAGATAGAGTGGAGTCGCGTGAATGCCGCAGCCGGTCGTGCAGCCGGCGGGCCACGCCGGTAAGCGCCGCCATTGGTTCGTGCCCGTTTCAAAAGCGGTCACCGGCGCGACAGCGGCCTTTGGCGCTCCATCCTTGAGGTACTGCGCAAGGAACGGCGCAAGAATTTCTTCGCGGAAGTACAGCCCGGTGTCGCTGCTGAACTTCAACGCGGCGAGCGAGCTGCCGTCCTCAATTTCCTGTCCGTGGTGCCACGGCCCCAGGACCAAAAACACTTTGTCATTGTTGGTGTCTTTTGGTTTGATGGCTTTGTACACCGCGATGGCGCCGTAGATGTCTTCCTGATCCCACAGGCTGTGCACCAACATGGTCGGAACCTTCAGTGGTTGCGCGGCCAGGATTTTGTCCATCGCTTGTTCTTGCCAGAACGCGTCATAGCTTGGATGTTCGAGGATTTTGCGCCAGAAGCCGACCTGCTCAAGCCCGTGCTCGCGGCCGAGTTCGCCCGCGGAACCCGCGCGCATGTATTCGTCGTAGTCGTCAAAGTGGCTGACCCACCATTTGGCCTTGTTGTCGCGCGTGGCTTCCTGTTCGTAGATATACGGCAAGTTCTGCTCACGAAAAGCGCCATTGTGAAACCAGTCGTCTCCCATCCAGCCGTCCACCATCGGGTTCATGGGCACGGAGACCTTGAGCGCGGGATGTGGATGCACAAGGGCCATCAGAGGCAAGAATCCGTCATAGGAGATTCCCAGGATGCCGACCCGGCCATTGCTCTCGGGAAGATTCTTTACCAGCCAGTCGATGGTGTCATAGGTGTCGGTCGAATGGTCCACGGGCGTGGGATTCAGCGGGCCGTGCAACGGGCGGTTCATCACGTAGTCGCCCTCCGAATCGTACTTCCCCCGAACATCCTGTACCACGCGAATGTAGCCCCCTTCGACGATGACCTCGGTCGCGTTGTCGTATCCCCACAGGATCGGGCCGAGATGAGAACTCTCGGCGCGCGAGGTGAGCTCGGTCGCGCTATAGGGCGTGCGCGTCAGCAGAATCGGTGCGTTCTTCGCGCCCTTGGGGACGAGAATCACGGTGTGGAGCTTTACGCCATCGCGCATGGGGATCATCACGTCACGCCGCTCGTAGTCCCATGTAGCCGCGGCTACCTTGAAGTTTGCCGGCGTCTCGCTCGGCAGCGTTGCCGGTGCGGACTGCTGGCGGGCGGTTTGGGCCGCCGCGCCTGCCGCCAGGAGCAAGGCGGCAAGGACATTGCCGAGCAGAAAGGACGTGCGACGGCGAACGGCTGGAGTCATCGGGACTCCTCGGGAGAAGAGAATTAAGCTGATCTGCCCCAGCGAAACGGCGCTAGAAGCGCGTGGATTTTAACACAGAGGTCACCGACGACAGGGATGGGAGGAGGGTTTGAGGCGCGATCTCGGCTAAGCCATCGGCCGCCGCGCAACTAGCTGAGGCGGCGCGCCACGGCGATTTTGGCGTGGTGGAGGGCGTGGGCCACCTGCGTTTCGCGCAGGCGCGAAGCGTCATATTCGAAAGACAATTGCTTTTTCGAATCGTCGAGCCGGAAGCGGCGCAAGCCATAGGTGTTGGCAAATTCGCCGAGCTGGCGCAACTGTTCTTCGTTCAGCGGAGACTGCAGTTCATAAGTCACTTCGACGAGGGTCATGCCGGGAATTATACCAAGACTCGCCCAGAACCCCGTCAAAAGCGAATCGCAACCGGCGCGGTGCTGGTACTAGGCATATTCCCAGCGCCGGGCCACTCTGCGGGCGATCCCAAACAGAGCGACGGCAATCGCCAAGAGAACCAAGAGCTGCGGCCAGAGGTGCGATACCGGCTCGTCGCGCCAGAAAATTTTCGTGAATCCATCAATGGCCCACGCGTTGATGGTCAGCAAGCCCGCTTTTTGCATGGTTTGTGGCATCAGAAAACGCGGGAACATGCTGCCGCCGATCGAGGACATCACCAGAATAACGAGCGTGGACAGGGCGCCTAACTGCGCGCGGGTGCGGCAGATGCTAGCCAGCAAAATGCCGAAGGCGGCCACCGCCACGGCGCTCGAGACGCCCATCACGATAAAGCCTGGAATATGCGACCAGAAATCGAGCCGGAACACCGCCCATCCCCAGAGAAACATCAATAGGAGCTGTGAGAAAGCCAACAACGAGTTGAAGGTGAGCTTGCCTAGCATCAGCGTGGTCATGGTGACGCGGGAGCTCAGCACGCGATCGAGAGTGCCGCTCTCGGCTTCGTCAAGCAAGGCGCCCGCCGCGCCGCTGGCGGTGAACAGCAGGAACATGACGCCGATGGCGGCGGCATAGAAGGAGACCATGGGATTGTTCTTGTTTTGGCCAACCACGGCGCGCGAGCTGACCGCGACGATTCCACCGCTGCCGTTGCCCGAGGCGGATGCGGTCGCGTCTTGTTGCTTACGCAGGTAGGCCAGACTTTGCTCGATGCGGTTCCGCTGCTCGGGCGTGAGGCCGCCGGCAAACTGGTCGATATATTTTGATCCCTGCTCCGCCATCACGTCGGGCAGGGAAGTCATTGCTATTTTCTGGAGCAGGCCCGACACCACTTGGGGCGCAACCAAGTCACTGCTGTCTTCGAGCAACTGGATCTGCGGGCGACGGGCATCCGGGGGACCAAAAGAAATCGGATTTGCGCCGAACCCTTGGGGAATGATTACGGCAACGGGCGCCGTTCCCGTTTTGACGGCTGCTTCCGCGGTGGCGGCGGTGTATTCGGGCTGCTCCGCACCCTTTACCGGAGTGGGCCGCGTCTCGACAACAAGCGACCCTTCTTGTTTCAGACCCTGAACTAGGCGCTCGGATGCGCTGCTGTGATCCTCATCCACGACGAGAAGCGCGACTCTCGGAGTGGTGTTGCGGCGTCCTCCGAAAATGACCGCGAAAATGCTGAAAAAAACGACGGGCAGGATAAAGCTCAGCGCCAGCGCACCGCGGTCCCGGCGCAAGGAAACAATAGCCGTACGAACGATAGCGGCAATCAATCGCGCAACTCCCTTCCGGTCAAGTGCAGAAAAACCGACTCGAGATTTGGCTTGCGGATGGAAACGTCGATCAGCTCAAGTCCGGCCCTTGCGGAAGCTTCGAGCAGAGGGCCAACCTCGGCGGGGTGCTCGATGGTGAATTGCGCCGTGCCATCCGCGGCGTGCCCGCCGCGCTCGGACACCCAGGCCACGATGCGCTCGTCTGCTCCCGCAAAGCGCGCCAGTACCTGGCTCCGCGAGCCGAAGGTGGTGCGCACCAGGTCAGCGTGCGTGCCAAGCGCGATGATTTGGCCATGGTCGATAATCGCGATCCGATCGCAGAGGCGCTCCGCTTCTTCCATGTAGTGTGTCGTGTAGATGAGTGACGTGCCTTCGGCGTGCAATTTCTCGATCATTTCGAAGATGTGGTTGCGCGATTGCGGATCCACACCCACGGTTGGTTCGTCCATCAGAACCAGCTTAGGGTGGTGAATGAGCCCGGCGGCCATGTTGAGGCGGCGCTTCATACCTCCCGAGAGATTCTTGACGAGCTCGCCGGCGCGATCGTTCAGCGTTGCCCAGCCGAGGCAACGAGTGACCGCTTGTTCGAGGGCAGCACGGCGGAGGCCGTGATAGCGGCCGAAAGACTGCAGATTCTCACGGCAAGTCAGCCGGGGGTAGAGCGCGAGTTCCTGTGGGACCCAGCCGAGAGCGCTGCGTGCAGCGAGGGAATCGGCCCGGGCACCGAAAATCGAGGTGGCACCTGCGTCGGGAGTGACGCGGCCCACAATGCTGCGAATCAGCGTGCTCTTGCCGGCGCCATTGGGACCGAGCAGTCCGAGGCATTCTCCGGGCCGCAGTTCGAGTGTGATGCCAGCGACCGCCGTTACTTGTCCGAAGCGCTTCGCCAGCCCATCAATGCGTAAGGGCGGCGCTGCTTGGACGCTAGAAGTCGCTGGGGGAGACATGGCCAAACTCTCCGGATCCTTATGACTCGACAGAGTATACCAGCCGGGGAAATGCTGATGAATTCGGAGGTAACCAGAAATCATCTAATATAGCGTCATGTCCGAGCTACCTACGAACCCGAATCCTCCCGGCGCAAGTCTGCCCATCTTGCCCGGGCCGCCCAAAGCCAACGACCCGGTCTGCGGGATGTCGGTGGACCCGGCCAAGGCCGCCGGGCGAGTCGAACACAACGGCCAGGTTTACTATTTTTGTTCTAAGCGGTGTGCCGATCGCTTCGAGCAAGATCCCCACAGATTTCTTGCAGCTCCGGGCACGGCCGGGGTTGGGCATGAGCACGGGCAGGCTCACCCGGCGCACATTTCCCTTCACGCCGAACATGAACCAACGCATCACGCGGAAGCGGCAATCGCACCTGCCGCAGCTGTCCCATCCAGCGCGCAAGGCGTGCGCTACACCTGCCCGATGCATCCGGAAATTGTGCAAATTGGCCCGGGCGTGTGCCCGAAATGCGGCATGGCGCTCGAGCCCATGGATGTTTTCGCCGAAGTCGAGGCCGAGCCCGAGTACGACTCGATGCGGCGGCGATTCTGGGTAAGCGCGGCGTTGTCGTTGCCGGTGCTGGTCCTTTCGATGTTTGGCGATGCGCTCGGGCTAGGGTTGTCGCATAGTATTCGCAACGCGATCGAATTTGTCTTGGCCACCCCGGTGGTGCTCTGGGGCGGCTGGCCGTTCTTCAACCGCTTCTGGGCCTCGCTCGTCAATCGCAGCCCGAACATGTTCACGCTAATTGGCATGGGAACGGGCGCCGCCTATCTCGACAGCGTCGTCGCGACGTTTTTCCCACGGGTTTTTCCGGCTTCGTTCCGCAGCATGGACGGCGCAGCGCCGGTTTATTTCGAGGCCGCCGCAGTGATCACCACGCTTGTTTTGCTCGGACAGGTTCTGGAATTGCGCGCCCGGCAACGCACCAGCGGCGCGATTCGTGCGCTTCTGAACCTTGCGCCACGGCAAGCCCACCTTGTCTCTCGGGACGGACCGGAAAAAGATGTGCCGCTTGACCAAGTCAAGCGCGGCGATCGGCTGCGCGTACGCCCCGGCGAACGCGTGCCGGTGGACGGTGTGATTCGCGAAGGCGCAAGTGCGGTAGATGAATCCATGGTGACGGGCGAACCGATGCCCGTCGAGAAGCGCGCGGGCGACAGCGTCACCGGCGGCACACTGAATTCCAGCGGAAGCTTCGTCGTGGAAGCGCAACGCGTGGGCAGCGAATCGATGCTCGCGCAGATCGTGAGACTGGTGAGCGAAGCGCAACGCAGTCGCGCGCCCATGCAGCGCCTCGCCGACCGCGTCGCTTCGTATTTTGTCCCGGCGGTGGTTGCCGCGGCAGTCCTGGCATTCGCGGGCTGGCTGTTGTTTGGCCCTGAGCCGCGCTTTGCTCATGCGCTTGTCGCGGCCGTATCTGTCTTGATCATTGCTTGTCCCTGTGCGCTCGGGCTGGCAACGCCGATGTCGATCATGGTGGCGGTGGGGCGCGGCGCGCACGCGGGCGTGCTCGTGCGAAACGCGGAAACACTCGAGACTCTCGCGAGGGTCGACACGCTGGTCGTCGACAAGACCGGGACGCTCACCGAAGGCCGGCCGCTTGTAAACGCGGTAACCGTTTTTCCGGGCGCTGGACGTACGAAGGAGGGGTTGCTTTGGCTGGCCGCGAGCGTGGAAAACTCGAGCGAACACCCGCTGGCGCGCGCCATCGTCAAAGCTGCGGACGACCAAGGCATCCGTCTGGCCGAAGTGACCGAGTTTCGCGCAACTTCGGGCGGCGGCGTGGAAGGGCGAGTGAGGGGAGATCGCGTAGTCGTTGGAACGGAAAAGTTTCTGAGGGGAAAGGAAGTCCCAGCGTCGAGTGCCGAGCGTCTCTACGAAGCCTATGGCTTTGACGGGGCTTTTGCGGCCACCATTGTTCTTGTCGCGGTGAACGAAAGGCTCGCGGGTGCGATCGCACTGGCGGACTTGATCAAGGAGTCGACGCCGCAAGCCATCAGTGGTTTGCAGAAAGAAGGATTGCGTATCGTGGTTCTCACCGGCGACCGCAAGGAATCCGCGAAGATGGTGGCCGACAAACTTGGCATTCGAGAATTGCGGGCCGAGGTGTTGCCCGAGGAAAAAAGCGAAGTCGTAAGGCAATTGAAGAGCCAAAACCGCATCGTGGCCATGGCGGGCGACGGCATAAACGACGCTCCCGCGCTTGCCGCGGCGGATGTCGGCATCGCCATGGGCACGGGCACGGACGTAGCCATTGAAAGCGCAGGCATCACGCTGCTCAGGGGTGATCTGCGCGGAATCATGCGTGCGCGCAAGCTGAGCCGCGCCACAATTCGCAACATCAAGCAGAATCTCGCTTGGGCTTTTCTCTACAACGTGATCGGCATCCCCGTCGCCGCGGGAGTCATCTACCCTTTCCTTGGCTGGCTGCTCAGTCCCATGCTTGCCAGTGCGGCGATGAGCTTCAGTTCCGTTTCGGTGATCGCCAATGCCCTCCGTCTCCGCAAAGTCCCGCTTTGAGGCGGAGAGAAGCTTCGCTTGCTTTGCACCCTCGCCCGCTAGCGAAGCGCCGTACGCCGGCTTTTCTCACAAGATTGTCTCAGTCGGAAAGTAGTTTGTGCTGAGCCTGCCCGGCTCCGCCATGTCTCCATTGCTCGTCGCAACTAAGCAGGTTTCATCCCGGCACGCTCGACGGACGATCAATCGCCGCAAAACTGGATCTTAGCCTAGCGTTCGAATTTGATCCGCGTTCAAGCTCTCGACATGAACTTGTTCCCGTCGGGGCCAGCCCATCACGTAGAACTCGAGTTGTTGTCCACCGGCCCACCACACCGCCTAACGGCCATCGTCGGCAAGCGGCGAACAGATTTCGCGGTTCGCCCGGACCCACCCCAGGCCGCCGGCGCCAGCCTTTTCGCTAGCAGGACATGTGCCGTGAGCGGCATGCCTAGCACCGGCAACCACACCTTGGTGGGCGTCCTAAGCAGGCTGACCGAATTTGCGTCAAGCTTGGGAAACCGTTTTAGTCACCTGACCGAACGCCTCCTCCATCGTCTATTAAGCCAGGGAACTTTTGGCGAAGTCTTTCGTACTTCTTTACGAACGAGCAAAGCCCTGTAACGGCGCGCAAATTCTGAGGAGCAAGTCGCAGCGGGGGTGATGTATGTCGAGCAATGGCAACGGGTTAGCGAATGGGAGGAATGGCAAGAAACGCCGCAAGCGGGTCCTATGGTCGGCGGTAATCGTCCTTCTTTTAGGCGGCGGCGCTTACGGCGTGAAAGCCGCCCTCAGCCCGAATCACACGGTTGACCCCTCCAAGATCGCTGCGGTCGAACGCGGGGATCTGGCGCGCGTGGTTGTGGCTACCGGAAAGGTTGAGCCGTTGTCCAAGGTCGAAGTGAAATCCAAGGCCAGCGGCATTGTGAAAAAGCTCTATGTGGATTACGGGGATCGCGTGAAGCAGGGCCAACTTCTGGCGGATCTCGACAAGGTGCAGCTCGAAGCCGTGGTGCGCGCGGTGAGCGCGAATCTGCAGGCTGCGGAGGCGGCGCTGGAGTCGGCCAAAGCTACCCTCGAACGGAACAAGGTGGATGCGGAAGGCCCCGACGTTCCGTTTCTCAAGCTCAACATGGAACGCGCCGAGCAAATGTACAAAGATGGTGTGATGTCGAGAAGCCTGGTGGAAGACGCAGAGAAAAACTATCAGCTCGCCTTGAACAAGCAAGTCAGCGCGCAGCGGAACCTGCTGGTTTCGCAGGCGGAGATCGCCAAGTGTGACGCGCAAGTCGCTCAGGCGAAAGCATCGCTGGAAAACGCGCAGGAAGACCTTCGGAACTCCACGATTATCAGCCCGATTGACGGGCTGGTGCTCTCGCGCGACGTGAACGTGGGAGACGCGGTCAGCTCCATTCTGGTGCTGGGTTCCCAAGCGACGTTGATCATGACGCTCGGCGACGTCAGCGAAGTTTATGTGCAGGGCAAAGTCGACGAGGCGGACATCGGCAAAGTGTACTTGAACCAGCCCGCGCGCATCGTGGTCGAATCGTTCAAGGAGAAGAAGTTTACCGGCAAGGTGACGAAGATTTCTCCGCTGGGCAAAGAAAAAGACAATGTGACGACGTTTGAGGTACGCGTTTCGATTTCGAATCCTGGCGGCGAACTCAAGGCCAACATGAGCGCCAATGCCGAAATCCTTCTCGAGGAAAAGAAAAACGTGCTTATGATTCCCGAAGCGGCGCTCATCTATGACAAGGACCGCAAGGCCTCCGTGGAAATCCCCGACCCCAAAGGAGAAAACGGCAAGAAAAAACTGAGCGTGAAGCTTGGGATCTCGAATGGCGTGAAGACGGAAATCCTCGAAGGCCTCAACGAGAAACAGCAGGTCATTCTGCAGTAGTTCGCGCGGCGGAGGGCCATGAAGTTCACGGACCTATTGCGGGACACCCTGGCAACACTGTGGGCCCACAAGCGCCGCACGCTGCTGACGATGTTCGGCA
>Ga0126371_10002167_pt1 | contig 16855 bp, 13 predicted proteins | sample PanSoiMetaPlot_4_FD_110145 | JGI IMG/M metagenome (GOLD analysis project Ga0126371, IMG submission 110145) | Tropical forest soil microbial communities from Panama - MetaG Plot_4 | ecosystem: Environmental > Terrestrial > Soil > Tropical forest > Bulk soil | place: Panama | collected 2016-02-17 | reverse complement strand
CGCCTTACCTCAAGATGACCGAGGTTGTCCGAAGTAAACCCGGGTCTTATAGGCAAAGGACACGCGTCCCGCGTGGGCGTGCTCCTCAAAAATCCGCCGCAGTTCGCGCAACATCGGTTCATGCTTCGGATGCCCCGGCCCTGGAGCGTAAGAAGATGACAGCAGCCGCCCTTCCACACCCGCGTAATCGAATTCCTGTCCTATCGGAAACACCCGCTGCTGATAGGGCGCCGGATCATAGAACTCATTCACCGCGTCGGTAGTCCGCTCGTGCCGCACGTCTTCATAATCGGTGCCAAAGGTCAACAGGAGCTGCTCATAATCGCGCAAGAATGTAGTTGTATCGACCTCCCGCTCGTTCCACAACAGCACCAGCCATCCTCGAGGCTTCAATATCCGCGAGAATTCCCGCCGCGCCCGCTCGCGATCGAACCAGTGCGCCGCCTGCGCTGCCGTGACAAAATCCACACTGCCATCCGCTAATGTCGTCGCTTCGGCTTTTCCATTAAAGCTGGTGAATTTCGGAAATGCCGAGAGCAACCTCTGCCCGGCTTCTCGCATGTCGACATTAGGCTCGACGCCATAAACGGAGTTTCCATTCTCCAGCAGCATTTTCGTCCAGATGCCGGTTCCCGACGCCACATCGGCGATGACATGGACCGGCGTCAGTCCGCACTCCTTCCTCAAAGTCTCAAGCACCTGCGTCGGATATCCCGGCCGATAGCGAATGTAGTTCTCGACCCGATCGGAAAAGCGACTAGTAGCGTTCGAAGTCGGCATATATGTGGTAACTGGCAGGATTTTCACCTTGCCAAAAAAGCCATTCTAACGGCACGATAGAAGAGTTGTCCCCTCTCGCGGGAGGCCGTGTTCCCAAGTCGGTGCAACACGGCAGCGAATGGCAGCCCAGTTCGCGCTCCCCGCAGCCAAGCACAAGATGCGTGTAGTCATCAAAGTCGGTACCAGTCTTATTGCTCCCGGTGGGCAGATCGATATCCATCTGCTCCGCGGCATGGTCGACCAGTTTGATCTTTCCAGAAACGAATATCTGATCGTCACTTCTGGAGCCATTGCCGCCGGCATGTCAGGCCTTGAATTGGGCAAGCGCCCCAGCGATGTCCCCCGCATGCAAGCCTGCGCCGCTGTCGGCCAGAGTAAGCTCATGCACACCTATGAGCGTTTGTTTTTTGGCAAGAAGGTAGTGGCACAGTTGTTGTTGTCGAGCGACGACTTCACCTCGGCAGTCCGTTACCGCAATCTGCAGAACGCGCTGGGCGAGCTATTGGCTCTGGGAGTCGTTCCGATTGTCAATGAGAACGACAGCGTTTCGGTGCGCGAATTGGAAGGTGCCTTCGGCGATAACGACGAACTCAGTGCCCTCTTGGCTACGACTGTGAAGGCGGACTGGCTGTTGTTGCTCACCAACGTGGATGGATTCCTGGTGCCGAACGCCAAGAAGAAGCCGAAGATCCAACGGATCATCCGAAAACTCACTCCCGAACTCGAAGCGCAGTGTAACGGAAAGAGTTCGCTTGGGCGCGGCGGTATGATTTCAAAATTGCGCGCAGCTAAAGTAGCCAGCGAAGGCGGAGTGCACGTCTCTATCGTGAATGGCCGCCATCCCCAGGCAATTACGCTCGGAATGGCGCGTAAAATCGGTACTTACTTTCCGCCGCGGAAGACACGTTGATGGCCACGACTCTCGCAAGCACCGCGTCGACTCAGGAAAAGCTCCTGCGGGCCCGTACCGCGTCCACGAGACTCGCACAGCTTTCGACTGAACAAAAGAACGCGATGCTGCTGGCGATCGCCGACTCTCTCGAAACCCATCATAAAGACATCCTTGCGGCAAATCGTGAAGACATCGAGCACGCAGACCTTGAAGGCGCCATGCGTGACCGCCTTCTGCTCACTCCGGCGCGAATCCAAGATATGGCTGGCGCGGTGCGCGATGTCGCGAAATTGCCCGATCCGATCGGTGAGACTCTAGCCGAGTGGACTAAGGCAAACGGCCTGAGGATCCGCAAAGTGCGCGTTCCACTCGGCGTCATCGGCATCATCTACGAATCCCGCCCGAACGTCACGGTCGACACCGCGGTCCTCGCCATCAAAACCGGCAACGCCATTGTCTTGCGGGGAGGCAAAGAAGCAACCCGCAGCAACCACCGTCTCGTCGAAATCATGGCCGCTGTCGCCGGAGTCCCGGAAGGTGCGATTGAACTCCTCGATTCCGGCACGCGCGAAACAGTTCACGAACTCATCAAAGCCCGTGGCTTGGTGGATGTGATCATTCCCCGAGGTGGTGCCGGCCTGATCAGCTTTGTCACTGAAAACTCAACCGTTCCGGTCATCGAAACCGGCGCCGGCAATTGCCATATCTTCGTCGATTCCTCAGCAGACTTAGATATGGCAGACCATATCGTGATCAACGCCAAGACCCAGCGCCCATCGGTGTGCAATGCGGCCGAAAAGTTGCTGGTTCACGAGCGTATCGCCTCAGAATATATCCCGAGGATTGCGAAGAAGTTGATCGACGCAGGAGTCGAGCTCCACGGCGATGGAAAATCACGAACCCTCGCCGCCGGACTGCCCATCGCAGCCGCGTCCGAACAGGAATGGTACGAGGAATACCTTCGTCTGTGCCTCGCGGTCGGCGTGGTCGCAGATGTCGACGATGCCATTGCTCACATCAACAAATATTCGACAAAGCATTCCGACTCCATCGTCACTTCCGACGAAACAAATGCCCGCAAGTTCCTCCGCGAAGTCGATTCCGCGGCGGTGTATTGGAACGCCTCGACGCGCTTCACCGATGGCGGCGAATTCGGGTTCGGCGCAGAGATGGGCATCAGCACGCAAAAACTCCACTGCCGCGGCCCATTTGCCCTAGCCGAACTGACATCCTCCAAGTACGAAATCATCGGAACCGGCCAGGTTCGACCGTAGTTTCGACGCGATGATCGTGCCGCTGTGCTAACTTACTTCGAGCGCCGGGGACTCTCATGAGACTTTTCCTTGCGGGACTGCTGTGTTCCGCAATTGTGTTGTCAGGATCAACCACGAAAGCAGAGCACAACGGTCCATCCACTCCCTCGCTTTTCGGATTCCGCCATCCCGAGACCGAAACCGCCGCCGAGACTCAATTTCTCTCTGCCCCCGACTCCAAGCTTGCCGAAGAGCACCTCCGCATTCTGACCAAAGCCCCGCACATGGCTGGCACCCCCGAAGACAAAGCCACCGCCGACTACGTCGCGAAAAAATTCCGCGAGGCAGGCCTCGATACAGAAATCGTCGAATATAAGGTCTGGATCAACTACCCCGCGGAAATCAACGTCGACATGACTGCTCCCAACGGTGTCGAGATGCACGGCCCCACCCGCGAGCACGTCAGCAAAGATGCGTATCAGGATGACCCCCGCATAGTCATGCCTTTCAGCGGCATGTCTCCTTCCGGAGATGTCGAGGCAGAGGTGGTGTACGTGAATTACGGCACGCCCGAAGATTTCGACAGGCTGGAGAAAATGAAGATCGACGTGCGCGGCAAAATCGTGCTTGTACGGTACGGTCAAAATTTTCGTGGCGTGAAGGTCTTCGTGGCCCAAGAGCACGGAGCGGCGGGAATGATCATTTATTCCGATCCCGCCGACGACGGCTGGCGCCGTGGTGACAAATATCCCGACGGGCCTTGGCGGCCGGACACGGGCGTGCAGCGCGGATCGATCGGCTACATGTTCGAGTTCCCTGGCGATCCCACAACCCCTGGCGTGGCGTCGACTCCCTCACTGCCCGATTCGCAACGCATCTCCCCCGAAGCATCGGCGCAGATGCCGAAAATTCCCGTAACTCCGATCTCGTACCAGGATGCCTGGCCTATCCTGCAGCATCTCACCGGACCGGACTCTCCACGCGAATGGCAGGGCTCGCTTCCCTTCACCTATCACGTGGGTCCCGGCCCCGCCAGACTCCGCCTGCATCTGAAGCAGGACTACGAATTCCGCACGCTTTGGGATGTGATTGGCCGGGTTCCCGGCACGGAAATTCCCGACCAGTGGGTCGTCGCCGGCAATCATCGCGACGCATGGGTCTACGGCGCGGTGGACCCTAACAGCGGCACCGCCGCGATGCTCGAATCCGTGCATGGCGTTGGCGAACTGCTACGAACGGGATGGAAGCCGAAACGCACCATCGTCTTTGCGAGCTGGGATGGCGAAGAAGAAGGCCTCATGGGCTCGACCGAGTGGGTGGAACAGCACGAGGTCGAGCTCCGAAATTCCCCGGCATACTTCAACATGGACGTCGCGGTCTCCGGCTCCAGGTTCGGCTGTTCCGCTGTCCCAAGCCTCAAACAGTTCTTGCGCGACGTAACCAAAGTTGTCCCGAGTCCAAAAGGAGGCACGGTTTACGAGGCTTGGCAAAAGGCATCGCAGCCGGAAGAGGCTGCCTCGACGCAATCGCCCACCGAAGCGGTCGCAGAGAACCGTCGCACTCCCGCAGCGCAGGTCAAGGCCGATGTCCCTGTCGGGGACCTCGGCAGCGGCTCTGACTACACTGCCTTTCTTCAGCACCTCGGAGTACCCTCGGCCGATATCAGTTCAAGCGGCCCTTATGGCGTCTATCACTCCGCCTTCGACAACTTTGCATGGTTTAAGAAGTTCGGCGATCCGGATTTTGTCTACGAACAGCAGATGGCTCGCGTATTCGGACTGGAAGTCGTCCGCATGGCCAACGCCGACGTCATTCCGTACGATTACGAAGAGTACGGAAAGGAAATTGCTGCTTATCTCGACACGGCGAAGCGGAGAACCGACGATAAATTCGGACCTCACGCGCTCGACTTCGATGCGGTCAACACCGCCGCCCGGCATTTCGAATCTGCGGGCACAAAAATCCTGGCCAGACAGAAAAACCCGCCCCCCGACGCTTCTCGCTTGAACCAGGCACTGCTTGCCACAGAAAGGGCGTTACTGGTGCCTCAAGGCTTGCCCCATCGCCCGTGGTTTCGCCATGCCATCTATGCTCCAGGGGAGTACACCGGCTATGCCGCGGTGGTGATTCCCGGAGTAAACGAAGCCATCGATAAGGGCGACAGCGAGCGTGTGCGTCAACAATTAGCGACCTTGACCACGGCCTTGGAGCGGGCAGCAAAAACCCTTGAGGGATACCGCTAGCCTATGACTGCCGCTCATGCGCTGGGACACTTTCTGCGTACCTTGCCAGCTTCGGCCGCCGCCACTTTCTTGGCGCTGTTTCCGATCGTCGATCCATTCGGCGGAATTCCCGTTTTCTTCACCATGACTTCGTCATGGACACCCCGCGACCGTTACCGCACTGCACTGAAGACGGGAATCTGGGTCTTCGTCATTCTCGTGACTTTTCTCTTTTTCGGACGATTCGTCCTCCACTTCTTCGGCATCTCCCTTCCGGTGCTGAAGATTGCCGGAGGCCTGATCGTTGCCAATACCGCCTGGGGCATGGTGACCTCGCATGCCCGCATCACTCCCGAGGAAACTGATGAAGCCCAGGAAAAGGACGACATCTCGCTAACGCCCCTTGCCATGCCACTCATGTCCGGCCCTGGTGCGATCGGAGTAGTCATGGCGTTGGCCGCGACTGTCGACAACGCCGCCGCTTACGTCGGAATGGTCATTGGAATTGCCGGGATCGCCCTAAGCGTAGTTCTCTTCTTCTGGCTCGGAGGACCGCTTGTACGCAGGCTCGGACCCAGCGCCGTCGGGGCGATCAACAAGATATTCGGTTTCTTGATCTTGGCCATCGCGGTCCAGTTGGTGACCGATGGCATTGCCGACTTCATCAGCTGAACTAGTTCCTTTAGGGCGTCATCCCGAGCGCAGCCGTTTTTCAGGCGGAGCGAGGGATCTCCCTTAGCCAGTCTCACAGGGGGAAATCCCTCGGTTCGCTGCCAATCCGTGCCGGTGTGCCGCGTCCCAAAAGTTTCCGGAACTGATCCCTGACCCCCTCCGTATCTAAAGCATGGCGCCCGTGCGCCCAGGGGGTGCTCCATGTCTCAACGCTCAGCATTCCAACCCACGCCAGCCAAAGTCATCCTGCTCTGTCTCATGCTTGTTCCGCTCTGCGCAGCAAGCGACTGGCAGTACGAAGAGACCCACAGCGACGCCCGTGAGTTCATCTCCGGCGGATACATGCACGTGCGGCTCACCGTTGGCGATCTCCACATTAAGCGCGGCGATTCCGACAAGATCCGGCTGCAGTACACAGTCAAGTCGCGGCGAGAGAGCCACGTGAAAGAGGCGCGCGTCGACTTCAACGTTAGCGGGAATGATGCAAAACTGGAGTTCCATGCTCCGGGCTCTGGCAACACCCAGTTCGACGTGGAACTGGAAGTTCCTGCAAATACCCATCTTGACGTCAATCAGAAAGTTGGTGACCTTAGCGTTGAAAGCATCGAGGGCGACAAAGATTTGAACCTCGGAGTGGGCGACATCCGCATTGCAACAGGGCACTCTCGCTATCGCCTCGTCAAAGCGAGCACCGGCATCGGTGATGTCAACAGCGACGGCTATGGCGAAACTCACGGGTGGTTGGGAAAAACGCTCAAGTACCAGGGCGACGGGAAGTACGAACTCCGCGCCCATGTCGGCGTAGGAGATATCAAATTGGAAGGCCGCTAGATATCCACGGGCCGTCTTTCGCGGCAGTTGCGAAACTTTTGTGGCTGTTGGAGGTCGCTCGCCTGCAATTGAGTTCAAGTCGCCTGAGTTGACTTCTCTTGGAAGTCAGCGTCTCCACCCTAAAAGTCAAAACGTGTAGGATGGGGCACCCGCAGCCTCTCACCGCCCCTCACGATCATTCATTCACTTCTTAGAGCGTCCATGGGATTGACGCGAGTGGCGCGTCTTGCGGGAATCCAGCTGGCTCCTAGCGTCGCCGAGATCAGGGCGAGAGCGATCAGGGCAAAGACTGCCGGATCGTGCGGACTGACCTCTACCAGCAAACCGCTTATTAGGGGTGCGGCCAGGTATGCTGCGGCCCCGCCCAGCAAGATGCCCACGACTGCAAGAGATATTCCGTTAGACAGAACCATTTGGAGAATTTTGCTCCGCTGGGCACCGAGCGCCATGCGGACGCCAATCTCCTGAGTTCTGCGTCCGACCATGAAGGAGACGACGCCATAGAGGCCTACGACTGCCAGGGAGAGCGCCACCAAACCGAACGCGCCAACGAGAACGGCGGAGAGGCGAGCAAAGAAGAGTCCCTGGCTCGAGACGACGGTTCGAAGCGTCACAACGGAGTATGGCGCCACTTCGGGATCGAGCTTGCGGAGTTGCTCGCGAATTGCGCCGGTCATCGCGGCAGGATCGCCTTCGGTACGAACGTGCAGAGTTGCATTCGGGTTTCCCATCTGTGCATAGGGCGTATAGAAGATTGGCGTGACCGGCAGGCCGATGCTGAACCGGCTGGAATCTCTCACCACGCCGACGATCGAGATGTGATCGTGATCGCGGAGTCGGATGTTGTGACCGAGAGCGTTTTCCAACGATCCATTCCCAACGATGTATTTTCGGGCGAAGGACTCATTAACAATCGCAACCAGCTGCGAGTCTTTGATGTCGTGCCGGGTAAACTCGCGTCCGCAGAGCATCGGGATCTGCATCGTTTTGAAATAGTCCGAGCCGATCTGGTTCGTACTGGTATCGATGAATTTCTCTCCGCCGGGTGCGCTATAGCCGTCGATCGAGATGTCCCATGAGCTCCCATTGACGAAGGGAACGAAGCTGGCCAGGCTCGCGGATCTAACTCCCGGCAAAACCACCGTTTGATCCAAGAGTTGTTGCTGGAATTGAAGCGACTTGTCGGAGGAGTATCCGCGGACGCTCGGATCAACCATGACGAGCAGCATGTGGTCCGGGTTAAATCCCAAATCGGCCCGTTGTGCGCGGGCAAAGGCCTTGAGGAACAGTCCCGCGGCCATCAGCAATACGGTAGATAACACAATCTGTCCGACGATCAGAACGCGGCGCGGGAATGCTCCGAAGGCGCGGCTCTCGGCGACGCCAGCGCGGACGTTTGTGGTGATGGTGAGCATGGCCTCCTTCACCGCCGAGAACGCGGGCGCCAGTCCACACAGAAAAACGGCAGCCGTGGAAGCCAGGACCGCGCAGGCAAGAACGCGCAAATCCAGACGGAATTGAGGTCCGCCCGGCACCGGAGAGTACGGCAGCAATGCCCCAAATGCCTGAATGCACGAATATCCCAGCAACACGCCACAGGCTCCGCCGAGCAATGCGAGCACGGCGCTCTCGGTGAGGAGTTGCCGCACCAGCGTGGCGCGTGACGCCCCGACAGCTAATTGCGTGGAGATTTCGCGCATGCGCGAGGTGGATCGCGCCATCAGCAATCCTGCAACGTTCGCGCAGGCGATCAGCAGGACAAGCACAGTCAAACCCATCAGCATCGCCGGGAGTTGAACTCCCTGGGCAAAGCGGCGATCCATCTCATAGCGCAGGATTGCGGCAGCGTCTTTGTTGGTGTCGGGATAGGTGCGCTCCAGGTCGCGCATGATGATATCCATCTCGGATTGCGCCTGCGCAATGGTGACACCGGCCTTGAGGCGGGCGATCATATCGAAGCCGCGATAGCTGCGATGGGTGAGCATGTCGTTGCCATCGTTTGTTAGCCCTTGCGTCATCATGGTGGGAACGTAAATATCGGGGCGGAAAAACAAACTCACTCCCGTGAACGATGCGGGAGCGACGCCGATGATGGTAAAGCCTCGACCATTGAGCTTGATCTCCTTGCCAATGATATTGCTATCGTTGGCGAAGGATTTCGCCCAGAGATCGCTGCTGATGATGGCGACTGGATACTTTCCCGGAACCTCGTCTTCTTCTGGGCGAAAATCGCGCCCCATAACTGGCTGGACGTGCAGCGTGGAAAGGAAGCTTCCAGAGACGAGCATTCCGTAGACAATCTGTGGCTCGCCTTGCCCGGTGGTCATGCCGGCGGACATGCCTTGCGAGATCGCAAGGTTTTCAAAAGCGCGGCTACGCCTGCGGAAGTCGGTGAAGTCCAGATAGGATGTGTTGCCGAACTGAGTCAGTTGGGATGCTGCGACGTCGATGGTGACGAGTTCGCGAGGATTGGGAACGGGGAGCGGGCGCAGCAGAGTGGCATCTACTGCGCTGAAGATGGCTGTGTTGGCGCCGATGCCGAGCGCCAGGGAAATCACGACGGTGAAGGTGAAGCCCGGATTGCGGCGCAGGGCGCGGAAGGTGAAACGGAGGTCGCGGGCTAGTGCGTCGAGGAGAGAAATGATTCGAGGCTGGGGAGTTTGCGAAAGCGACATTGAAACATTCATGGTTCCTCGCTCTTAGCAGAACCGCAGGGTACCGGACGTCAGACGAATATTAGACGGAAACGACAACCGCACATACACAGAGAACCTGTGCTTTGTTGCTGGAGTGGCTGTCACAGACATCGAGCAATCCTTAAGCCATTCGACCTGGTCCGAAAGTGGCGGAGCGCGCACGATGAAGGCGCTCGCCAACGAGCTCTGATTGACTACGATTGTCCGTTAGCGGGCGAACCTGTTCGGAACCGAACAGGAAATATGTCAGAGGTCAAACCTTCCTCATCGGGTTACGGAGTCGCAACCCACCTCTCCGATTCCCTCAATACGGGATGTATGCGTTCTTGTACTGACCGTTAGCAAAACTCCGGTTTGCCTCCAAGGCGCTGCCCATCTTGCCGGTTTTTCCGCCGTGGGATTCGCGGTAATCCTGCAGTCCGTCGTCGACACCCGCTGCACCCCACGCAACAGCGTCCGCGGATGGGGGCAGAACTGGAAAGCGGGGATCCGTGCGGAGATCCTTCTCTCGACCAGAGACGTAGCGGACGACTTTCATCAACTCATAGCCGTAGACGAGAGATTTTGAGGCAGGATCGCCCGTGGAACTGGCGAGGAAACGCGCGTACATGTAGTGTTCGGCATCGGCCAAGTTGAGGTCGGTTGGCGCAGTGGGAACTGGGGTCACTCTGATGTTGAGTTGACGGCACAAGTCGTCGTCGCCCATGCGCCGGAGCCCGCGGAGGTATGCCCATGCATAGCGGGTGCGCTCGACCTTGTCGGAAATTCGGAGGAAACGTCCCAAAGCGTCATCGATGTAGGCTTGGGCCTTACGATCATCGCGTTCATCTGCCATGGTAATTGGCTCCTTGGTGCGCCTTGTTAGAAACCTCCGGTACGGTTATTTCCTTGATGGAAGCAAAGGTTCGCGGAGATTCGGTTCTTGGGGGGAATCAACAACGACCATCGGTGCGACGGACGGTCGGACTAAGCGGAGAAAGTATGGCTGCGCGCGAAATGCGTGTCAAGGCTGGCGTATCAACAGAATTTGTGTAATGCAGCCGCAACTCGACCCTAAGCCGAGCTTCGCTCGGCGGACAGCCGAGGCGGCTGTCCCTACGCAAGTCTTGCTACTTCAGGGTGACTAGCTTCTCTACCAGATCTGAATAGTCTTTTTTTTCGATGCCGTGGACTTGCTTGTTGTATTCGTCCACCTTCGACGAATAGTTCATCGAGCAGAACTTCGGGCCGCACATGGAGCAGAATGCGGCTTCTTTGTAATAGTCATCCGGAAGCGTTTCATCATGCATGCTGCGCGCGGTCTCCGGGTCCAGGGATAGAGCGAACTGCTTCTCCCAGTCGAATTTGTAACGGGCATAGCTCAGGGCGTCGTCGCGGTCGCGGGCGCCGGGGCGCTGGCGGGCGATGTCGGCGGCGTGGGCGGCGATCTTGTAGGCAATGATGCCGTCTTTTACGTCTTTTTCGTTCGGGAGGCCCAGGTGCTCTTTCGGCGTGACGTAGCAGAGCATGGCTGCGCCGTACCATCCGATCATGGCCGCGCCGATAGCGCTGGTGATGTGGTCGTAGCCGGGGGCGATGTCGGTGACGAGCGGGCCTAGCGTGTAGAACGGAGCCTCGTAGCAGAGGTCAACTTCCTTGTCGACCTGCTCTTTGATTTTGTCCATGGAGACATGGCCGGGCCCTTCGATCATGACCTGGACGTCTTCTTGCCACGCTTTTTTCGTGAGCTCGCCTAGCGTTTTGAGTTCGGCGAATTGCGCCTCGTCACTGGCGTCGGCGACGCAGCCGGGGCGAAGTCCGTCTCCGAGAGAAAAGCTTACGTCGTACTTTTTGAAGATCTTGACGATGTCGTCGAAGCGGTCGTAGAGGAAATTCTGCTTGTGGTTGTAGGCCATCCATTGGGCGAGGATTGCGCCGCCGCGACTGACGATACCGGTGATGCGCTTGGAGATCAGCGGCAGGTATTGAATGAGCACGCCGGCGTGGATGGTCATGTAGTCGACGCCCTGGGCGGCTTGCTCCTCGATCACTTCCAGCATCACTTCCGCGTTGAGGTCCTCCACGCGCTTCACGCGGGCGATCGCTTCGTAGATCGGAACCGTGCCGATCGGAACGGGCGAGTGACGAAGGATGGCTTCGCGGATCTCGTGGATATTCCCGCCTGTCGAGAGATCCATCACCGTGTCAGCTCCGTAATGCACCGACGTGTGAAGCTTCTTCAATTCTTCATCGATGTTTGAGGTGACGGCGGAATTGCCGATGTTGGCGTTGATCTTGCACAGACTGGCCACGCCGATTGCCATAGGTTCGAGTTCGGGGTGGTTGATGTTGGCAGGGATGATCATGCGGCCGCGGGCCACTTCGTCGCGCACGAGTTCGGGCGTGAGTTTTTCTTTGTGGGCGATGAAAGACATTTCGTCCGTGATCACGCCTTGGCGCGCGTAGTGCATCTGGGAGAAGTTACCGTCAGTGTTTTCGCGCTTGCGGCGGGCGATCCATTCTGCGCGGGGTTTGGGGACGGAATAGTCTCCGCCATTGGAGCCGTTGCTGGGAGTCATGACTAGGCCTCGATCGGGATTCTATGAATTCCGATTATAAACTTCCTGAAACGGAGTGGGGCGGAACGGCAAAACAATTGATCTCATCCCGCCAGCGCGCTTTCCCAGCTCGGCGCGGGATCTCCGCATGGTGCATCTAGAAGGGAGATCCTTCGCTCCGCGTGAAAAACGGCTGCGCTCAGGATGACCCCAGCAGCGCAGCGGTTTGCTGAGGGGATGTAGGCAGTTTTACAATTTGTCGGCTTGTCCAAGGAGAATTGAATGACGCGCTGTTTCCGGCTGGTCCCTGTTCTCGCTTTACTTTGTGTTTTTGGGTTCTCGCAATCTTCCACTTCCACGAAATTTGGGCCGGGATTCAATATTGACACGATCGATAAGAGCGTCGATCCATGCGTGGATTTCTACGAGTACGCGTGCGGGAATTGGTTGAAGGCCGCTGAGATTCCTCCCGACCAGGCGCAATGGGTCAGCTTCGTGGAACTGCACGAGCGCAACATGGATGTGATGCGGGGAATCCTTGAGAAAGCTGCGGCGGGCGGGGCAGGGCGCAATGCCATCGACCAGAAGATCGGCGATATGTACGGCTCCTGCATGGACGAGAGCGCGGTCAACAGCAAGGGGATCGCCGCGCTAAAGCCGGAACTCGACCGCATCGACGCGATCAAGGACAAGCAGGGGCTGATCGATGCGATCGCACGCGTGCACCTGATCGGGCCGAATCCGTTGTTCAATTTTTATTCCGCCTCGGACTTGCACAATGCCGACCAAGTGATTGCGAATATCGATCAAGGTGGGTTGACGGCGCCAGACCGGGATTACTACCTGAAGGACGATGAAAAGACCAAAGCCGTGCGGCAGCATTTCGTCGATTACATGACCGAAGTGTTTAACCAGGTTTCGAAGGATGGAGGCGCATCCGGAGGCGATGGCGCCCAGAACGCCGAGACTGTGTTGCGGATTGAGACGGCTCTCGCAAAGGCGGAGATGGATCGCACATCGCGACGCGACCCCAAGAACCGTGACCACAAGATGTCGCGCGCCGATGCGGCATCTCTGGCTTCGAATTTTTATCTGGATCGCTATTTCCACGGTGTGAATGCGCCGAACTTCTCGCAGTTGAATGTGGGCAACCCCGATTTCTTCAAACAAGTGAATGCCGTGCTGGAGTCGGAGTCACTCGATTCGCTGAAGACTTACGTGAAGTGGCATCTGCTGAATGCGTCGGCGCCGTGGTTATCCGAGCCATACGTCCAGGCGAATTTCAAGATGCAGCAGGCGCTCACCGGGCAGAAAGAGATGCAGGCGCGTTGGAAGCGGTGCGTGAACCTGGTGGATCGGCAACTCGGCGAGGCTTTGGGGCAGAGATTCGTGGACGTCGCGTTTCCGCCGGAAAGCAAGGCGCGCATGCTGAAGATGGTCGACGCGCTGGAGAAGTCGCTGGCTGAGGATATCCAGAACCTTTCGTGGATGAGCGAGGATACGAAGAAGCAGGCGCTGGTCAAATTACACGCAATCCAGAACAAAATCGGGTATCCCGATGTGTGGCGTGATTACAGTTCGGTCGAGATCAAGCAGGGAGATCTGCTGGGGAACGTGCAGCGGGCGAATGAATTCGAGTCCAAGCGGCAGATCGCCAAGATTGATAAGCCGCTCGATCGCAAGGAATGGGGGATGACTCCGCCGACGGTGAACGCGTACTACAGTCCGAACTTCAACGAGATCGTCTTTCCGGCAGGGATTCTGCAGCCGCCCTTCTTCGATCCGAAGCTCGATAACGCGGTGAACTTTGGCGGCATTGGACTAGTGATCGGGCACGAACTGACGCACGGATTTGACGACCAGGGACGCAAGTTCGATCCGCAAGGGAATCTGCATGACTGGTGGACCAAGCAGGATGGGGAGGAGTTTGAAAAGCGCGCCAGCTGCATCTCCAACGAATATTCAAATTTCGTCTCGGTGGATGATTTAACGCTGAACGGCAAACTGACGCTGGGCGAAAACACTGCAGATAACGGCGGAGCACGCGTCTCGTTAATGGCGTTGCAACAACTTAGTCCCGACGGCAAACAAGGACAAAAGATCGACGGGTACACACCCGAACAGCGCTTCTTCCTCGGATTCGGACGGGTGTGGTGCCAGAAGCGGCGGGATGAGGATTCACGGGTCCGGGTGCTGACCGACCCACACTCGCCTGGGAAGTACCGGGTGAATGGCGTGGTGCAGAACATGCCGGAGTTTCAGAAGGCGTGGGGATGCAAGGCAGGGCAGGCGATGGTCTCCGACAACGCCTGCCATGTGTGGTGAACGGGATTCTTATATTCAATCGGTGCCGAACCTCATGCTGACGCGGGCAGGGGCTTTCTTCGCAGGATTGCAGCCGAGATCAGGGTGATTAACAGGAAAACCGGGAAGACCTCGATGAATGTCATCCCAATGTTGTAGGCGGGGTTGTGGTAGTTCCGCACGAACTGGTCGGCTTCGCGGGCCGTCTGGTCGATCTTCTGCTGACTCGCTCCGGAGGACTTGGCGCCTTCGACCATCTGGACGGCGTATTTCTCGGCGAAGTCGGGCATGAAGTTGTGATAGATGAATTCCCAGGTGGCCACGTAGAAGAAGTTGGCGATGAGACTGATTAGGATACCCACGGCGAATGCTCGCGCGAAAGTCAGCCTTCCGCCGGAGAAATTGTCGCGGTAGGTCCGTATGCCGAAAAAGACGAGCAGCCCAGCCAGAACCATCGTCGTGTAGCCGATGATCAACGCCTTGCCCTGTCCCACCTTGTGCAGAAAAGGAAGAGTGGCGAACATTTCTGCGGACAAAATCAGGCCGGAGATGATTCCGAAGGTCAGCACGGTTTTTCTCATGGTTTAGTCCTCAATATTGGGAATTGGGTGTCGCACGTTGCGGATGGTGCGGCAAGGGCCGAGGATTGTCGTCATACCTTCGGGTGATTTCGCGATTGGAAGCGAGAAACTGACTTTCGTGGGACGCATTTCAGGGGATGAGATGAGCCTGCTTGCCCAGTTGGACGGCCTGGGTGCGGCGCCGGGCACCCAGTTTGTCGAAGAGGCGGCTGGAATGGGTCTTAACGGTATTCTCGCTGACGAAAAGGCGGTCGGCAATTTCGCGATTGCTCAACCCGGCGGCGATGAGGCCGAGGATTTCGAGTTCCCGAGGAGTGATGCCCAGTTCGCCGATGCGGTGCTCATCCGGCGCAAAGGGTACGGCGGAATTCGGCTCGATTTTTGCCTTAGTTCGGGTCAGCGTCAAGCCTAGCCAGATGCCCAGTCCGGCAAATATCGCGGCGACGAGCCCGCCGTAGACTTCGACCGAGTGCTCGAGGACCAGGAAACGGTATTCGGTCACTTTCAGTACGGTGATAAGCAGTCCGCCGCACAATCCGTAGAGGAGAATGTCCTGCAGAGCACGACGCAGGCGGGGACGTGACTTGGCGAGGGACCTCATGGGCGTCCCATGATATCGGAAAATTCCTTCGGCGGACCGCGCCGCGATTGAGTCCCCTGGGAGTGTCTATGGCTAGGGGCTTTGCGCGCGAGCAATCAAAAAAATGGCCCCTTTCGGGGCCAGATTTCAAGAGGCTACGAATGGTGGGCAATCAGGAAAGGCAAATTCAGGATACCGTTCCGCCAGCCAGAACGGCCTTGTGAAGTGACGCTCTTTGTCGAAGAGAGTGAAGGTCATACTTCGTTGCGGCCTCTTAGTACGCATGAAAGAAGCATTTGCCGCGCCAAAGATGCGAAGCAATGTGATCCGCATCACGTGAGCTTCTAAATGACTGATTGGGAGCACCTTACTGGCATCTTAGTCTGTGGCGGGAAAATGCGTTGCCCGTGTCCGACAGACCGGAAGTGCAGAACAATGCATATTCGTTGCACGGGGATACCGAGGCGCACGAGAAGAACGAGCCCGCGGCGTCCGCCGTGGGCTCGTCTTGAAACCAGGGCAATTCTTAGCTATTTCCTGCCACTGTACGCAGTTTGCCGGGCAGGAAGTGATATGGGGGCCAGGGGCCGCTGACGGAGACTTCGCAGTTCTTCAGCTGCTTGGCAGCGGTGGTGTAGCGGTTCTGATACTTCTCCACGCTCTTGCTGTCGATCAGGTGGGCGATATCGATGAGCATGCCCTCCGGCGCGACCTTCTTGCAGCTGACTTCTTCCTCAAGCGGGTTAAACAGCTTATGGACCTGAACGGATAGCGCCCGGGCCTTGGTCTGGCGTTCACGCTCGCGCGACGCCTTTTCCCGGAGTTTGGAGAGATAGTCACCGCCGACGGTGTCTGGCAATTCAACGTCGATCATGGCCTCGCGCAGCGAGCCGTCACGCACCACCAGCTTGATGTGCATTTCGGACTTGCCGCGGAGTTTTGCCACGCTCTGGCCAAAAGCACGCCGATTCACCCGGACGGCTTGGCGGAGGGCGTCATCGCTCTCAAAGATGGTTCCGAATTTGAAGGGGAGAACCGTGGAATTGCGGAAGCAGGTACTGACGACTCGTGCATGCTCAATTGCTGCTTTTTGATCCAACTCACCGGCTGTGTGGTCATATTCGCTAACGATCACCGCGAATTCACCACTGGGGTAGCTGAGAACAGCGGCGCCGTTAACTCCTTGTACACCTTCTAACAGGAAAGGACGGCGAGTGCGTGTTCCATTAGGGAGGGTTTGGTGCTCAGTCAAGCAGTACGCGTACCACGCCATGTTTGAACTCTCCGAACCGGGATAGAGACGGACGAATCCACCTCTTGCGTCGAGTTATTCGCCAAAGCTAGCTACTGCGAGTTTGGAAGTAAGGAACCGGGCGGTACTGGGCTACATCCCATCGTTTGAAAGCGCCTCTATTGGCGCGCCTTCTAGTTGCATATTACTTTGGGCATCCCCAAAAATGCAACTTTTTCTTTGCGAAAAGCATCGATCGCTTTCATTTTCCACTGG
>Ga0126371_10002165_pt1 | contig 16858 bp, 14 predicted proteins | sample PanSoiMetaPlot_4_FD_110145 | JGI IMG/M metagenome (GOLD analysis project Ga0126371, IMG submission 110145) | Tropical forest soil microbial communities from Panama - MetaG Plot_4 | ecosystem: Environmental > Terrestrial > Soil > Tropical forest > Bulk soil | place: Panama | collected 2016-02-17 | reverse complement strand
TTGATTCCCTGCGGCGTCGTGCCGTCCTTCGCCGCAGGAATCTGGCCGGCAATGAAGAGGACGCGCTGCCCGGCCGGAATCTCGACGCCCAGGCTGTAAGGGCCGTTCGGCGGTGGTGACGCCGCTGGATTGTGGATTTTCATAGGTTCTCCTTCGGTGGGTTGGGCGCGTGTGCCGCGCAGGGATCGAAGTCGCAGCCTTACAGCTCGAGCGTCTTGTTCTCGACGCCAACTTGGATGTGATCGCCGGATTGGCGGCGCCATCGAAAACCCCGGCGCGCGGGGTGTCAACCGCTTGCCGCCGGGCGCGTCCAGCGGACTTGGGGGAGCGGCATGCCGCCGGTATAATGTCTCGCGACGGGTGGAGGCAGAATGAAAGCGATCCTCGCTGTCGTTGGCGACGGCGCCGCAGAAGCGGTACTCGAAACCGCGATTCTGGCCGCGCGCCGGTTCGACGGCAAAATCACCGGCCTCAATGCGCTCGCCAGCGAATATGCGGTCGTCTTCGGCGGCGAAATGGGGTTTTCGATCTCGTCCGAGGTGGACCGCACGCTCGAACGCGAAGGCGCCGAGCGGCGCACCCAGGCGCGCAACCTGTTCAATACGGTGATGCGCAAGCACGGTATCGCCGCCAGCGGCGCCGGCGTGACCGCCGAGTGGCGCGAGGAAGCCGGCCGCCAGAACGCCATCGTTGGCGCGCTTGGCCGCGTCTACGACCTGATCGTCGTCGAGCGGCCGGACAAGGCGGCGTCGTTCGCCGAGGCGACGCTCGAAGACGCGCTGTTCGAAAGCGGCCGGCCGGTGCTGATGGCGCCCAAGACGCCGACCGCGACCGTGGGCGAACGTGTGCTGGTGGCCTGGAACGGCAGCACCGAGACCGCGCGGACGATCGCGGCGGCGATGCCGTTCCTCACGCGCGCGGCACGAGTTGAAGTGGTCAGTGTCGCCAGCGCCTTCGTGCCCGGGCCAAGCGGCGAAGAGCTGGTGCGCAATTTCAAAGCGCATGGCATCACCGCGGTGTCGCGCCACATCGCTGTCGGCAACAAGCCTGCGGGCGAAGTCTTCCTCGATGAAGCGCAGGCCATGCAGGCCGATCTGCTGATCAAAGGCGCCTATACGCAGAGCCGGCTGCGCCAGATGATCTTCGGCGGCGCGACCCGGCACGTCATCCTTAACGCCACTATACCGGTTCTGCTCGCGCACTGATTGCCGCCTCGCGCGCTGATTGCGGTGCCGAACATCCTTAACGCTTAAGAGTTTGATAAATCACCACGGCGTAGTCTCGCGGCGTTGAGGGCTGGATTCATGAATCAACGCAACGACGCCGCGGGTCAATTTCGCGACTTACCCAAGACGGCGGGCGATTTCGACGAGACGTCGGCGGACATACCGGCAGGTGACGATTCGCACCGCCGCGACAACGTTCTGCACCACGTCGTGCGCGCGATACGCGACGAGCCGCAACCCGAAGGAGCGCTCACCGCCATCCTGGCGGCGCTCGGCTTGGTGCTGGACGTGGCCGGCGGCACGTGTCTTCGCCACGGCGCCGATGGGCCGCTGCACGTCGCGGCGAGCTGGGGCGCAAAGCCACCGGCGGCGGTGCTGTCGGCGGTTCGCGCCGGGCTGGAGCGCGACGGCGGCGTCACACTTGCGCATCGAATTGCGCAGATCGCGGCACAGCCGATTCTGTATCGTGGCGAGACCAAGGGCGCCTTGTTGCTGTGGTGGTCTAGCGAGCGGGCTGTCTTCAAGGCGGCCGATTGCGTCCTGCTTGCCGACGTCGCCGACCATCTCGGCATCGTGCTGGCACAACTCGAGGCGCGCGAGCGAATCGACCATCTGTCGCGCACCGACCATCTGACCGGTCTCGCCAATCGCGCGGCATTTTTCGACGGGTTCACGCGTCGCCTGAGCCGCTTCGATCGCAATCGGCCGGCGGCCGCGCTGCTCTATGTCGACGTCGCCAATCTCCGGCGCGTCAACGCGTTGTGCGGCCCGGATGCGGGCGATGCCGCGCTGTCGTCGTTGTCGGGATTGCTGCGCGAGCATACGCGGCCTGGCGACCTGATCGCGCGTTTCGGCGGCGGCGAGTTTGTAGTGTGGATCGAGCGCATCGATCCCGCCGGCGCCCGTGCGCGCGCCGCGTCGCTGGCCGCCGCCGCCGCGCGGCTGGCGCCGTTCGCCGGCGTGGCCGAGCTTTCGTTCGGCGTCAGCGTCGGTGTCGCGCCATTCGATCCGGCCCGCCGCGAAACCGTGATGCAGCTGGTGCTGCGCGCCGCGGCCGATGCGGCGCGGACAAAAGAACAGGGAGGCGAGTCGTGGTCCGCCTCCCTGCCGGCTTAGTTCACACCGTCGCTTCGTGGCAGCGTCGCCACCTTATTCGAAGGTGATGACGACCACGCGATTGCGCGGCTCGCGAACGCCGTCAGGCGTCGGCACCAACGGCTGACGCTTGCCGACCCAACGTTCGTCGATGCGGCCTGTCACCACGCCTTCATGCTGGAGCTGGCTGCGGACCGCGTCCGCCCGGCGATGCGACAACCCCATATTGTAGGCGTCGGTGCCGGCGCGGTCGGTGTGTCCGACCAGCATGATGCGCATGTTCGGGTCGGCCTTCGCCTGGGCCACAACGTGCTGCAGGATCTTCAGCGCTTCCGGCGCCAGGTTGTACTTGTTGAAGGCGAAGTAGACCCGGAACTCATGCGCGGCCACAGGCTGACCCTCGAGCCGCGCCAAGTTGGCGAAGAATTCGTTGTGGCAAGGGCCGGTCATCGCCGTCCACCACGATTTCTCCATATGCGTCACCCAGCAATCGAAATCGACCTGGGTGCGCGCCGCCAGTTGCGGCTGGCGCTCGCGTGCGCCCGCGTCGAGCACGCGGATGAGCCGCGCCCGCGCGTCGTTCAGGATCTTCGGATAGCCTTCTTGCGCGTCCCACGGCGTGACGATCGCCCAATTGCCAACGTTCTCCGGCGGCACGACGGCGCCGTTGCCGGCGGCGATGCCCTTGCGCGCGTAGTAATCCGAATCCTCGAGATCGCCATCGCGGTTGTACAGGATGCCGGCGAAGTCGGCGTAATCGTGTGCCAGTGCCTGGTTGAAGGTGCTCGCACTTGCGCTCGGCGCCATGCTCTGCGCGTCCGGCACGGTGATGTGCGACGAATAATAGTTGCCGCGCAGCGGCGGGCTGTACGACCAGCCGTCGCAACCTGCGATCAGCACGCCGACGGCCAGAAGGACGAAGTACTTACCGAACGGGTTAAGGCTTTTCATGGTTCAGTCCCCATTCCTTGGTTTTCAATCGTGCGCCGGCGCGCGACGTTTCATCGCTGCCGGGGCGATGTGATTCCTTCGCCAGCACCAAGCGTCACCAGCCCAAAAATCTTCCGAGAAACGCGAAACGTTTCGGCGCTTCGCAGCTTCCACGTCGCAGTCGAGCTGTATTATTGCCGTAGCACGGCAGCTGGGACCAAATGATGTCATCAATGATGGCTTTACTGTGTCTACTGTGTCGGTGGGCGTGAAGTTTCGTCTCTGTGGCATTACTGCCACGCGGCGACCTGGATTTCCGTCACGGCTCTCGATGATTCTCCGGATCAGTGGTGTGCCACAGGCATGCCGCCGCACGCCCGCGCGCGATCCAGTGCGCGGCGCGGCACCGCTCGTGCGTCAGCGCGTTTCGCCTGGCGCCGCTGCACCGCTCGGTTTTTGAAACTCGATCAGCGCGCGGTCGCGCACCGCGCGGAAAAAGCAGCTGCGCGTGCCGGTGTGACACGCAACGCCGCTCTGATCGACCAGAACGAGCAGCGCATCGCCGTCGCAGTCGATCCGCAATTCGACCAGCCGCTGCACGTGGCCCGAGCTTTCGCCTTTGCGCCAAAGCTGTTTGCGCGAGCGCGACCAGTAGCAGACGCGTCCGGTCTTGAGTGTCTCCGTCACCGCGTCGCGATTCATCCAGGCGAGCATCAGCACTTCGCCGCTGTCGTGCTGCTGTGCGATCGCCGGAATGAGTCCGTCGCCACCGAAACGCAGGGCCGCCAGCAGCTGTGGCGCATCTTGCGTCGCGCCTTGGTTCATCGCCGATCTCCCGAGTGTACCGCGCACATTCTACCGTTCGCCCGGCGGCGCGGCGAGGGGCGCGTCAGCTGCGCCAGCGCAGTACGCGGCCCTTGACCGGATTGACGAAGGCGTGGCCGGCGCCGCGGGCGCGGCGGTATTCCTGTTTCAGCTGGTAATACCATTTAGCCTGCGTGTCGGCGTCGTTGATGAGCATGAGCGACGGATCGTGCTTCAAGCCTTCGCTTTGCATCACCATGATCCGCCGATCCTGGTTGAGGAACGCGCGGACATAGGGGCGCAGCGCCGGCTTCAGCGCCGACAGCCACGGCAGGTCCCAATAGATCGCGTGGTTGACCTCGGCCTCACTGTCGGTCAACGGCGTCACCGCCGTCAGGCTGGCGACGAACCGTTTGCCGACGCGGATATGCTCGACGCGCGTAGAGGGCAGCCGGAACGTGATCTCGGTCTCAGGTGCGCCGCCAAGGAGGCGGTAGGCGTTGGCGTTTGACGACGGCGCATGCCGCAGCATCGTGAAGCCGTAAGGGCTGGCGGCGAATTCCTTGGCCTTCTCGTGAATCGAGCCGCGCGAACGCCACCACCAAGCGCGATGGACGAACGCGCCATGCGCCGGATCCATCAAACCGACCACGGCGTGATCGATCGCCGCCGGCACGCGCATGCGCTCGAACAGTTTTGGCGTCGCGTCGCCGATTTCGGGGATCGCCGGCGGTGGCGGCGCGCTGTCCGGATCGTCGCCGAAGAACAGCCAAACGTTGCCCTGGATCTCGCGCGCCGGATAGGCGGCGACACCGATCTTGCCGAGCGTCAGCTTCTGGCCTTCGCAAAGCGACGGGATGGCGGTGCAGCGGCCGGCGGTGTCGAACCGCCAGCCGTGATAGCAGCATTCGACTTCGCGTCCGTCGAACGTGCCGTAGCTCAGCGGGATGCCGCGATGTGGGCAGATGTTGCGCAGCGCGAACGGCGCGCCGTCATCGGCGCGTCCGAGCAGCACGGGCTCGCCGAGCAGGGTGCGCGCAACGACCCGGCCGCGCCGAAGCGCGTGGCCCGGCAGGGCGAAGTACCACATGTCGCGCAAGGCGGCGGTGTCTGAGTCCAAGTCGGCCAATCTCCGGAGACGGCGCGGCGCGCAGCCGAGGCGAGACTAGCGCCCGCAATGCGGTCCGGGAAGGGTCCTGCCGACCGATTGTGCTGTTGCGAAAAAGTCACGCCAATGACATCGCGGCGATCGGGGACAAACCGCCAGAATGCCGGTCCCAACGCGTGAATCTCATCCGGCCTCTTGCCCGCGCGGATGCCGGCGTTTAATGTGCACTGCACAAAACGCGTGGGGGCCGGCCACGGAGTTAGTTATGGACGATATTCGTCAGCGGGCGGCGGCGCGCCGGGCTTACGCGCTCGAAGATCTCACCGTCGGCATGACGGCCTCCTATTTTCACACCGTGACCGATGCCGATGTGCGCACGTTCGCCGATCTGACCGGCGACCACAATCCGCTCCATCTCGATGACGAATTCGCCAAGACGACGAGATTCAAGGGCCGCATCGTCCACGGCATGCTGTCGGCCAGCTTCCTGTCGACGGTGATCGCCATCCTGCCGGGCCCCGGCACGATCTATCTCAGCCAGTCGCTCGCGTTCCGGGCGCCGGTGCGCATCGACGAGACGATCGAGGCGCAGGTCACCGTTGCCGACATCGACGCGGCCAAGAAGCGGGTGAGGCTGAAAACCGTTTGCCGTGTCGGCGATCTGGTGGTGCTCGACGGCGAGGCGGAAATCATGGTGCCGTCGCGCCGCAACGCCACCGTGTAGCCGCGCGGGGGACGCGGCCCGACTCGCGACGCAATGCCGCCCTATCCGTCCGCCCGATTCCCGGGATAGTTTCACCGCCGTGCGTATCTTCCGACACGAGCGCGCCGAAGGCGCCGATCGCGGTGCCGCGATTGCCATCGGCAACTTCGACGGCCTCCATCCCGGCCACCGGGTTGTGATCGCGGCCGCCGGCCGGGTCGCCCGCGCGGCGCAGGTGCCGCATGCCGTCCTCACCTTCGAGCCGCATCCCTATGCCGTCTTCAATCCGGCGGCGCCGCCGTTCCGGCTGACGCCGTTTCGCACCAAGGCGCGGCACATCCAGGCGCTCGGCGTCGATCTGCTGTTCGCGCTGCATTTCGACCGCGAATTCGCCAAGCGCACTGCGGAGCAATTCATCGACGAGATCCTGCTACGCGGCCTCGGCGCCAGCCACGTTGTCGTCGGCTACGATTTCGTCTTCGGCAACCAGCGCCGCGGCACGGCCGCGTTCCTTGTCGACCAAGCGCGCGCGCGCGGTTTCAACGTCATCATCGTCGACCGCGAAGCCGCGCCCGGCGGCGAGGCCTATTCGTCGACCCGCATTCGCGAGCATCTGACCGGCGCGCGGCCGCGCGAAGCCGCCAAGCTGCTCGGTCGCTGGTGGGAAATCGACGGCCGCGTCGAACATGCGGCGGGCGTCGGCAAAAACCTCGGCTATCCGACCGCTAACCTGCTGCTGGCCGATTACCTGCGGCCGGCGCCCGGCATCTATGCCGCCTTCGCCGGCATCGAAGACGGCAAGCGCACGGAATGGCATCCGGCAGCGGCGTATTTCGGTCGTCGACCGACCCTGGGCGAACACGCGCTCGGCCTCGAAGCCTATCTCATCGACTTTGCCGGTGAGCTTTACGGCCGGCATTTGCGCCTGGCGCTGGTCGACTATTTGCGTCCCGATGCGGCGTTTGCCGGTCTCGACGCCCTCAAGGCGCAGATTGGCGACGATGTCGCACGGGCGCGCCGCATTCTGGCGGCCGAAAAGCCCGAAGCGTGACGCCCTTTCCGTTGACCGCGGCCGTGTCGCCCGCCTATGACCAACGCCATGGCTGACGATTCACCGGCGGATTCCGGCGCCAATCCGGGCAAGGATTATCGCGCCACCGTCTTCCTGCCCGACACGCCGTTCGCCATGCGCGGCGATCTGCCCAAGCGCGAACCGGCAATGCTCGAGCGCTGGGCGCGCATCGGTCTTTGGCAGCGCCAACGGACGGCGTCGAAAGGCCGGCCGAAATTCATCCTTCATGACGGTCCGCCGTATGCGAACGGCAACCTCCATATCGGCCACGCGCTCAACAAAATTCTCAAGGACGTCATCAACCGTGCGCAGCAGATGAGCGGCAAGGACGCCGTCTATGTGCCGGGCTGGGATTGTCACGGTCTGCCAATCGAATGGAAGATCGAAGAGGAATACCGCGCCAAGAAGAAGTCGAAAGACGCGGTACCTGTCGTGGAGTTCCGCAACGAGTGCCGCGAATTCGCGCGCCATTGGATCGGCGTCCAGCGCGCCGAGTTCGAGCGTCTCGGCGTTATCGGCGACTGGTCGCATCCTTACACGACGATGGAATTCGCCGCCGAGGCACAGATCGTGCGCGAGATCGGCAAGTTCCTGATGAACGGCCTGCTGTTCCGCGGCGCCAAGCCGGTGATGTGGTCGGTGGTCGAGCAAACGGCGTTGGCCGAGGCCGAGATCGAATATCACGACCACACCTCGACCCAGGTGTGGGTCAAGTTTCCGGTGGTGAAACCGGGACATCACGAGATCAAGAACGCGTCGATCGTGATCTGGACGACGACGCCGTGGACGCTGCCGGGCAATCGCGCGATCGCCTACGGCGCCGACATGGCCTATCTCGTGCTGCGCGTTCGCGAAGTCGCTGGCGACAGCCCCCTGAAACCCGGCGAGCATATCGTCGTCGCTGAGACGCGCTGGCCCGAGCTCGAGAAAACCCTCGGCTTCAAGGCCGACATGCTCATGGCGCTCAAGGGCGCCGAGCTCGCCGGCACGGTTTGCCGGCATCCGCTGCATGGTCAGGGCTATGATTTCGACGTACCGCTGCTGCCGGGTAGTTTCGTTACCGACACCGACGGCACCGGCTTCGTGCACATCGCGCCAGGGCACGGCGCCGACGATTTCGATCTTGGCCGTAAACACGGCATCACCGTGCCCGAGACGGTCGCCGCCGACGGCAGCTATGTCGCGTCGCTGCCGTTGTTCGCCGGCAAGCGCGTCTACAAGCCCAATGGCAAGGAAGGCGACGCCAACCAGGCAGTGATCGCGGCGCTGAAACAGGCCGGCGCGCTGCTGGGCGCAGCCAAGCTGATCCATTCCTATCCGCATTCCTGGCGCTCCAAGGCGCCACTCATCTTCCGCACCACGCCGCAATGGTTCATCGGCATGGACATCAAAGGTGCCGACAGGCGGACGCTGCGCGAAACCGCGCTCGCCGCGATCGACGCGACGCGCTGGATTCCCGAACAAGGCCGCAACCGCATCCGCGCCATGATCGAGACGCGGCCCGACTGGTGTATCTCGCGGCAGCGCGCCTGGGGCGTGCCGATCGCCGTGTTCGTCGACAAGAAGACCGGTGCCCCATTGCGCGATCAGGCGGTCGTCGACCGGATTGCCGCCGCCTTCGAGAAGGAAGGCTCCGACGCCTGGTTCAACCGCAATCCCGCGAATTTCCTCGGGCTCGGCCGCAATTCTGGCGATTACGAGCAGGTCAAGGACATCGTCGATGTCTGGTTCGATTCCGGCTCGACCCACGCGTTCGTGCTCGAGCCGCGCCGGGACAAGGATCTGGCCTGGCCGGCGTCGCTCTATCTCGAAGGTTCCGACCAGCATCGCGGCTGGTTCCATTCGTCGCTGCTCGAGTCCTGCGGTACGCGCGGCCGTGCGCCCTACGAAGCGGTGTTGACGCACGGCTTCGTCCTCGACGAGCAAGGCCGCAAGATGTCCAAATCGCTCGGCAACGTGACATCGCCGCAGGACGTCGTGGCGAAGAGCGGTGCCGACATCCTGCGATTGTGGGTCGTCGCCGCCGACTATGCCGACGATTTGCGCATCGGTCCGGAGATCCTCAAGCAGCAGAGTGAAATCTATCGCCGGCTGCGGAACACGCTGCGTTATCTGCTCGGCGCGCTTAACGGCTTCGCCGAGCGCGAACGCGTCGCCGACGCCCAGATGCCCGAGCTCGAAGGCTGGGTGCTGCATCGTCTGCATGCGCTCGATGGGATCGTGCGCGGTTGCCTCGAGGCCTATGACTTCCACACCATGTTCACCGAGCTGCACGCGTTCTGTGCCGTCGATCTGTCGGCGTTCTATTTCGACGTGCGCAAAGATTCGCTCTACTGCGATTCACCCGGCGATTTGCGTCGCCGGGCGGTGCGCACCGTGCTCGACCGCGTGTTTGATGCGTTGGTGCGCTGGCTGGCGCCGGTTCTGTGCTTCACGGCGGAGGAGGCGTGGCTCTGCCGCCACGGCGACGGCGACAACAACAGCATCCATTTCCAGCCCTATCCGAAAATCTCGGCGACCTGGCAGAACGAGGCGCTCGGTCTCAAATGGACGCGCATTCGCGACGTCCGCCGCGTCGTCACCGGCGCGATCGAATTGAAGCGGGCCGAGAAATTCCTCGGCTCGAGTTTGCAGGCCGCGGTCCAGATTTACGCCAACGCAGACGCGCAAACGGCCTTCGCCAGCGTTGACGCCGCCGAACTGTGTATCACCTCGGCTGCTGCCTTCGCCGCGGGCGCGCCGCCGGCCGGTGCCTTCGCCCTGCCCGATGTACCCGGCGTCGTCGTCGTCGTCGAACGTGCGCCCGGCGACAAATGCGCGCGCTGCTGGCGCGTGCTGCCCGAGGTCGGCGGCGATCCGACCCATACCGATTTGTGCCGCCGTTGCGCCGACGCGGTCGGCGCACACGGTGAAGCAGCCTGATGCGGCGCGGCCTCATCGTTGCGCTTGCCATCGTCGCGCTCGACCAGGCGGTCAAGGCGTGGGTGGTCGCTTTCTTCGCGGCCCGGGGCACCGATCTGCTCACGATCCTGCCGGTCTTCAACCTAGTCCTGACCTGGAACCGCGGCGTCAGCTTTGGCCTGTTCAGCGGGGGCGGCGGCACGTTGCTGTTCGCCGGCCTCGCGGCAGCGATCGTCGCGGCGTTGGTGTGGTGGCTGTCGCGCGCCGGCACGCGCGGCCTTCAGCTTGCCATCGGTCTGGTGATCGGCGGGGCGGTCGGCAATATCGTCGATCGATTGGCGCGCGGCGCGGTCGTCGATTTCCTCGATTTTCACCTCGGCGCGCTGCATTGGTTTGCCTTCAATGTCGCCGATACGGCCATTTGCCTGGGGGTCTTCTTCATCGCCCTCGACGGACTGCTTGGCGAACGGGTGCCAGATTAGGTAAACTTTTCGGGGTCTTGGTTGAGGGTGATTATGGTTTTGGGGCGGTCTCGGTTTTCTTCCATCCCGGTTTTTATGGCTCTGGCGCTCGCAGCGCTGGCCGTTTCGGGCTGCAGTACGTGGACCGACGTCAAGCGCGGTCTGGGCATGGAAAAGGTCGTGCCCGACGAGTTCGACGTCACCACCAACGCGCCGCTCGCCATTCCGCCCGACTATACCTTGCGGCCGCCAAAGCCCGGCAGCGCGCCAACGCAGCAACTGTCGCCGACCGCGCAAGCGCAGGAGACCGTGTTCCGTGCCGGCGACACCAAACTCGATACGCTGCCGCCTGACAAGTCGCGTAGCGCCGGGGAAAGCGCGCTGTTGCAGGACGCCGGCGCTAGCAAAGCGCCGAAGGACATCCGGCAGCTCGTCAACAACGAGAACCAGGCTGCCTATGGCAGCAGCACCTTGACCCAACGACTTCTGTTCTGGCGTTCGGAGCCGTCCAACCCGGATCAGGGTCTCGACCCGACGGCGGAATCCGAACGGCTGCGCGAGTTCGGCGCCAATGGCGCCAACGGCACCAATGGCGCCAACGGTGCCGCCGCAGCCGGCACGAACGCCACGGCGACCGCGGCCGCCGCGCCGAAGCCGACGATCGAGCGCACGCCGAAGGACAACAAAGGCTTCTTCGACTGGTTGTTCTAAGGCCGGTGCGGTGACGGCGGATGCTGACTCCCCGGCGATAAGGGGCCGCATATCCCGAGCGGCGCGGTGCGCTCTCGCGCTCGGCGGGTTTACACTGAGTATCGCGCTGCTTCCGCCGGCGGCGACGGCCAAACTCTTCGACGCCGAGGTCTTTACCCTGGCAAACGGATTACAGGTCGTGGTGATCCCATTTCACCGCGCGCCGATCGTCAGTCAGATCGTCTTTTACAAGGCCGGCGCTGCCGACGATCCGCGCGGGACCTCGGGGATCGCCCACTTTCTCGAGCATTTGATGTTTCGCGGCACCCGAACCGTCGCGCCAGGCGCTTTTTCGCGCACGGTTGCCGACATCGGCGGCGTCGACAACGCTTCCACCACGCACGATCGCACCGAGTTCTACGAGAACGTTGCCGCCGACCGTCTGGCGACAGTGATGCAACTCGAAGCCGATCGCATGGCCAATCTGGTCATCACCGACGCCAAGGTGTCGCCCGAACGCAAGGTGATCATCGAAGAGCGTCACACGCGTATCGACAACGTCCCGCAATCGCTATTCCAAGAAGCGTTCGATGCCGCGCTCTATCTCAATCTGCCGTATCACCGCCCGGCCATCGGGTGGCTGGCCGAAATGCAACGCCTGTCGACTGCCGATGCCGTCACCTTCTACCGCACATGGTACGCGCCGAATAACGCTGTTGTGGTGATTTCCGGCGATGTGACGGCGGCGCAGGTCCGCGCGTTGGCCGAGAAATACTACGGACCGATTCCGGCGCGCCCCGTGCCGGCGCACATCGTCGTCACCGAACCGCCCCATGTCGTGGCGGTTACATTGACAATGAAATCTGCACGCGTGCCCAATCCGAGTTGGCTCCACGCCTATCTGGCACCAAGTTACACCGCTGGCGAGATGCGCGAAGCCTATGCGCTGCAGGTGGCCGCCGAGGTTCTGGGCGACGGCGCGACATCGCGTCTCTACAGAGGATTGGTGGTCGACCGGAAGCTCGCGCTCGATGCCGGCGCTTTTTACGATCCGACGACGCGCTATCTGTCGAGTTTTGGCTTCTATGGCACGGTGGCCAAGGGGGTCGATCCTGCCGCGTTCCAGGATGCGGCACTTGCCATCGTGCGTGCCGCCGCCCGGGACGGCCTAACTGCCGATGAGGTGGCGCGCGCCAAGGCGCGCATGCAAGCTGAAGCCATCTACACGCGAGACAGTCTCAATGGGCTGGCGCTCTCGGTCGGGGCGGCGATCGCCAACGGCAGGACGCTCGACGATGTCGAGGCGTGGCCCGACCGGATCGGCGCGATCACCGTTGATCAGGTCAATGCCGCGCTTAAGGCAGTCGTCGACGAAAATCAGGCTGTAACGGGATTCTTGCTGCCGGAGCCGGCTTCGTGAGCGTGCGCCTGCGGATCATCGCCGCCGTAACCGGTGTGACTGTACTGATCGGTACACATGCCGGGTACGCGATGGCGGTTCAGGTCGTGACCAGTCCCGGCGGCATCACCGCTTGGCTTGTCGAGGATCACAGTCTGCCGGTGGTTTCGCTCGAAGCTAGCTTCATCGGCGGCAGCGCCGAAGATCCTAAGAACAAATCCGGTCTTGCTGAGCTGACGTTCGATCTGCTTGACGAAGGCGCTGGTGACATGGATTCGACGGCGTTCCAGCGCAAGGTTGAGGACTTGGCGGCGAGCCTAGATTTCGATGTCGACCGCGACACGGCGACGGTCGATCTCCACACCGTGTCGGCCAATCTGGCGCCGGCACTCGGTCTGCTCCGGCTGGCGCTGACCGAACCGCAGTTTTCCGATAACGCAGTTGCGCGCGTGCGCGGCCAGTTAATCGATGAACTCGAGGAGGAGGACGGAGATCCAGAACTGCGCGCCGATCACATTTGGTGGAACGCCGAATTCGCCGGCCATCCTTACGCTATGCCAACGCACGGCACGGTACACGACGTCGCGATGATCACACCCGACGACATGCGTGGCTTCATGCGGACGCGTATCGCCCGCGAGGTAATGTTGACCGGTGTCGTCGGCGACATCACGGCGGCCCAACTTGGGCCATTGCTGGACAAAACCTTCGGCCGGCTGCCGACGCATGCGGCGCCGTCGCGGATTGCCGTGGCAGCGCCGCCGAGCTTCGGTCAGACGCTGTTGCAAAAGATGAAGGTTCCCCAAAGCGCGGTCATTTTCGGGCAGCCCAGCATCCGCCGTGACGACAAGGATTGGTACGCCGCTTATCTCGTGACTAACATTCTGGCCGGCAACGGCTTGACGTCCCGGTTGGTGCGAGAACTGCGCGAGAAGCGTGGCCTTGTCTATTCGGTTTATGCTGATCTCGACCCGTTACTGCACGGCAGTGTCATCCTCGGTGACGTCGCAACCGAAAACGCGCACGTTGCCGAATCGATTGATCTCATTCGTGCCGAATGGGCGCGCATGCGCGATCAGGGACCGACGGCGGCCGAGCTTGCAGCCGCCAAGACTTATTTGACCGGCTCGTTTCCGCTGAACTTCGACTCGACATTGCGTATCGCCGGATTGCTAGTCGTGATCCAAAAGGAGCATTTGGGCGTTGATTATCTGGACCGGCGGTCTGCGCTTATCGACGCGGTGACCTTGGCCGACGCCCAACGCGTGGCGAAGCGTATCCTGGATCCCGCGGCGTTAAACTTCGCGGTCGTCGGCTCGCCCGGTAATTTGCCGGGTGTACGCAATATTGGACCGGGAGAGTAATGCTTATGACCTATCGTCAGGACATCGCCGGCTGCCTCGCCGACAATTGCAAAACCGGCGTCACGTCCACCGAGCTCGACGACGCCTTGCGCCGCGCGGCGCCGGCATTGCCCAAATTGGCGAAGATGCAGCGCGACGGCAGCCTGCCGCTGCTGCGCCTGCCGGCGCGGCGGGACGACATCGCCCAGATCAAGCCGCTCGCCGCCGAGTTCGCCAAGCTCAAGGACGTCATCGTGCTCGGCACCGGCGGGTCGAGCCTCGGCGGCCAGACACTGGTCGCGCTGGTGCCGCCCGGCCGCACGCGCGTCCATTTCATGGACAATGTCGATCCGCACAGCTTCACCTTGCTGTTCGATGCGCTCGACCCGGCCAAGACCGGGTTGATCGCGATTTCCAAATCGGGCGGCACCGCCGAAACGCTGGTCCAGTTCTTTGCCTGCATGGACTGGCTCAGCAAGCGCAGCGCCGCACGCACCATCGTCATCACCGAACCCAAGACCAGTCCGCTGCGCGCGCTGGCCGCGGCGCGCAAGCTGCGCACTCTCGAGCATGATCCCAATATCGGCGGACGCTATTCGGTGCTGTCGATCGTCGGCCTGTTGCCGGCGATGATTGCGGGCATCGATGTTGCCGCGCTACGCCGCGGTGCCGGTGCCGTGCTCGACGCGACGCTGGCCGCCAAAGATCTGCGCGACGCCGCGCCGGCCGTCGGTGCAGCGGTGTCCGTCGCGCTCAACGAGCGTCACGGCGTCGTCAGCACCGTCGTCATGCCTTATGTCGATCGGCTGGCCCATTTTGGACTGTGGTTCCGCCAGTTGTGGGCTGAAAGCCTGGGCAAGGACGGCAAGGGCACGACGCCGATTCGTGCCGTCGGCACGGTCGATCAGCATAGCCAGCTCCAGCTCTATCTCGACGGGCCGGCCGACAAGATGTTTTCGCTGGTGATGCTGGCGCAGGCGGGCAAGGGGTCGCGCATGCCGGCTAGGCTGGCGGACGCGAGTCTCGGCTATCTCGCTGGCAAGCGTATGGGCGACCTGATCGACGCCGAGCAGCGCGCGACGGCGCAGACGCTGATCCGCAACGGCCGGCCGACTCGTGTGTTTCATATCGAACGACTCGACGCGCAATCGATCGGTGCGCTGCTTATGCACTACATGCTTGAGACGATGATCGCGGCCGAGCTGTGGGGCGTGAACGCGTTCGATCAGCCAGCGGTCGAGCAGGGCAAGGTCCTCGCCCGCCAATATCTTGGCGAGAAAGGCCGGCCCAAGGCACAATAGGGCATGGCCATCCGCCAGCTGCCCGCCGTCGTCGTCAATCGCATCGCCGCCGGCGAGGTGATCGAACGGCCGGCGGCGGCGGTGAAGGAGCTCGTCGAGAATGCGCTCGACGCCGGTGCGCGCCGGATCGAGGTCACGCTGCGCGACGGCGGCGCCAGCCTGATCCTGGTCAACGACGACGGCGAAGGCATGAACGCGGCCGAGCTCGCCCTGGCGGTCGAGCGCCATTGCACGTCGAAGCTACCTGACGACGACCTGCTGCATATCCGCACGCTGGGGTTCCGCGGCGAGGCGCTGCCGTCGATTGGCGCCGTCAGCCGCCTCTCGATCGTCAGCCGCAAGCGCGGTGCGCCCGATGCTTTCAAGATCGCGGTCGAAGGCGGCGCTAAGTCGTCGGTCGCGCCGGTGGCGCTGAGCCAGGGCACGCGCGTCGAGGTTCGCGATCTCTTTTATGCGACGCCGGCGCGGCTCAAATTCCTCAAATCCGCGCGCGCCGAGCGCGACGCTGCCGTCGAAGTGGTCGAACGCTTGGCCATGGCCTATCCATCGGTCGCGTTCACCGTCGTCGGCGACGAGGAGAAGCCGCTGCTGCGCATGAATGCGGCTGAGCCCGATCTTGCCGGCAAGTCCGCGGGCGAGATCCGCCGGGCGCGGCTCGGCGCGGTTCTTGGCCGCGACTTCGCCGACAACGCGATCGCCATCGACGCGGTGCGCGAAGGCTTCCGTCTAACCGGCCTCGCCGGCCTGCCGACACTCAACCGGGCAACTGCGCGCGATCAATATCTGTTCGTCAACGGCCGGCCAGTGCGCGACAAGCTCCTTGCCGGTGCGGTGCGCGGCGCCTATCAGGATTTTCTCGCGCGCGACCGCCATCCGATGGTGGTGCTGTTCCTCACCGGCCCGGAGGATGACATCGACGTCAACGTTCATCCTGCCAAGGCCGAGGTGCGTTTCCGCGACGCCGCAATGGTGCGCGGCCTGATCGTTGGGTCGCTGCGCAAAGCGCTCGCTGCGGCCGGGCATCGCGCGTCCACCACGGTAGCGGCCCCGGCGGTCGCGGCGTTCCAGCCGGCGGCATGGAGTCCGCGCGGCGGCGCCGCGCCGGCGTTGGCGCTGCATCCCGGCTTGGCCGAAGCGCCGGCGGCGTATCAGACGCCCTTGACGTCGTCCCCTCCCTCCGCGCGCGTCGTCGAAGCGCCGGCGCCAGACGTTGCCGCGCATCCTTTGGGGGCCGCGTGCGCGCAACTGCATGAAACCTACATCGTGGCCCAGACCGCCGACGGCCTGGTCATCGTCGATCAGCATGCGGCGCACGAACGCCTGGTCTACGAAGCGATGAAGGCCGAGATCGCCGCCTCGGGCGTCAAGCGGCAGATCCTATTGCTGCCCGAAGTCGTCGAGCTCGACGCCGCCGATGCCGCGCGCGTGGTCGCGCGCGCCCCCGATCTGGCCGAGCTTGGCCTGGTGCTCGAAGCCTTCGGTCCCGGCGCGGTGGTGGTACGCGAGGTGCCGGCCATCCTGGGCGAGACAAACGTGAAAGGGCTGGTGCGCGATCTTGCCGACGAGCTGGCCGAACTCGGCGGCGCGCTGTCGCTCAAGGAACGGCTTGAGCACGTCTGCGGCACCATCGCCTGCCACGGCAGCGTGCGCGCCGGTCGGCGTCTCAACCAGGCAGAGATGAACGCGCTGCTGCGCCAAATGGAAGCGACGCCGCATTCCGGCCAGTGCAATCATGGCCGGCCGACTTACGTCGAACTGAAGCTCGCCGACATCGAGCGCCTCTTCGGCCGCCGTTAGACGAGGCGCGCTTTCTTACGAAATCCCG
>Ga0126371_10002164_pt1 | contig 16860 bp, 21 predicted proteins | sample PanSoiMetaPlot_4_FD_110145 | JGI IMG/M metagenome (GOLD analysis project Ga0126371, IMG submission 110145) | Tropical forest soil microbial communities from Panama - MetaG Plot_4 | ecosystem: Environmental > Terrestrial > Soil > Tropical forest > Bulk soil | place: Panama | collected 2016-02-17 | reverse complement strand
GAGCGCTTCGCCAAGCGCGAGACCAAGGGAGGGATGCCAGAGCACGCGGATGCCAAAGTCAGTGACAAGATCGCAGACGCTTGGCTCCTCTGCGTTGAGAAACGACATGGTATTTCCGGAGCAAGCACCGCCCTGAAGCCAGAGAAGGTTGGCCATCATTTGCCTCAGTTTTTGAAGCTTACGCGTTGGTCTTTCTGCAAGAGCAAAATGTGTGCCGGGCTCGAACGAAACGAACTTAGTGAAGCACGATCAGGATGTTGGCGCCGTCGGCGGCATTGCGGCAGGTCGACGAAAAGCCGTCAAGGCTGCTAAGTATCTTTGCGATGAATACTTAGTTCTCAATGGCCGCAGCAACCAAACCGCGGGATGACAATGGGCGGTTCCACTGCCGGGCCCGCGACCCCCATTGAGTCGTGTCAGTTGCCGGGGGCCGCGCACCAGCGACCGGATCCGTGGGACGCCCCACGCGGGCACCTACCGAAGTCAGACAACATCAGTGAGCGGGCTATGGCCGGGAGCGCGCAAGCCTGTATCAGGCATCTCAATTGGGCTGATCAAGTCCATAACGCTTGATCTTGTTTGCTAAGCCGACGCGAGACAGGCCGAGTTCCGCCGCGGCCCGACTCTGGTTCCAGCGGTGTCTCGCAAGAGCTTCGCCAAGCGCATGCTTTTCGAGATCTTCGACTTTATCTTTGAGGGTTGTGCCGTTGGGCGCAAAACCCTTCCATGGCGACGCAGCCTTGCGGGGCACCAACGATCCCAACGACGGCGACATGTTTTGTGTCGTCAGGTACTCGCCATCGGCGGCCAGCGCCACCATCCGGCGAATCTCCGTTTCCAGTTCACGAATGTTGCCAGGAAAATCGAACGTAACAAGCTTGTCGATGACGCAGGCTGAAATGCCCAGAATCTTTCGGCCAATCGCGTCCGCATGTTTGGCGGCAAAAAATTCTGCTAGCGCAGGAATATCGACCGGTCGCTCGCGCAGCGGCGGAACTTCGAACTCGAAACCACGGATGCGAAAGTACAAGTCTTGGCGAAACTTGCCACTGGCGACAAGTTGTTTCATCGAGCCGTTTGACGCGGCGATGATCCGAACATTGCAAGATTCGGTTTTGTCGGAGCCGAGAGGTTTAACCTCTCCCTCCTGCAGGAAGCGCAGCAGGCTGACTTGGAATGATGGTGAGATCTCGGTGATTTCGTCGAGAAACACCGTCCCACCGTCGGCGGCTCGAAACAGGCCAAGGCGGTCGGAGATAGCACCCGTATAGGCGCCGCGCTTATGACCGAACAACTCTGACTGCAACAGCTCGTCCGGCAAACCGCCGCAGTTTTGTACCATGAGCGGACTAGCGCTGCGTGACGAATTATAATGGATCGCTCGCGCGAGTAACTCCTTGCCGGTGCCTGTCTCACCCTGGATCAGAATCGGCAGCTCGGTTCTTGCCGCTTTGCGCGCGAGATCGCACAGCTCGGCCATTTTTTCGCTGACGTAGACGAGCTTCTCGAATCGCTGGCTTTCGACCCGACGCGGCAAGCCATGGCGGTCGTTGAACAGCGGCAAATCGCCCGAAAACTTGAATTCTCGCGACAGGAGACGGTGTCGCCTGGCTAGTTCGCGCGTTTCCAATCCCCGCTTGACGACAAGGCCGATCTGGATGGGATCAAGCGGCCTTCGCAGGAGTTGATAGATCGCGGCAGGAAACATGGCCTTCTGCGTCATGTTCGCATCGGCATCGAGCGCTAGGACGCGAATGACATCCGGATGAGACACGCGAAGGCCAGTGATCAAAGCCAGCCCATCGTCGTTGTCACCATTTTCGGCGATGACGAGATCAACATGCACATCCGACAGAGCGGCAGAGGCCTCTACGCTCGACCTCGCGGTCAGGACGCGATAGCCGTATTCCTCGAACAGAATATCCCGCGTGGCGCGCCAGTCTGCTCCACGTCGCGACACGATCAGAACGGTTCCGGGCGGGTCCATGCAATCTGGCTAGTTTATCAGCTCTGATGATCGCCGGCAAATTGTATCGGGCAGGACGACCCTTCGCGACCAGGTTGGAAACCGCCTTTATAGAGGGATTCGCGAAGAGAGCTGAGAACAAATACGCGTTGTACTTGCGCAAACCAAAAGTAATCAGCGATAAGGGTGGAATATGGTGAATATGCCCTTCCTAGTTAGTGAAGTCCCCTGTTACACAACTTAAGCGATTGCCAGCGTCCGCGACGCATCAGGGGATTCGTCGGTCGAATTTGCCAAATCTTCGACATCTTTGCCCGCAGCGAAGCAAGCCAACGGATTTTCGTCCCCCAAGGACGGCACCACGGCGGCGAGGACGAAGTCGCGCCGGGCAAGCGCGATTACCCTGTGCTCTCAGCGAGGACCACGGGCAGGCGTCGGCAGACGGGTACCGGCGGCGCTTCACGCGCCTGCGATCATCGCCAGCCGCCGTGACCGACGGTTCGCAGCGATTTCTTGGACCAAAGTAGGGCTACTGGAACAGGCCTGAAATTGCGGGATAACAGAAACGGGAGCGGCCCCGCAGCGGTGATCGCATCACATTTCGTGATGACACTGCGTGTTGTCGTAGGCGCGCCCAGCCACCAATCCACAAACGTTTCGGTTCCCTCTTACGCGGCGTTCCAAGTGAGGTCACAGCCAAATAGATCCTACGGCGGACCAACCGCAGATGGGGCGGCCAACGGGCGCAGTGACCGCCGGCACCACTCGTCTGTTGCGAGCGACGAACCGGCCGTGCTTGATCAGAGAAGATTCAGGAAAGAAGAGGGCCCCGCTCGTTTTGCCGAGGCCCCTTTGCTGGTTTAGGTCTAGTCGCAACGACGTTCATGACGAACGACCACATCGCCGTCAGGTCGGCGGTCGCGGATCGTAATTTCCCGGCACCTACGATCGTAGCCATAGCCCTCATGTCGATGGCGCCAGTGCTCGTCGCGGTCGGTGCCGACGCAGGCAGGCCCGATACAGCCATGAGCTCCAGTTAATTGGATCAAACTGTCGTTCGACGCCGCTGTCGCGCTCCCAGCGAATGCTGGCATTACAAGGAGACCAGCCACCACAAATGAGGGGAATATCTTCATGGAATTGATCCTCCGGCAGACGTGTCCATTCACGGAAACTCCTCGACCCAGAAACTGTTCCGGATCTGCCTTGTTTCCAAAATCGCCGTGAGAGTCCAAATAACTCTGTGTGCGTGTGTTGGACAATTCCTTAAGGCTATTACGATCCAGGCGACTAGCTCGATGGTCGTAGCCAATCATTGGTTCGATGCTGGTGAAAAAGTTGCTTACGCTGGAACTATGTGGCGCTCAACGAATTAAGCCATCCCGTGAATGACGCACTTCAGTGAATGCTGTTGGGTTCTTATTGGCCTATCTGAGGGATCGAGATGCTTCGGGTACCTGGCCTATAGGGAACAGTCATACGTTTGCGGCGCAAGTTCGTATTGATGACGCACCCCCTTGCAATACGACATGCGGCCAACGCAATGCCCCACACAACGACGTTGGCCAAGCGATTGACGTACGCAGGTCGGGTGACGGGCGCATCTGCCTGCGCGGGTGCCATCCGGCTGCAGTTTGTCTGTGGGTCAACGGCAACAACTGACCATCGATCTATGCGTGTGCCCTCAACCTATCATCATCATGGCGGTTGGAGAGGCTGGGTGGGTGGGTCGTGGCGTTAGCAACCGAGTGATTGCTCAGCCGCCTGCAACTGGCTCGATGGGAGCACTTTTCCACAATTCCGGGAATGCGTGGCCGCATCGGCATGAACGATCGGCTCGAACCTTATCGGTTCTCGATGACGTTTCTGGGTCTCTCAGTCAGTGCCAAATCCAAGGAGCGGACACATGCGTTTAGGTGCAGTACGCATTTTGTGAGATTGGCCAGCATCTTCCGCTTTGGGGACGGCTGATTGCGAGGTTTAACATGGGGCACCCTTCACCACCTTCGGTTCTTGCTGGAGCACTAGGCGTCAAATGTCGGTAGCGACATTGGCGCAGAATCAATCAACAGGCCGGATAGGAGGCAATCCATGAATCGATGCGCAATTCTGGCTCTCGCGATCCTCACCGCCCTAGTCGGCGCGCCGCCGGTTGCACGCGTGGCGGCGGCGCCGGCATGGAAGATGGTCGCCCCATTGCCGAAGGCGATAGGCGAAATCGTTGCGGCCACTGTCCAAGGCAAGATCTACGTGCTGTCCGGCCTGGACAACGCGCCGGGGCCAGCCACACACACGCCGACGGGCTTCAACTGGCAATACGACCCCACCACCAATGCCTGGACGTCTCGAAAATCAATGCCGGCGCCTGCCCACCACGTCGCGGTCGCAACATGGAACGACAAGATCTATGTGTTCGGCGGTTTCGTGCGTCCGCCAACCCTCGCCGCCTGGCAACCTACTAGCAACACGTGGGAGTACGACCCGGCAACCGATGGCTGGAGGGCGCTCGCAGCGTTGCCAACTCCCCGCGGCGCCGGACAGGCGGTTGAGGTCGGTGGCAAGATCTACGTGATCGGCGGTGTCAAATCGACGAAGCCCGGCGAACCGGGTGCCCCCATTCCGCTCGGCTCGGCCGACCAGATCGTCGTCGGCACCGTCGAGGCCTACGACCTAGCAACGAATGAATGGCAGACCCGCTCGTCGATGCCCACAGCCCGAAACCACTTCTTCGCCGGGGCGGTGAACGGCAAGATCTATGCGATCGACGGACGCATTGGCACCGTTTTTGTGACAATGTCGGACGTCATCGACCTCGTCGAGGAATATGATCCCTCCACTGACCATTGGGCCTACAAAGGACGGGCCCCGACCAACCGCGGCGATGTCAGCGGAGTCGTGCATGACGGACGGCTCTATGCCGCGGGCGGCGAATACCAGGACACGGCGCGAAAGATGACGTTTTGGGCGGTTGAGGCCTTTAACCCCGCAACAGGCATCTGGTCGATACTGCCGCACATGCTTGTAGCGAGGCACGGATTTGCTGCCGCGCTCCTTGGCGACCACCTGCATGTGATGGGCGGCGGCTTCCAGTCAGACGGAATGCCGAGCGTCGAGGTAACGACGTCGTCGCACGAAGTGATCGAACTAGGCGAGCAGTGAATCCAATCGGCGACACGGCCGTCACCGCCGGCCCACGATCCAGTTCTTTGCCGGGTGGACAAAGACGATGTTTATCCAGGCCGCAGCCTGACCCTGACGAGGCCAAGGCAGGTCGCCATCAGTGTCGATCGCATGGCCGCTGGCGCCAACCTCGTGCCCGCAGGGTCGGGCGGGGAGCAGGGCGCCACGCGCGGGCTTCCTTGGCCGTTCCTATGTCGGCGCCAAATCGCCACAACAGGCCTCGCCGAAAAGACGCAGATCCCGATCGTGCAACTCCTGACGATCTCCAGGCGGGCCATTGCCTATCCCAAGGAGCAAACCAAGGAACCGCATTCGGGTCGGTGGGGGGACATTTCTTCTGGAGGCTCTCGGAACGTCTCGTCAAGCTGACGGTTTAGATCATGTTCCCGTGAGATATCAAAAGGCAACTTAAAATTGTTTAAACACGAATAGCCCGCCAGGGTTACGGCCGCTTCCCCGCCTCTCAGCACGGCGCCCGTAGTTGCGTGTTAAAATCGAACAACCTATAGTTTGCGGCATCGAAATGGAGGTTGCGTTGACGATGCAGGACGCAATGCACTTTCTTAGCACGGAGCCCAAAATACTCCTTAGCACGGAGCCCAAAGTCCTCGCCGCGTTGCTAGGACTCGGGATACTGATCGTGGTTGCGGGGCTATCACGACAGTTAATCTCATTTTTGGCTTCATGTCTCCTCGCGGTCGTTGCATTTTCGATTTTCGAATTTCCGGATTTGCTATCAACGATCCTGATCATCGGCTTTGCGGTGGGAAGCGTGCTGATTTCGATTGCCGGACTGTATCAGCGCCGACAACTAACTAACTTGCGCCGCGAACTGACGCGATTGTCGCTCAATCAAACTCGACTAGAGACGGCGGAATCCCGTCGCGTACTGGCGGAGATGAAATCAACGTTTTCTGCACGCTCCCGACCGGCGGTCGTTGACAACGTGGAGCCTGGGCAGAGCGGTCGGGGCTCCGTCGATTCCGACGCACACGCAAGCACGGTCGTCGACCTCAAGCAATCGCCGTGAGAAGAGTCTTCGAGTCGGTTTTCGGCAGCGAACGGATCTGGTCGCTGTAATGCGGCGCCGGGCAGAACTCCTTCGCCGGGATGCCGGGCAGCAGGTGCACTTTGCAGTTCTCACTCGGTCGAGAGGGACTGCGATGCGCCACGCGGGTTCTCCAGGCAGATTGAGGATTACGCGCAACGGGTGTCAAGGGCCTGCGTGTCGGGCTATAAGTCAAAGGCACCTAGTTAGTTAGGAGGTGAAGAGGATGCTTGCCCTGTCACCTTCCCATGTTGCGGTCGTCACCGGCGCCGCATCGGGGATCGGCCTCGCTGCCGCCAAGCGGTTTGCGACGATGGGCCTGAAGGTCATTCTTGCCGACCTCGACGGCGAGCGCCTGCACGCCGCGACAGCGGCTGTTACTGCCTTGTCGTCCGCGGACGATGTTCTCGCCATACCAATCGACGTCAGCCAACGGGACGAGGTCCGCAAGCTCGAGGCGGCAGCACGCTCCGCCTTCGGCCGGGTCCACGTGCTCATGAACAACGCCGGTATTCAGCCGGGGAGCAGCATCTTTGAGGCCGGGGACAGCTGGGATAACGTACTCCGGGTCAATTTAGGCGGCGTGATCAACGGCACCCAGTTATTTGGGCCGGCCATGATTGCGCATGGCGAACCCGGGTTGATCATTAATACGGGCTCGAAACAGGGCATCACCACGCCACCCGGTGATCCGGCATACAACGTTGCCAAGGCGGGTGTGAAGGTCTTCACGGAAGCTTTGCAGCACGAATTGCGCAACACCAAGGGGTGCAGGATTTCGGCCCACCTTCTAATACCTGGATTCGTGTTTACACCGCTTACCGCAAACCGCCGCGTGGAGAAGCCCGCCGGAGCCTGGACACCCGAAGAAACGATCGAGTTCATGATGACCCGGCTAAAGGCAGGTGACTTCTACATCCTGTGTCCCGACAATGACGTGACGCGGGAGATCGATGAACGTCGGATCCTGTGGGCGGCGGGCGATATCATTGAAAATCGCCCGCCGCTCTCACGTTGGCATCCTGAATATGCCGACCGGTTCGCGGCGTCCTTAAAGGACCGCGCCTAAGTTACGCGCCGCCACGTGGATTGCGCAAAACCATGCAGGCGCCGCCAGCTGCACGCAGGCTTGCGCACAATTTGTTTGCCTCCGGCCGAGTGTCGGCACCGACGCGAATTTGGTAGAAATCGCTCATTCCCCGGCTACGGTTTGTCGTCCTGAGGATACTGGGATCGTGGCCCGCAAGGAGCGCCCTATACTTACTCTCGGCTGCGGAATAAAACTTCAATGCTTTGGCCCGGGAAAAGCCGGCGCTGAGTTCCACACCCCACGGTTTGGCGACCCCGTCAGTGACCCGCTTTTCCAATTCCGCGACGAAGGGATTCGGTGACCTTCGCAACACGGTCGTGAGTTCCCGGCAGGTCGGTCGAGACCGGTTGCGTTCGGCTGGTTTGACGCTGCGTCCAACACCTGCCCAATCATCTACCGAAATTCCGGTAATCGCCCGCACATAATTCCGAGTCTCCCGGGGCAGTCCACCTTGACCAGCGATCCAGTCGTGCACGCGCTTTGGGCCGGCGTTGTAGGCAGCCGCGGCAAGCCCGAGATTGCCGAACTGGTCCAACAACTCACGAAGAAACTCCGCCGATTTTGGTAACGCCTGAACCGGATCGAACGGGTCGAGCAGGCGACGTTCCGATGCGGTGCCCGGCATGAATTGCGCGATGCCCTCGGCCCTCTGACCGTTACGCGTGACGGGGCCGACAGCGTCCGGTCTAAAGCTGCTTTCTTGCCAAATGACCGCAGCAAAGAATTCAGGCGGCAATCCATTTGCTGCCGCAGCAGCTTCGACCATCAAGCAAATTGATTCCAATGTCCCGGATGGGGCAGAGGCTTCAGCGGACGCTGGTGGTCCCGTGGGATCCGCCGATTTAGTTGGTGGGCCGGCATCTGACGCGGGAGTGGGCGGCGCAGTGTGATTGGCATCGCCTAGCTCATCTGTCACACCCTTCTGGGCCATCGCTGCCAGCGCGAGGGCAAGAAAAAGGGCGGACGGGTTCGCGCGTTTCATTCGGACGGCAGTCGCAGTTTGCGAGACCTCGATGACACCTCAGCGTCAAGAGGATTGCCACTCACTATCGGGTTCTTTCGATCGCTTCATTTGATGGGGTAGGAAGTGCTCCGGCATATGACAATACCCTTGTTCCGTACCGCTCCCTCCACCGAAACGTCAACCTCGACCAAGCTACCATGCCAAGGTTCTCGCGCGTGCTAACAAAAGTGTGCTGACGCTTCGTGGATACAAACGACCTATCACTCAACTTCGACAATGCGGCCCCCTCGCCGCATCGGTATGTCGCACCACATCACGTCGAACCCACTCCTCTGGTAGTTTGCTACCAACGTTCAAAAGCTGGTGCAGTTCCTCGCTTCGTGCCGCCGGTGGTGGCAGTTTAGTGCACGCTCAACCATGATCGTTGTGGAGTGCCTTCCACGAAGCAGATGCTAGTGGTTCTCACGGGCCCAACGAGTCGATGCCCAATGGCCGCTCGCTCCTTCGCTGCTCGCGTGTGCGACGCGTCAGCGATCTTTGGGAGCGGCGCCCCAAGTCCATGGGCAGGAGCGCGTCCGCTCAAACACCCGGTCACCTTCACTATCAGTGATATTGAAATGGAACCACCACGGAACTGCCTGGATCTCGATATGTCCCCCGGCCTAGGAGCCGCACCGTCGTCACCGAGATCCAAATTCTCGTGGTCAGGCAACCGTCCAGCTAACAAAGGAAACGCGCACAGACGAAAGGTATTATTGAACCTCCGACTCGAAAAAAGACCCCGGGTACCTTGTCTAGGCCGGGGCCAGTCACCGACAGTCATCAGTTGGGAGGGAAGGCTGACCGTCAGTGCTGCTTTACATGGCATATTCCCGAGCGGAGACATGTGAGTTAGGTCACATCAGGCGCCTAGATCCCACAGGCAAAGTGAACGCTACAATGGTTGAGCGTGCGCAAACGTTGAATGCGGCAGCGGCTGCGTCTTGGCAGGCCAACGGCGAGAGGCGTTAACGACACGCCCGCAGTGAGTTTTTGGACAATCGCACAGCCAGGGCAGAGGTCTCTGAAAGACATCGAGATCTGACGGCTTGATGTTTAGTGGATTTCGTTGCCGCGCGTCTGCGGGCGCCGTCGTGATGCGAGCTCACATTGGCTCGTCCTATCTATCTGGCGAGTTTAAGGCAGCCCGCGCCGCTGATCGATCCTGTGCGTCTGTGGCCGACCCGTGCGCCCGCCACGATTGGCCCTCGCCAGCGAACAAAGAATTTCCCCCGGAGCGGAGCACATGGCATGATTAACGGCTGCGGCATTCCTGGAAAGCACATGCCACACCAAAATCGAATGAATGATCGTCGTTTTCCACTCATGGTGCACCCAGCTCGATTGAGTGCCCAGGATCTTGGAGACCTCCCCTCGTTTGCCAGATCACTGGATTGCGACGGGTTGCCGTAGAGGAGCAAATCATGGCCGACGCGATTCACAATCTGAGCGCCCGTGAGCTATCGCTCGCTTATCGAACGAGGCAACTCTCTCCGGTCGAAGCAACCCGCGCCGCGCTTGCGCGGCTGGACCGATGGGAGAATCGGATCAACGCGATGTACATCGGCGACGCCGAGGGCGCTCTGATGCAGGCTGCGGCGTCCGAGGCGCGTTGGCGCAGAGGTGCCGCCCTCAGCCCACTCGATGGCGTGCCGATCACCATCAAAGACAATATTGCAACCGCTGGAGCGCCGACACCGATCGGCACCGCCGCCGGCGATTTCACGCCCGCAACTGCAGACGCACCGCCCGCGGCGCGGGTTAAGGATGCGGGTTGCGTCGTGCTTGGTAAGACCACCATGCCGGACTACGGCATGCTGTCTTCCGGTGTCTCAAGCCTTCACGGGGTCACACGCAATCCATGGAACGTCGAGCGCAACAGCGCAGGCTCGAGTTCAGGCGCGGGGGCCGCAATCGTTGCCGGCTATGGGCCGCTGGCGTTGGGTACGGACATCGGCGGCTCAGTCCGCCTGCCGGCGGCCTCTAACGGGATCTTTGGGCTGAAACCGTCGTTTGGCCGGGTTCCAATCTACCCGCCCTATTTGGGCCGCGTCACCGGGCCAATGACTCGAACCGTCACCGATGCGGCAATGCTGCTACGCGAACTAGCCAAGCCCGATGTACGCGACTACATGTCGCTCCCCTACGAAGACCGCGACTGGGCTGCTCTGCTGTCCGGCGACGTCGCTGGCAAGAAGCTTGGCTTGATGCTCGACGTCGGTGCCGGCCTCCCGGTACAAGCTGCCGTCCGTGATGCCATCGAGCAAGCCGCCCGAGCATTCGAAGCCGTCGGCGCAATCGTGGAACTTGTAGCGCCGTTCCTCGATCAAAGCATGCTCGAGGCGATCGATCGGTTCTTTGCTGCGCGATTGTTTGCCGACGTGAGGCTGCTGCCACGCGAGCGCCAGCAAAAAGTCTTGCCTTTTGTGCTCGCCTGGTGCCGGCGTGCGGAGGCATTGAGCGCCACTGACGCATTGCATAGTCTCAGCGAGATCAACCGAATGCGAGAACAGGCGATTGCGGCCATTCAACGCTATGACTTCTTGTTGATGCCCACTTCTCCGATTACAGCGTATTCGGCCACGCAAGCGGCTCCCGGTGACGACCCGGAGCGGCCCTTCATGCATATCGCCTTCACGGTCGCATTCAATATGTCTGAACAACCTGCCGCGTCGCTGTGCGCCGGCTATGACCACGATGGTCTTCCGATCGGCCTGCAAATCGTCGGCCATCGGTTCGACGATCTCGGCGTGCTCCGGCTTGCCCGTGCCTATGAGGATCTGCGGCCCAGTTTGCGTCCCTGGCCCGAGCCTTAAGGAGCGGCCGGTTTCGCGCGAAACGTTGGATCGGGAAGGGCTGGTCGAACGGGCTACGCTATCAACGACGACGCGATGGCATCGAAACTCGATGTCGAGAGAAACGGTGTCCTGGCAATAGTCAGGCTTGCTAGGGAAGCATCGCGCGGGGCGCCGACGGCAAGCTTCGGCACAAGATCAAAACGTAAGTTGTCCACAAAGGCGTCCATTTTGCCAACTATGGCTCGGATCGTCGAAAGGCGTGGTCGCCTCACGGACGGTCGAGCGCCCAAAGGGAGCCAAACATACCAGCGGGCTGTGCGGGACCAAGCCTAGATCGCGCCAAGATGACAGTCTTGATGAGCGGCGTCATCATTGGCGTCGCCTCCGTATTCGTTAACGCGGCCGGTCCGACCAACAGGTGTTAGGATGTTGCCATGATACCAGCGCAATGCCGGGCCGCACGCGGCCTGCTCAATTGGGATCAGGGACGAATTGCAGTTGCGGCCGGCGTTGACGTCGGAATCGTACATGATTTCGAGGACGAAAAACCCGTTCATCGGACCATGAGCGATGCGATTCAGCGGGCGTTCGAGCGAGCCGGTATCGAGTTCACGGATGGTGGTGCACCAGGCGTGCGACTGCGACCACCGCCGAGGGCGGTGAGGATCAACGACTTAAACGCTTCCAATGACGAATAAGGGATGATCAGCGAAAAGCACGGGTTCGAACGGCAGCCCATGTCTGCAGGTAATGGTCGCCCGAAGGGCGGCGGCACGCCCGTGTGCTCCACCCGACGTGGCCACGTCAAAAGATACTGGCCTGGAATTGACTGAGAGGTGTTATGGGACGTCCGCGGCTCAGAAAATATTGCACGTTATTTCGTGACTGCGTCACGTGACTCTGAATCTCGTATCGTTGGTATCAATGGGCTCATATCAATCGGCTCGGCGCAGGTGCTATCTGTTGGCTCTTCGGTCCACGATTACGCGCGCCCGTCCGCTCGCGATGCTGCCGCACGGGCGTATCCTGGTGATACCGCGAACTGTGCCATCTACCTGCTAAGACCGACAAAGGCGGCGACACGCTTGGCCTCAACGTTTGTCATCGGTTTGGCAGGCTTTTTTGTCTATGCAACGCGAGCACAATGGAGGGCCCCTCACCCGTGCCCTTTTATTGAGAGCGCTGGGTGGCGGCTCCTATAGGGGCGGACAAACGCAACGACGATGCGGTATCTGCGGATTTCGTGTTACGTATTCGGGCGTCGCAAACTTGCTTGTCGCGGTTGCTCGTGTGAGCCCGACTAAAGCGCGCGAAAGTCGAGGATCTAAGCGTTGATTCAAACGATTAAAACACCCAACGTTGGTATATTTTGTTTCAATTTCGTTCGACGTGTAGGCAACTTGGTGTGCCGCGACATTTTGAGGCAGCTTTAAGCCGGATGAACCCCATTTATCTCATTCAAATAATTTGATTCCTATGATGCAGTCATGCCGACGCCACAAACTGCGACTAGTGTCCGCGGAGGATAGGGGCGGCGATTTTGGGAGGCTTGTAAATGTCCCTTGATACGGCAACCAGACCGCGATCTGCCCGACCAAGGTACTTCAATCCCTGTGCGCAATGCGGAGAAGCATTAATGGCTCCGGACTGGTCGGAGCACGTGAACGAGCGGTGCGTTCGACATTTGTGGACCTGCGAAAGCTGCGGGTACCATTTTGAGACAACGGTTTTTCTCGAAGGCTCGCGAAAGGCCAGCTGACCGCTTTATTGGTAGCTTTCGAACAACCCGACTTTGGAAATCGCGCCTATAAACCAAGCGCGTACTTGCGTCTCGGGATGGCTCGCGGTGAGCCCGCAGCCGGGGATGGTGGTTTTTAGTGGTACTAGGCTGCTGGCACGTGCGCTGTTCGGCGCGGCGAGGCTGTAGCTGTGAGCCTCATTCGTTTTTCCCTCTTGCTCTTGCACTCGTGGTTATGACGACATCGTTGGCTTTGCGCCAGCGAACGCGACCGCATGAAACAGCCGCTGGCCCCAGCCCCCAAGCTCTACTGCTACTCGGCGGATTTTCATGAGCTTGTCGTCCACGGTTCTGGTCTCCGATGCGTGCTGGCGAACCTACGCCGCGCATTGCGGTGGACGCTTTGAAACCCGCGTCGGGGCCTCGGTGCGGAATCCGGACGAAGCCGCCCACCTTTCCGGGGTGATGCCGCCCGCCCTTCCGAAATGATGTCGCCCACCGTTCCGAGATGATGTCGCCCACCGTTCCGAAATGATGCCGCCCACCCCTCTGGCGCTCCGCCCGGGGGGTGCATCGGCCGCCCTGCTGGCCCCGTAGGGTCGCTTCCTTTGGGACTGTCCAAGGGAGGTGGCGAATGCCAGCCGAGAGGGTGCCGATGCGCCAGAGCCACGCCGGTGGCGACAAGTTGTTCGTTGACTACGCAGGAGATGGCGTGCCGGTGGTCAATCGCCTGACCGGAGAGGTGCGGCAAGCTCAAATATTTGTTGCCGTCATGGGTGCATCGAATTTTACCTATGCGGAGGCGACCTGGACGCAGCGCCTTGCCGATTGGATCGACGCGCATGTGCGGGCACTGGAAGCGATCGGCGGCGTCCCCAATCTCATTGTTCCAGACAATACCAAGGTTGCGGTGATCAAAGCATGTTTGTTTGATCCACAAATCAATCGGACATATGCCGACATGGCCTCGCACTACGCCACAGCAATTCTGCCTGCCAGACCGACGCCAGCTTCTCGAAGAACTCGATCGACCGGGTGCTCTATCAGCGTGTCCCAAGGCTGTTCACCGATCTCGCGTTGGCGCGCGGCGATGGACGCTACGCACGAATCCTCCGCACGCTTGGCAGTGTCCAATTGCTCATCATTGACGATTTTGGTCTGTCACCCGTCGACGCCGATGCTCGTCACGATCTGCTGGAGATACTTGAACAACGATACGCTCGACGATCAACGGCTATCACCAGTCAGTTCCCCGTGGACAAATGGCACGGCCTCATTGGAGATCCCACCTACGCGGACGCCATCCTCGACCGCGTCGTTCATAACGCCCATCGCATCGTTCTCACCGGCGAGAGCTTGCGCAAGAAGCGCAAATCGCTAGCCGGCCCCAACGGGAAAACCTCATGATGGTGCCCTCAGCCCCCCGACCGCGGCAGCATGCCGCCGGTCGTCGTGCGCGGTCGAACCAGGCGAATGGACATTCTTGACGGCGCGGTCGGCTCAGTGCCACAAATCTACCCGCCAGTTGAGCCGGACGCTTGGGCGCTATTATCCCGGTATCCCGGGCGCCATCATCTCGGAATCCCGAGCACCATCATCTCGGTTTGACTGGGCGGCTTCGTCGGAAAACGCACCTCGGCACTAAACCATCGCCGGTGTCGGGGCGATGGCTGTGATCTGTCGTGCCAAAAGCGCTGTTCCCATCACCGGTCCCCCTGGTCGCCTTCACCGATTGAAGGGACGAAAAACCCTTACCGGGCACCCAACGGAGCTGAAACCAAGAACGTGGTTGAAGCGTTTCCGTTAAGGAACGGGAGGGACGCGGGTGCTCAATGGCCCGAACCTTGTGTTGGTCGTCCTCACCGGTGCAATAGGGGCTTGGGTGCTCGCTCCGCAGCCCAGCCGCGCGGTCTGCAGTGTGTTCAGCCATCATCCTTGCGTTTACTACCCGTATCACCAGGTCTGCAGCGTCTTTCGTCGCCACGCCTGCACGCCCGAGGCCCTCTTCCCCTTCAGTCAGCAATTGCAATTAACAATTGAAAACAGCGATGCGACCCCCCCAAGTACACAATCCGGAGCCGAACCAGAGAATGGACAATCCGGGACCGAACCCAAAAAACTGAATACGATCAGAGACGTGTTCACCGCCCTGCGGCACTGTTGGGTACCGCCAGCCGAGGATCAGGTTAGCCCAGGGATGCAGCTCTCCGTCCGATTAAGCTTTAAGCGCAACGGCGAACCGATCGGCAAACCCCGGCTGACCTTCGTAACGCCGGGAATTTCGGAGCGGGACCGGCAGAACTTTTGGGAGGCGGTGGAGGCGACGCTTCATCGTTGTGCGCCGCTGGCGTTTAGCAGTGAGCTTGGCGGAGCGCTCGCCGGCCGCCCGTTTGCGATCCGCTTCGTCAACAACCGACAGCGCTCTTAGCGAATTCCTCCTCTCGCCGAAACGAGGCGGCGTCCGATCTCAGCATCGCTCTCTTGCAAGACTCTGGTCGGGCAACCGCCGGGACTCATGGAGACGTCGGTGCTAACCGAGGGCGGTCTTGATCCGATCTGGGCTTAGGGGCAAATCGCGCACGCGCGCCCCCGTCGCATGCGCGACAGCGTTGGCGATCGCAGCCGCCGTCGGGCCTGAGGATGCCTCACCCGCGCCGAGCGAGGGCTCCTCGGGTCGATCAATGAGTTCGACCACGACCCGCGGTGCCTCCGGTATCGTCAAGATCGGGTAGCTTGCCCAGTCGCGCGAGACAATGCGAGTTGCATCAAACCGAACGGCCTCATGCAAGGTCCAGCTGGTGGACTGAATGACGCCACCCTCCAACTGGTTCTTAAGTCCGTTTGGGTTGATGATTTGTCCAGCATCGGCCGCCACGACGACTTTTGGTACTCGGATCGAACCCGTGCGGCGGTCAAGCTCGATCTCGGCGACGACAGCCACATAGGTCGCCAATGTCTTGTATTTGGCAAACCCGATGCCCCGCCCGTGGTCTGCATTGCCTGCGACCCCGGGCTTCCACTCAGCGCGCTTCGCCGCCGCTTCAATGACAGCGCGCGCTCGCGGATCGTTTAGGTGAGCAAGTCGAAACGCAACCGGATCGGCTCTGGCGAGGGAGGCTAGTTCGTCCATGAACGACTCGATTGCAAAGACATTGGCGTAGGCACCAAGGGTCCGCAATGCCGAGACCCGCAAAGGCATGGCGGTGATGAGGTGGTTGACAATGCGTTGGTTCGCAAACGCGTAGAGGGGGATCGCGTTGCGGTCGCCGCCGCCCGCAGGCTGAGGAATGTTGGTCGGCGGCCCCGGTCGTCGTGGCTCGGCAAGGTACCAGCTTGCGAGCAGGTTGTTGGTCGCATCCGCGGTTTGACCCGGGCGAGTACTGTGGGTGTTGCTGAAGACCTCGTAGGTATAGTCAACCACGCGACCACCAGAAACGGCCGCCTTGGCCTGCATCACCATGGCCGGCCCATAGGGTTCCCAGGCGAATTCGTCGTCGCGCATCCACTGCACCCGAACCGGTTGGCCCTGAACCGCGCGAGCCAGAAGAGCAGCATCAAGCGCGACATCATCGGCACCGTTATGTCCATAGCAGCCCGCCCCCTCCCCATGGATACAGCGAATTGCGTTCTCCTCAAGCTTGAGCGCCTTAGCAAGGTCTCGCCGCAGCGGGAATACGCCCTGCGAATGCGTATAGACAGTGAGCTTAGCGTCGCTGAACTGGGCGAGCGCGCAGGACGGACCGATTGACGCATGGGCGAGGTAGGGTCTGGTGTAGCGGGCTTGGATGCTGACCGCATCAGCAGGAACCGGGGCTTTTTTTTCACTGATCACCAGCGCCTGGGTCGGCAGAGATAGCAGATAGTCATGCACTGTCATGGGATCGGGCAGGGTCGCACCGCCGCTCCAGCGGGCAGATTGCCGCAAGCTCTCGCGGGCCTTGACGGCCTGTTCCTCACGCACGGCGACAACACCGAGGAAGCTGCCATCGCGAACCACAGTGACGACACCTGGCATCGACTGCGCGGACGCAATATCG
>Ga0126371_10002163_pt1 | contig 16866 bp, 17 predicted proteins | sample PanSoiMetaPlot_4_FD_110145 | JGI IMG/M metagenome (GOLD analysis project Ga0126371, IMG submission 110145) | Tropical forest soil microbial communities from Panama - MetaG Plot_4 | ecosystem: Environmental > Terrestrial > Soil > Tropical forest > Bulk soil | place: Panama | collected 2016-02-17 | reverse complement strand
TCGATGTCGTCGGGCGAGCGCTTGCGCGATTTGCGGCCCTGCACGTTGATGATGGTGCAGAACGAGCACTCGAACGGACAGCCGCGGCCGGCGTCGAAGCTGGTCATCAGCCTGTAGGTGCGCCGCAGGTAGCGCTTGGGCAGGATCGGCGTCGGCGTCGATTCGATCCCGGGCAGCTGATCCATGAAATTGTAGAGCGGCTTGAGCGCGCCGTTGGCGGCGTCGTGCAGCAGCGCGTCGCAACGATCTTCGAGCTCGCCCGCATAGAGCGTGATGCCGAGCTCGCGCGCGGCCTGCAGGTCGGCCTGGTTCTCGCCGATCATGGCGAGGCAGCCGGACACGTGGAATCCGCCGATCGCGACCTGGATGCCGGCCGCGCGCAGCGGGCGCGCGATGTCGAGCGCGCGCGGGAACTGGTTGCTTTGCACGCCGACCAGGAAGACCAGCCCGAAATTGCCGTGGCGGCGGAACCGCTCGATGATTTTTGCCGGCCGGATGCGCGTGCTGATCTCGTCGGCCGCGTCGATGTCGATCTCGACGTCGTCGCCGAGCACGCGGCGCTGGCGGGCGTCCTCGAGGAGGCTGTAGACCGCGGCAAGGGAGTTAGACGGGATGAAGGCGCGGAACCACTGGATGACATAGCCGTCGTCGTCGTAGTGCGACGGCTTGATCAGTGCGATCTGGAAGCGACGTCTCTTTAGCGGCGCCCGCGTCGGCGCCCCCGGTTCCTGGCGAGCCAGCATTCCCAAATCCCCCAAGGTCGAGGCGGAGAATACGATTTTCGCGGGCTTCCCGGAAGGGCCGGCGCAGGATGAGCTGGGCGCTTGGCGCAGCGGCCCCCAAGCACGCGCGCCTGCTCCCCGCATGGCGCGGGTCTTTTGCGCTTGATCATGCCATCACAGATGGGAACATTGTCGATGGCGACTAGGTTCGTATGGCGGTTCTGTGTGCCCGCTCAGCCCCCGATCATGAACGCATGAGCGCCTACTTCGTTACCGCGACCGGCACCGACGTCGGGAAGACATTCGTGGCGCGTGGGCTGATCCGCGCTCTGCGTGTACGCGGCCGCCAACTTGCGGCACTCAAGCCAGTGATGTCCGGCTTCGAGCCCGCGGAAGCGGCCGGCAGCGACGGCGGGCTGCTGCTCACCGCGCTCGACCAGGCGCCGACGCTCGAGGCCATCGCGGCGATATCGCCGTGGCGATTCACGGCGCCGGTTGCGCCCGACATGGCCGCGGCCCGCGAAGGACGCACCCTCGACTATCCGGGGCTCATCGATTTTTGCCGCAAGGCCATCGCAGCCAATCACGGCACCCTGCTCATCGAAGGCGTCGGCGGCATCATGTCGCCGATCGACCGCGAGCACACGGCGCTCGACTGGATGAAGGCGCTCGGGCTGCCGCTCGTCGTGGTCACCGGAACCTACCTGGGCACGCTCAGCCATACGCTGTCGGCGCTCGACGTGCTCGCGCGCCACGGCCTCGCCATTGCGGCGCTGGTCATCAACGAGAGCGTCGGCCGGCGCCCCGAGCGGCTCGACGAGACCTATGAGACGATCGCGCGTTTCGCGCCAGACACCCGCATCATCGCGCTGCCGCGGATGCCGGCCGCGAGCGCGGAGCGCGGCGCCTTCGAGCAGATTGCCGATTGCGTGCGCTGATGCCGCGGCCGCTCGCCGCGACGATACGGCTACGTGGCCGACCAGCCCATCTTGAGGATGGTCTCGACCGTGGCGACGAGGTTGACCAGCATGTGCAGCAGGCTGGTCAGTGCCGCCGAGCCGCTGCGCCAGCGCATCCAGCCGAGCACCAGGCCGGTGAGAAAGACCTGGGTGATGCCGAACAGGTCGTACTGCACGTGCATAGCGGACCAGATCAGCGTGATGAACAGCACCGCGATGACGCCGCGCCGGTCGGGCGTGACCCAGCCGCGAAACAGGAAGCCGCGGAACAAGATCTCCTCGCCGGCCGGGCCGACGACGATCACGGCGGCGAGCAAGGGCCATAGCCAGCCGCTCGCCCGTGCCGTCGTCCAGGTGTCGACCTCGAAAGTCGGCACGACCTCGATGCCGACGAGATAGGAGGTCCCGTCGACCGCGATCATGAGCGCCGCAATGGCCACAAAGCCGATCAGGAAGTCGCGTAGCGAGAACCGGGTCAGGCCGAGATAGGCGGACGCGCCGCTGCCGCCGGCACGCCAGTGGGCGATCGCGGCGAGCAGCGCGATCTGCACCGGATTGCCGACCAAGGTGACCAGCGCGACCAACGGCCCGTCATTGAGCGGGTTCGCGGTGACGGCGACGCGATCGTAGAACCACAGGAAGGCGACCGCGACGACGACCACCTGGGCAACGGCGTAGGCGGCCAGCGCATAGAAAAACGTTGCGACGGCGCCCCCCCAATAGGCGGGCGCGGGAGCCCCGGCGGCGACAATGTCGCCTTGCTGCGGCGTGGCAGGCGTCGACATCGGTCCCGGTCGACTTGGCCCAAGAAGAGATCCGCCCCGTCCTGCGACGGGGCGGACATCGGTTCAGATCAGATCGTCCCCGACAGAGCGGCGCGGAACGACGATTCGAGAAAGGAAGGCATTATTTAGCGCGTGTTCTCGTCGGCCAACCGGTTTCCACTTCGCCGGAACATGGCTACGGCACCAGGATCGACGATCCCGTTGTCTTGCGGCCCTCGAGATCGCGGTGCGCCTTCTGCGCATCCTTGAGGGGATAGGTCTGGTTGACCGGGATCTTTACCTTGCCGCTGCCGACCACGTCGAACAGGTCGTTCGCGATGGCGAGCAGGTCGGCGCGCTTGGCCGCGTAGGTGTTGAGCGTCGGCCGGGTCGCGAACAGCGAGCCCTTCTGCTGCAGGATGTTGATGTCGAAGGCGGTGATCGGACCCGACGCGCTGCCGAAGCTCACGAACATGCCGAGCGGCTTGATGCAGTCGAGCGAGGCCGGGAATGTGGTCTTGCCGATGCCGTCATAGACCACCTCGCACAGCGCGCCGCCCGTGATCTGCTTGACGCGATCGACGAAGTTCTCCGTCGAATAGAGGATCGGGTGCTGGCAGCCGTTGGCCTTGGCGAGATCCGCCTTCTCCTTCGAGCCGACGGTGCCGATCACGTTGGCGCCGAGATGGTTCGCCCACTGGCACAGGATCAAGCCGACGCCGCCGGCCGCCGCGTGCACCAACACGTTCATGCCCTTCTCGACCTTGAAGGTGCGCCTGACCAGGTACTCGACCGTCATGCCCTTGAGCATCATGCCGGCCGCTTGCTCGTAGGTGATCGAGCTCGGCAGCTTGACGGCGCGGTCGGCCGCAAGATTGCGCTCCTCCGCATAGCCGCCCATGGCGACGACATAACCGACGCGGTCGCCGACCTTGAGATCGCTGACGCCCGGCCCGACCGCCGTCACCTCGCCGGCGCCCTCGTTGCCGTTGACGAACGGCATGCCGACCGGCGAGGGATAGAGTCCGCCGCGGAAATACGTGTCGATGAAGTTGACGCCGGACGCGTGGTGCTTCAGCCGCACCTGCCCCTGCCCGGGCGGCGGCAGATCGAACTGCTCGTATGTCAGGACTTCCGGACCGCCGTGCTTATGCACTCGTACGCCTGCCACCATGGCAATCTCCTTACGATTGGCTCCAAATCAGTGAATTCGGCTGAATTCCCGGGACGGCCTCGCCGTCGGCGGCGCGCATCATAGGAGTGGATGCCGTCCGCGCAAGAGCGATGGACGGCCGATGGTCAGCGCCCGCCGGCGACGCGCAGCACGGCGCCCGTGGTGTAGGTCGCGGCATCCGACAACAGGAAGAGGACGGTTTCGGCCACCTCTTCGGGCGTGCCGGGGCGCGCGAGCGGCACCGCCTGGGTGATGCGCTCGAGCCGGCCGGGCGGGTGGATGTCGGTCGCGATCGGTCCTGGCGCGACCGCGTTGACGCGGATGCCCTCGGATGCGAGCTCGCGCGCCAGCCCGAGGGTGAGCGTCTCGATCGCGGCCTTGGTGGCTGAATACAGCACGTACTCGCCGGCGCCGCCCAGCGTCGCCATGGCGGACGAAAGAAATACCATGCCGCCGCCCGGCCCGCCCCGCCTGGTCGAGAGCCGCGGGATCGCGGCGCGGGCCGCGATGACGGCGCCGAGCACGTTGATGTTCAGGACCTCTTGCGCATCCCTGGTCGCGAGCCCCTCGACGCGCGTCATCGGTCCCGTGATGCCGGTGTTGTAGACGAGATGCGTGATCCGACCGAGATCGCGGTCGACTGTCTCGAACATGCGCAGGATGTCGGCCTCGCGCGCCATGTCGGCCTGTACCGTGACCGCGCGCCGACCCGCCGCCTCGACGTCGGCGACGACCGCGTCGGCGGAGGCGCGGTCCTTGAGGTAGTTGACGCCGACATGGAAGCCGCGTTTGGCCGCCAAGCGGGCGATCGCGGCGCCGATGCCGCGGCTTGCGCCGGTGACCAGCAGGGTGGGAGCGGAGCTCGACATCGAATTCCTTCGAATTCCCTCAGGACTTGCGCTTGCGGCGGGCGCGGCGGCGCTGCGCCGCGACATTTATCGCCTCGACCGCGCCCGCGAACGCCATCGCAAAGTAGATATATCCGCGCGGGACGTGGAAGTCGAAGCCGTCGGCGACGAGCGCGACGCCGATCAGCACCAGGAAGGCGAGCGCGAGCACCTTGGTGGTCGGATGCGCCGCGATGAAGGCGGCGACCGGCCCGGAGGCCATGTACATGATCGCGACCGCGATCAGCACGGCGGCGATCATGATGCGGATGTCCTGCGCCATGCCGATGGCCGTGATGATCGAGTCGATCGAAAACACGAGATCGATGACGATCAGCTGCGCGATGATGCTCCAGAACGCGCGGCCGGCTCCGACCGTGGCATCGGCCGGCTCCTCCTCGCCCTCGACCTCGGCATGCATCTCATGCGTCGCCTTGCCGATGAGAAAGAGCCCGCCGCCGATCAGCACGAGGTCGCGCCAGGAGATCGCGAGGCCAAGCACGGTCACGATCGGCGCCGTCAGCGCCGCGAGCCTCGTCAACCCGAACAGCATGGCGATGCGCAGCACGAGGGCGAGCGAGAGTCCGATCTGCCGCGCCCGCCGCTGGCGTGTCGCCTCGAGCCGCGCCACCAGCAGCGAGATGAAGACCACGTTGTCGATGCCGAGCACAATCTCGAGCACGCTCAGCGTGACGAGCGCGGCCCAGGCCTGCGGATCGCTCAGCAGCGCCATCACAGGCGTCAGGCCTCGTCGGGCTCATCGGCGCGGAACGCGCCGGCGATGAACACATAGCAGCCGATGGCGCACAAGGCGCCCGTGACCCAGGGGCCGGGCGCCATGTCGCGCAAGAGCGCGACCACCGCCAGCACGCTGCCGACGGCGAGCAAGGCGAGATTGAGCCCACGCAGCCGCCGCACCCGCAGCGGATGAACGAACCGGAACGGCACGAAAGTCAGGATCGCGAGCAGCGCGACCGCGCTCGCGGCGAGCCACGGGGCTGGCCGCAGCAGCAGGAGATAGAACGCGGCGCAATTCCACAAGGCCGGAAAGCCGCGGAAATAGTTGTCGGGCATCTTCATGTTCCGGTCGGCGAAATAGAGGGCGGCCGTGATCGTGATGAGGATGCCGGCCGCGACGTCGAACGGCGGCGCCACCAGCCCGCTCGCCGCAATCGCGTAGGCGGGCACGAACACGTACGTGACGAAATCGACCACGAGGTCGAGCGTCTCGCCCGACCAGCGCGGCAGCGTATCCCCCACCTTGCAAAGGCGGGCGATGGGCCCGTCGGCCGCATCGACCGCCAGCGCGATGCCGAGCCACATGAACATCGCGGACCAGTGGTGGACGACAGCGGCATCGAGCGCCAACAGCGCCAGCGCGGCGCCCGACGCGGTGAAGATATGGACGAGGAATGCCGGGTGCACACGGGGCATCAGTTGCCCCAGTCGAGCCGACAAATCTCTGCTGAGCGCCCGGCAAAGTTCCAGTTGCGGCCGAAGGCGCGCAAGCGCGACTTGTCGGCGCGCGCGACCGTGATGTCGGACGCCACCCAGTATTCCGAGTTGCGGATGACCACCGGCTCGTCCTTGTTCTTGCCCGCGACCGGCGTCACGGCGCCGTCGATGATCTTCTCGACCGAGAAAACCCGCGTCTGTCCCTCGGTGCGATACACGATCGGCGCCTGCTGCACGCCGAGGAAATGGCTCACCAGGATGGAGAGCAGGTGCGTCGAGCCGCCGGCACGGCCCGTGAAGATGCGGGTCAGCGCCTTGACGGCCTGGATCGAGGCCCTGTCATCGACAAACAGGCCCGCAGTCCAGTTGCCGCGCGACATCAGGCCCGGGATCTCGATGATGAGGCCGACCTTCACGCCCGCCAGATCCGTGTCGTCGAAGCGCCCTTCGTCGATGCGGATGCCGGCCCAGGTCTGGCAATGCCCCTCGGTCGGCGGAGCGAGGCCGAGCGACAAGGTACAGGGGCAGAATACCGCACAACTGCACGACAGGACGAGCTCGCCCCGCAGACTCCACGCACCGGACACCACTCGACTCCCCTCGCCTGCGCCGCGGGCAAATTATAGCACGGTCGGGATCAGCGCATATCCCGGCGAAGCATGCCCTCGGACGCGATCCGAGGGGGGACACCGGTTCGCCGTCAGTTGCGCAGCACGTCACAATACGTGCCCGCTTTGCGCAGCGCCGCGCATAGTTTCCACGCCCCCTCCCGCGTGTCTTCGCCGACTCGCACCCGCACGGCGCCCATCGACCCCAGGAATCCGTGGATGACGACGTGTGTCTTCCGGTCGGCGACGATCGCCGCGTATTTCGGCAGCCATTCACGGTAGCGAGCAAGCGCCTTTTCCGGAGTTGGCCCGCCGACGACTTCCACGCCCCATGGCTGAGGAGCTTCATGCCGCGGCGGGAGCGCATCCGACTTGCGCTCGATTGATTTGGGCTGCACCGAAGCCGTGATCGGCAGGCGGCATGGCACGACTTCGCGTGGCGGCATCTCGACCGGATCGGTCTGGCCCGCGGCCCATTCTTCGACAGCGCGACCGGTCACGTAGCGTACATAGGCACGCGTTTCCTGCGGGAGCGGCCGCCGGCCGCCAAGCCAATCATGGACACGGCGAGCCCCCGCATTGTACGCGGCTGCCGCAAGGCCGAGATTGCCGAATTCACGACGCAGGTTGCGCAACAGCTCGCCGGACTTCGCAATCGCTTCGAGCGGATTGAACGGGTTTCCCAGCCCGCTCAATCTTGCGGTTGCCGGCATGAACTGAGCTATGCCCTGTGCGCCTTTCCGGCTGATCGCATCGGGCTCAAAGCGGCTTTCCCGCCAGATCAGACGGGTGAAGAAATCGACCGGCAGGTCGTTATTCGCCGCCGCGGCGGCGAGGGCTTCACATACGCCTCTCGCGCCTCTCGCCGTCGATGGATCGCTCAGCTTGGGCGCGTCATTCTGTTGATGTTTTCCTTCTGCGAATGCAGGCAGCCCGATCGAGGCCACGGTCACGGAGAGGAGCAGTCGCAGCACCAAGCCGTATGCTGGGCCGAATCCGCCCCGCGACGGCGCTTGACTGAGCTCGAACGCCATAATGATCGCTTCCGCGCGGTCGGGCACGCGCGAAGGCACGCCCGCACCTCCCCGACCCCGGCGACAAGGTCACGAGGTCCAGGAAGGCGAAGTGAGACCGCTGCAATGCACAACGCCGAAGCACGAAGATGCGTTCCGACTTATCGGATGCGGGGCCAATCCGCCGCCGTGGACAGTGCGACGACCACGATTCCGATCGCGATGAAGACGATACCGACGGCACGGCTCAAGCGCGTCGTTGTCGTCAGCTTCTCGGCTGTCATCACCAAGCCGAGCGCCGCCATCCACACGACGTTCATCACGCCAACCGCGAACATTGCGAGCATCATGGTCCAGCAGCAGCCGAGGCAGTGGATCCCCTGACGCAGGCCGAGGCAGAAGATTTTGGGCGGGGCGTCCGACCAGTTGGCAAAGAAAAACGGAAACGGCCGCTGGCAGCGGGTCAGGCAGGCGCGCTTGAGCTCGGTGAACTGGTAGGCGCCGGCGCCGATGAAGATCGCACCGGATAAGAGCGGGCTCGCGGACGCCGTGGCGGGATCGAGCAAGGCTGCACGCGTCAGGGCGACCTGCAGCAGGGTAGCGGCAAGCGCAAACCCGAGCCACGCCGGGATATAGCCGCCGGTAAGCACGAGCGGCGAGACGGCCCGCTCACCCTTGCGCGCCGCCGTATCGGCGATCTGCGCATAGGTCACGATCATGCCGGCGGCGGTCGGCAGCATCATGGCAAGCGTCATCGCGGCCCACATGACAAACACGAGCGCAGCCGCCCCCGGCTGCGCGCCGGCGCCGGGGGTGCCGAAGCTCGGGCGGCAGAGCGCCTCGATGAACGCACGGCCGATCAGGTCTTGTCCGGTGCGCTGCGTCAGCAGATCGAACAGGCCCATGCCGGGCCCGAGCGCTGCCGCGTTGCCGCGCGCGGCCCACGCGGCGACCATGAGGACGAGGTAGAGCCAGCCGGCGCCTGCGAGTAGCACGAGGCACGCGATCGCAATTGGCACCGGCCGCCCCAAGGCTTCGCCAAGCCGCGCTGCGGCGGGCGCGAGCCCGGTCAATCTGCGCTCGTCGGTTGCTTCGCTCATCCCGGCTCGCGGTTGACGCTGCCTTGGTGCATCCTCGATAACGTCTTCATATCGTGTTTGAAACCGTGACGGAAATCGGCGTGGCAACGGACGGCAGATACGAGGCGGAAGTCGCGGTGGTCGGCGGCGGCCCGGCCGGTCTGACGGCCGCGATCGCGCTTGCCGGCGCCGGCGTGTCGACGGCGCTCGTCGCCGCGCCCGCCACCCGCGCCGACAACCGTACCACCGCTTTGCTCGCCGGCTCCGTCACAGCGCTCGACGCGCTCGGCGTCTGGGCGAATTGTCGCGCGCAGGCTGCGCCGCTCTCGGCCATGCGCATCGTCGACGACACCGACCGGCTGTGGCGCGCCCCCGAGGTGCGGTTCGAGGCCGCCGAGATCGGCCTCGAGGCCTTTGGCTGGAACATCGAGAACCGGCATCTGGTCGCCGCTCTGCAGGCGCGCGCGGGCGAGATCGCGACGCTTTTGCGCGTCGACGCTGCCGCGCAGGCCGTCGCCGTCGACGAGGATCAGGTGACGGTGACGCTCGCAGGCGGCGGCGCGCTCGCGACCCGGCTCATCGTCGCGGCCGATGGCCGCCGCTCGCTCTGCCGCGCCGCCGCCGGCATCGATACCGAGAGCCGCAGCTATCCGCAGACCGCCCTCACCTTCAATCTCGGCCATGCACGCCCGCATCGGGATATCTCGACCGAGTTCCACACCGCCCATGGTCCGTTCACCCTGGTGCCGCTGCCCGGCGCACGCTCGAGCCTCGTTTGCGTCGTCGCGCCCGACGAGGCGGAGCGGATCGAGCGGCTCGCTCCGGCCGATCTCGACTGGGAGATGGAGCGGCGCGCCCATTCGATCCTCGGCAAGGTCAAGATCGAGCCCGGTCACGGCGTCTTCGGCCTTGGCGTCGAGACGGCCCGGCGTTTCGCGGCGCGGCGCGTCGCGCTCATCGGCGAGGCGGCGCACGTGATTCCGCCGATCGGCGCCCAGGGCCTCAATCTCGGCCTGCGCGATGCCGCGACGATCGGCGAGCTCGTGGTCGCGGCACGCCGCAGCGGCGGCGATATCGGCGCCGCCGACGTGACGGACGAATACGATCACCGACGGCGGGCCGACGTCAAAAGCCGCGCCGCTGCGGTCGACCTGCTCAATCGCTCGCTCCTCAGCGATTTCCTCCCGACGCAAGGCGCGCGCGGGCTCGGCCTCTATCTGCTCGACCGGATCGGGCCGCTGCGGCGCGTCATGATGCGCGAAGGCGTCGCGCCGCGCCTTGCCGAGCCGCGTCTCATGCGCGGCGAGGCTCTGTAGAAGCGCCCCCCGCAACAGGCGCCGACTTGCGACTGAAATGCGCCGCTGCGCGCATGATCGGCGCGATCAATTCGCCCGTCACCGTATGCGCATCCTGCCCCTTCGGCTCGACGCCGAAATCGAGCTTCTGCCGCGCCTTGCTCGGCATGTAGAGCGTGCCGAACATCCAGTCCCAGATCGCCAAGAAACTGCCGAGGTTCGTGTTGAAGTGCGCCGGATCGGTCGAGTGATGGATCTGGTGGTGCGCGGGACTCAGGATGAGACGGCCCCACGGGCCCGTGAACGCGATCCAGAAATGGGTGTGCTGCAGGTGCCCGATCAAAAAGAAGAAGGCGAGCACGATGACGTTGCTGCCCGCGATGGTGAGCGGCGACGTGCTGCGTCCGATCAGGAAATGCGCAAGCCCGCCCGCAACGCCCATCGTCAGCGCGAGGATATTGTTGAACTTGATGGTGTCGATCGGGTGGACGCGGAAATTGGTCAGCGGCGTGAGCACCTCGGCGGTGTGATGGACTTTGTGGAATTCCCACAGGAACGGCACGTTGTGGCTGAGATAGTGATCGATCCAGTAGCCGAGCTCGTAGGCGACGAACAGCACGAGCGTCATCAGGCCGGCGGCCGCCCAGCCATCGAGCCGCGCCGGCTGCGCCCCGAAGGCCGCGGTCAGAAGCGCGTTCGTGGCGTTGTCGATGACATGCATCGACAGCACGGCCCAGCCGAACAGGAGCCCGACCAGGAAGAAGCTGAAGAAGAAGAACGCGACGTCGGCGCGGGCCGAGTGGCTGCGGCGCAGGCGGCGGGGAAAAAGCGCGCGCAGCAATACCCGCGGCCGCAACGGCCGGCGACGACGCCTGCGGCCGAGAAAGAGGGTTGCGATGCACAGCGCGCTCAGAAGGGACGCGAGCGAGAACGTGCCGGGCGACAGGATGAGCGCAACGAGCTTGCCGGCGACGAGGGACAGAACAGCGCCGACAAGCTGCATGAGTTGCGTCGGGTCGAAAAGGCTCACGCGGCGCCTCCGGAGATGGAACGCCGAGCCTAGGCGGTCGTGCTGAATTTCTTGTTAAGTCGGGTCCGGATCGAGCGCGGGGCTCGCCTTGCGAACCGTCCCATCGCGAAACACCGGCGCAATCGGCAGGGGCAGCGCCGCGATCGCGGTTCCGGCGCTGCTGACCGCCTCGTAGGCAAACAGGCCGCGCTCGACGAAATGCGGGTCGCGCATCGAGTCCTCGAGCGACGCGACGATGGTGACGCAGCAATCCGCCTTGGCGAAGATCGGCCGCCACTCCGCGGCCGTGCGCGCCGCAATGAGCGTCGCGATTCCGGCGCGGGTCGCGGGCGGGTCGGCGCGCTCGTCGATCAGTGCCGGCGCAAGCCCGATCGCGGCACAAAAGTCGCGCCAGAATTTTTCCTCGAGCGCCGCGCAGGCGACGAGCGCGCCATCGTGCGTCGGATAAAGCGCATAGCGCGGCGTGCCGCCTGCCGTCCAGGCTTCCCCCGGTCCCGGATAGCGCCCCGTCGCCTGTCCGGCCGCGAGCGCCTGCCACGCGAACGTGAACATGGCATCCGCCATCGCGATGTCGAGATAGCAGCCCTCGCCGCTGCGATCGCGCTGGCGTAGCGCGAGCAGGATATTCATGACCGCCGGAAACGTTCCGCCGCCGATGTCGGCGACGAGCGCGGGCGGGACGTTGGGGTGCGCGAGCGGTCCCGGATTGAGCGCGAGCAGGCCGGTGGCGCCGATGTAGTTCAGGTCGTGACCGGCCTCGCCCGCGCGCGGCCCGCGCTGCCCATAGCCGCTGATCGAGCAATAGACGATGCGCGGATTGATCTTGCGCACGTCCTCGTAACCGAGCCCGAGGCGCGCCATCACGCCGGGGCGGAACTGCTCGACCAGGATGTCGGCACGGGCGAGCAGTGGCGCGAGCCTGTCGCGCCCCGCCGGGGTCTTGAGGTCGACCACGAGGCCTTGCTTGCCGCGGTTGAGCAGCACGAACGAGGCGCTCACATCGTCGAGCGCGGGCCAACGCCGGCGCATGTCTTCGCCGCCGGGCCGCTCGATCTTGATCACCTCGGCGCCCGCCTCGGCCATCATCAGGGTCGCAAGCGGCCCCGGCAGCAAGGTGGTGAAATCGAGCACCAGCAGGCCCGACAGCGGTTGCGGCATGGGCGCTTACCCCCTCCGATCGAAGTGCATCGTTAACATGGATCAATTCGCGCCGTTAAGGCGGCGCGCGGTGGAATAATTCATCCTGCATCCCAACCAAGATCAACGCCGCACGCGCGGTCCGGCGCCATGCGTCCTGACCATGCCTGCGACCCAGGGAGAAATTTGATGTCAGATACGAGAGCCGCGCCAACCGGAGCCCCGCGGACCAACCGCTGGCTCCAACTCATTCTCGGCATCGTCTGCATGGCGAGCGTCGCCAACCTCCAATATGGCTGGACGCTGTTCGTGCTGCCGATCCAGCATCAATGGGGCTGGAGCAAGGCCGAGATTCAGGTGGCGTTCTCGATCTTCATCCTGCTCGAAACCTGGCTGGTGCCGTTCGAAGGCGCGATCGTCGACCGCATCGGCCCGCGCTGGGTCGTGATGGCCGGCGGCATCTTCACGTTCCTCGCCTGGTTCATCAACTCGCAGGCCTCCTCGCTCGCCATGCTCTATCTCGGCGGCGCGGTCGCCGGCATCGCGGGCGGCGCGGTCTACGGCACCTGCGTCGGCAACGCGCTCAAGTGGTTTCCCGACAAGCGCGGCCTGTGCGGCGGATTGACGGCGGCCGGCTTCGGCGCCGGCGCTGCGATCACGATCGCGCCCATCCGGTCGATGATCACGACGAGCGGCTACCAGCACACCTTCCTCGTCTTCGCCATCATCTACGGCGCCATCATCGTCGTGGTGGCGCAATTCCTCAAAGCGCCGGCCGCCGACGAGCAGCTGCCGGCCGCGCCCGCCACGATACCGCAGAGCGCCGAGGATCTGCCGCCCTTGCGCGCCGTGCAGTCGCCGATCTTCTGGATCATGTACCTGATGTTCTTCCTGGTGGCGGCGGGTGGCCTGATGTCGGCCGCGCAGCTCGCGCCGATCGCCAAGGAGCGTGGGATCGCCGACGCGACGGTCATGATCTTCGGGTTCAGCGTGCCGGCGATCGTCGCGGCGCTGACCGCGCACAACATCACCAACGGCGTCGGGCGACCGCTCAACGGCTGGATTTCCGACAATATCGGACGCGCCAACATGATGGGCATCGCGTTCGGCATCGAGGCAATATGCCTCGCGGCGTTCGGCTTCTTCGGCACCACGCCGTGGTCGTTCATCGTCACCGACGCGCTGGTCTTCCTGTTCTGGGGCGACATCTTCAGCCTGTTCGCCGCGACCGTCGGCGACGCGTTCGGCCGCAAATACGTGACCGTGAACTACGGCCTCATGTACACCGCCAAGGGGACCGCCTCGCTGCTGGTGCCGCTCGGCAGCGTGCTCACCCACGTCACCGGCAACTGGCACGCCGTGTACGCGGTCGGCACCGGTATGAACGTGGTCGCGGCCCTGCTCGGCTTCTTCGTGCTGCGGCCGGTCATCAAGGCGCGGCTGAGCCCGGCCGGCCAGATGAAGACCGGCCCGGCCGCAGTGCAGATGCCGAAGGCCGCATGAGCGGTCCGCGACCGACGGCGGCAACAAGCCGCGGTACCGAATCCGGCGTCATCCGTTGATCCCGAGCACCATACGCTCGTAACGTTCGGATGATGCTGGATACCCAACGATCGCGCCGTCGGGAACCTGAGCGCCCGCGCGGCCTGCATGGACGATACCCGCTCGTCGCCCTCGATTCCCTGGTTGCAGCCCGGGCCGCCGAGCGCACGATGTCGCTTGCCGCCAACCGCGACCTGATCGTGGCCGGCGAGCGTCATGCAGAGATCTATATCGTGCATGACGGCTGGCTGCTGCGCTCGCGCCTTCTCCATGACGGCCGGCGCCAGATCGTCGATTTCGTATTGCCCGGCGACATCGTGGGTATGGAAGCCTGCCTGTTCGGCAGGTCGCTCTATGCGGTCACGACGATCACGTCGGTGTCACTCGCCGTCATGTCGCTCGATCAGGTCGAGCACGCATCCGCGCGCAGCCCCGAATTCTCCAAGGCCCTGCTGTGGTCGGCGGTGTGCCGCGCGGCGATTCTCGGCGAGCACCTGATCGACGCCGCGCGCCGGACCGCCTACGAGCGCGTCGGCCACCTGCTGCTCGAATTGTTCGTGCGCCTGCGGCGGGCGGGGCGCGCCGCCGGCATGTCGTTCGATCTGCCACTAACGCAACGCCACATCGGCGATGCGCTCGGCCTCACGACGGTCCACGTCAACCGCACGCTGAGCGCGCTGCGCAAGGACGGCCTGATCAGCCTCGCCGACCGGCGCGTGACGATCCTCGATCTCGCGGCGCTCTCGCGCCTCTCCGACTTCGAAGGTCTCTATCTCGGCGACGAGCCGCCTGACCAACACGAGCGGCCAGCATCGCGCAGGAGCGTCATCGGCGCGCCCTGACCGAAGCTACCGAAAGAGGTGCAGCGGCAGAGCGTGCGTCTTCACCAGCCACATCACGGCGGTCAGCGTCACCACGGATATCAACGTGCCGAGCAGCACCGAGCTCGACGCCTCACCCACCCAGGTGTCGTACTGGCGCGCCATGACGAAGACGTTAAGCGCCTGCGGCAGCGCCGCCATCAGCACGGCCGTCGCGATCCAGGCCTCCGCATACAGGGTCAATCCTTGGGCGGTTCCCGCGAACGACGCACGGAAAATCGGCTTGGCGGCCGCGCCTTCCCGCACTATAGCGGCCGGACAGCAGAGGGCGCCGCGCATGAAGCTTCCACGCAACTTCTTCAAGCCGCTCGCGATCGGCGCGCCGCCGCCGCCACGCGAGCTGCCGGTGCGGCTCGAGCGCATGATCCATTTCGTGCCGCCGCATAACGAGAAGGTGCGCGCCAAGGTCGGCGAGCTGATCGCGCAGGTCGACGTGGTGCTGGGCAATCTCGAGGATGCGGTGCCGGCCGACGCCAAGCTCGCGGCGCGCGCAGGCTTCATCGCCATGGCCAAGGCGCACGATTTCGGCTCGACTGGCCTATGGACCCGCGTCAATGCGCTCAACTCGCCGTGGGCGCTCGACGACGTGATCGAGATCGTGGCCGCGGTCGGCGGCAAGCTCGACGTCGTCATGCTGCCCAAGGTCGAGGGTCCCTGGGACATCCACTACCTCGACCAGCTTCTCGCCCAGCTCGAGGCGCGGCACGGCGTGCCGAAACCGATCCTCATCCACGCCATTCTCGAGACCGCCGAGGGCGTCGACAATGTCGCCGCGATCGCGGCCGCCTCGCCGCGCATGCACGGCATCAGCCTCGGGCCTGCCGATCTTGCGGCTTCGCGCGCGATGAAGACCACGCGGGTCGGCGGTGGCCATCCCGACTACGTCGTGCTGGCGGATGGGGGCGCCGAAGGCCAACGGCCGCGATACCAGCAGGACCTGTGGCACTACACCATCGCCAAGATGGTCGATGCCTGCGCGGCGGCGGGCATCAAGCCGTTCTACGGCCCGTTCGCCGACTTTTCCGATCCGGCTGCCTGCGAGGCACAGTTCCGCAATGCCTTCCTGATGGGCTGCGCGGGCGCCTGGTCTCTGCACCCCTCGCAGATCGCCATCAGCAAGCGGGTATTCTCCCCCGACCCCGACGAGGTCGCCTTCGCGCGCCGGATCCTCGCCGCCATGCCCGACGGAACCGGGGCTGTGATGATCGACGGCAAGATGCAGGACGACGCCACCTGGAAGCAGGCAAAGGTCGTGGTTGATCTCGCGCGCCTCGTCGGCGCCAAGGACCCCGAGATGGCGGCACGCTACGGATTGTGACGTTCTCGTGTGGCGGCCGGCTCGTCGCCGAGGCTTGTTCGGGGCGCCGGTACTGCGCTATTCATCCGCCCCCATGAGCAAGACACGCACCGCCAAGTACACACTCGGACAGGTCGTGCGGCACCGCGTCTTTCACTTTCGCGGCGTCGTATTCGACATCGATCCCGTCTTCAGCAATACGGAGGAATGGTACGAGGCGATCCCGGCCGAGGTGCGGCCGCACAAGGACCAGCCCTTCTATCATCTGTACGCCGAGAACGCCGAGACCGAGTACATCGCGTACGTGTCGGAGCAGAACTTGCTGCCCGACACGTCCGGCGAGCCGATCCGCCATCCGCAGGTCGCCGAATCATTCGAGCGCGACGACGCCGGCAGCTATCGGCCGCGCAGCTCGACGCTCAACTGAGATTGGGTAGAGCAAAAAGAAAAGCGCGCCGGCCAGGCGCGCTTTTCGTTCCCGTCGGAGAGCCGGGTCAATGTGCCGGCGCGGGCGCCGCCGCTTGCAGAGAGCGTCGCTGCAGCTCCTCCTGGATCTTTTTCTGCTGCTCCTGATAGACCTTCGGATCGGTCGGCGCACCATCGAGCGCCTTGGCGAAGGTGTTCAGAGGCAGCGGGAAGCTCAGCGGCTGGTTGTTGAGGTTGACGGCCTGGATGGTCACCGTGTGGCCCTTCTTGAGCTTTTCCTGCATCTCGTCCGTGACGGGATAGAAGGTGATGCAGCCCTCGAGACAGGTGACGAACCGCGCCGTCGCATACGGCTGCTGGGTCTGATCGATGAGCAGACGAGTGCCGTAGTCGAGCAGCATGCCGAGCGGCAGCGTGACGCGCAAGATCTTCTGCGCGCCTTCGGGCTCGGCAAATTCCGCCAGGGCCGCCGGCGCGCCGTTCTCCATGCGCAGCAGCGACCGCGTCACGCAAAGCTTCTTCGGCTGCGTCTCGCAGAGCTTTACCCATGGTGAGGGCACGAACTTCGGTCCCTGCGCCTGCTGGGGCTGTTGGGGC
>Ga0126371_10002162_pt1 | contig 16870 bp, 14 predicted proteins | sample PanSoiMetaPlot_4_FD_110145 | JGI IMG/M metagenome (GOLD analysis project Ga0126371, IMG submission 110145) | Tropical forest soil microbial communities from Panama - MetaG Plot_4 | ecosystem: Environmental > Terrestrial > Soil > Tropical forest > Bulk soil | place: Panama | collected 2016-02-17 | reverse complement strand
GACCGGAGCAGCTCTCCGAGTACGTCGATTGGCTCGCGGCGTTCAGCGCATCCGCCGAACCCAACATAGAGCTGCCCATCGGGAAACTCCCCGCTCGCGAGATGAGCAGCCTGCACGGCAAGGGCAGTCTTCCCGACTCCTGGCGGCCCGGTCAGCACTGTCACCGCCATGCCTCGGCCCGGCATGCGGCGGGCGAGGGCATCGATCGCCGTGACCCGGCCGGTGAAGTCAGGCGGCGGGGCTGGCAACTGACGCAATGGCGTCCACACCGGACCAGGGCCGGTTGCGGCTACTGACAGCACCCGCGGACGGAAATCCAGGCGCGGGCTGTCCGCGAGGATCTGACCGAGCAATTCCCGAGCCTCAGGTCCAGGATCCTGACCGAACTCACGCGTCGTCAGCTCACGCAGGCGGCTGTAGGCATCGAGAGCAGCCGCCTTCTGGCCGCACCGGTAGAGCGCCAGCATGAGCTGGACATGCGGATGCTCTGGCAGTGGATCCGCAGCGATCACGGCGCGGATCTGACTGAGCATCTCTTGATGCTGACCAAGCGCGAGACGCGCGTCGGTCAGCCACTCGCGTGCGTCGCGCCACTGCTCGAGCAGTGCCGTCGCAAGCGAGCGCATCAGCGGGGTGTCTGGCAGGTCAGCGAGTGGCGGAGCACGCCACAGGCGGCTCGCCTGCTCCAGAAGTCGGGCGGCGTGCTCCGCATTACCGCTGTCCAAGGCGGTCCGGCCGTGTCCGACCATCGAGCGGAAGGTGTCCGCGTCGAGCTCGCCGGGCCGGACGATGATCTGATAACCAGCCTGATGCGTCTCGATCCGATCGTGGCCTGCAAGACTCCGGCGCACGTCGCGCATCCTGACTCGCAGCGCGGTATCTGCGTCGCGCGGCGCGCTGTCACCCCAGAGCGCCTCGATGAGCAGAGTCTTCGAAGCTGGCTGTGCCGCGTGCAGCAGCAGCACGGCCAAGGTTGCCCGTTGCGACGGCCGGCCGAGCGCGAGCCGCGTGCCATCATCGGCTTCGGCCACTAATGGTCCGAGGATGCTGAATCGCATCGCGGCTCCCGATAACTACAGGCAAGAGCCAAGCCATCGCACAACGTGGCTGCCACGATACATTTGTGCAGCTTGCTGCATACGGGGAACGCGATACTTGCACGACGCAATTGCATTCGGGCTTGCGGACGACCAGATTTAGGTGCCGACAGCGGTCCTGGCAACCAAGGCAACGCTGCCGGCCGGCTGTCCTGACCTCGGGCCAGGCGGCCGACCGGCAGTCCTCCTACAGATGTACTCCGAATGCGAGAGTTACGGCTCCCAGGCCAACTGTGACCAGGATCGCGATCGCGATGAGCGCGACCACCAGGCGGAGTACTACTCGCCAGAACGCCACAAGGACGATGGCCAGAACCACAATGGCCGCCCTGGCCGTCTCGATCCCAGGGACCGTTCCCGCCGCTATGACATGCATCGATCTGCTCCTGACTGCTTTTGCAGCCAGGACAAGTCAGGATGTAGCTACAGGCTGAGGAACGGACGGTTGCAATCCGTCACTAGGCCGGTAACATGATCCTCATCGCTGACCTGTCCTGTCCTGGGCGTGGTTTGGTGTAATGGCGTGGTCGATGCGGCAACATCGGCCACGCTGTGTTTCTGGGCCCGGTATCCGCGGGCACGGCCGCCGGTGACAGAAGGCGGCCCTATTGGTCGCCTTGATCCGACTCCTGCTGGATCAGCAGGCATGCGCTGCCGCGAGCGCTCTCATCGCCTCGGCTAAGCCAGACGCGCCTCCCCCCAGCCACCGTGACCGTCACGGCGGCGATCTATCGAGGCGGCCGCCTGCCGCCTCCCGGCCCGCTCTGCGAGCGAGTCTTGAGGAAACTTGCCTGGTGATTCAATGGTGACTTTGGCAAGTGCCATTGGCAAGTGCCATTTCCAGGCAATAGAGTGCAGCATCAGACCGAAATAGATCCAGTGATGCGGGGAGCGCTCCGAGGGAGGGGCGTGACAGAAGTTGCCAACTTATGGCAGTCCTACAGTCAGCCGGCGGGAGCTCGGCGCCTTGCTAAGGGGCCTCCGCGTTGACAGAGGCTGGACGGTCCAGCAAGTTGCCGATCAACTTGAGTTCTCTCCCAGCAAGGTAAGTCGTCTGGAAACCGGCCAGCGCGGAGCAAGCGCGCGCGACGTCCGCGATCTGTGCAGCCTCTACGGCGTCGACGACGAGCAACAGCAGCAGCTCGAGGAGCTCGCTGCGGAGGGAAAGCAGACTGCCTGGTATCAGCGCGGTGACCTCCGCGCGCCTGACTATGTAGGGCTGGAGTCGGCGGCTAGGACCGTCAGCGACTTCGGCCTCGGGCTGGTGCCAGGTTTGCTGCAGACAGCTGATTACGCCAGAGCCGTCTTGCGCGTCCAGCTGCCACGGCTCACCGAAGACGTGCTGGAGCAGCGGCTGGAAGCCCGGCTCGCACGCCAGGACCGGCTGGTCTCCCGTGGGCGGCCGTACTTTGAGGCGCTGCTCGAGGAGTCGGTCCTATACCGTCCCGCCGGCGACCGATCTGCGATGCGCACTCAGCTGAAGCGACTGCTCGAGATGTCCGAGCTCCCCCACGTCAGCATCCGGGTGCTGCCACTCGACGCTGGAGTGCTTCCCTCGAACAAGAACAAGTTCATCATCCTGACCTTCGAGCAGGAGCACGTGCCCGCGCTTGTCTTCATCGAGGCACTCACCGGCGACCTGCATCTCGACAAGCCCAAGGAGGTGGAGGTCTACCAGGAAGCATTCAAGATCATGCGCGACCGCATGGCGGCGTCGGCGGATCGCAGTCGGCAGATCATCCACGCTGCGATGACACGGTTCGACGAGTGACAGCCCGCTGCAGCCGCCAGCGACCGCCCACAGCGATGGCGGCATGGACGCTAACGGCTGCGCGAAATGGCGCGCCAGCGCTTTGCCGGCGGCGCACGTCGGTCGGCTAACTTTCACGTGCGAAGTGCGCGACTAATGGTGTTCTCAAAGCTTGGAATCCTTCCGGTTCAGAACTGTTCTGGCCCGCACAGTAAGCGGTCCGCGATTACCCGCGAACCGAACTCGGCAGCGAAATCAAATCCCGGCTACGACCGAAACTCGGCGTCGCGTCGTCCAGGCGCTCAGGCTAAGCTGCACCGGTCCAAATCAGCCGTAACCGGTACTTGCTACCCGCGGCATCGCGTCGAGGCGGCTATTAGCAGACATCGCATGACAGGCTCGGCTTTTCCTGTCCACCCCAGGCAGCATGCCAATGTGCAGGTCAATGACGGACCAAGTTATCGGCGTGGCGTAGCGGTAACGGGAGATACCGCTCCGTACGATGTTTTTGAATACCTAGCAGGGAGCAGAATCCTTGCAAACCTATGTACAGCGTCTGCCATTTCTGGCAGGATTCGACCGACGCCCGGCGGGCAACGCCGGGCTTCAGGACTTTCTGGGTCGTCAGCATCGTCAGTGCGGACTGACGCACGACGCGCGTCGCACCCTCAAGCAACCTCTGTAGATCCGGAAGGCCGGACGATTATGACATCAGAGCCATCCCGGTCCCCTCAGACCGCATGGTCCAAAGCAAGCTATTGCCAGGGCGGAGAGTGCGCCGAGCTCACCCGGCAGGGCGACGAGATTGTCCTCCGCAGTACACGATCGCCTGAGCAAGTTGTCCGTTTGACCCCCGCAGAGTGGCTAGCCCTCACAAACGGCATAAAAGCCGACGAATTTTCACATTTGGCTTAGATAGCTTCCCCGCCTAGTTGATGCCAAGGGTCGGCGTTCGACTTTGGCATGCGCTCATGACTAAGAGTTGATCTGTCTAAACAACTCCACATGCGGGTAGGCCCTTGGCCAAGTGTCGTCTTCATGTGGTGGTGGCCATCTGATGTCTGGACCTGAACTTTGGTCGGGGGCGGGTCAAGCAGGAGACGCGTGGCGGCGGGCAAGCCGTTGTGCCAATGGCGAGTGCGTCGAGGTGAGCTCGACAGGCAACGTCGTGCTGATCCGCGACTCCGAGAACCCCAGCGTGGTGCTGAGATGCTCCATCGACAGCTGGACGGCACTGACGGACGCAATCAGGTCCGGGCAGTTCGACGTCCTCGCTTAGCTGACGCTGTGCTCGCCACCGCGGGCGCGAACAGGTCGCCGCGAGCCTCAACTCGCTCGAGCACGTCATCCGCGGTGAACACGAGATCGGCTGCGCGCTTACACGAATCGACCTCGTCCCAGCTCACCGGTGTCGATACCGTGGGCTGCTCTCGCGCGCGGAGCGAGTACGGTGCCACGGTCGTCTTCGCCGCGTTGTTCTGGCTCCAGTCGATCAGTACCTTGTGCGGACGCAGCGCCTTGGTCATGCGCGATACGACGAGGTCTGAGTGCTCTGCCTCTAGCTGCTCGGCCAGTTCCTTAGCGAGGTCACTGGTTTGCTCCGATGTCATCCCCGACACTGCGGCATAGAGCTGAAGTCCCTTCCCCCCAGAGGTCTTCGCTACCGGATCGAGGCCTCGGTTGGCGAGCAGCGGCCGGAGCATCCTTGCGACCGCGCAGCACTCCACGATCGTCGCGGGCGCGCCTGGGTCCAAGTCAAACACAAGCAGGTCCGGCTTGCCGATGTCCGGATACCGCCACATCGGCGTGTGCAGCTCGAGCGCCGCCAGATTGGCAGCCCAGATTAGCGTCGGCAGATCGCCGCCGAGAAGATAGCTGATCTTCTCCCGCTCCTTCGTCGATCCAGGCGATGGAATCTCGGCGGTTGGCACCCAGTCCGGATGGGCTGGCGCGTTCTTCTGGAAGAAGAACTTGCCATCGACACCATCGGGATATCGCTTGATCGTCACCGGGCGGCCTGTGATGTAGGGCAGCAGCACCGGCGCGATTCGCTGGTAGTAGTCGATGACTTGTGCCTTAGTGAATCCAGCCGCCGGATAGAGAACCTTGTCCAGGTTCGACAGCGCCAGCTGCCGGCCGTCAACCTGCACCGACACCTTCTTCTGATCAGGGCTCACGCACAACCTCCGCGGCATCCTTGTCATTTCGAAGACCCTTAAAAGACGGCGCTCGCAGTCTCCCGGACTTGGTCCACGAGGCGAATGCGACATCAGCGACGAGTTCAGGCTCAACCCATTTAGCGGAACGGGCTTCCTCCGCCGGGATCGATGTCCCGAACGGCGACGTGTCCCGGCGCAATGGGTCGAGCCTGTCCCCGAGCATGCGCAAAGTCTGCTCGGTGAATCCGGTGCCGACGTGACCGCAATAGACCAGCTGGCCAGCCTCCTGAACCCCGACAAGCAGCGATCCGATCCGGCCGCCCCTGGCACCTTCGCCCGGTTTCCACCCGCCAATGACGACTTCCTGGCGGCGAACGTTCTTGATCTTCAGCCATGACTGCGAGCGCCGGCCTGGCTCATAGCGGGACTGCAGCCGCTTGGCCACGATGCCTTCCAGCCCATGTTGCTTTGACACGGCCTGCACATCGGCGCCTGCGACATCAGCGAAGGACGGCGGCGCTTGCCAGTTGCCGCCACTGAGACCAAGCTCATCAAGCAGTCCGCGGCGCTCGGTGTAGGGCAGGTCGACCAGCGGCTTGTCCTCCAGCCACAGCAAGTCGAATGCCAGGTAGCTCACCGGGACCTGGCGAGCCAGTATGGCGGCCTGCGCTGCGGAACTGATGTTCATTCGCTGCTGCAAGGCCTCGAACTCAGGCCAGTCGCTATCACCAAACGCGACAATTTCCCCGTCTAGCACGGCCTGGCCAACGCTCAGGGCGCCGCCGAGCCCGGCCAGCTCGGGGTAGACCTGGCTGATGTCTCGACTGGTCCTGGAGCTCAGCCGGACAGCGTCGTTCTTGACGAACGCCAGCGCGCGAATGCCGTCCCACTTCATCTCGTAAGCCCAGCCAGCGTCGCGGGCTGGCAGGGTTCCGGCAGTAGCGAGCATGGGGCGCAGACCTTCCGGTCCTGCTTGCTCCCACTTGCTGCTCACGCCAGATCCTTACCCGTCGGCCACGCAGATAGCCGGATCATGGCAGACCTCGGTCACCGTTCGGCCCTACCCCATGGTCTTGGCGCCGTCGATCGATTCCCTGATGATGTCGGCATGCCCGGCGTGCTGAGATGTTTCCGCGATCACGTGCAGCAGCACGCGCCTCGCCGACCAGGATGACCCCTTCTCATGCCAGGGCGCTTCTGGTAGCGGCTGCGCGGCGTCAAGGTTAGGCAGATCAGCGAGTAGCGAATCTGTCTCTGCTGCCGCTGCATCGTAGTCCGCGAGAACGCCGGCGAGAGTCTCACCCGGCAGCATCTTGAAACCGTCCAAGAATTCCTGCATCCTCGCCGGGTCGTCCCAACGGCCCCTCGATGACGGGCCTTCGACGATGAATTTGGCCCAGCCCCGCTCTACGCTGGCCAGATGCTTGAAGATGCCCCCGATGCACAGCTCGCTGACGGTGCTGCGCTCAGCGGCCTGCTCGTCGGTCAGTCCTCGAGCGGTTTGCCTGAGCAGCCCGCGGTGCTTACCTAGTGTCTCGGCAATCTCGGCGCGCTCGCCGGTTAGGGTGTGCTCCGTCGCACTCATGGCGTACCTCCGGCTGTCTCGCCGGCAGTCAGTCGCTGCCGCTGAGCAGCACGCTACCGGCCTGTCCTGACGCTCAGTGGTTGCCCAGGACTCATAAGCCGATCGACTGCGGCCCGTGCGAGCCGTGAGCAGCGCGCACCTGGCAGCATTTCGGTATGCAGCACGCGCAACAGCACGCTCGCGTTCGGATGGAGTGGGGATTGGCTGGTGCGCAGGCCATCACCCCCGGCGCGGACGTGGCCGTCATGGTCGACGTGCTGAGGTTCACGACTGCAGTGACCGTCGCGGTCGACGGCGGCACGGCTGTCTATCCCTATCAGTGGGACGACGAGTCCGCGCAGGAGTACGCACGCGAGCACCACGCCACCCTCGCGGTCGGTCGCCTGGAAGCGCAGGAGGCCGGCAGTACAGGATCGGCCGTCAGCCTCTCGCCCGCCAGCCTGAGATCCGCTGCGGGCCTGGCCCGGATCGTCCTTCCTTCGCCCAACGGATCAGCACTCGCTTACGCCCTCGCAGGCAACGGCACACCCGTGATCGCCGCGGCCTTCCGCAACCGCGCAGCGGTGGCGCGCTGGATCGCTCGCCCGGCTGAGGGGACAGTGCCCGCCGACCGGGGAGCGACGATAGCTGTGATCGCAGCGGGCGAGCGCTGGAGCGACGGTTCCCTGCGCCTGGCGGTCGAAGACTTGTGGGGCGCCGGCGCGGTGATCGCCGCATTGTCGGAGCTCGGTATCGGTGATCAGAGTCCGGAGGCCTGGGCAGCCGAAGCGGCGTTTCGCGGCGTCGAGGAGACTCTGGCCATCGAGCTAACTGACTGCGCCAGCGGTCAGGAACTGGCAGCTAAGGGATTCAGCGATGATGTCGATATTGCGGCCGAGCTAGATACAAGCAACAGCGTTCCGGTCCTGATTCGTGAACGCTTCGTGAATGCCGGATAGCGACCAAAAATCGTCCCAAATTCCGGGCGTGTGGCATCCCGTCAACTTGCGGTTATTGCAGTAGATTAAGGGCTGCTGCGCACTCGTCCGGGAGCACGGGGGTTCGGGGTAGTGGATGCGTTACAACCTGGGGATCCTCCGCGCGTCGGCGAGTACCTCCTGCTGCATCGGCTTGGCGCCGGCGGTATGGGCCGTGTCTATCTTGGCCAATCTCCGGCCGGCCGGATGGTGGCGGTAAAGCTAATCCGCAGCGAGCTCGCCGACAATCCCGATTTTCGCTACCGGTTCGCGCAGGAAGTGGAAGCGGTCAAGCGCGTCGGCGGACTTTTTACCGCTAACGTCGTGGACGCCGACCCGGATTGCGCTCAGCCCTGGCTCGTCACGGATTACGTCGCTGGCCCGTCCCTCGCCGAGACCATTAGGTCGCGTGGTCCGCTGCCTGTTCTGTCGGTCCGGATCCTGGCCGCCGGGCTCGCCGCTGGCCTGAGCGCCGTGCACGCGGCCGGCATCGTTCATCGAGACCTGAAGCCATCGAATGTGCTGCTGGCAATCGACGGACCGCGGATCATCGACTTCGGCATCTCGCGTGCCGCGGACTCGAGCCGACTCACTCTGACTGGCGGGATCATCGGATCGCCCGGATACATGTCGCCCGAGCAAGCCAAGGGCAGGGCCGCGGGCCCGGCCTCCGACATCTTCAGTCTTGGCGGGGTTCTCGCATTCGCCGCGTCAGGTCGCCCTCCCTTTGGCACTGGCTCGACCGCTACCCTGCTGTGCCGGGTCGCGTATAGCACGGCAGCACTTGGCCACGTGCCACTCGAGCTTCGGCCCCTCATTGAGGCCTGCCTCGCGAAAGAGACCGCGGCGAGGCCGACCACTGGCGAACTGCTTGCTGAGCTCGGAAACGCGCAGCTGGCGAAGGGCTGGCTGGCGCGACACGTGCACCACCCGGCTGGCGCCACAGTCCAGGTAGCGGCATTCGAGCGCAGGCTGACCGCACGATTGCGGTATCGCGAATATGACGCGGCTCAAGACCGGACTCGGCCATGCAGGCCAGCCGGCTCGTGGCGCGCTCGCGCTACAGTCGCCCACTATCGGCGGGGTGAGTCCGTGACGGAGTGATAATCGGCGCGAGACCGATGAACACTTCCTGATCATGCAAACTAGCTGACCTGAGCCGCTCTGCCTGCCCAGAACGGTGCGCGAAGCTGGCGCTTGAGGATCTTGCCTGACCCAGTTCTTGGTAGCTCATCGACGAAGTCGACCGACCGCGGAACCTTATAACTGGCGAGGTGGTCACGCGCGAAAGCGGTGATCTGCTCGGCGGTCAGCGATGATCCAGGTGAGACGACAACGGTCGCATGCACCGCTTCACCCCACTCGTCGGACGGGATGCCGAATACCGCGACGTCGTAGATCTCTGGGTGCTGCTCCAGCGCTGCCTCGATCTCAGCTGGGTAAATGTTCATCCCGCCGGAGATGATCATGTCGCTCTTGCGGTCGCAGATGTAGAGGTAGCCCTCGTCATCCCAGTAGGCGATGTCTCCGACGGTGTGGAAATCGCCGCGGCTGTTGGATTGGTAGCTGGCGTCGTTCTTGTAGTACGCGTCAAAGACGCCCTTCGACCGGACGTAGACCTCACCAGGGTTGTCCGGGCCGGTCCCGGTGACCTCGTTTTCGTCATCGTCAAGCAGCTTGACCTCGATGCCTGGCGCCGGCTTGCCACAGGAGCCGGGCTTCCGCATCTGGTCCTTGGGCTCGAGCACAGTGTCCACCCCGAGCTCGGTGGAACCGTAAATCTCAAAGAGGGACTCCGGCGGAAAGTCGGCTACATACTGCTGCTTCAGCGCGTAGCTCCACGGTGCGGCGTTGGCCAGCATGATCCGCATCGATGAGCGGTCGTAGCTGTCTTTGATCTCTTTCGGCAGCGCGCAGATCATCCGGACCAGGGCCGGGGCGGAGAACGTGGAGGTCACCTTGTACTTGTCGACGAGGCGGAGCCAGTCCTCGGCGTCGAACTTGCGCTGCACGACAATTGTCTGGCCAAATGCCTGGCTTGCGGCCATGAAGGCGCCAGGGCCGCTGTGATACAGCGGGCCCGAGGTGATGTAGATGTCGTCTGGCGTGTAGCCAAACAGGTTGAGCAGCGCACCGACTACTTCAGGATCAGGCGCTCCGGTACGCACCGCGCCCTTTGGCTTGCCGGTGGTCCCAGAGGTATAGATCATCGTGCCAGCCGTGCCCTGCGTCTCCCCCAGATCGGTGGCATCAGCCGAGGCGGCGGCGATATCGGCGTCTGAAAGCATCCCCCCGGGGGCGGGACCGCCCACCGCGATGAAGTGCCTGACGCGCTCAAGCCGGTCGCGTATCCCGGCGAACATGGGCGCGTGCTCCCAGTCCAGGTAGGCAATCTCAGCGTCACTGTGGTTGACGACGTACTCGGCCTCCTCCGGGGTAAGCCGGTAGTTGAGCGGGACAGCCACTGCTCCGATCTTCCTGGCCGCATTGATGACCGCGACGACCTCGGGAGAGTTCGGTCCGCACCAGATGATCTTCTTGCCGGGTCCTGACCCGAGCGACAGGAGCAGGTTCGCCACCCGGTTCGACTGTGCCTCGAGCTCGGCATAGGTCCACGTGACGACGTTCCCATCGCCTTTGTCATCGATGACACCGGGCTTATCTGGCTGGGTCGCGGCATAAATCGAGAGGATGTCCTGCATGGCACCTGTTCCTCATATGGCCGTCAGGGGAGTTCCTTACACCCTGTACTGCAAGCGGCTGATTGTCACCATCTGCGTGCACGATTTTCGCACCGCGAGCGGACGCCGCCCGGCGAGATGAGACAGGTTCAGGCGGGCATTCGGCCCGCGCCGGCCTGCGATTCTGCCGCTCCGGCGAGCTGCATGGCGAGTGCGACGAGCCGGTCGGCCCGCGCCGCGGCGAATGGCTCCTCTTCGGCGCACCGGGCGATCAACTGCGCTGTGTCTACGCCCTCGCGTTCGGCTTCCGCCTGACCACCGTCGCCCAGCCAACGGCTCAGCTGGGCAGTGTCAACCTCCGGGTGGAACTGCACGGCGAGGTGCCTGCGGATCCTGTACGCCTGTGCGCACACCTCATTGCGCGCCAGCAGCTGGGCGCCGGGAGGCAGGATGCACTGGTCACCGTGGAACTCCAGCCACGGGCCAGGCTCGATCAGCCCGCCATCAAGGGACTCCACCGTGGTCCAGCCGATTTCCTTGCGCGGGGCGGGCTCGACCCGGCCGCCAAGCGCCGCGGATAGTGCTTGCGCGCCGAAGCAGATGCCCAGGATCGGAATACCGCTCGCGTCGGCGGCGCGGAGCCAGTCCAGCTCGTCCTCGATCCATTCGCCTACGGACGCCTCGTCGTACACCGACCATGCGGCACCAAGGACCACGATGTGATCGATCCCCGCCAGCTCAGGCAACGGGCCATCCGCCGGGAACAGGTGCACGCTGAGCTCCGCGCCACGGGCCGTGAACGCGGCACCGATGAAGCCCGCGTCGTCAACCTCATGGTGCTTGATCGCGACTACCCGCATCGGTGTGGTCCTTCCGGCCTGGCCTGCGCGCCTACCCAGACGATACCGGCGGCGCACCCGATACCGGAGACGAGGACGATGCCCTGAGAATGAATCATGAGCTGCGATAGGCGTGTCACAGGGCAGCGGACTGCATCGTCTGGATGGTCATGAGAATCGCAATAGTCGGAGGAACAGGAACGCTCGGCAAGCACGTCGTGGCCGAGCTGTCCGAGCGCGGCCACGAGGTGCGGGCGCTTAGCCGCAGCGGCGAGTATCCAGTAGACCTGACGACCGGCGAGGGCCTGGCCAAGGCGGTCGCTGGCTGCGACGTGGTCGTCGACGCCAGCAACGCCACGGCTAAGCATGCGGCGCAGGTGCTCGTGGCGGGATCGCGCCGACTGCTCGACGCGGAACAGGAAGCCGCGGTTGGGCACCATGTCGCGGTGTCCATCGTCGGCTGCGACCAGGTCCCGGTCGGCTACTACCGGGTCAAAGTGGACCAGGAGCATGTCGTCGAGCAGGGGCCGGTGCCGTGGAGCATCGCTCAGGCCACCCAGTTTCACGAGCTCGCCCGGGCCATGCTGGCCGCGGCCGGCAAGTTCCGGATTCTCCCCGTACCATCAATCGAACTGCAGACGATCGCTGCGACGGAAGTCGCTCGAGCGATCGCCGACCTCGCCGAAGGCCCGCCGCGGCGCAGCCGGATAAGGATTGGCGGTCCGCAGATCTGCACGGCCAGGCAGCTCGCCACGACCTGGCGTGACGTCACCGGTCGCCGGGCCCTGCTGCTGCCGGTGCCACTGCCGCCTGGCAAGCTGGGCCGTGCCCTGCGCGAGCGGGGCCTGACAACAGCCGATCCAGACATTCGCGGAAAAATCACGTGGGCCGACTGGCTGCGGGCTCAGGAAGCATCGGGGTCGTAGCCTGGGTTGACGTCGATCCGGTGGGGCAAGTTAACCGATATGGCAGCTGAAGGCGGGAAATCGTCCGGCAAGAAGGGCAGCGGCACGCCGAAGGCGGGCGGCAAAGGAGCCAAGGGCCGACCGGACAAAGGGACTGGACCAGGCAAGGCAGCGCAGCCAGACGACGAAGTGGGGCAGTCCGAAGCGGAGCAACCCGAGCCGCGACGCCAGATCGGCTCCACCCACTCCCGGAGCGTCACGGGCACCGACGATGAACGGCTGCTAGACGGCGGCGGACTACTCGACAGCCCAGCAACGTCTGGCGCGACGACGCGGCCAGGTGACCCGGCGTCGCTGGGGCATCCCGGCCGACGCAACAACTCCGGCCGCCGCAATCGCGCGTCCAAGTCGAGCCGCCTCGCGCCACCTGCCGACCTCGTGTCGCCGATCAGCAGGCTCGCCAGCGAGTTCTCGCCGTACCCGCCGATCGCCGACTACGCCTTCCTGTCCGACTGCGAAGTGACCGCGCTGATCGCACCGAGCAGCGCGATCGAGTGGATGTGCTTGCCCCGGATGGATTCTCCGAGCGTGTTCGGCGCCGTCCTGGACCGCGACGCTGGACGCTTCATGTTCGGGCCGGAGGACGTCTCGGTGCCGGCCGACCGGCGCTACCTGCCCGGCACGATGGTGGTGGAGACGAGCTGGGACTGCGGCGAGGGCTGGATCATCGTGCGCGATTGCCTGCTCATGGGACCGTGGCGGCACACGCATCCGGATACCAGTTCGCACACCAGGCCGCCCACCGACTACGACGCCGAGCACATCCTGCTGCGCACTGTGCGCTGCGTAAACGGCACTGTCCAGCTCGTCATGAACTGCGAACCGGTCTTCGACTACGGTCGTCACCGCGACGACTGGCACCGCACCAGTAACGACTACTACCAGGCGGCGATCGCCTCCGGGCAGGACAACCTCACGCTGACGCTCACCTCTGACATCCGCATCGGAATCGAGGGCCCGGCGGCGCGGTCACGCACGCTGCTGCACGAGGGCGACCAGAGGTTCGTCGCGCTGTCATGGGGCAGCATGCCCGCTCCCGCCGACTACGAAGAGGCCTACCGCCGGCAGACCTGGACCGCTCATCACTGGCAGCACTGGCTGGCGAGGGGCAACTTCCCCGATCACCGCTGGCGCAGCTACCTCACCCGTAGCGCGCTGACGCTCAAGGGACTGACGTTCGCACCTACCGGCTCGATCGCTGCCGCGGCGACCACCTCGCTGCCCGAGACACCTGGCGGCGTGCGGAACTGGGACTACCGCTATAGCTGGATCAGGGATGCGACGTTCGCCCTGTGGGGACTGTTCACGCTGGGGTTCGACTGGGAAGCGAACGACTACTTCTCGTTCCTCACCGAGATCGTCGAGCGCGACCGCGGCGACATGCAGATCGTGTACGGCATCGACGGCAGGTCCGACCTGTCCGAGGAAGTGCTGAAGCACCTGCACGGGTACCAGGGAGCGCGACCGGTGCGGATCGGCAATGACGCGTTCTCCCAGCGGCAGAACGACGTCTACGGCGTGGTACTCGACTCGCTATACCTGCACACGAGATCCAGGGACCGGCTCGATGACCGGGTGTGGCAGATGGCGCGTAACCAGGTCGAGCACGCACTGCAGCACTGGCGAGAACGCGACCGCGGCATCTGGGAGATCCGCGGCGAGCCGCAGCACTTCACCTCGTCCAAGATGGCATGCTGGGTCGCTTGCGACCGCGGTGCCAGGCTCGCAAGGGTCAGGGACGACACCGACATCGCGGCCCGCTGGCAGGAGGCCGCTGACGAGATACACGCTGACATCTGCGCGAACGCGCTCGACGATCGCGGCGTGTTCTGCCAGCACTACGAGACGACCGCGCTGGACGCATCCCAGCTCCTGATGCCGTTGCTGAGGTTTCTGCCACCGGACGATCCCAGGATTCGCGCCACCGTGCTCGCCATCGCCGACGAGCTGACGAGTGACGGGCTCGTGATGCGCTACCGGCTAAGAGACAGCGACGATGGCTTGCCAGGCGAGGAAGGCACGTTCACGATCTGCTCTTTCTGGCTGGTGTCAGCCCTCGCGGAGATAGGCGAGCACGGGCGGGCCAGGGACCTATGCGAAAAGGTGCTATCCCACGCCAGCCCGCTCCTGCTCTACGCGGAGGAGATTGAGGCCAGGTCCGGACGGCATCTCGGTAACTTCCCGCAGGCGTTCACCCACCTGGCGCTGATCAACGCGGTGATGCATGTGGTCCAGCACGAGCAGGCTGAGGCGCGCAGGGCGCTGGAAGGCACCGCTGCCACGCCCGGCGTCCAGTCGCGCTTAGGCGCCCTTGACGTTCACGATCTGGCGCAGCGTGTGCTGCACCTTCACTAGATCCGCAGCGTCAGCCATCACCTGGTCGACGTCCTTGTACGCCGCCGGGATCTCGTCCACGAAGGCGTCGGTGCGCCGCCACTCGATGCCCGCCATCGACGCCTCGAGGTCGGCGCGGCTGAAGGCCTTCCGAGCGGCCGAGCGGCTGTAGGCGCGGCCCGCTCCGTGCGGCGCCGAATTGAGGGCGGGCTTGCTGCCCTTGCCAGTGACCACGTATGACCTGGTCCCCATCGAGCCGGGGATCAGGCCTGGTCGCCCAGCCGATGCGTCGATAGCGCCCTTGCGCGACAGCCAGACGCACTGGCCGAAGTGCTCTTCCTGCTCGGTGTAGTTGTGGTGGGTGTTCACCGTCTCGTCAGCGACCATCTCCTGCCCCAGCCAGGACTGCAGGCAGCTGACCACGCGCGCCATCATCTCCTCGCGGTTGAGCAGCGCGAAGTGCTGAGCCCACCGCAGGTCCCTGATGTAAGCCCAGAACTCTGCCGAGTCCTCAGCGAGGTAAGCCAGGTCGCGGTCGGGCAGATCGATCCTCGACTCGCGGCAGACCGTCTGGGCGATCTTGATGTGCTTGTTGGCGAGCTTGTTGCCGACGCCACGCGAACCCGAATGCAGGAACAGCCAGACCCGGTCCTCCTCATCCAGGCTGACCTCGATGAAGTGGTTCCCGCTGCCGAGGCTGCCGAGCTGCAGCCGCCAGTTCGGAGCGATCTGATTCGCGCTGTCGGACCCGTCGAGGTCCTCCAGCTCGCCGACGCGCGCCTTGGTGCCTGCGTCGCGCAGCGAGGCGTTGTGCTTGCCAGCCGATAGCGGGATGGCCCGCTCGATCGCCTGCCTGAGGGCCGCGAGCTCGACCTGCTGCGCCCGCGCCGCTACGTCCGCGGCCGTGAACTGGGTACGCACCGCGATCATCCCGCAGCCGATATCGACACCCACCGCGGCCGGAATGATCGCCCGGACGGTAGGAATGACCGAGCCGACGGTAGCGCCAAGCCCGAGGTGCGCATCCGGCATGAGCGCGACATGAGGGAAGATGAACGGCATCGAGGCGGTGCGCTCGGCCTGCGCCCTTGTCTTCTCCTCCAGGATCGATGCCCAGTTCATCAGCCGTTCGCTGACCTGTTCCATCGCCTTGCCTCCCGTAGATTCCCACGGTAGCGAGCAGGTGGCCGCTATGCACCAGAGGTCCCGCCCCAGTTATCGAACACATATTGGGAACGGGGCCGGCTACCATCGAATGTATGAACGCCACGTTGCAGGGCTCCCTGCTGGATCTAACCGCGGAGCCCGGGCCGGGCCAGCTCGGCGAAACGGTCCGCAGGACCGAGCTCACCCACGGTGCCTGGGTCGACATCCGGCCGGGCTGGGTCGCCGGGGCCGACGACCTGTTCGATCGGCTCCTGCGAACGGTGGCGTGGCGAGCCGAGCGACGCACGATGTACGACCGGGTGGTTGATGTTCCCCGGCTGCTGTGCTTTTACGCCGAAGACGACGCGCTGCCCGACCCGATGCTCACGCAGGCAAAGGACGCACTCGACGAGCACTATCGCAGCGAGCTCGGCGAGGCCTTCGCGACCGCAGGGCTCTGCCTCTATCGTGACGGCCGCGACAGCGTGGCCTGGCATGGTGACACGATCGGCCGGGGCAGTAAGGAGGACACGATCGTGGCCATCCTGTCGCTCGGCGCGCCCCGTGCCCTGCTGCTGCGCCCCACCCGTGGCGGCGGCCCGACGCTGCGACACGACATCGGGCACGGCGATCTGCTGGTGATGGGCGGGAGCTGCCAGCGGACCTGGCAGCATGCGGTGCCCAAGACCGCGAAGCCGACAGGACCGCGGATCAGCGTGCAGTTCCGGCCGCACGGCGTGCGGTGAGCCGCTGACGCGTCAGGGCTTGCGGGCGACGCCGCAGTAGAACGCCTGCGCACCGTCGCTGTTGGCGGCCGCCGGATCCTCCGCACCCCACTGGCCGACGTTCACCAGGACTGGGTCGGCGTCCGCATAGGGCGCAACGAGTTCGAGGCCGTCGAAGAACCGGGCGATGTCGGCGTTGGTGCGCGGATAGGCGCTTTCCGTGGCGCGGCCGTATACCTCAACGCCGGTCTGCACCGACCTTGGTGGCAGCTTGTCACCGGTGATGTGCGAGATAGCGAGGTAACTGCCGGGCGCGACGGCCTGCATATAGCGTTTAACGAGGCGCCAGGGGTCGGAGCCGCCGGCGACGAACTGCAGCACCGCGGTCATCAGCAGCCCGACCGGTTCTTCGAACTTGATGAGACTGCACAGTTGCGGGTCGTTCAGCACGCTGTCGGGATCACGCAGGTCGGCCCGGACGACCGCGGTCGAGCCGTCGTCCGCGAGGAGGTCACGGGCGTAGAACTGCACCATCGGGTCGTTGTCGACGTAGACCACACGCGCGTCTTTGAGCACCTGTCGCAGCGTCTCGTGCGTGTTGTTCTGCGTCGGCAGCCCTGACCCGATGTCGAT
>Ga0126371_10002161_pt1 | contig 16873 bp, 13 predicted proteins | sample PanSoiMetaPlot_4_FD_110145 | JGI IMG/M metagenome (GOLD analysis project Ga0126371, IMG submission 110145) | Tropical forest soil microbial communities from Panama - MetaG Plot_4 | ecosystem: Environmental > Terrestrial > Soil > Tropical forest > Bulk soil | place: Panama | collected 2016-02-17 | reverse complement strand
CTTGGGGATGATCTGCCACGAAAGGCCGAATTTGTCTTTCAGCCATCCGCAACGGGACTTCTGTCCTCCGGCGGAGAGCTTTTCCCAAAGTTCGTCGACTTCCTGCTGAGAGTCGACGCTGACGAATAAAGAGATGGCTTCGGTGAATTTGAAGTGCGGGCCGCCGTTGAGGGCCATGAACTTTTGGCCTTCGAGTTCGAAGGTGGCCGTCATGACGGAGCCTTTGGGGCCGGGGCCGGCGTCGCCGTAGCGTGTAACGTCGCCGATCTTGGAGTTCTCAAATATGGATGCGTAGAACTGCATCGCCTCTTCGAGGTTGTTGTCGAACCACAGGAATGGAGTAATTTTCGGCATAAGACTTCCTTTCTTCTTCTCATACAAAATTTCTCGACAATGAGGGGCAGATTCGGTTCAGGCGCTCCGTTGCGACTTTTCGTTCGCCAGCTGTGCGAGCAGGTTTGCGAGATTGTTGTAGCTCATGCTGACACCTTGCTCCATCGGGCTCTTGAGGACGATGTCGCGGGCTTCGCGCGATTCATAGACGATCGTCTGTGTGAGCGTGGTCTTGCCGGCTTGTTCGGTGAGGATAACGGTGCCAAGAGCTTCGCCGGGATACCAGGACTGATCAAATTTTTCGGTGGCAACCATGCGTTCGGGCGGAGTGACTTCGCGGACGACGCCGCTCATGCCCATCTCTTCGCCGGCGGGCCCGCGCCACAGATAGCGGATCGAGCCGCCGACGTTGAGGCTGACCTCGCAGACCGCGAGCGTCCATCCGGGAGGGCCGGTGAGCCAGCGCTTGAGCAACTCCGGCCGGGTGAAGGCCTCGAAGACGAGACGGCGGGGAGCATCGAAGACACGGGTCATGACGATCTCGCGGTCGCCACGTGCTTCTACTTTGAGGGTTGGGCTGCTCATCGGTGATCTCCTGTACGTTTTGAGTGTCTGTGTTGCGCTCGCTTTGTGCGCGGTTTGACTTGCAGTTCGTGGAGCAAGGCATCGAGACGCTGGAAGTTGCCTTCCCAGAATTCGCGGTACCGCTCGAGCCACTCACTGGCTTCTGCGAGTGGCTGTGCTTCGAGACGGCGCGGACGACGTTGCGCGTCGCGGCCACGGGAAATGAGTCCAGCACGTTCGAGAACCTTGAGATGCTTGGAGATGGCGGGCTGGCTCATGGCAAAAGGCTCGGCCAGTTCGTTGACCGTGGCTTCTCCCGAGGCGAGACGGGCGAGGATGGCGCGGCGCGTGGGATCGGCCAGGGCGGCGAAGGTGGCGTCGAGCTGTGTATAACCACTCGGTTGCATAACCGATAAGTTATATAAACTGCCACGAACTGTCAAGACGTTTTTTCGAATTGCGGGAGGACCTTTCAAACCGCAAAGGGGCAAAGATTAAAGACGGGAAGGGGGCAAGGAAGTGCATAGGTCCTCCGCTTCGCTCAGGATGACAGAATTAATGGAAGCGAATTCCCTCGGGCGACCGAGGTGACTTTTAGGCATAAGGGGTCCTTCGACTGCGCTCGGCCTTCGCCTCGCCACGCTCAGGATGACAGGGTTTTGGATGGCAGGCGATAAATGCCTTGGTAGGCGTCGTTTGTTGTGGCTCACGCGATGCGGTTGCTGAGCAGCCGACCATTTCGCGCACAGGAGTGTGCGCGCCACACGAGATGGTTCAAGATGACGTGGTAGCAAACTGCTGCGTGATCTGAAACTCGAGTCGTCGGCCGCATGATGAATGGATCTGCCGGTGTGGAAAAATGTTCGAATTGGGAAGAACGACTCATCTTTTCAATGATTTACGAAAGTTTTGAGGGCTCCGCTCAATGCAGATTTGCACCGCTAAACCCCGTTTTTTGGCCCTTTATTGGGTTCCTGATGCCAGGATCGCCCCCCTCCCTTAGCCTAAAGATCGAGAACGTGTAGCCGGTTCGAGCCGGCTGGGGTCTCCCAAGTTCAACCCAGGATCCAACTGGCTAATTGTTTTGGCGAAGGCGTTGGTTGGAGACTGATCGCCTAGGTTTTTGAGAAACCTAGAGCTTGATTTGGAAAGCGAGAGGATGATGCACAAACCCGTGAAGTATGTGGAAAAGGCCGTAACCGTCGCAGCGACGGGAGTATGGGCCGTTTTCGAGCGATTGAACCGCATCAAGCCGAATCCATCTCCAACTCCAAAGTGGTCCGATAAGCCTCTGTTGAAGTCGTATGAGAAGTCGAAGCCGCCGCTCGGTTGGCCGCGTTCGACGGACTCGCTGTGTCCGAAGTGCGTGCCGGAGATCCGGCAGCAGATTCTCGATGGTGAACTGCCCCACGAGATCCTGCTGAATGAAAAAGTCGGTGAGATCAAAGCGACGATCATCGAGCGCGACGGCAAAATTCTGATGGTGAAGGATTGCCCGAAGCACGGTCATTTCGAAGATGTGATGTCGATTGACACGGAGTTTTCGCGGCACCTGGAGGAAGTGTTTCCGGGGCGCGACATCCTGGCTCACAGTGACGAGAAGCTGCACAACCACGGGTCGTCGACGGTGAAGTACGGCCGCGGATCAGTGCTGACGGTGGACCTGACGAATCGCTGCAACATGATGTGCGATCCATGCTTCATGGATGCGAACCAGGTCGGCTTCGTGCACGAGCTGAGCTGGGAAGACATCAAGACGGTTCTGGATAACGCGGTGACAATCAAGCCGCGTCGCCAGATGTCGGTGCAGTTCTCAGGCGGCGAGCCCACGTTGTCGCCATATTTCCTGGACGCGATTCGTTACGCGCGCAAGGTTGGCTACAACTCGGTGCAGGCGGCGACCAACGGCATTGAGTTCGCGAAGAGCCTTGAGTTTGCGCAGCAGGCGGTAGAAGCGGGCTTGCGTTACGCGTACCTGCAGTTTGACGGGATCGGCAATGCGGCCAACTCGCATCGCGCGGTGGGCAACCTGTTCGACGTGAAGCTGAAGGCGATCGACAACCTGCATGCGGCTGGTTGCGAGATTGTTCCTGTAGTCACGATCGTGAACGGCATTAACAATGAGCAGGTGGGACGCATCATTCAGTTCGCGCTCGACAATCCAAAGAAGATCGGCTTCCTGTCGTTCCAGCCGGTGAGCTTTACCGGGCGCGACGAAGCGGTGACGGATGAGCGTCGTCAGGCGCAGCGCTACACGCTCAGCCACCTGGCGCACGATGTAAAGAGCCAGACGGGGTTGGGCGAGCCGTCGCGTGACTGGTTCCCGATCAGCTTCATGGGAACGTTCAGCGACTGGGCGGACCTGATGCACGCCAAGGACGCGAACAACGACTGGGGCCAACTGTCGTGCGGATGCCATCCGAATTGCGGTACGGGGATGGCGGTCATGATCGATAAGGAAACGAAGGAAGCGGTTCCGGTCACGGCGTTCCTAAAGGGTGATCAGCTGGCGAAGGACATCGCGAAGGTCAATGATGCGGCGCGCAGCAAGTTGTGGACGGGCATCGGCATGGCGCTGTGCCTGATGAAGAACTACGATCCCTTCCAGTCGCCGACGCACTTCAAGCTGATGGATCTGCTGCAGAAGTTCGACAAGAACTACAACGTGACTGGACGGAACTACGGGAAGGTTGGTCCGGAGCGAACGATCGATGACGTGATGAAGCGTCGCAAGGATCGCTGGAACTTCCTGTTCATCGCGGGCATGTGGTTCCAGGATCTGTTCAATTACGACTTCCGGCGCACGGAGCAGTGCATCATTCCGTATGCGACGCAGGAAGGCGAGATTTCGTTCTGCGCCTATAACACGGGCGTGGGATGGCGGAACATCATCGAGAAGATGCACATGACGGCCACGCTTACAAAGTGGTATGAAGAGCACGGTCGGCATGAGATCTTCGCGGGTGGCAAGAAGGTCCAGCTCGCGGATGTGAACCACTCGTTGGTGTTGAAAGATGAGATTGTGACCAAGGAAGTGCAGCACGATCTCGACAAGCTCGGCATCGCGAAGACAGCGCGTGAAGAGAAGATTCGCGCACGCGACCAGAAACAAAAGAACGATCCGGCGTACAACGCACGCATGGCGGCGCTGTATCGCGAGGTCGTGCTGAAGGAGAAGACACCGACGTCGGAAGGCGGTTTCATTCCTCTGGCGGCGTTGAATAAGGACGGAATCGCCCCGGCGGCGCAACCGGTGCGTGAAGAGAGCGAGCCGGTGTTGGGAGATTAGGAGCCGGTATTCGGGTTTGTAGTCAGGGAAGGGGCCGCCGAGATGGCGGCCCTGATTTTTTGGGCTTAGGTCGCTATGGAGTCGGTTCTTTGGGGGCGTTGGGAGAAGAGATCATAACCGCAGAGCACGCTGAGGACTTCCGCGGAGATCGCGGAGAAAAACTTTATGGGCATACGTTGGGAGAAAAGCTTTTAACCGCAAAGGGCGCAAAGAAGGGCCGGGAAGGACGCGAAGAGATGCAATGCGCATGTTGAGTGTGGGGTCGTCGCTTCTGAGCGTTCAAGGATGAGAACTCCTTTGGAGGCAATCGGTACATTTGATAAAGGGGTCCTTCGACTACGTTCGGCTAGGCCTCACTGCGCTCAGGATGACAGGTTTTTTATGAACTGGCCTCCTATCGTGCGGCTATGTCCCCGGTTACTTCCTGTCCGGTGTGAAGGCTAGGAGGACGTTGCCTCCCATGGCGTTGTTGTATCCGGCGTTGACGTAGACCATCCCGCTGACCACGGTTGCGCCTGCGCCGTTGAGCGAGCCTCCGTGGGCGGGGACGCCGTCAACGGTCGGAAAATCGCGGGCGGTATCGAAGTCCCAGATCACGATGCCGTTGGTGGCGTCGTAGGCGCGCAGATGTCCGTCGAGAGAGCCGGCGAAGACGACCCCGGGAATTGTGGTGGGCGGCGCCATTTGGGCGGCGCTGCAACCGAACTGTCCGAGGCAAGTTGGATTGGGCGGAGCTGCGTACCAAGCTTGCTCGCCGGTTTCGAGTTTGAGCGCGAAGAGGCCGCCACCCGCATGAGGATCGGAGTCGTCCCAATCGGAGAGCGGGTAATAAGCGTATCTTTCGTCAGCAGTTCCTCCCCATTGAATGCCGCCCAGTGGGCCACCGTGGCCGAGGCGTTTCTGCCAGAGAGTTTTACCGCGCTGGTCGGGATCGAGACCGTAGACGAAGCCGGATTTCTGAGCGACGAGCAGAACGTCTTTTCCGGACGGAGAGCGACTGAGTAGTGGAGGTGCGCCAAAGTCGAAGTCATCGCCGCGGCTGTCGGGGCAATTGTCTTTTTGTTCGGCGACGCAGCCGATATTCCAGAGATCGTTGGCAGTGAATTGGCGCGACCATAACAGCTTGCCCGTGTCCATGTTGACGGCGAGGATCGCGTCGGAAGTTTGCGTTGCGGGGTCGGAGTAATTGTTGCCCGTGGCGACGTAGATGATGCGGCGCTTGAGGTCGGCGGTGGGGCTCGACCAGACGGCGGCACCGGAAGGTCCGAAGAACTGCACGCCGGATGGGCCTTTGCGAGTCGGCTGCGGAGTTTGAAGAATTGTGTAGAACTGCCAGATTTGCTTCCCCGTTGCGACGTCGAGCGCGACCACGCTTCCGCGGAACGTGCAGCACGGATATTTTGGATCGGCGGCCGCGCCTTCTTCTCCGGAGGAAACGGGAACGTACAGACGCAAGCCAACTAACAGCGGCGATCCGGTAATGCGAGCGGCCGGATGGTTCTCGGGGTGCGCTTTCCAGATCTGTGTTCCGTCGGCAACGGCCACGGAATAGATGTTGCCGTTGGTGTCGCCGAAGATCGCGGATTGTCCGTTGTTACCGATGGAGACGGCGGTCTTGACGGTGGCCTGCGCTTTGAAGGTCCACCAGGTGCAGCCGGTGGCGGCGTCGAGCGCATAGACAGTGCCGTCTTCGCTGCCCACAAAGAGTTTTCCTGCGAACGCAGTTGGCTGGCCGTAAGTGGCGGAGGCGCCCGGGTATCCGAAAGCCCATTTCAACTTGAGCGTCTTGACCTGATCGATAGTGAGCGCGGCGGAGTTGGCTGGCTGAAAGCGAGTGTTATGCGGATCGGCGCCCCAGCCGGTCCAGACTGGAGGATTGGGCGGCGGATCGAGATCACGGGGACAAGAGCCGGTCACTTTGTAAGACGCCGATAGGCTCGGGGACGCGAGATAGTCGGCGACGGCTTCGCGTTGTTTTTTGGAGAGAAGGCGGCCTTGCCATTTCATGCGTCCGCTTTCGAGGGCGGCGAGGATGGAGGCTTTGGACATCTGGCGCAGGGCGTCTGGCAGTGGGGCCTTGGAGTCGCTGTCGGCGCGGTGGCAAACGGCGCATTCCTTGGTGAAGATTAATGCTGCGTCGGGTTGGGGAGCTGGTTTGCGTTTGGAGCAGGCGCACAGGAGCGCGAGGACAAAAAAGAGCAGGGCACACCATAGATATTTGATCGAGCGCACCGTGCCGAGATCTCCCGCGTAGGCAAAATACCTTCCGTGTATGGGATGGCAATTGGGGTAGTTTTGGACGTAAAAATGTGGTCGATGCGCGGTAAAGTTTCGTCAAGCAAGTAATAATTTGTATGCAAATACGGGGAGAACCGAGTTGCGAGTGCCGAGACGAAAAAGAGCTCTTAACCGCAGAGGACGCTGAGAACATGCGTAGAGGTCGCGGAGAAAAGCTTCTGACCGCAAAGGACGCAAAGAAGACTCGCCAAGGGCGCAAAGAAAAACGAGTAGGCCGCAGTTTACGTTGGGACGACGGTGCTCGGTGTCGGCGTCGTTTTCGAATCGAGGGAGAGGGCGGCGTTCTCAAGCAGTTCTGCGGCGACGAGATCTTCGAGAGCGTTTCCAACGCTCTTGAACAGGGTAATGTCGTTGGGACCGGTGCGGACGTTTTTCTTTCCCGCCGTCAGTTCATGAAGGTCGGCGATCAGGTTTTCCCGCTTGATCACGCCCGATTTCAGAGGAATGAGTAGATCGCCGGCTTCGGCGAGACATCCGTCATAGGTGTCGACGACGATGCGTGAGTGGCGGACGGTGTAGTCGTCGAGTTCGCGAGTTGTCGGGCGGAAGCTGCCGACGGCGTTGATGTGTGCACCTTTGCGGAGCATTTTCCCGTCGAAGAGCGGCGTTGTGGCGGTGGTGCAGGTGCAGAGGACGTCGGACTCGTTGGCGCAGGTGCGAGTGTAGACGGCTTCGACCTTCATTCCGAGTTCGTGTTCCATCTGCTCAGCAAAATGGCGGGAGCGGTCGGTATCGCGGCCGCAGACAAGGGCGCGCTCGAAGTTGCGCACGTGACGCAAGACGTGGAGATGAGCGCGGGCCTGGCGGCCGGTGCCGAAGACGCCAAGGACACGGGCATCTTCGCGGGCGAGCAGTCGTGTGGCGACCGCGCTGGTAGCGGCGGTTCGCATGTCGGTGAGGTAGTTGGCGGGAATGACGAGCCTCGCGCAGCCAGTCTCAGCGTCGAGTAGGATGTAGGTCGCCTGGAGGCGATCGTCGGGGTGGCGCGGATTCTCGTTGAACTTGACGAGCTTCATGCCAAGACCGCGGTCGATACGGTCGTGACAGGGCATGATGAGGAAGATGCCGTCGGCAAGTTTCATTTGCGTGCGCGTGGGCATGAGTGCCGAGGGATAGCGCAAGCGAAAGGCTTCTTCGATCGCCGGGATGAGGGCGCGTGAGTCGAGGAGACGATGGACTTCCACTTCGGTCAGAACGTGCACGGGATGACCTCGGAAACATATTAGCGGAGTGGCGGGTTTCAGGTCTCAGGCTTCAGGTCTTAGGTGTCGGGTTCGGAGGCCGTCTCTGATCTCGGCTGCTCCGCACCAGTTGCTAGTGAGACATGTTCCAACCAAGCGACGCCCTAGATTTTCTGGGCTGGAGTCGGACGTTAGGTGGGCTACGACCGCAACTTCTCGAGACATCTGGTGGACGCAATTGATAACCAGTTCGTAAATACAGGAAAATCCGTATTTCTCTTTTTTCCCACCGTTAAAAAATGGTTGTCAACCCGACAGTCCGGCACTGAAAGTCAAACAACCGCGGTGCCGTCCACGGTAGAGCAGTGCGGATGCGGTGTTAGACTAAGGTGGGTTCGGTATCAATCTCCGATTGGTTGGGCCAGCGTTTCACTCCACGAATGACTCTACCCGCGAAAGCCAGGCAAGTATTCGCGTCAGCCATTTTTCTGCTGTGTTTATGTGCAGTCGCTTCCTATCTCTCGTTTTTTTATTTTCGACAGAGTGAGCATTTGGTGTCGCACACGCAGGAAGTGCGGGTTGCCAGCGCGGATGTTGATGCCGCGATTAACGCGGCCGCGCGCGAAAGGATGACCTATATCCTGCAGGGAAACGCAGACAACCTGCAGCGATATCGTTCAAATGTCTCAGAGATGATGGAGCGGACAGGGGACTTGAAGAATCTGGTCAAGGACAACCCCATTCAAACTAAAAATGTGAGGGCACTGGAACAGGCGATAAAGGATCGTTTGCAGGTCTGGGAGGATTCGATTGCGAAGAAGGAGCGCGGAGAGTCAACGGATCCAGTCCTGTTGATGACGCAGAATTTTGATCTGGCACGGCGCTGTGTCGCAGCGTCAGCAGAGATTCAAAAGGAAGAAGCGCGACTGTTAGGGGTAAGAAGCGCAATGGCCCACAGGCGCTTTATCGTCACCAGTGCGCTGGTAGTGGGAAGCTTCGTCATTGCGATCCTTCTGCTGCTGTTCTATTACGGCCTGCTGAACGACGAGTTACGCATGCGTGAGGCGGCGGAAAGGTCCGCCAACGAAGGCTTCGCGCGCGAAGCAGCGCTGCGACAAGAAGAGCAGAGATTCCGCCTGTTCATCGATGCGGTCAAGGATTACGCGATTTTTACGTTGGATACGCAGGGCCATGTGAGCAGTTGGAACGAAGGCGCCTCTCGATTGCTGGGGTATGGCGCCGCGGAGGTGATCGGAAGACACTTTTCGTGCTTCTTCCCGGAGGAAGATGCGGATGCCGGTCGTCCACAGGCGGAACTGGAAACGTCTGGTCGGGAGGGCCGCGTAGAGAACGAAGGCTGGCGGGTCAGGAAGGATGGAACGCAGTTTTGGGCGAACGTGGTGCTCACTGCGATCCGCAACAGCGCAGGTGGGCTGATTGGCTTCGCGAAGATCACTCGCGATTTCACGGATCGGATGAAGGCGCAGGAAGAACTGCGGAGAGCAAACGTCGAGCTGATGAAAGAAGTGATGGAGAGAAAGGTTGCGGAACTGAAGCTGGCTAGTTCGGAAAAGTCGTTGCGCGAGTTGTCGCGCCACCTCTTGCGAAGCCAGGACGAGGAGCGGAGAAGAATCGGGAGAGATTTGCACGACAGCCTGGGCCAGTCGCTGGCGGTTCTAAAGATGAATCTCGATTCGCTGCAAATGTCTCTGAACACCAAAAAGGATGGTGCAACTGCACAGATGCTCGAGCCGTGCGTGCTGCTTGCCGAGGAAGCATTGCGCGAAATTCGGACGATCTCGTATCTGCTGTATCCACCGATGCTGGAAGAGATGGGACTGAAGTCGGCGATCCCGTGGTACCTGGAAGGATTTTCGAAACGAAGCGGAATTCGGACGTCGTTTGTGGTGGAACCGGAGTTTGACAGGATGGCACCTGAGGTGGAACTGGCGTTCTTCCGGATTCTGCAAGAAGCCTTGACTAATGTGCATCGTCATTCCGGGAGTACGACGGCGAATATCCGCCTGGCAATCAATAACGGCGATGCGGTGATGGAAGTTCGGGATGAAGGAAAGGGTATTCCTACGAATCTGTTGGAGCAATCGGGCGAGGACTGGATGGGGTCACTGGGTGTGGGATTGCGAGGTATGAACGAAAGGATGCGGCAATTGGGCGGGAAGCTCGATGTCGCTTCGACAGAAAACGGAACCAAGGTGACGGCCAGTGTGCCCGCGGAACGCGGCACGTCGAAATTGAATCGGACTGCTTAGAGCGAGCAATTGGGTGAATGTTGACGGAGGGAAAGGGGAGCGAATGACGCGCATTCTAATTGCGGACGATCATGAGATTGTTCTGGAGGGCATTCGCGGGCTTGTCGGAAGGGCGGAGCGGGATTGGGAGATCGTGGGCGAGGCGCGGAACGGCAAGGAAGCCGTGCAGATGGTGCACAGACTGCGACCGGACGTCGTGGTGCTGGACGTAACGATGCCTTTGATGAGCGGGCTGCAGGCCGCCAAGGAGATTGTGGAATCGGGAGCGGAGTGCCGCATTCTGATTTTCACGATGCACGAGTCAGAGCGTCTTGGCCCGGAGGTGCGCCAGACCGGAGCTCACGGTTACGTGCTGAAGTCGCAGGCGGCGCGCGATCTGGTACGCGCGATTGATTGTTTGCTATCAGGAGACACGTTCTACGGCGGTCCTGAGACGAGGCAGGTGCGGCCTTCGAAAGAGAAGAACGGACCGATTTTCTTCCAAGCATTGGTCTTCGCATGAAAGCAGCGGCGGACGGTGAATCCGTGAGCCGTGCTGTGATGGTTTTCATTCGAGGCGAGCGGCCGAGTTCCGCGAACAGTAAGCCTTCCCGGCGAAAACCTGATTCGAGATCTACAGTCTGAAGTGCTCATTCTCGAATGCGCGGAATGGCGCCGGGGGGCGATTTTCATCTTCAATCTGTCCCGATTCGTTTCTGCCGCGTCGCTCTCTTTCCTTCAGCAGGTAGCCATTTTCCCGTCCGGCGCAATCCACCAGTGATCTGAATGGTTAATTGACACCTCAACGGAACGGATAGTAGGGTTGCGCGCGGGGAAGGCCAAAACTTTGAACGCACGACTGGAGTGTGTCGATGGTTTCGAGACGAGGGCTTTGTATTGCTGTCATCGGTTTCGTTGTACATGCCGCTGTCGCGGGGATCGCGACAGCTCAGGATCCCACGAAAGTTGAACCGAAGCACTACAAGCAAGATTTCGAAAACGAAAGGGTTCAGGTTGTGTCCGTGCACTACGGACCGCACGAAAAATCAGCGTTGCATGAACACCCTGGCGGAGTGGTGGTCGTGATCACGGGCGGCCATCTGAAGTTCACCGACGAAAAAGGAAAAGTGACGGAAGTGTTCGCCAAGCCGGGTGAGGCGCGCTGGTTCAATCCGTTCAAACACACGGTGGAGAATGTAGGCGACACCTCGTACAACGCCGTGTACGTAGGGATCAAGAACAAATCGAATGTGATCTCGCAGAACGGGGAACTTCTGACGATCGAGGAGATGCAGAGGATCCTTGCAGATGCATTGCAAGAGGAGAAAACGTCACCGATCGGGAGGGAAGATCGAGTCTTTCCATCCGGGGGTACCGATCAGTAAAACGAGATCCGCGGGAGATGGCGGAGGACAGGCGGCAGCTGAGTAGAACTTGAGGAGGTCCTTCGCCATCCGCACGGCCGCGGGTGAGAAATAGAAATCGTGGGTGAGGGTGTCAATTCCGGAGAACATTGCGGCGTCGCTGGGCCAGCGGTGAGCGAGGAAGATCGTCTCGAAGGCCTGCTGCAGTTCCATGTGCTTGCGGGCGATGACGTCCTCATCAGAAAGAATGATGCGCTGCCAAGAGGTCACAAGTGGGCAGATTATACGACGAACGCAATCGGGGCGAGGGGAAAGAGAGTTAGTGGAGATTGTTAAGGAAGGATTACTGGGTAAATCTACCATTCGGATAGTAGAGACACTAGTAAGTCATAGGATGACAACCTTAGCGAAAAATCCTTGGGAATGATGAAGAGGGGAGACGGTGCTGCTCTCATTTTGCGGAAAGCCTTTAACCGCGACGATCGCAAAGAAAGATCGCAAAGGGCGCAAAGAAAATCTTCACCACAGGGGACACGGAGGGCGCAGAGAAACGGAGTCAGGAGACTGCACTATCGGATCGTTGGCGAAGAACTGCAGAGGCCCTTCGCTTGTCGTCCGTTGACTCACGTCGCTCAGGATGAGCACATGATTGGGGCGAGTGAGGCCGGTGGCCCTCCGGCCATTCCCGCAAACGCGAGGGTCGGGCTAGTTTTCCACGACAGTCGCGGATCTCTTTACGATGATGTGTTCTTTTCTGTATTCGCGCGCGACATTTCCAAGCGGCACTTCCTCTTTTACAGGAGCGACTTCCCAGAGCGGACGTTCGCCGTGGGCGGAAGTGAACGTTGAGGTGTGGAGCAGACTCTGCTCAGCTAGCATGGGTTTTTGACTTGCATGCTCCGGATGTTCGGGAACCATGATGCGGTAGGGTTCGTTGCTGAGTACACTCGCGCCCGCGACATTCTGTCCGAAGGCAGCAGAAGCGAAGAACACACAGAACAGGCAGAACATAGTCTTCATGGGAAGCTTCTCCAGTGAGGAACAGAACCGAGCTGAAGACGTGCTGCGTTCCGCTGGCCTGCGTGCGCAGCTTCGAATCAATCCAGCTCCCGCTTATGGGAAAGACGCGGCCTTGCACTCCTCGAGGATGAATAGAGCAAAACTGCTGCCAAAAATGCGGGCCGGAATTGCGTGCGTTTTTGCGCGTTCGCAACGCGCCTAAGCAACCATTTGCACAATGTGGTGAGTGCGGCGGTGCACGAGAGAAGTGATGTTACCTGAGTTACTTTGGATTTGGTTACCGGTTGCGACGGAGGCGAAAACGCCAGGAGACGAGAGATGAAGCGTTGCGTTCGCGTGAGTGGGTGAAGAGATACTCGTAACTTCGAAGAGAAAATCGAGTCGAGGCGAGAAGACTTTAATGTTCTTAGAACGAGTTCTGCTTACACCCAGCGCGTTGCAACGAAGCTATTGCCGACTCTCTTTTTGTAGAGCTGGTAGCCGCGTGGGGTGAGCCGGACGACACCGCGAACTTCTTCTTCGACGTAACCTTCGTTGCGCAGCTCGGCCACCATCTGGCGAGCGGCGGCAGAATCGATCGTGGGCTGAGGCAGCTGGACGAACTGACCGGGGTTCTCTTCGTAGCGTTCAGCCAGATCAACGATGAGTCCCTCGCACAACGTGGTTTCTAACATAAGTGGCTCCGACACAGTGGATGGTAAGGGCGGGAGGGCAGTGGCGGAATGGCTCTTCGGTGGTAGGAAGGGCATTACCTCGGTACATGTCCGCGATCCTGCGGGCGCTGGTTACGGTTGATTTCATTGGGGATAGCGAAGTGGGGGAAAGATACTGGGCGGCTGCGTGTTGAGTATCAGACCTGGGTATCAGGGTGCGGAGCTGGCGCTCCGCGGGGCGGACGGGGCGTCCGCCCCCCGGGGGTCGCGATGGCTTGCGCGAGGCGGCCCGGTCGCCGTTCACGGAGTTCGCGCACAAGAGTGTGCGCGCCACACAGATAAAGGACGCGGGCGGGGGCGCTCGCGCCACACGTCGGACTTCTGTCAGTTTCCGGCGGACGCTTTCTTTGCGGACGACTTTTCTGCAGTCTTCTTTGCTCCGGCCAATTCGTCGGCGAGAGCGGGCGCATTGTAGATGGTGCGAAGCGCTTCCTGGATGCCGCGCGAATCAACATGCACGGCGCGGGCCTGCTTGTCGTCGAAGGCGAAGTTCCATGCCAAGGATTGGATGTTGCCGTCGAAGATGATGCCGACCACTTCGCCTTTCGTGTTCACCGTCGGGCTTCCGGAATTGCCTCCGATGATGTCGGCGGTCGAGACGTAGTTCAGGGGCGTGGTGAGCTTCAGCTTCGATTTTGCATTCATCCAACTGGCCGGGAGTTGATACGGCGGTTTGTTGTCGTGCGCGGCGGCGTGATCGAAGGCCCCGCCCATCGCTGTGAAGTACGGAATCTTCTTTCCGTTTTCTTCGTAGCCCTTCACCGCTCCATAACTGAGTCGAAGAGTAAAGGTGGCATCTGGTGGCTGGTTGAATCCGGAGCTTGCGAAGCGGGCTTTGGCAATGGCAGCGCCATCGCGACGCTCGACCGCGTCGACTTTGTCGTCGTACTGGCGACGGTAATTACGGGCTTCGGGATCGATGGCGAGCATCAGGGCGATGAGCGGATCGGTGGACGCCTGGACCGCGGCTTGTCCGCCTTCATAGAGCTGCTTGCGAAAGGCGACCTCGTCCAGCTTCGAGTTGGCGATGAGATCTTTCGCAGCATCTTCCGGCGACTTTCCGTTGAGCGCCTTCTGGACGCTGGCATTGTCGGCACCGAGCGCATCGCGCATCTGGGCGAGAGAATCTGCCAGCAGTAAGGTTTCGAGCGATTTGTAGATCGGAGCTGTCGAGAACAGTTCCTGCTCGAGCGAAGGGAGAGCCGAGTCGCGATATTCGCGGAGACGGACTTCGTTCGGTTTGGGTTTCTCCTCGCCGGCGCGGACAATCCAGCGCGCGAAGTTGGCGAGTTCGGAGTTGAAGCCGCGCATGCGCTCGAGGTAGGTCAGCGGCTGATAGATTTCGCGGGTCAATTTGACGGTGCCGGAGATTTCATCCCAAGGATTGGAAGCGTCTTTATTTTTGGGATCGGTTTTGAAGGCGGCTTCGAGTTTGGTTTCGTCGGCCTGCTTGGCGGCGAGAACGGAGTCGTTCAGTCCATCGAGGTATCCAGTGATCGCCTTGAAGGAATTCTGGTAGCCAAAGAGATCTTCCTTCGCGATACGCGCGTTCTCTTCTGATTGTGCGCTGAAGTTCTGAAGCAATGCGATGCGGCGTTTGTAGGTTTCGAGGCGGGCGGGATAGTCGAGATCGCGCAGGTATTGCAGTTGCGCCATGGTCCGCAAACGGCCGGTGGAGCCGGGATGTCCGGAGACGAAGATCAGGTCGTTGTCTTTGACTCCATCTTTCGACCAGCGAAGGTAATGTTCGGTGTGAGCAGGCTTGTCGTTTTCGTAGACACGGAAGAAGGTGATGTCGAGATCGTAGCGCGGATAGGTGAAGTTGTCGGGGTCGCCACCGAAGAATGCGGCGTCGAATTCAGGCGCAAAGACCAGCCGGACATCGGTGTACTTCTTGTACTTGTAGAGGTTGTAGACTTCGCCGGAGTAGAAAGTGATGACGTCGCAGCGCAGTCCCGAAGAGCTGGCGCACTCTTTTTCGATCTGCGACATGGCGGCGCGCTGGGCGCGTCCGGCGTCGGCGGTCGACATTTCAGGCTTTACGACCTCTTTAACTTTGGATGTCACGTCCTCGATGCCGACGAGCTGATTCAATTCGAGGTCCGGGCACTTGGCTTCTTCCGCCTGAGTCTTCGCGTAATAGCCTTCCTTGATGTAGTCGTGCCCATGAGTGGAGAGTTGCTGCACGCAAAGGGCACCGACGTGATGATTGGTGAAGGTGAGGCCATCTGCAGAGACAAAAGAGCCGGAACCGCCATTGTTGAAGCGAACGGATGAGAGGCGGACGTGATCGAGCCAGGCCTGGGTGGGTTCGAATCCGTATTTCGCTTTCACTTTGTTTTTTGGAAATGCGTTGTAGAGCCACATGCCCTCGTCTGCAAAAGCAAGGGCGGTCCAAATCAGGCAGATTGCGGCCAGAGAAAAGAGGATGAGACGTTTCATGAAGAACTCCGACGATAAAAAGTGCGGGCGTGTACAGGGATCGCCCGTGGGCACTGGGCAAACGTTTTAGTATACGTCCGAGATCGCAAGGTTGGAAGCAGCCGGGTGGAAAGACCGGCCATTTTGGGATATAACAAAAGGTTGCGGAATCCCGCGTTCAATCCTCCGTGGGCCACAACGAATCCCAGCGCTCTTGCGAGGGAGTATGTCGACAGTTACCCACGCTCCAAAGGGACTTGAAGGGGTGGTTGCTACCACCTCAAGTATCTGCTACATCGATGGCGATCAGGGCGTTCTAGCGTATCGCGGCATCGATATTCATGATCTCGCCGATAATTCCAACTTCGAAGAGACGTGTTATTTGCTGTGGTTTGGGCGATTGCCCAAGCGCAACGAACTGCGCGAACTCCGTGAGCGGCTGGCGGAAGAGCGAAAGCTGGATGCGTCGATCATCAATCTGCTGCGGGTCGCGCCCAAGCACGCCTTGCCGATGGATGTACTGCGCACGGCGGTCTCGGCGCTGTCGTTTTACGATCCGGAGTTTCAGAAGAACGATCACGAAGCGAATGTGCACAAGGCGATCCGGCTGACCTCGCAGATCGCCATGATTGTGGCAGCGTATGACCGGATTCGCAAAGGGAAGCCGGTGGTTGAACCGGATCGCTCGCTGTCGCATGCGGCGAATTTCCTGTTGATGCTAACTGGGACAGCGCCATCGCAGACGGCGGAACGTGCGCTGGATATTGCCCTGATCCTGCATGCGGATCATGAGTTGAATGCGTCCACGTTCGCGGCGCGCGTGACGGCGGCTACCCTGTCGGATATGCATTCGGCGACCACGTCGGCCATCGGCGCGCTGAAGGGACCGTTGCACGGCGGGGCGAATGAGGCAGTGTTTCATATTCTGATCGCGATCGATCGCGACGGCGCGGATCCAGTGGAATATGTGAAGGGAATGCTGGCGCAGAAGAAGAAAGTTCCCGGTTTCGGGCATCGTGTATATCACACGGAAGATCCGCGGGCGACGCATCTGCGGAAGATGTCGCGCGATCTGGGTGAGTCGAGCGGCGAGCCGAAGTGGTTCGAAATCTCCAACAAGATCGAAGCTTTCGTAAAAGGCGACAAGAAACTGAATGCGAACGTGGATTTCTATTCGGCTTCGACGTATCACACGCTGGGAATCGATGTTGATCTGTTCACGCCGGTGTTCGCGGTGTCGAGAATCAGCGGCTGGTCGGCGCACGTGATTGAACAGCTGGATGACAATCGTCTGATCCGGCCGCGGGCTGACTATATTGGACCTGTTTATCCAGCGAAGTACATTCCGATCGACAAGCGTTGATTCGGAAATATCAGGACGATGGAAGCGAGCATGAGTGGCGTCCGGTGAGCCGGGCGCCATTCTTATTTGGAGAGATGG
>Ga0126371_10002160_pt1 | contig 16874 bp, 12 predicted proteins | sample PanSoiMetaPlot_4_FD_110145 | JGI IMG/M metagenome (GOLD analysis project Ga0126371, IMG submission 110145) | Tropical forest soil microbial communities from Panama - MetaG Plot_4 | ecosystem: Environmental > Terrestrial > Soil > Tropical forest > Bulk soil | place: Panama | collected 2016-02-17 | reverse complement strand
TCGTCGCCGTTGAGGAAGGAGGCCGCCGCGGCGTTCAAGTCCTTGCGGTAGTCGAAGCCGGTTTCCTCGACGAAGCGGCGGTACTCGGGCTCTTCGGAAGCCGGCGAGCCGGCGGCGGAATCGAGCAGCTTCGCGGCCCGAAGCGCGTCCGCGTCGATATACAGCTTGACTCCATCGTCTAGGGGCAAGGACAGTAGCAAGCGCGGGCCTTCATAGGACGCGAAGGACCGCCGCCATTGGAACAGCGCGACGACGGCGGCGCACAGCGCGATAACGGAAATCGCGATCCAGGAGTACGTACGAAGCCGAGTGCTCATTCGCTAGCGGCGCGCTGGGGGACGGCCCTGAGCCCGCTGACCGATTGTTGGCCGGCGGCCCCGGACTCGTGATACTCGGCGTCCTGGTTCACGGCCCAGACGTCGAAAATGCGGGAGTCCGCGGCGATGTTCTTCGCCGTGAGCATGGCGGTCATCATGGCATGGTCCTGGTTGTTGTATTTGTGCATGCCGTTGCGCCCCACCAGATGGATGCGATCGCAATGCCGCTCCAGGGCCGCGCGAACGATCGCCACATTGGCTTGATAGCCGCCGTCGTAGACCGGATAAGCTTTACTTTGACGGATGACGCAGCCGTCCAGGACGTCGCTAGCACGGCCCAGCCCTAACTGCTCGAGCTCACGCTTTGCCAGCGCGATCAGATCTTCGTCCGCCATGGTCCAGGTCCCGTCACCCTCAAAGCAAAAATATTCCAGACCATAGCAACAATAGACGGGGTCGGGCGTCATTTCCGGGGACCACGACTTGTAGTTCTGAATCCGCCCCACCTTCACGCCCGGATCGTGGATGTAAATCCAGTTATCGGAAAACCGGTTCTGCTCCTTCACGATCAGGCCCACGGTGAGAAAATCGCGATATTTCAGCGCGCCGGCGGCTTTGACGGCGTCTTGGGGCAACCCGGGCTGAATGTGGCCGGCAAGCTCGCGGATGGGCATGGAAGAGATCAGGTGTTCTCCCGTATAAGTTTCTGTTCGTCCGCCGGCAGTTTGCGCGGTTACAGTCCAAGCGCGGCGATCGCGATCGTAGACGAAGCCCAAGGCTCGCCGGCCAAGAAGCACCTCACCGCCCATGCGCTGCACTTTCTCCGCGCACGCCTCCCACATCATTCCCGGACCCTTGCGCGGATACCGGAAGCTATCGATCAGCGTCTTGACGATGGCCTTGCGGTCCTTCGGCTTGCGTTGCGGGAACAGAGCGTGCTTGATGGCTGAGCCAAGCGACAGCCCCTTGATGCGTTGCGCCGCCCAATCGGCGGAGATCTCGCGGCAGCTCATTCCCCAAACCTTTTCGGTGTAGGTCTTGAAGAAGATTCGGAACAGGCGAGTCCCAAATTGATTGCTCACCCACTCCTCGACGGATTTGGGATTGGGCGTGGGGAACAAGCGGGCGCGCGCGAACGACAGCAGGCACAGAGCCGATTCCACGGGGCCTAATTTTGCGAAGGCGTCCAGCGGCTTGAGAGGATAGGCGAAAAACTGGCCGCGATAGTAGATGCGAGAGGATCGCGGCCTCTGGAGCATACCGTCGCCGCAGATCTCGGTCCAGAGATCCTCCACTTCGCGCGACTTGGAGAAAAAGCGATGGCCGCCGATGTCGAATCGGAAACCTTTGTAAGCTACGGTGCGCGCGATGCCGCCGACGTACTCGGTGTCGGCCTCCAGCACGACGACCCGGTAGCCGGCCTTGGAAAGTTCATAGGCTGCGGTTAATCCAGCCGGACCGGCTCCCACAATGACGGCTTTGAAAGACGAGGCGGCACCTGCGCGGTTCTCCGGAACTTCGCTCCGTTCCGCCGCGTTAGGCCCAGCTCCGCCGGCGCTGCTCTCGGAAAGATTCACTCACCAATTCTATCGGACGCGCTCAACCACTCTTTGGTCTGAGACTGGCTCTGGTGCAAGATCTTGGCAAAGCATTTCAAAGTAGCGGGCCAGGTTCTTGTAACCGGAAAGCGATGCCGGCTTCTCCAAATAAATGCGCGCGCCCAGCCGGAAGGCTCGATCGCGATCCTCGCAAATTTGCGAGCTCGTTAGGATCGCCACAGGGACCTTTCGAACTCCCTGAAGTTCGCGGAGTTGCTCCAGGACGGAGAATCCGTCCACCTTTGGAAGATTGAGATCGAGCAGAATCAGATCGGGAGGCGGACTGGCGACCCGTAGGTAAGCGAGGGCAGCTTCACCATCAACAATGACCAATAGTTCGTGAACCCTTCCAGATTCTGCCAGTGTCATCCGCGTGAGGACAACATCCGCAGGGTTGTCTTCGATCAGGAGGATCCGCAAGGGTCTCTGTTCCATGTCTGGTCCACATCCACCCCCGACCAGATACAACAGTTTACAACGTTTTCAGAGAAATCCTACTTTTTTTTCGAAGCTCTACATGGCGCTAAGTTCTTGGCGGGGCGGCGCGACCAGAATGACCGTCACCCGAGGAAACCGAAAAGGGCTCCGGACGGGCAGCTCGTCGCGTCTTTACGGGGTGACCACCAGAGCGGCCCGCGGAAAGGCAAACTTGCGCCCGGCTTCGTCCACTACGTTGACCTGGCATATGTAGCGGCCGGGGGCGATGTCTTTCAGCGGCACCTGGATGTTCACCGGAACAGTTTCCGGACGCGTCGTGGAGAGCTGGGTAAAGGCGATCGTGGGGACCTCGAACGCCTTCGCGCCTTTCTGATTGAACCAACTCATGCTCACTTTGACTCGGCGCGCCTTGGGATCGGCAGGGTCGGGCAAGGCGTCATAGACGTCGAAAGAGACGTACAGGTTCTGATTCTGCCGGAACACCTTGGTGATGTTCGGGACCACTTTCTCGTCGCCGACGATCAGCGGGTTCGCGGTTACGGTTTTCTTGCTCAGCTTTTCGGCGCTGCCTACGGCGGCGGCCAGCGATTCGCGCTGATTGCTCCAAATGATACTACTGAGCTTCAGCCCGGAAGTGTCCGCGCTCAAATCCGGGACGGCGAAGCGCATGTCGAAAGTTCCCATTTTCCCGGTAAGATTTTCGCGCACGACGGCCTTCATGCGGTAGCGGCCCGGCTCGAGCGTGAATCCGGCGTCGTACTGAAAACCCTTGCGGCCGGACTGAGCCGCTTCGGTATTCAGCTTGATGGGAATATTGTCGCGGACGTTGCCGGCCGTCGCCTTCGTCTCATCCTGGATCTGCACGGCGAAATCGAACTGTGTAGTTTCGGCGCCTTTCTTCGCGGCTAATTGCACTACCGAGCCGGGAATTTTCAACGACACAGGGACGAAATATGCGGCTGGCCCGATGCGGAAGTAATCTACTTCGGGCGCGAGCGGCAAATCGGTAATCGGTTCGCCCGCCGAAAGAGCTTCCTTGAGGGCTTGCTCTTTATCCTCTCCATTCTGTCTTTTCCAATCGCGCGAAGCCCAATAACCGGGCCGGTAATCCAATTTCGCGGAGAGATTGTTGGCGAGCTTCACGGTGATTTTGCGATATTTTCCGTCTTCGGCGTTATTGGTCGTGTAGTAGCCGAGGATGTAATAACTGTTTTCGGCCTGTTGCGCCTGGACGATGCCCAGGGAAATGTCGTTGTTGTCGAAAAACGCCTTTCCTCCGGTGTCGGCCGCGAGAGTCGATAGCGTTTCCTGCGAATCGTTAATGCTCGAGCGCTGCGAGTTGTACTGGGAGCCAGTGAATGCGCCCGACCCGCGCGAAGCCGGCTTAGTGGCGTCGCCCCCGGGAGGATCGGCCATCAAGCCGCGAGCGTCGATGGGATAAATGACAAGGTTGGCCTTCATCGCGGCGTTGATGGAGGCTTCGAGTTGCGCCTGGTTGTCGACGCCCGTTTTGCTGATGCCGCCGCTGAAATAGATCAGCTCCTTTTTCTCCGGCATCGCGGCCAGCATTTTCGCCACTTTTTCGATGGCCGCCAATTTCTGATCCGTATTGAAAATGTTGAACTCGGTCTCGTCGGCGACAAAGGCCGCTTGCGTATCAGGGCTGTCGCAACTGCCGGTGTCGGCCAGGGTGGCGTATTCGCTCATTTCGCCGATGGGCAGTTGCTTGATGATTGTTGTAAGAAGCTCGCGGTCGTCGGTGAAATCGGTTCCTACCTGAATCGTGCTGGCGTAGAGCAGAATCGCGACAAGATCGTCCTTGGTGATTTGCTTATCCAGGAATTTCAAGGCTGCTTCCTGCGCCCGGAGCTGCTCGGGAACCTGCATGGACGAAAAATCGAAGAAAAAAGTCATCAGCCGCTTGTTGTGATATTGCACCTGTCCGGGCGCTGCGACGGTGATGGTGGTTTTGGGCGACTCGGGCAGCTTGAACTGATCGGCTAAGGTGAGCGTCGGAGGCGGCTCCGGGTCCGAAGCGAGCTTTTGGAATTCGAAGATCGAGATTCTCTGCGGCTTTCCGTCTTCGAGGACCGTGAAATCCGAGGCTTTCAGTCCCTCGATGACTTTGCCGGATTTGTCCTTCACGGTGACGTCGACGGGAATGAGCGTGGTTCCGGTGCGGAAGGTCGCCGATCCGCTGGTGGCCACTTGCGGCTGCTGTTGGCCGTAGGCAGAAAGCGTCGATATAACCACGGATGCACACAGATAGACACGGATAGAAAAGAAAGGCGCGATCCGTGTGCATCTGTGTCCATCCGTGGCTTCAAATGGTTTTTTCAGCATCTAACTAGAAATTGAAGCGTAGCAGCAGATTCACCGTGCGCGTGGCGGAGGCCGCTGTCGCTAATCCGTAGCTGGCGGAATTCACCGTGGTTCCGTAGCCCGTAATCACGACGTGATTAAACGCGTTATTCGCGCTCAGGCGCAATTGCAACTGCCGCCGGCTTTCACCCAAACGGAACGCGCGATTCAGCGACATGTTCAACGACGTCAGAAAAGGCCCAGGAATGGTGTTTCGTCCGGCATCGCCGAACTGGCCATCGAGCGGCGCGGTGAAGGCCGCCGGATTGAAAAACTGACCCGATCCGCCTGTGATCGGAAGCCCGGTGGCTTGCGCGCGGCTGGTTCCCAGAACGCCCGTGCCGCCAATATTGGAAAGATTGCCTGCCACCTTCGCCGTGAGCGGCGTCCCCGAGGAGGCCGTGAAGGCTCCATTCAAGGTCCATCCGGTCAGCAACGCGGTCTTCCACCCGCCATTGCGCATCATTCCGTTCACGCCCACCGGAGAAGACAGAGTGTAGTTGAGAGTCAACCGATGCCGTTGGTCGCTGCTGGAGAGGCCGCGCTCCAGATTCCAATTGTCGATGAACTGCACCAGCGTACCGCCTGTACCGGTGAAACTGGAGGCATTGTCGATCGACTTGGAATAGGTATAGAGCGCGTTGAACGACATGCCGCGCTGGAAGCGCCGCGTGACGCGGATCTGACCCGCGTTGAAGCTGGAATTGGCGCCGTCGGTCTGGTAATTGAAACTGGTGGCGTTTGCAATCTGAAGCTGTTGCTGAGCGGTCAGCACGCTGGTCCCGGGCGGCGCCTGGTTGGGTTGTTCGTAAACGCCCAGATGCGTACCCTTGGTGCCGAGGTATTCGGTTTCAATCACGAATCCGTGCGGCAGCGTATTCTGAATCGCCAAGACCCATTGCTGCGCGTAAGCGAGTTTGTAGTTGGGGTCGATCGCGTAGGTGTTGGTGAGGCCATTGGCAACCGCCGGCTGCGCCAGGAAACCGTCCTGGATGGTCAGCGGATCGGCCACGCTGGTGCTGAGCGATACGGTTCGAGCGAACGGCGGCTGCGACGCCAACTGGCTGACGATTTGCGTATAGGGCGAGCCACTGTAGAAAATGCTGTAGCCGCCGCGAATCGTCGTGCTGCGCTTGGGCCAAGGCCGCCAGGCGAATCCGAAGCGCGGCGAGTAATCGTGGGGAGACGAGTGGACCAGGCTGGAAGGCGCCCCAGCGGAATTGGCCGGAGTCGCTAAAGTCGCTGTTCCAATGAAACCGGAAGGCAGAAGCAGGTTCGCCAGATTTCCGTACAGTTCCGTATAGGGCGCGAAATATTCATACCGCAGGCCGATGTTCAACGTAAGGTTCGGCAAGACGCGGAAATCGTCCTGGGCGTACCAGGCGGCGCTCCAACTGCGGAAGTAGTTGTTGTCGCTTCCGTAGCGCAGAGAAGCCGATTGCGGAAATCCGAGCAGGAAATCGGCGAAGTCGAATCCGGTATTGGCTACGGGTTGTCCGTCGGTTCCGATAAGGCTGGTCGTCAGGCCGCTGAAAGCGTAAGTCCCGCGGGCATTTTGGTACGTAAGGCTGTTTTGCTCCAGCCGGTTGTAATTGAATCCAAACGCCAGGTTGTGCTTTCGTTTGTACACGTAGGTCATCGTGTCATTAAACGTGACGGTCTGGTTTCGCGTGACCGAAGCGGATGCGTCGCTGAGCGTGCCGAAGTTGGTGAAAGAAAGGTTGGGCGGGCCGTAATTGATGGGGTCCTGCGAAGTCCCTTGGATTCCCAGCTCCGCGGCGACGTTGTTCGTGTACGCGAAAAACGGGGCGTTCTTATTGGTATTCCGGCTGAGCGTGACGCTCAAGTTGTTGTTGACGCGAGGAGCAAAGCTGTGGCTCCAGCCGGCTTGTGCGCTCAGGCCCGTACCGCTTCCGTTATCCCGAAATCCAAAAAGCTGCAACGTCTGCGAAGACCGGCTCTGATACTGGACATTGAAATTCAAACGGTCTTTGCGGCTGAGCGGCATGTTGAAGCGAGTTCCGATATTGTTGTTGTCGTTCGGCGTGGCGCCAACCAGGTTGTAATTCTGCACGTATCCGCCGCTGGTGGGCGCCGGGAAATACTGCAACAGCCCGAGCGCGGCTTGGTTGATTCGCGAGGGTGGAATGATGTTGCCGGGAAATGGTTGTCCGCTGAGAGGATCGTAGATGGTTACGGGCTTGGAGCCGTTCACCAGCGCTTGCGAGAAATCGCCGTTGCGCTCGGCCTGAGTCGGCACGGAGGAGACCTGGTTGAAAGGATTGCGGCTCACTGTTCCTTGATAAGTGAAGTAGAAATTCGCGCGCCGCCAGTTAAGGATCTTGGGAATGACCAGCGGGCCACCGATGTTGACGCCAAATTGCGCGCGGTCGCTGGAGGGCTTGAACGCTTGTTGTCCGTTCAGTGAATAGGGCGCGGCGTTCAGAACCGAGTTGGCCAGGTTGATGAAGAGCGAGCCGGTATAGGCAGATTGATTGCGGCGCCGGTTTCCAAAGCTGTTGAAGTTGCCGTTAAACGGTCCCCGCGCGGCGCGAGCGTTTTGGCCGCCGCGTCCTCCTCGGCCGCCGCCTCCGCCGAAGCCGCCTCCGCCGCCACGACCTCCTCCTCCACCCGGCCCTCCACCGCCGCCGGCGAAGCCGCCAGGACCTCCACCCGGTCCGCCCGGTCCTCCATCGAACCCGCCCGCGAATCCTCCATCGATGGCTGCCTGGCCGAAGCCGCCTAAGCCGAGACCGTCGCTGCCCGGCGTGGTCATGCCCGCGGGCAGGCCGAGGCCGCCGGCATTTGCTAAAGCCCCGCCTCCAGGTCCGCCGGGACCGCCGCGTCCACCAAAATCGCGCTGGCGGCGAGCTTCGTCGTCACTGGCGGCGGCCAATCCGCCGCTGGTGCTGCCGTTCACTAAATAGGCCTGGTCTGCATCGGCCCCGGCCGCATCTAAACCGCCGAAAGCCGCCCCGGCATCCAAGCCCTGCTGTTGATCCTGTGACGCGCCATTCTGGCCCCCGTTTTGGGGAGTCGCGTTAGCTTGCGCGCTCTGGAAACCCGGCCGCTGTGGCCCGCCATTGGCGCCGCCGAAACCGCCGCGCCCAGGACCGAATCCGCCTCGGCCAGGGCCTGCCTGTCCGCTGCCTGGACCTGCATTCGCCTGATCCGAACCGCGCGCGCGGCCGCGTCCTCTTCCCCGGGTATTTTGCTCCGGCGAAATTTGGGCTCCGGCCGCCTGGGTCTGAGCCGCGGATTTGTCGCCCTGCTTGTCTCCCAAACGGGGCATCTCGAGCGTCCAATTCTTGAACCCTGGTTCGTTTCCCACCGTGATGTGGTCAGTGATGGTGATGAATCCGAATGCCTCCACTCGGATGTCCCAGACGCCAGGAGGCAGGTTCATGGCGTAACGGCCATTCTCGTCCGTGTAAGCGACGATCTTCGCTTCGCCCTGGCTGGCCGTCACCGCAGCCCCTGGGATGAGTTGGTCGGCGGCGCGCACCACGCCGCTCTCCGTAGCGGCCCGCAAAACGCACCCGAACCCGCTAATAATCAATAAGAAAGAAAGCAGTCTCACTCAGTCCACCAATCAAAACGATTCTGAGTCCATTAGGGTTACGCGGCGGAGTCATCAGTTATCAGTTATCAGTTGTCAGTTGTCAGTCAGTCCAGCCGGACGCTGTAAGCTGAAGACTGACAACCCATGATTCCTTACCTCGACCTGAAGGCGCAATATCGTTCCATCAAGCCGGAGATCGACGCCGCGGTGTTGAAAGTATTGGAGTCAGGCGAGTTCGTCCTGGGCAGCGAAGTGGCGAAATTCGAGGAGGAGTTCGCTGCATACTGCGGAGCCCGGCATGCCGTCGGGGTCAACTCCGGCACCAGCGCCCTGCATCTGGCTCTCTTGGCGGCAGGAGTAGGCCCGGGCGATGAAGTGATTACAGTCCCGTTTACTTTCGTCGCCACCACGGCCGCCATCCGTTACACCGGCGCCAAGCCTGTGTTCGTGGATATCGATCCCAAGGCATACAATCTCGATCCAGCCCGGATCGAAGCCAGGATCACGCCGCGAACCAAGGCCATCGTGCCCGTGCACCTGTACGGCCAGCCGGCGGACATGGATCGGACTCTGGAAATCGCGCGCAAACATAACCTGATCGTCATCGAAGACGCCGCTCAGGCCCACGGAGCCGAATATAAAGGACGGCGGGCAGGCTCGCTCGGCCACTTGGCGGCCTTTAGCTTTTATCCGACTAAGAATCTCGGAGCCTGTGGAGAGGGTGGAATCGTAACTACCAACGATCCTGAGTTGGCCCGCACTGTCCGTCTGCTTCGCGATTGGGGGACGGAGCGCAAGTATCATCACGCGCTGAAAGGATACAACTATCGGATGGAGGGGATCCAGGGCGCCGTCCTGCGCGTCAAGCTGCGCTACCTGGAGCGATGGACCGAGGACCGGCGCGCTCATGCCGCGACGTATACGCGCCTGCTCGCGGAAAGCGGCGTTGCTGCGCCCTATGTCATGCCGGATGTCCGGCATGTCTATTGCGTCTATTCCGTTCGAGCGCCCCAGCGCCCAGCATTGATCGAATGCCTGCGCGCGCGCCAGATCCACTATGCGATTCACTATCCGGTCCCGATTCATTTGATGGAAGCGCACGCAGACCTCGGATATCGCGCGGGCGACTTTCCCGTGTCAGAAGCGGCCGCGGAGCAGGTGCTGGCGTTACCGATCTATCCGGAGATGACTCGGGAGCAGGTGGAGGCGGTGGCGGACGCCGTAGCCGGCGCCTTCGTTACGGCATCTGCGGAGAGGCGCTGAGGAGAGTTCTCGCGATCCACCCGGAGCGTGGAAGGCCGCAGCCTCGGAGCACGCGAACCTCTCTCTCGACGTCATATTCAACGCGCCGGATGGCCGGTTTGGAGTCATCGATCAATAGATACGAGGCGCGGCGATCCCCGTCGAACGACATGCTCACGCTGCCGGCGTTGGCGACGAGCATTTTGGTCCCGTTTATAGGGCTAACGCTTCGAATAAACGGCTGATGGATGTGCCCGTAGACGGCGATCGGCTGCCCGAGGGCAGCATACGCCGATTCCAACTCGGAGTCGCTCGCTTGCGCTCCCGGCGAGCGCCAGGGACTCTCAGGGCCTGCATGAACCAGCGCGACGGGCCCGTGCGTTAAGACGAGCGGCAGCCCGCGCAGCCAGCCGATCCTGTCTTCGCCAAGCCGTTCGCGGGTCCACGCCGCCATTTTGCGAACGGCATCCCACATCGGCGCCGGCGCTTGCGATGTGCTCGCGAATTCCTCCAGCGATCCGGGTCGCGAGTGGATCTCATCCGTGTTGCCCAGCACTCCGGGCCAGCCTAGATTGCGAACGCGATCCACGACCTCCGCGGGACTCGAGCCTCCATCGGCCAAATCGCCGCCATGCAGGATCAAGTCGGGCGAGGTCTCCCGCAGATCGGCGAGCACCGCTTCGAACGCGGCGAGGTTGCCGTGGATGTCGGACACGACAGCGATGCGCATTGCTCTGCGGCGCTATTTGGGCCGCACGCGGTCGTCGATCTGCGTCAGCCGGATGTCGTAGAGCGTGTAGTCGTCCTCGTACAGCGTCGCTGTGATTTCGTCGCCGGGCTTCAGCTTGTTGAGCATCGCGTCATCGGCGACCTTGTAATCCATGGTCATGGCGCCCATATAGCCTTCGATCTTGTCGTGCTTTACGGTGACTTTCTTCTCTGAGCCTTTCACGGCCTCGATTTTTCCATGCAGCGTGTAGCTCTTCTTTTTCGCATTGGCCTGGGCGAAAGCCGAGGTAGCGGCGAGCATGCAGAGAAGGGCCGTTGCGGCGAGGAAACGCATCGCGAATGCTTTGCTCATGGACGGATTCTCCTTACAGATCAGAATATCGAAATCTGGCTAACTACCCGCAATGGCCCGCGCGACCAGGCGCGTAGCCGTCGAGTCATAGGGCGTTCCGGCGAGGTTTCCGAAGAGCTGGACATCGGAGAATCCAGCTTGCTCCAAGGCCGCGGCGAGTTCCTGGCCCGAGTAGAGGTTCAGGTCAAAATCGAAGCGGCGGGCGCGCTCGCCCTTCACCCACAGCCAGTGATTGCGTATTTTCGCCCAGCCCGGCAGGGTCTCTGCTTGCTGCACGAAAACTTCTCCATTCGCGCCTTCCTCCCACTGCCCTTTCCTGGGAAGGGCCGCATAATACTCTTTTCCCAGCACGTCGATCACGAAGACGCCGCCGGGCTTCAGATTCGCGCGAATACTGCGCAGCAGCGCCAAATCCTCGGCGCGGGTCTCGAAATAGCCGAAAGAAGTGAATAGGCTCAGCGCCAGATCGAAGGCGCGCGGGCGCAGGAATTCGCGCGAGTCGGATTGAACAAGCTCGATCGAGGCGTTGTCCTCGGCCGCCCGCTCTCTTGCCTTCTCCAACAAGAATGGCGAGCGGTCGACCGCGGTGACGCGGAACCCTTTCGCGGCCAGGGCAATGGCATGCCGCGCGGGTCCGCAGCAAAGATCGAGCACCGAGCCTTCGCTCACGCCGCTCAGCGCCAGCAGTTGCTCTACTTCCAGTGGCGCGGCCTGAAACCGGCGCTCCGAAAACATCCACGGGTAAAAGCAGCGCCAGAATTCCTCGTCTTCGAACCATTGCATTGGCGAATTATCTCAAACGCGGTAAATTCAGATTTGAGACGCACGCTTGTTCTACTCAGCGCCACGGCGGCGGCGTCAGCCCAGGCCTGGGTTCCTCAGCAAAGCGGCACGACCGCCAACTTGCGCGGCGTGAGCGCAGTGAACGCGGCGGTCGCTTGGGCCTCCGGAGCAAAAGGCACATTCCTGCGCACCGCCGACAGCGGCGCCACATGGAAAACAGCGACAATCCCGGGCGCCGCCGATCTGGATTTCCGCGGAGTTTGGGCCATCGACGCGAAGACTGCCTTTCTGTTGAGCAGTGGTCCGGGTGAAAAATCGCGGATCTACAAAACCGCGGACGCGGGCGCAAACTGGCAGGCGTTGCGAGTCAATCCTGACCCCAAGGGATTCTGGGACGCAATCGCCATGTGGGACCCCATGCACGGAATCGTCGTGGGCGATCCGGTGAAGGGACGGTTCACTATTTACCTCACCTCGGACGGAGTGAACTGGCAGCCCCAAAAGGGACCGCCAGCGAACGCGGAAGAAGGTGTCTTTGCCGCGAGCAACTCCTCTCTATTCGTCCGTGGTTTGCACGAAGCGTGGTTTGGAACGGGCGGACCGGGCGGGGCGAGGGTGCTTCACACCGAAGACGGAGGCAAGACATGGAACGCCGCAAAAACTCCTGTCCGCAACGACTCGGCCAGCGCGGGGATTTTTTCCGTGGCGTTTTCGGAGATGCACGGAGTGGCCGTGGGCGGCGATTACATGAAAGCGGCGGAGGCTGGCCGCTCGGGCGCGATCAGCGGCGATGGCGGGAAGACCTGGTCTTCTGCTCCGGTGGGCGGCTACCGGTCTGCAGTGGCATTTCTCACGCCGAAGAAGATGTGGATCGCCACAGGACTATCCGGGTCGGACGTTTCTATGGACGGCAAAACTTGGAAAACTTTCGATTCCGGAGCCTATAACGCGCTGAGCTTCACGATGGACGCAGGATGGGCCGTGGGCCCGAACGGGGCCATCGCCAAGCTCAAAATCGAGTAGCTTAGACCCTTGAATCTTCGCGGGCCGCGACGGTTTTGGAGGGTGGGCTTTAGCCCGCGCGGCGCTTTAGCGGCGCTTACCGCTAACGGGACTAAAGTCCCACGCGGGCTCAAGCCCGCCATGGTTTGTGCGACTGGTGAGCGCGACTCTGCGAAACCGGAACACTTCGAACGTCGGCCGCCCGTTGTGGTCGGAGATTGTGGCGACTGGCTCTTCCTCCAACCCGTCCTTGTGGGCCTGATCGTCCAGCCGCTTGCGAGTTTCGGGAACGAATGCGTACTCCGGCGTGTGGGACACAAACAGATGCGTGGAACCTGCGACGATGCTGGAGAGCACGCCGGAATCGCGCGCGTCGACGTTGTAAACCGGAAGACTCCCCTCGGTGAGAAGGCTCAGCGTGTGGATGAATCCCCAATCGGCCATAAAGATGCGCTCCGCGTGGGAATCTCGCAAGTATTGATTAAGCGGTTCGATGGCGTCGGTGAAGCGAATGGCCGGTCCATTGCGAATCAGCTCGGCGTAGTACTGGTCTGTGACGCCGAGATTCGACAGGCATAGCAGCGTGGTGGCTCCCGCGGCCCACAGCCGCGGCGCCTGCGCCAGGGCCGTCCCGATTACAAAGGCAGGAAATGGCCAGAGCAGGATGATGTGTTGCACAGCCCCGCCCGCGCCGTCGGTGAGCGCCATGGCGAGCCAGGTTGCGGCGCAGGCGGCGAGGCCGAACAGGATTGGCTTTCGGGCTCTTCGCACAGCCAGCATGGTTACGATTGCGGCCGCGAGCGCGGGCAGCGTTAGGTTGCGGCGCCAACCTCCTCGCCAACTTGCCAAGCGCACTGCCGCCGATTGAAACATCCGGCGCGGCGAGCCGGGATGAGGGCCCGGATCGCTCGCCGTCACGAATCCAAATAGCTCATAGCCATCCAACGTGCGAATCAAGTGGTCTGCTTTCACCGATAACGGCTCGCGCGCGACCTTGACGTTGGCGCGGATCGTTTCCAGCGGCCGAGCGATGTTGTAGATCACCAACGGCAGGGCGCCAAAAGTCATCGAAGCGGCGGCTATCGCGAGATTTCGCGGGGTCAAATGTCTCCACACTTCTCGTGGGAAGATCACAACCGCTGCGGCCGCCAATCCGAACAGAACCCAGGCGAAGACGGCTTTGTCCCACAGCGCCAGCCCGAAGAGAAAAAAGCCTCCGGCCAGCGTCCATGGCGATCCCGTGCGATGAAAACGCAATAACAGCAGAATCGCCGAGAGTTTCATGAGAAATTGCAACGCCACAAAGCCGAAATCCGTGGCTTCCACCAGGAGAAACGCCGAATCGGTCGCCAGAAGCAACGTTGCCATCCAGGCCGCGATCCGCCCCACAGTGCGGTCCACGAAGGCAAAGAACAGACACAGCGTGCCCGCGCCCGCCAGCAGCGCCGGAAAGCGAAGAGAAAGCGGACTCGGCCGCCAAATGGCGAAGTATGGATTGAAAAGCCACGTTTTTAACGCGCCCAAATACGTAATGAGCATCACGGGAACTTCGTAGCCGCCGAACTTCCAGGAGTACCAGGGCGCGCCGTGATCGTAGATCCCGTTGGCGAGCATCGCCTCGTCGGTCTCTATGCCCACACGGCGCACGAACAGCAGGCCTATTAGGACGAAAGCGATGGAGAGCGCGATCAACCCGAGCCGCGGCGTCCTTGAAGTCATCCTTCGATATACTAAACGAATAGTTTCTCCAGTGGCGCGAACAGATTCCAGCCCCACCGTTTCGATTCTGGTCCCGCTCTATAACGAAGAGGAGTTCATCGGAACTATCTTGGAGCGCGTCCTCGCCGCGCCGCTCCCGGAAGGGTTCGAACGCGAAATTATCGTTGCCGACGACGGCTCAACCGACGGCTCCGATAAGGTTGTGGCGGAGGCAGCGGCCCGCCATCCCGGGCTGATCCGGCTGATCCGGCACGATCGCAATCTTGGAAAAGGGGCGGCAATCCGAACCGCCGCTGAGGAAGCGAGCGGGGAATATTGCCTCATTCAAGACGCCGATCTTGAATACGATCCGCGGGAGTATCCAAGGCTTTTGAAACCGCTCGTGGAAGGCAAAGCGGACGCCGTGTACGGCTCGCGCTTCATGATTGTGGGCGAGCGCCGCGTGATGTACTACTGGCACTCCGTCGCCAACCGGTTCGTCACCGCAATGTGCAACATCGTCGCGGACGTAAATCTCACCGATATGGGCACGGGCTACAAAGCCTTCCGCACGGCCTTGCTGAAGGAGACGCCGCTGCGGTCCGATGGATTCGGTTTCGAGCCCGAGATCACCATCAAGCTCGCACGGAGGGGCGCCCGCATCTATGAAGTGCCCGTGAGTTATCACGGCCGGACATACGAAGAAGGCAAGAAAATCCGGGGCAAAGACGCGGTCAAGATCGTGTTTTCCATTCTCCGGTTCGCGCGCTCCGGCGACCTTTACAAAGATCCCGGAGCGAAGACGCTTCATGCGCTCTCCGCGGCGCCGCGCTTCAACCGCTGGATGGCCGATACGATCCGGCCCTATGTAGGACAGCGCGTCCTGGAGATCGGCAGCGGCATCGGCAACCTTTCGCGCGCCCTGCTGCCCGGCCGCAAGCGCTATCTCGCCACCGACCTCAGCTCAGAATATCTCGGGCGCCTTTCTTCGCGCTTCACTCATCGTCTGAACCTGGAAGCCCATCGCTGCGATCTGACGGACCCTTCCGACTTCGCTCCATTCGCGAACTCCATGGATACAGTCATCTGCCTCAACGTCCTGGAACATATCAAGGACGACTATCTGGGGCTGTCGAACATTTACTCGGCGCTGGACCATGGCGGGAGGGCTTTGGTGCTGGTGCCGGAGGGACAGAGTGTTTTCGGAACCATCGACGTCGCGCTGGGGCACTTCCGGCGCTATTCCGAAGCAGAATTGCAGAAGAAAATGGAATCCGTGGGATTTGAGGTGGAACGCATCCTGCGCTTCAACCGCGTCTCCCGATTGCCCTGGTACGTAAGCGGGCGAATTCTGAAGCGCACCAGCCTGGACTGGAACCAGATGCAGATCTACGACCGGTTCGTATGGTTGTGGCGCCGCATTGATCCGTTTCTGCCGTGGAAGCCGACCTCCATCATCGGGATCGCGCGGAAGCCATGACCTTATGCGCTGGTTTCTCGGCCCGCTGATCCTCTCCCTCATCGTCACCGGCTTCTTCTGGAAGCTGCTTACCAAGCAGTACACATGGGTGGATCAGCCGGATATGGCTTATCAGGTGATGCCGTGGCTGCAATTTCAAGCCGTCTCCTGGCATCGCGGCGAGGTTCCGCTATGGGACCCGCACGAATGGGGAGGGCAACCACTTGTCGGCCAGCTCCAGCCCGGCGCCGCTTATCCGTTGAATTGGCCGCTGTTTCTGCTCCCGCTCAAAGATGGCCATCTTCAGCAGATGGCTCTGAATCTGTATTTCGTGTTCGCGCATGTCCTGGCGGCGCTGTTCTGCTTTTGGCTGTGCCGCGATCTAGGCCTGAGCGGTGTCGCGTCAATCGCGGGAGGATTGGCGTTCGCTCTTGGCGGTTTCGCCGGCAACGTCGGTTGGCTGCAAATTCTGAATGGCGTCGTTTGGATTCCCCTAGTGGCCGTGTTTTGTCTTCGCTCGATCCGCGGCCGGCGTCCTACGGCCAGCGCCGCGCTGGCCGGAACATTTCTGGGAATATCGTTTTTGAGCGGGCATCATCAGATTCCCATTCTCGCCGCGCTCATGGCGTCCGGCTTCTGGCTGTATAAAATCGCGCGGAATCGAATGCGCGCGTGGAAGCCGGTGGCGGCGTTTTGCGCGTTCACGATCCTGGCGGGCGCTTTGCAGATTCTACCGGCCTATGAATATGGAAGCCGGGCGATTCGGTTCGTGGGCCTGCCGTACGGGATTTATTGGAACCAAAGCGTGCCGTACACAATCCATGCGGAAGCTTCGCTGCCGCCCTTGGATGTTCTCGGTCTCGTTCTGGGGCATTTCTCGGCTTACGACGCCTTCATGGGCTTGACGACGGTGACGGTCGCGCTGATCGGGTTCTGTGCGAGATTCGATTCGTGCGAAGTCCGGCTGCTGGGCGCCTCCGTTCTGGGCGGACTCTTATTCGCGTTCGGCGCGTTTTCCGTCTTCCATGGGGCGGCTTATTCGGCGATTCCCATCGTGGAGAAGGCGAGTTTTCCGGAAATGGCTCTGGCGATCGCGCAATTCGGAATTGCAGTGCTGATGGCTTACGGAGTAGACGCGATTCGCAGCGCCGCTCGTTTGGGACGCTGGTGGATTCCGGTTTTGACTTTCGCCGGAGCCTTGCCCTGGCCGGTGCTCGCCATCGCGAAAACCTTTCGAGCGGAGACTGTCCGCGAATATTAGCGGCTCGCCATTTTCGGCTTGGCCGCGCTCTCTCTGGCTGCCATCCTGCAGGGCTGGAAATCGCAACGGCTG
>Ga0126371_10002159_pt1 | contig 16876 bp, 10 predicted proteins | sample PanSoiMetaPlot_4_FD_110145 | JGI IMG/M metagenome (GOLD analysis project Ga0126371, IMG submission 110145) | Tropical forest soil microbial communities from Panama - MetaG Plot_4 | ecosystem: Environmental > Terrestrial > Soil > Tropical forest > Bulk soil | place: Panama | collected 2016-02-17 | reverse complement strand
GTGGCCACAACGTGAGTAATGCCATCCGCGATCGCCGTCTCTGCCATTTTGAGCGATTCTTCCATGCTGCCGGGACCGTCGTCGATCCCGGGCAGGATATGACAGTGCAAATCGACCATGCTCTCCGCCTTCACCGCCACCACGCGCCGAGCGCCTGCCACACGCCCAGCGCAAACAAGGTTCCGGCAAAAACCTGCCGCATCCGCTGGCGCTTCAGTTTCTCGGCCAGTTTTCCTCCCACAATTCCCCCCAGGAACACGCCCGGGATCAGCAACAAACCCGTCCTCCAGGAAACAAAGCCTCCCCGCGCGTAGGCCAGCAGCGCCAGCGCCCCAGTCGGTGGAATCAAGGCCACTAAACTTGTTCCCTGAGCGCGGTGCTGGCTGAAAGAGAAAAGCAAACCGAGCAGGGGCACCAGCAGTACGCCTCCGCCGATTCCAAACAAGCCGGAAGCCATTCCGCAAAGACACGCCACCAGGAAAATCCCCGCGTCCCGCCTGAGGCCCTCAGTCATGAGCACGGTGTTCTTCCGCAACAGTCCTCCTCCGCTCCAGTTGCGATCTCCTCCACAGCAGGATTGCCGAGAGCACCAAAAAGCAGCCAAACAGCCCCTGCAAATGGCGTGAAGGGATGGGCAACGCCACCAGGCTGCCCCCGTACGCGCCAAAAAGCATTCCGAGCGCGCACAGAATTCCCGCTCTCAAATCCACCTGCCCCTGTTTCCAGTATTCCCTGAGCGCGCCCAGCCCGATCGGCGGCAGCAAGATAAAAAGCGAGGTCCCTTGCGAAAGGTGTTGATCCATGCCCAGCAGGTAAACCATTGCGGGCACCAGCACGACACCTCCGCCAACGCCCAAAAGACCCACCAAAACGCCCACACCGAGTCCCAGCAGCAGAACGATGAAAGTCATCCCGACTCCGGCGCGGCGACCAATTCCGAACCTATCCTAGCAGTGCCGTCAACTATCTTCTCCGGTCCCGAATCAAGCGGCAACTCCCGTAAACAAATCGCCACATCCGAGCACCGAACTTTTTTGCTTTTCGCGGAACCTGTTATATTTATCTGTCTTTGCCCGATTGCTCGCGATTCCTGCTGGCTTGCTCGGATGACTGTAGCGGGCGAAGAAGTATCCCGGAAAATGTGATTCTTCGTGACCTCGCTCGGCGAGGTCTCCCAAAGAGGAGTAAGAATCGACCCATGCCCATCGACCGGAAACCCGAGTTCTTCAAAGGCGCCCATCTGAAAGTGGGAATCATCGGCTGCGGCTACGTCGGCTTGCCGCTGGCGCTGCGCTTTGCTGAGGCGGGTCACAAGGTCACCGGTTTCGATACCGACCCCGACAAAGTGTCCATGCTCAACGCCGGCCGGTCTTACATCCAGCACATTGCCTCAAATAAGATCCAGCAATTTGTCATCAGCAAGCACTTCAGCGCCACCACGGACTTCGCCAAGCTGAGAGAAGCCGACGCGGTCCTGATCTGTGTCCCGACCCCGCTCGACGAACGCCGCGAACCGGATTTAAGTTATGTCGAGCAAACCGCCCTTTCCATTTATCCGCACCTTCAAAAGGGACAACTCATCGTCCTCGAGTCCACCACCTATCCGGGAACCACCGAAGACCTGGTCCTGCCCATTCTGGAAAGAAGCGGCTTGAGCTGCCCCATCGCTTTTGGCCAGAAAAATGACGACGTGGTGTGTGATTTCTACCTCGCTTTTTCCCCGGAGCGCGAGGATCCCGGCAACAAACAATTCGGGTTAGCGCAGATTCCCAAAATCGTCGGCGGCTTGAACCCCCCGAGCGGGCGCGCGGCGCAAGCGCTCTACAGCCAGGTGGTGGCCCGCGTAGTTCCCGTAAGCTCGACGCGCGCCGCGGAAATGGCCAAGCTGCTCGAGAACATCTTCCGCTGCGTCAATATCGCTCTGGTCAACGAGCTCAAGCAGCTCTGCCTGCGCATGAACATGGACATCTGGGAAATCATCGACGCGGCGGCCACCAAACCTTTCGGTTACATGCCGTTTTATCCGGGACCCGGGCTCGGCGGCCATTGCATCCCGGTCGATCCGTATTATCTGTCCTGGAAAGCCCGCGAATACGACTTCGCCACGCGGTTCATCGAACTGGCCGGCGAAGTCAATACCGCCATGCCTTATCACGTGGCCGATGCCACCGCCAATGCCCTCAACCACCAAAAGAAAAGCATGAAAGGCTCGAAGATTCTGCTGCTCGGGGTCGCTTACAAGAAAGATGTCGACGATTTGCGCGAGTCACCGTCGCTCAAGATCATGCAGCTGTTCCGCCAGCGCGGCGCGGCGCTCGATTACAACGACCCCTATTTCCCGCAACTCCACAAGATGCGTCACTACAATTACGAAAACATGAAATCCGTGCCGCTCGATCCGCAAACGCTTGCGAGCTACGATGCCGTGGTGATTGCCACCGACCACTCGAGTTACGATTACAGCGCCATCGTGGATTCCGCCAAGTTGGTCATTGACACGCGCAACGCCACGCGCCGTGTTGTGCGGCACCGGGAAAAAATCGTGCTCTGCTAGGGTCCGGTCTCCGGAGTTTGCGCTCCGCAACTGCTCTTCGGCCACAGCCGGCTCGGCGCTTGTGGTGACAGGAACGATGACTGACCTCACTCGATGGCCATCGCTTATCGGCGGGCGTCGTGGCTTTCCTGCTCTCCTTTCACCAGTGCCACGCGCGCCGTGGCAATCGGCATGACCGCTTCCAGCAGCACCGGCGTCCGCGCTGCATCGTCCGCCAGGTACAGCGCGAAGGAAGCTTCCTTGGACTCCACGCCATTTTCGAAAACGTGAATCGCGATCTTTGTCGCGCGGTAGTCTCCCGCGGGCACGCCTACCGCAACCGCAGAGCTCGCGAGCTTCGCGCGAACTTGGTACAGCTTGTGCCCGTCGTACACCGGACTGCTCACTTCGCGCGTTGCCTTCCAATCCACGGTGCGCAAGTACCCGAGCATCCCCAGCGGATCGCGCGTTCCCGGCAGGACGCGTGCCTCGGCCGTGTTCGCCGTCGCGGGCTCCCGGCGCGTCGGGGTCATTCGCTGGATCGATTGCACTTTTTGGCCCCGCTCGTTCAACCGCATTTCGTACTGCAGCGACTCGAGCGTCCGCGCGTCGCTGTAAGAATCAAATTGGTCGTCCAGCTCAAAAACGACGCGCAGCGGTTTCAACGTGTGCGCGGCCGCTTGCAGATGCCAAACGCTCTTGCCCAGGAAGCTTCCTTGGCCTGCGACCTTGACCGTCAGCGTCGCAACGTTGTCCAGCTTGGCCACGTCCGCCGTGTAATTCAACACCTCTCCGCTCTTCAGCGGCAAGGCCACCCCGGCCGGGAGCGCCTTGGTTTTTGTTTTTGTCTTGGCGGCCTGGTTCGCGGATGCGGGAGTCGCGGGAGAATTTCCCAGCACGGCTTCCTCGAATCCCGGCGGCTCCGGGTAAACCACGTCCGGAAGAGGAAGGCCCTGCTCGCCCCGGGCGCGCATCCAGTAAAAGCCTCCTGCCGCCAAACCCAGCGCCACCAGGGCGCCGGCCACAATAGTAATCTTTCGGCCCATTTTGCCTCGAACGCTCCTCGAAACCCACGCTTCCGCGCCGCATTCCGTCGTACAATATCTGCCTGTACGCGGAAATCCTCCGGCTCTTAGCCGGCGCGCCGCGAACTATCAGCGTATCAAAACGCGGGTCCGTCGTCTTTCCCGGCCTCGCGCGTGGTTCGATGGCGGCCACCCGTCGTCCGCCAGCGCGCTCCCTGGCCCACGGTGGTTGCTCGAGAGTTTAGGAGGTTTCCCGCATGCGATATTTGGTGACCGGCGGCGCCGGTTTCATCGGCTCGAGCACCGTCGACGAACTTGTCCAGCGGGGGCATAGCGTCGTCGTGCTCGACGACTTTTCCGCCGGCAAGGAAGAAAACCTCGCGGAAGTCCGCAACAAGATCACCTTCATCAAGGGCAGCATCACGGACATCGAGGTCGTCCGCAGGGCCATGCACGAAGCCGAATTTGTTCTGCACCTCGCCGCCCGCACTTCCGTCCCGCGTTCGGTGAAAGATCCCCTGGAAACCAACCGCATCAATGTCGAAGGCACGCTCAACGTTCTGGTTGCCGCCAGGGAACTCAGGGTCAAGCGCGTGGTGTTTGCCGCGTCTAGCTCCGCTTACGGCGAAACGCCTACTCTTCCCAAAGTCGAAACCATGCGGCCCGTGCCCATTTCCCCCTACGGTGTCACCAAGTACGTCGGTGAACTTTACGGACAGGCGTTCCTCAAGTGCTACGGCCTCGAAACGGTTTCTCTCCGCTATTTCAATATTTTCGGCCCGCGCCAGGATCCCGCTTCACCTTACTCCGGCGTGTTAGCCAAATTTTGCACCGCGTTCCTCGAAGATACGCCACCCGTCGTTTTTGGCGATGGCGAGCAAACCCGCGATTTCACCTTCGTGGACAACGCGGTCTACGCCAACCTGCTCGCCTGCGAAGCACCGAACGTGGCCGGCAAAGTCTTCAACGTGGGCTGCGGCGAGCGCATCTCGCTTAACCAGGTTCTCGCCGCGCTCAGGAAAGTTACGGGAAAGCCTCTCCAGGCCAATTACGATCCTCCGCGCGAAGGCGACATCCGCGACTCCCAGGCGGACATTTCCGAAGCTCGAAGGTATCTCGGCTACGAGCCGCAAGTCGGCTTCGGGCAGGGTCTCGAGCTGACCCTCGGCTGGTACCGCGAGTCGCAACAGAAACCCGCCGCCAAAGCCGAGAGGTGACACCCTAGCGCCCCCTCCCTGCCGGTGTCTGTGCTTATTGCCCTTGGTACGAACGCCCGGCGGTGGCGCCGAGACGAGGCTTTCGAGAAGATTTAGGAGTTACGACCGCTGTCACGGTGTCGTGGTTTTGCCGTAGCTCAGCGGGTCGCCGGGCTTGGGTACGTCGTAATTGTTCCAGAAGAAGAGCGGTTCGAGCTTTTTCTCCTCCGGCCATACCTGGTTGAGGGTATCGCCCTCGAACAGTTCGCCATTCTTCATCACCCAATGAATGGTATTGGTGTTGTGGATGTCATCGAGCGGATTCTTGTCGAAGATCACCAGATCCGCCAGCTTGCCCGGCTCGATGCTGCCGATCTCCGTGGGCCGCCCGACGATGTGCGAGCCGTTCACCGTGGCGCACCGCAGCACTTCCATCGGGGTCATGCCGCCCGAGGCCAGCATCCACATCTCCCAGTGGTAGCCCAGGCCCTGAAGCTGGCCGTGGCTGCCGACGCCCACCAGGCCGCCCGTGCGCTCCAGCTTGGCCATCTGGGCGGCCAGCTTCGGGAACGCGTATTCATCCTTGCGGAACCACGACGGGCGGCGCTTGGTTTTTTCGTCCAGGATGCGATGCGGCGTGAAGCGGTTGAGCTTTGCGTTGTCGTGGACTTCGCTGTACTCGTACCAATAGTTTTCGCCGAACGGGCCGCCGTAGTTGACGATGAGCGTGGGCGTTTCCGAGACCCCGGATTTCGCAAAGATTTGGAGCACGTCGTTGTACAGCGGGGTGATCGGCAGCGTGTGCTCGTTGCCGTGGAAGCCGTCGATGACGTGCGTCAGATCCAGCTTGAGGTCCAGCGCGCCTTCGGTGGTCGGCATCATCTCCAGCTCTTTCGAGGCTTCGACCATGAATTGCCGCTGCTTGCGGTTGCCCACCATGTAGCTCTTGATGTTGTGCGTGCCGTAATAGTCGCGGTATTTTGTGAGCACGCCTTTCACTTCCTGCTCGGACTGGAAGTTGTTGTCGGAAAAAACACCCGGTCCCGTGGAGTAGGCGCGCAAGCCAATAATGTCGCCGCTGTCCACCAGATCCTGGTACGCAAACATGTCGTTTGTGCCGGTCTGCACATCCAGCCCCGCGGTCACGCCGTAGGCGAGGTTTGCAAGAAACGCGAAGTTTTGCTTGTCCAGAATGCCGCGGCGAATCTCGAACCAGTGCGCGTGGGTGTCGACGAAACCGGGGGTGATGGTCTTGCCGCTCACCTCAAACACTTTGGCTCCCGCGGGCACGCTGCCGCGCGCGCCAACACTCTTGATGCGATTGTTCTCGACGACGATGTCGGCGTTTTTCAGGACCTCGTCGCCCTTCATGGTGACCACGGTAGCGCCGCGCAAAACCATCGTGCCCTTGGGCGTCTTGCGCGGCATTTCCAGGTCCACCTTGGTTTCGGTAACGTCCTTATCCTGTTCCTTGAACTTCTCCGGTTTTTTCTCTTCTTCTTTCTTGGCTTCCGCGGCCTGCGGGCTATCTGTCTTATCTGCGTCCTTGGCGGCCCCGGTGTCCTTTTTGTCGTCGTCCTTTTTCTCGCCTTCCTTCTTTTCCTCTTTGGGCGGCTCGAACTTGATCGAATCGAGTGACTGGCGGAAATAACTCGCGCCGACGGCCCAGGTGATGGTCTTGCCGCCGTCCGCCCAGCCAAAATAATCGGCGCCAACGTCGGTGATGCGCTTCACCGGCACGGAAGGCGTCATGACATTTACGGTAGGCGCCTCGCCCGCCGCGGGCGGCAAGGGCATCAGGTACAGCTGATTCATGACGTGCGCCAGAGCGTACTGGCCATCCGGGCTCGGCTCGATGTCATCGGCGGGAATCGGCTCTTCGAAGAAATACAAGCCTTGTCCCTTTACGATCAAGTGCGTGCGGCGGTCCGTGCCGTCGTAACGAAGCGAAATCAGTCCCTGTGGCGTGTAAACGTAAATGCGGTCTTTTTCATGCGTGAAATGAGGTCCTCCCGCGCCGCGTGCGGGCAAGATGAGATTCGGGTCGCCGCCCTCGGCGGGAATCCACACCAGGTCGGCGTTCGCGGTTTGCCCGCCATCGAAGCCGCTGTTCTCGCGGTCGTAGGCGTTGCCGCGCAGGAGCACGATGCGCGTGCCATCCGGCGACCACGCCGGATTGCTGTAGACGGCCAGCGAGCTCGAGAGCTGCTGCGGCTGGCCGCCGCTTGCGGGAATTTTCCAAAGCTGCCCACCTTCGTTCGTCCAACTGACGTAAGCGATCCACTTACCGTCCGCCGACCAGGCCGGCTGAAATTCCGTGGAGCCGCCGCTGGTCAGGCGATGCGGCTTGCCGCCGGGAAGGTCGAGCGTATACAGATGGGTCATCGCGGAAAACGCCAGCATCTTCCCGTCGGGAGATTCCGTCGGGTCCATAATCAGCCGCACCTTAACGGGCCCGGATGGTTCCTTTTGGGGGAAATCAAGTTTCGGCCCAAGGTCCACGGAAACCTTGGCGGTGAAAGGGATGACTTGTTCGGCGCCCGACGCGAGGTTCAGGCGGCGGATTTTGCCGTTCTGGTTGTAGACAATTTCCTTGGCGCCGGGGAGAAACGCGTACCCGGGAAAGAGGTCGCGCGTAAAGAGAGCTTCCTGATCGTCGCGCGTGACCGGATAGCGCACCCAGTGGTCCTCGCCCGTGTGCAGGTTTCGCAGCCGCAGCCCCGATTCGGTCTCATAGCGGCTGACGTAGAGGAGGAATTGCCCGTCGGGAGAAACCAGCGGGCGAAACGCGCTTTCCGGCTGCTCGATGATCAAGTCTTCGTCGCCCGTCTTGCGGTCTTTGCGCTTGATAACCCATTGCGGAAGCATGGAGTTATAAGAAAAGTCGCCGTGACGTTCCGCGTAGTACAGGTAGCGGCCGTCGGCAGAAGCCACCACGCCCATGTCGTTCGGGCGGTCCTGGCGGCGGATCGTGGGCGTCGGCTTGGACTTGGTGATTTGAAGGCCCGTGCCGCCGTCGATGTGGTACATCCAGATTTCACGGGGGCCGATGCCGAAGTTGGTCTTCGAGACGAAGATGTATTTTCCGTCGGGCGACCAGCTCGGGGAGGCAAACTCGCTGTTGGGATCTTTCGACACTTGCTTGGGCTCGCTGCCGTCCGCTTTCATGATCCAAACGTTTTCCACGCCCTCGCGGTCGGACAAAAACGCGATCCACTTGCCGTCGGGGGAGAATCTCGGCTGGGAATCAAACGCCATGCCGCCGTCGACCAGCTTGGCCTGGCCCCCTTCGATCGGGAGCGTGTAAATGTCGCCGAGCAATTCGAAGACGATGGTTTTGCCGTCGGGAGAGACGTCCAGCGAGAGCCAGGTGCCTTCCTCCGTGGTGAACTCGATTTTCCTGCCGGGCTTGAGCGGCAAGCCTTTCTTTTCGTCTTTCTTCTCGTCCTTTTTTTCGTCTTTCTTGTCCTTGTCCTGCCCGGAGATGTCCTGCCGTTTCGCAATCGCCCGGGGCGCCCCGGCGCCTAGGAAAATCACCCCGAAAACCAACGCCGCGACGACGTACCAGGCCCTCAAACCGCCGAGGCTCGGCTGCTTCACGTTCATAGTGCTCTCCTCTAAATCGCCAATGAACCCGGACATCGCTTCGAACCAGGGCTACCGCGGAGCTTGAAATTCCGGTCTGAACACACCCCGTTGCGTTTCTTAGACGCCCAGGCCCGGAAATTGTTTCGACATCCTGGCGCCATAGGCTCTCGAAATCACGCCCGGAGTGCCCTGGGGGTCCCGGCAGGTTTTAGGGGAGGGCGAACTTCAGGGCTTAAAGCCCGGTCCAAACGCAAAGCTTTTCGCGTCGCAGCCAAAAAAACCTCCAGCCCCTAAACAAGGTCGAGTTTCTGACCCTTGACCGGAGCGGGGCTTAGCGGTCCGAGTCCTCGGCGGCCGGTCCGCCACGAGGCCGCGGCGGGGCCGGAACGATATGCGGGATTCCCGCGTCATTCATTTTCTTGTTGAGCGCGGGCAGGTCTGTTTCCGCAACGCCCTTGACCTCTGCGGATGCTTGGCTGACCAGTGTCGCGAGTTCGGCCAATTTTTCCTGTTGCTGGCCGCCGGGAGCGGCGGTGAAGCCGTCCACGTCGTTCTCGAGGTTCTGCACTTGATTGGGCAGCGGCTCGGGTTTCCACTCGAGGGGCGGTCCGGCGTTCCCCAGCGCCTGTCGCGGACGGACGTACTTCTCGGCGACGGCATCCACTTTTTTCTGGAGTTCGTCGGCGGCTTTTACGAGGTCCTCAGGAACCTTCACCGCGTTGGGCTTGCCCGAGTCTCTTTTCCATTGTTCTCGTGCGTTGCCGAGACCCGTCTGGATGTCTTCGATGGTGGTGCGGTCTTTGTCGGTGGTTTTAGCCAGGGCGTAAAGCTTTTCGACGGCTTCGTGGCGCGCGGCCCGGTCGGAGGCGGAAATGGTGATGCGGTTGTCTTCTTCCACGGTGACTTTTTGCGTGGCTTCCTTGTCGCCGGCCTTGATCTTGATGGTGTACTCTCCGGGCTCGACCAGCGGTCCGCGCGGCCCAAAGCCAAATCCCGCGGCAATCGCTTCCTGCTGTTCCGGTGTGGGCTCGGCGGGCGCGTTTTCGCGGAGGTCCCAGGCGGTGCGGTTCACGCCGGCCGCCCCGGGTCCGTCAAACTCGCGGATCACTTTTCCGTCTTTATCTAGCACCGTGATTTTGACTCTACCCTCTTTTCTCTCCGGGGCCTCCGCTCTTGCTTCTCTCCTCGGCCTCTGTTCCGCGGCATCGCTCCGGTCTTCGCCGGTCCTCTTAGGAGTTTCCGGCGGCAGCGCTTCCTTTAAGTAATAACTAAGCAGTGCGCCGTAAGGCGGGTTCTTTGCCGTGAACATTTGCTGGCCGGCGCTCCAGCGGCGCTGGCGAAGGAACCACGTGGTAGCCGTGCGCGGCGGGAAAAACGTGAGCGGCGAGTTGGCCACGTTTGCGTCCATTTTTTCGAGCGGCGTCAGGTCGTCGAAAATCCAGATGGAGCGGCCGTGGGTGGCCAGCACGAGATCGTTGTCGCGGGCCTGAATTTCGATATCGTCCACCGGCACGGTGGGGAAATTGTTTTTTAGCGGCGTCCAGTTCCCGCCGCGGTCCCAGGAAACCCACAAGCCGAATTCCGTTCCGGCAAACAGCAGATTCGCGTTGCGCGGGTGCTCGCGGATGACGTGAACCGTTCCGGCAGAACCGGGAATCCCGTTGCAACTGGACTTCCATGTTTCGCCGTAGTCGGTTGTCGCGAAAACATAGACGCCGTAATCGTCGCTGCGATGCCCGTCGAAGGTGGCGAAGGCCGCGCCCTCTCCGGTCTTGGAAGCCACGACCCGGCTCACGTACGTGCCTTTCGGCACCCCGGGAACTTTTGACGCCACGTTTTTCCAAGTCTTTCCGCCGTCGCGCGTCACCTGGAGGTTGCCGTCATCGGTTCCCACCCACAGCACATTGGCGGTGAGCGGAGATTCACTGAAGGTGGTGATGGTCGGATATTCCTCGACGCCATCGTTCCGCGACAGGGTGTTTTTGTCCGGCACTTTTCCAAGAATCTGCAGCTTGCTGCGGTCCACTCCGGTGGTCAGGTCGCCGCCGACGCGCGTCCAACTGTCTCCGCGGTCGGTCGACTTGAAGAGGTAGTTTCCGCCGTAATAGATGGTCGAGTGGTTGTGGGAGGAGACGGCGACGGGGGAATTCCACTGGAAACGGTAATGGGGTTCGCCGGCTTTTGCTTCCGGCATGACCGAGCGCTGCTGCCCGGTGCGCATGTCGCGCCGCGCGACATGGCCGTCCTGCGATTCGGTATAGACAATCCACGGCTCGACATTGTCGATCGCCGCGTAGAAACCGTCGCCGCCGTGTATCACCTGCCAGTCTTCGTTTACAATGCCATCGCGGGTTAGCGTTTGGCTCGGCCCGCACCAGCTTCCGTTGTCCTGCAGCCCTCCGCAGATGTGGTAGGGCTTCTCGTTGTCGAGCGCCACTTCATAAAACTGCCCGATGGCGATAACGTTGAGGAAATTCCAGTTTTTCCCGGCGTCGTCGCTCCAATGGATGCCGCCGTCCGAACCCGTCAGCATGTGATTGGAATTGGCGGGATCGATCCACATGCCGTGAAAGTCGCCGTGAATCCCGTGGACGCGCTGCGTCGAAAACGTCTTTCCGCCGTCCTCGGAGTAGTACATCTGCGCGCCGAGCTCCCAGATTCGCAAGTCATTGTTGGGATCCACGCGAATCTGGCTGTAATAGGAGGGGCGCGGATCGGTTTCGCCCATTCTCTTCCACGTTTCCCCTTTGTCTTCGCTGCGGAATGTGCCGCCTCGTTCATGCTGAATCTCGGTGTAAACGATGTTCGGATCCTTGCGGTACACATCCAGACCGATCCTTCCGGTGTCGCCGCCGTTCTCGTAGGGCAAACCCTTGGTCAGTTTTTTCCAGCTCGCACCGCCATCGGTGGTCTTGTAAATGGCGCTGCCCGGTCCGCCGCCGTTGAACCCGAAAGGTGTGCGCCTGCGCTCGTAGGCGGCCGCGTACAAAATGTCCGGGCTTCCCGGATCCATAGCGATGTCCGTGACCCCGGTGTCGTCGTTGATTTTCAGGACCTGGGACCAGGTCTTGCCGCCGTCACTCGACTTGTAGACGCCGCGCTCGGGGTTCGGTCCCCAGAGGTGCCCTTGCGCGGCCGCATACACGACCTCGGGATTGCTCGGGTGAATCACGATTCTTCCGATATGATGCGTGCGCTCGAGCCCCATCCTCTTCCAGGTCTTGCCGGCGTCGAGTGACTTGTAAATGCCGTCGCCCCACGAAGAACTCTGACGGTTATTCGGCTCGCCGGTGCCCACCCAAACGACCGAAGGATCAGAGGGAGCGATGGCGATATCGCCGATCGTCGAAACGCTTTCTTTGTCGAACACCGGTTCCCAGGTCGTGCCGTTGTTGGTCGTCTTCCACACTCCGCCGGAAGCGGTGCCGACGTACACGATATTCGGATTGCTTTCAACCACCGCAAAGTCATCAATGCGCCCGCCCATCACCGCGGGGCCAATCTCACGAAATTCCAGGTTTTTGAATTTGTCCGCGGGGTTTTGCGGTGCGCCCGGCGTGATGGCCGCCCCCGCCAACAAAAATGTTCCGCAAGCGAAAATGGTCCCGAGCGTCCGCGACGTTTGCTTCATTTCTCTCTCCTCATGCGCAAGGCCCGGCATCTTACCCCGGCGACTCTAGCCCTTGCATACCAAATGTTGCTCAGAACGGCAACCGACTCTGAGCAGACAGACGCGCCGGCGGGTTGCTGGGTTTCATTTAGGGAGCAGCCTGCCGGCCTCCTTCTTTTTGCTTTCCAAGCAACGGTGCGGCGTTCCTTACCTTCAAATCACGGTGACCCCATGCTAGGCTGACCCCGTGCTAGGCTATCGTTTCGTTTTCATCCATGGCATGCGTTCGGTGAATCATTCGTGGAGGCAGGTTCATGCTGCGATCCGTCGCTTCCTTCGCTTGACGGCTCTTCTCGGCGCGGCCTGGAGTCTTTCCTCGACAATCGCCTCGGCGCAGCAGATTCACCCGCCCACGGTTAAGGCCGCCCAGATCGTCGAACTCGAAGCCAACACGCAAACGCGAAAAGGAGATGTAATCACGGCCGAGGGCGACGTGGACATTCGCTACGGTGACACGCGCCTGAGGGCGGACCACGTGGAATACAACGAGAAGACGAAAGAAGCCGTGGCCACCGGAAACGTGCGGCTGGACTACAACCTAGAGCATCTCGAGGCCACTGAGGCGCACTATAACGTCTCGACCGGGCACGGCGTATTTCAGAACGTTCGTGGCACTTTCAAGATCGAGCGCCAGCCCAATGAACAGGTGCTGCTCACGGCCAATCCCCTGTACTTCCAGGCGCGCACGGTGGAGCGTTTTGCCGGCGATTTGTATTTCGTTCAGGGAGCCTGGATCACCATCTGCGACCCGGCGCGTCCGAAGTGGCAGTTCTTTGCCCCCGAGGCCCGTATTCGCGTCGACAAGACCGTCGCGCTGGTCAACGCCAACTTCCGCTTATTCCGCGTTCCGCTGGTTTGGCTTCCTTACGCCACGGCGCCCGCTGGAAGCAAGATCCGGCAATCCGGGTTTCTCATTCCGGACGTCGGCCAGAGCTCCCGGAAGGGCTTCATCGTCGGTGACGCTTTTTATTTCGCGCCGCTCGCCTGGATGGACATGGCCCTCGGCGCGCAGTTCATGAGCCGCCGCGGCTGGAGCCAACGCGGCAGCTTTCGCGCTAAGCCCTTCGAGAATACCTCGGTCGAATACACCTACTTCGGGGTCGACGACCGCGGGCTTTTGAATCCTGACGGCACGCGCTCCCCCCAAGGCGGACAGCAGCAGCGCCTCGAGATCCAATCTCTGCTGCCGCGCGGATGGCGCTTTGTGACCGATTACAATCAGCTGTCGTCACTCACCTTCCGTCTTGCTTTTGCCGACACCTTCGGTGAGGCCATCAACGCGGACGTTCTGAGCGCCTTGTTCCTAACGAATAACTTCCGCGGCTTTAGTCTCAATTTCGCAGGCATCAACGACAAGAGTTTTCTCACTCTTCCCGTGGCGGCCAATACCAATCCCCCGACGCCGGCCGTTCCAGCAACCAGCGTCACGCTGCGCAATCTGCCCCAGGCACGCTTCAGTTCGGTGGAGCAATCTCCCTTTAGTAAAATTCCTCTGTACTTTTCCTTCGATAGTTTCCTGGGGGCCGTGCATCGCGCGGATTCGGGGGTCTTAGCAACTCCCGCGTACACGCCCATTGATACTCCCTTGAGCGTCCCGCGCGAGGACTTCGCCCCGCGGGTCACCCTCCCGGTGCATTTCGGTCCATGGTTTGGGGTAACCGCTTCCGCGGCATTTCGCACCACACGCTACGGCGATTCGCTCAATTCTGCCGGGCTCGTGAGCGGCACACCCATCGCCCGCAATACCGGCGAATTTGCGGTCGAGCTGCATCCCCCGTCGTTCGAGCGGTTCTTTGAGACCGCAGAAAAGAAATACAAATCCGTGCGAAGGTACAAGCACTCGATCGAGCCGGCCATCACCTACCGCTATGTCACCGGTGTAAACAACTTTGCCGACTTTATTCGCTTCGACAGCGATGCTACGCTTACCGACACGAGCGAAGTCGAATACGGTTTTACGCAGCGCCTGTACCGCAAAGACGGCGATGATCAGCCGCAGGAACTCATTTCCTGGCGCATCGCAGAAAAACACTATTTCGATCCTACGTTTGGCGGGGCCATCGTCGCCGGTCAGCGCAACGTTTTCCAGGCGCTCGATTCCATCTCGCCGTTTGCGTTTGCTTTCGGCCCGAGAAACTGGTCTCCCATCATCAGCGATTTCAGGATCACTCCGGGCGGTCCTTACGACCTGGAGCAAATCCTTCAGTACGATCCGACGATTCAGCGGCTGGCCACCATCGGGACGCTGGTCAAAGCAAAGCCTTACCGCGAGTATTTTGCGACCATCGCTTACTTCCGGCTGAACGAAAACCCCTCGCCGAGCGATCTTCTAGGCCTGCCGCCACCCGAGACTTGCGTCCCGGCGAACCAGATATGCCCTTTCCAGCAGCCGGTGTCGAATCAGATTCGCGCGCTAATCGGCTATGGGAGTGAGAATCGCAAGGGCTTCAACTTTACCGGGGGCGTCGGGTACGACTTCACCAACCAAACCTTGCAAAACCAGGTCGTCCAGGTGAGTTATAACGGAAGTTGCTGCGGCCTCGCGCTCGCGTACCATCGGCTGAACCTCAGTACCGTCCGCACGGAAAATCAGTTTCGTGTCGCGTTCATCCTCGCCAACATCGGGACGTTCGGAAATCTCCGGCACCGTGACAAGATTTTCTAGGTCGTGGTTCCCGCCCGAGTTGCAGGCGGCCAAAGCCCCCTCGTGGAAAGGTGATGTAATCTGTCGTCCATGACCGATAGCGACCTCGCCTTCGCTTCCATCGAGCAAATCGGAAAACTCTTCCGCAAGCGCAAACTTTCGCCGGTGGAGCTGACCAAGCTCATGCTCGGGCGCATCGCCGAGCTCAACCCGAAGCTTAACGCGTACCTCACGGTCACTGCCGATCTCGCGCTCGCGCAAGCCAAAAAAGCGGAAGCCGAGCTTTTCGCTCCCCGCGGCCGCAAAAGCCGCGACCGCGGACCGCTTCACGGCATTCCCATTTCGCTAAAGGACAACATTTACACAAAGGACGTTCGCACTACGGCGGGCTCCAAAATCCTCAAGGACTTCGTTCCGCAGCGCGACGCCACCGTTGTCGCGCAGCTCAAACAGGCCGGCGCCATTGTTCTCGGCAAAACGAACTTGCACGAGTTTGCCTACGGCGTCACCACGAACAACCCGCACTTTGGCCCCACGCGCAATCCCTGGGATCTTTCCCGCATTCCGGGAGGCTCGAGCGGAGGTTCCGCGGCTGCCGTCGCCGCAGGGCTATGCTACGCCAGCATCGGCACGGATACGGGCGGATCGATCCGCATTCCCGCGGCGCTTTGCGGCATCGTCGGACTAAAACCGACCTTTGGCCGCGTTTCCGTCGTCGACGTCATTCCTCTTTCGCCCCGGCTCGATTGCGTTGGCCCCTTGGCGCGTTCCTCGGGTGATGCGGCCGCTTTGCTCGATGCGATTTCCGCGCCAGGGGAAAAGGAACCGCCCTTCGAGCTCGCCGTCAAATCGCGCTTGCGCCCCCATTTTCGCTTGGGCTTACCCGAGGAGTTTCTTTCCGAGAGTTTTTCAGCGGCGGTGGAATCGGCGTTCGAGGCCACTCTAGGCGTTTTTTGAAAAATGGGGGCGAACCTGCGAAAGGTCTCAATCCCTCTTCTTCGCGAAACCGAAGATGCCGGCAATCAAATCGCCTGGGCTGAGGCCACCCATTACCACCAGCAGGCCGGCTGGTTTCCCGCGCGCTCGGCCGATTATGGTCAAGATGTTCGGGAACGTCTGGAACTTGGCGCCAACGTCTCGGCCACCACCTACCTCCAAGCCTTGGAGCGACGCGAAGCCTTCCTTCGCCCCCTGCTGGCCATGATGAGGGATAACCATCTGGATGCCCTGGCCCTGCCCACGACTCCCATTCCTGCACCGCTCATCGGCGAAGAGACAATCAGCCTGAACAGCCACGGTGTCGGCTTCCGTAGCGGCGCCAGTCACCCAACACGCGCCGTTTTGCTCCGCAACAACCGCCCCGCGAATCTCGGCGGTCTTCCCGCTATTTCCGTCCCCTGCGGCCGAACGACGGAGGGCCTGCCCATTGGTTTGCAACTCGTCGGCGCGGTCATGGGCGAGGCTCGGCTTCTCCCGATCGCCCACGCGTTTGAGTTGGCCGACCCGCCCCTCCATCCACCCCTCGCCTAAGATAACGGCCTCTCCGAGATGATTTGCGGAGAGGCCGCGCCTGACATAAAGGGGACCGTCCTGTTCGCTTGCCTGCTCGAGCCAGGCAAGCCGGAGGGTAAAGAGGGATGCTTGTCCTACAACTAGCTGCTGTTAGCCTTTCACCGGAACGCTGACCGACTTCGACAGTTTGAAGGTCAACTGCGAATTGACGGCCAGCTTGGAGTTGTCGATCTTCTGGCTGGGCTTCTCTTTGCTCTTCGCGGAGGCCGTCTTGACTTTGTCGGACGGACGAAGCGAGTTGGTCTCGAGGTCGTAGGACTTTCCGTGGATGACGACCGAAGCGAGCGCGACCTTCAACTCGTGCTTCTTTACGTTTACCACCTTGCCGGTGATGTGCGCGCCCTTGGGGAGCACGGTCTTGCCGTCGACCTTGACCGGTGACGAGAGGCTGGCCACAAAAGAATCACCTTTGTGATTCTTATCGCTCGCGAGGGTTTGGTCCACGATCGCGGTGATGGGCGTGCCTTTCGGCACGGTGATCACGTGTCCTGCCGGCTCGGTAGCTTTGGCCGAGACGGGAACCACCTTCGGCGGGTCGGCTTTGGGCTTAGGGGCAGGGGTGGCCGCCCTCTTGACCCGGGCCGGGGCCGCCTTCACGGGCTGGTTCGTAGAGGCCGTTTTTGGCTGACTCGAACAGCCCCCCAGAGC
>Ga0126371_10002158_pt1 | contig 16877 bp, 17 predicted proteins | sample PanSoiMetaPlot_4_FD_110145 | JGI IMG/M metagenome (GOLD analysis project Ga0126371, IMG submission 110145) | Tropical forest soil microbial communities from Panama - MetaG Plot_4 | ecosystem: Environmental > Terrestrial > Soil > Tropical forest > Bulk soil | place: Panama | collected 2016-02-17 | reverse complement strand
GATATAGTCGGCGGTGAGGTCCTGTGACGAGCCGCCGAACGGCGCGGGGAAAGTCCAATTGTCGGGCGGCTTTGCGAAGGTTCGGGCGTTGGTGGAGACGTACTCGGTTGCAATCGCGCCCGGCAGCCAACGAAAACCGAGGTGGCGCCGCTTGCGATCTGGATCGTTGGAACCCCACGAAGCGTAGGCGATGACATCGGTTTGGTTGTAAAGAACACTCGAAGACTGATCGAGAATAACGCGATCCTTAGGAAGCTGCGCGGCCGCTTGAAGCAGCCATTTGTTGCCGCCGGTTGAATCCGAGCCTCTGAGATCGATCACGAACATGCCCCGACTGCGCACTCCCAAGGCACGATCGATGATGCCTTTCACGTCGGCGAAATCGTAACCGGTGAGGCGCGTGACGAGATAAATGGGGAAATCGGGATGGCGGAAAGGCGCCTTGGTTTTTCCAAAGAACGGATTGGGAACACCAGACGGAGCGTTGTGCGGATGACCGTGGATGTCGGAATAGAGCAGCGCCAGTTCGGAATCTACCGACGCGATTTCGGAGAGCAGCGCGGCGCCGTGTCCGCGAACGCGCAGCGGGAGGCCGGACGTTGTCACGATGTACAGAATCTTCTCTTCCTGATGGTGCTCGCGCAGGAACACAGCGATTGGATCGGCGATGCGCGACTGATAAACGTCGCGTGAGATTTCTTCGTCGGGAGGAGCGTCGAGACGGCAGACGTTAGCGGGCAGAATGTGACGGCGCGCCGCGTAGTACTCGGCGATGCTTTTTGAGATCGGCGAGGCTTTATTGATCACCAGCAATACGTTTTCAGGAGTCTGGCAAAGCGCCAGCGGCCCTAGGGCGAAAATCAGTACGAACTTCACGACACTAGCGGCGCATGCTGGCTTTCTTGGAAGCGCTGGCGCGCCATTCCTGCCAATCTTCTAGAGTGGCTTTCACCATCGCGCCGGCTGCTTCGTGCAGCCAGTAACCCGACCTGCGGCGAAGATCCTGGAGAATTCGAGGAACCGCGCGCGGCGTGCCCAGGTGGACGTTGGCCGTTTCGAATCCCATGGCATGGAGCAGCTTGCTTTCGTCCCGCTCCTTGGGCATATGCGAAAGCTCGACGCGGGAACAATCGGGCGCCAGGCGCCGCACGATCCAGCGGCCTTCCAATCGGACGAACGGATCCGGGGCCCGGTGAGAGCGATCGAGAATCTCCTGATAGCGAATGCGTTTCGACGCGCCTTTTCCATTGGCCCAAACGCAGGCGGATGGAGCCAGCGCCTTCGCTTCCCGGGCGACTCGCGCGCCGCGGTAGTGACCGATCGCCACGAATCGTTCACGGCCGAGGCTTCCTAACCCGGCGATGCGATGTGCGATCCGGCACTCGATTTCCTCGTCGGGCAGCAATCGGTTGATGGCGCGCAGGGCGCTCTTGGGCACGCGGCTTCGCAAAGTGGGCAGGCTGTCGAGTTTTTCCCAGAATTGTTGCGGATCGCGCAGCTCAGTTGTGACCATCGCCCGCAGCCAGGGATGATTCTCGGCCAAAACGATCGGGCCGCCACCAGCTTGGAGGCCTTTCTTGTACCCCGCCAGAATCGCGCCGCACGCGTCTTTGGCGCCGATCTGCAGCCGCGCCTCGCGCAGAGCGATGTGCGCACTCGCTGCCAAGCGGATCAGATCGATGCTGTAGGGAAGCCCGAATGCCTCGTCGAAGTCGTTGATGCCCCAGACCAGCCGCGCCTCGACGTCGCGCCAGGTACCGAAGTTTTCGACGTGCAGATCGCCTACCGCAAGGACCTTTGGACGTTTTTGCTCATCCGGACAAACTTCGGGCCAGAGCTGCATCCAACGATAGAACGTTGCGCGCAGAAAAGGAAATACGTCGGCAGCCATCGCGGCGTGTTTACGCTCGAGATCAGCCGGGAGGAGATCGATGTGCTTGGCGAGCCAAGCCTCGTAGTTGCGGGTTGCTTTGACGATTTTCATCGTCCGGCTGGGGAGGTTACGTCGGCGCCGACCTTGAATGATTCCGACATTTTGAGCAGATCCGCGAGGTGGCCTTGCCAGATCGCGGGTAACGTGTGGGTGCCGTGTCCACGTGTCTGGTCGGTGATGGGCAGCAAGACATAGCGGCCGCGCGGAACATGCGTGATGGTGCGCTCCAGGATGCCGAGCTCCGGTGGATTCACTACGTCGTCGGCCGAGTTGACTGCGATCAGTGGTGCGCGGATCTTTTCGAGCCCCGGTTCGGGATTGTAGTTGCGCGAAGATTCCACTTGATAGAGCAGATCGACAGCGCTGGAGTTCGAGTCCATGCGCTTCTGGATGGTCTCGTCGAACAGCTTGTCGGCGGCGTCGCGCGTCGGCGCTTGTTTCTGTAATTGGAGCGAGCTCGACGTCATGATCGCGAGAATGTCGACGGCGGTGCGAAGGCCGTTCACCGGATCATTCTTCAGCGCGTCGATCATCATGCGGCGGAAGAAGCGATTTCGTCCGGCGATTTGGACCGGAGCGCTGGCGAGCGGCATAAGCGCGTCCATGAAATCGGGATATGTCTCTCCCCACACCCAAGTGTGCATTCCGCCCATGGAAGTGCCCATCACCAGGCGGAGGTGTTTCACGCCGAGGCCTTCGGTGAGCAGTCGGTAGTCAGCCTCGACCATGTCGTCGTAGTCGTAATGCGGGAATTTGTTCCCGAGACCATCGCTCGGCTTGCCGGATTTACCATGTCCGATGCCGTCGGGCAGCACGATAAAGTAACGCGTCGCATCGAGAAGCTGTCCCGGACCGAACAAAACCCCCGCGAATTGATCGGAAATGAACTGGCGCCCGGTGCCGCCCGTGCCGTGCATGATGAGAACGGCGTTGTCACCGTGGAGCGCACCGAATGTGGCGTAATGAATCTTCAATTCAGGTAGGCGTCCGCCGTCGCGAAAAGCGAAATCATGTGTAACGAAATCGCCTTCCTTCGGAGCCGGATAATTCGCGGCGGTTAAACACGCGCCCGCGAGCAGCAAAGCGATGATGGTCCGCACCGCTCGATTATAGCGAGTCGATGTGGGATCAAGGGAGCGGCGTGCTAAGCTCGGGACATCTATGGGGTCTCGCGCCGCTGTGTCCCTAGCGCCTGCGCCAAACCTGCATGTTCAGGGCTCGGAGCGATATCAGTGGATCGTCGTCCTGGTCGCGACTGCGATTTTTTTCTCCTGCATTTTCAGCCCGCCAGCGTTGATGGACGACGTGGACGCGGTGCAGGCGAGCATCGCTCAGAACATGCTGACGTCTGGCGATTGGGTCACGGCTCATCTGGATGGCGTTCCCTATCTCGAGAAAGCGCCGTTGAAGTACTGGATGATCGCAATTTGTTACCGGATTTTCGGCGTGCGCGATTGGGTGGCACGAATACCGATCTGCATATTCGCTGTCGCACTATGCTGGCTGACGGCGCGGATCGGCAGCTGGGCGTTCTCTGAACGGACCGGGCTTTACGCGGGTCTGATTCTTGCGACCTCAGTAGGTCTGTTTCTATTTACGCGCATCTTGCTGCCCGACGTAGTATTGAGCTTTACGATCGCGCTCGCGATGTGGTCGTTTCTGCGGGCGTTGGATGAAGACGAGCCGCATCCGAGGGTGTGGGCCTGGGCCATGTCAGCTAGTGTCGGAACTGGCCTGTTACTGAAAGGCCTGATTGCTGCGGTTTTTCCGATCGGAGGGGCGATCGTTTACCTGGCGATCGCGCGGCAACTTTTCGTGCGGCGGACCTGGCAGCGGCTCAAGCCCTTTTCGGGAACTCTCATCGCGGTAGCAATCGCGGCGCCGTGGCATATCCTCGCGACGCTTCGCAATCCGCCCCATTTCTATTTTTCGCTGCGCAGCATCCCTGGCGAGTACCATGGATTTTTCTGGTTTTATTTTTTCAATGAGCATCTGCTTCGCTTCTTGAATCTGCGATACCCGCGAGACTACAATACCGTCCCTCGGCTTTACTTCTGGCTGTTTCACTTGCTGTGGTTGTTCCCGTGGAGCGGATACCTGGCTGGCTTGGTGCGGCTGAACTACAAATCTCAAGATCGCGCCGGACGGATGCGGCTGCTAGCGCTGTGCTGGATTGGCTTTCTTCTGGCCTTCTTCACTTTTTCGTCGACGCAGGAATACTATTCGATGCCCTGCTACTCAGCGCTCGCGCTACTGATCGCATGCGTGCTGACGAAGCGGGTCTGGTTCCGCGCCGGGACCTGGACGATCGCTGGAATCTCGGCGGCGGCGATGTTCGGTATTCTCGCGATCCTGTTGCACGTCTGGAATCTTCCAACGCCGGGAGATATTTCGAACGCCTTGACGCTGCAATCCGTGGAAGCGTACACATTGTCGCTCGGACACATGGGCGATCTGACGCTCGATTCGTTCGCATATCTGCGCGCGCCGCTCGTAGTCGCGGGGCTCGCGGTCTTGATCGGAGCATCGGCGCCTTGGTGGAGGCGTCCGTTTATCGCTGTCGTCCTCATGATGGTGCTGTTCTTTCATGCTGCGCGGCTGGCGATGGTTGTGTTCGAACCTTATCTTTCGTCGCGGCCGCTGGCCGAAGCGCTGGTGAAATCCCCGCCGGGAGACTTGATCGAGGACAACGCATATTACACGTTTTCGTCGGTGTTTTTCTATGCAAACCGGCGAGCGCTCCTCCTGAACGGCCGCAAAACTAACCTGGAATACGGGTCCTATGCGCCGGGAGCGCCGCATGTCTTCATCGGCGACTCGAACTTCCGGGAACTATGGAGCAAGCCCGAACGTTACTATCTGTTAGTGGAAGGTCCTTCTGTCTCGCGCATCGAGAAACTCGTGGGGCACGATCAACTGCATGTCGTGGCGGCCAGCGGCGGAAAATTCCTGATGAGCAATCATGCGGATTCTCATTGACGCAACTCCCCTGCTCCTGCGAAGCGCCGGCGTCAAGACGTACACCTATCATTGGATTCAGCATCTCTTCGAGGAAGCGCGCAACGAGCAGATCCTGACATTCCCGAAGATCGACAGTCTCACCGCGCTGGATCATGAACGATCGATGGTGAGTCCCGCGCGGACCTTCTATCAGCTCGGGATGCTGTATGCGGCCAATCGGACGCCGCTTCCGCTGCTGGACTGGACCATTCCGCGCGTCGATGTGTTTCACGCGTCGAACCAGGTGCGAAATCCGCCGAAAAAAGCGCGACTTACGGCTACGATTTACGACCTGACCTGCCGGCTGATGCCAGAGCTGCACACGGCTGAAAATATTCGCGCCGATGAGAGCCTGGTGAAGAACCTGATTTCGCGCGCCGACGGCTTGATTGCGATCTCGGAGAACAGCCGGCAGGATGCGCTGCGCCTGCTGAAGCTGGCACCCGAGCGAATCCGGGCCATTTATCCGGGTGTGGCCGATGTATATTTCGGAGCGCGCGCGAAGCCGGCAGAGCGGCCGTACGTTCTATACGTTGGCGCGATCGAGCCGCGTAAGAACGTCGATACGCTGCTCGATGCGTGGGAAGGTTCGAATCTCCAGCGCGACTTCGATCTCGTGATCGCGGGTGCGAGCGGTTGGGCATCCGAAAAAACGATGGCGCGCTTGGCCGCGCGGCCCGCAGGAGTGCGCTACGCTGGTTACGTTCCTGAAGACGAGCTGCCGGGATTAACTGCCGGCGCCGCGGCCTTTGTGTACCCGTCGCTCTACGAAGGCTTCGGCCTGCCGGTTGCGCAAGCCATGGCCGCGGGCGTTCCGGTGATTACATCGAACACGTCTTGCCTGCCCGAAATCGCAGGCGACGGAGCGGTCCTCGTAGATCCGCGAAGCGCTTCTCAATTGCGATCGGCCATGGAGCGCGTGCTGGCCACGCCGTCTTTGGCGGAGCAGCTTCGCGCTGCGGGTAAAGCGCGGGCTGAACGATATCGCTGGAAGAACTGCGCCCAGGAAAGTCTCGAGTTTTTCCGAAAACTGGCTTGACGCCGCGGCGTCACTTCCCAGCGCCGGGCGCGATGAAAAAGTCCCACACCTGCATGTTCACTTTGCCTTCCGTGTATTCGATCACGGCGTACTCACCAGGCGCCATTGGCTTCTCGGGCCAGATCTTGAACAGGCCGTCGGCTTCCTGCTTCCGAAACGTGTCCACAAACGTCGGCTCTTCGATGTTCTCCTTCGTGATTGGAACGACGGTGACCTTCTCGACCACTCGATTCCCTTTGTGCTCGCCCATTTTGACAATGCCGAAACGTTCGTCCTCCGACAGTCGGATGTAGAACTCGGGCTCGCGGTTCGCCGTTCCCGTGCTTGCGTGCGGGCCGTCCACCTCGACCGTGGCCTTCCCAGTAACCAGCGGAAGCGGGCTCATAACTTGGAGCACGGTTCGCTTTTTGTCGGTCACAATCTTCGACTCCGCCGCTTTGATCGGCGTGAGCTTCTCGTTTTCAACCAAATACACGCCGTTTTCTTTAGGAATCTGCTCTACTTCTTTGCGAGCGTCAGCCTCGGCCTTGTCCTCCGCCGCGTTGGCAGCCGCGGTTGCGCGCGTTTCTTCCTCCCGAGCCTGAACTTCGGCTTGCGTTTTCTTGAGGTCTACGAGGTCCAGCGGAATCTCTTCCCAATCGTAGCGATCGATGCTGTAAAAACGGACGCGTTCGCCCTCCACACGATATTCGCGGACAAACTGGTAAGTTCCATCCTTGAGATAAAGCTTGATGGTCGCGCCGAGCAGGCAGACGGCGATCACCACGAATAACAAACCGAAGCGCGCAATGGAACGCATGGAGTAACTCCGATCTTCAACTTTGCGCTGGCTGCAATCCGGCACTGCGGAGCAGCAAGAACTGCGAAAGATTTTCTGATGTCAGCAAGCCGAGGAGCTTGCCATCTTCCATTACAAGTACGCACGCACCCGCGTTGGCCATTTGTGGAAGAACTTCGGCCAAATCCTGATCGGGTGCGATGCTGATGAATCCGCGATCCATGAAACCGGCGACGTAGGAATCGGGCCCTTCCATCGCCATGCCACGCAAGAGCGAATTGCGGCCGAGCAAGCCGACCACCTGGTCGCCATGAACGACAGGGAAATCTTGCTGGGAGGTCGATAGCAGCAAATTCGCTGCATCGCGAATGGTGCTGCCGTGCGTGAGCGTATGATAGCCGGTCATCATCGCCGCCCGCACCGGAATCCCTTGGGTGAGATTGCGTCCGCGCGACGCCGCGCCCTCGTTGGCCGCGCCCAAATAAATGAAAAACGCCACGAACGTCAGCAGCGGCATGAAAATGAAGCCGTAGAGGCCCATGCTGAGTGCGAGCATCCGTCCGCACCAAGTGGCGATGCGCGTCGCCTCGTATTCCGACTTGAATGGCGACAACACAGCTCGCAGCATCCGTCCGCCGTCCATAGGAAAGGCGGGAAGCAGGTTGAACCCGGCGAGAATCAAGTTGCCGAGAATGATGCGATCCGCCAAATTCGCGTCCATGGGCTGGCCGAGCGCAAGTACATCCAGCGTTTTTTTCTGCGAGTAAAGAAAGCCCAGCATCAAGCCGGCGATCAACAGATTCACCAGCGGTCCGGTCACGGCGATCCAGAACTCTTCGCGTGGCTTCGGAGGACGCTCCGTTCGCGCCACCCCGCCGATCGGGAACATTACGATCTCGAGCGTGCGGATGCCGTAGCGAGAGCTGACGAAAGCGTGCCCAAGTTCGTGAAGCAACACGGAGACCACGATTGCGAGGATGAATAAGAAATAGTTGATGGGCGACTGGCTGCTGCCAAGGCCGATCAGCAGGAAAATCAGCAGCAAAACGAACGTAAAATGCAGGCGAATGGGAACGCCCATCAGCCGGATCGAACCCACGGAACCGGGGCTCACGGCTTGGGGCGTTGTGCGCTCCTCAGCCAAATGTGGACCTCGAACCCATTGTGGCACAGCCATTCGCGCACCAAGCGCGGAGCGAGGCGCCGCCCATCATTTAGGCTTCGCAAGAATATCGTAGACCGGCTTGTTGTCGGCGTAAACGCGCCACTCCTGAACCATTCCGTCACGGATCACCGCGCGCCATGCAGCGGCGATCTCCCATTTGTTTCCGTTGATCGTACCTCCGGCGGATCCAAACGCTGCCACCACGTTTCCGTTGGAAAAGATGTCTTCGTGCGAAACCCAATAGTCGGGACACATCGCGAAGTAGCCTCGCCAGCCATGGCGCATCGCGTCACGGCCGCGCACCTTGTTTGACAGCGAATCGACGAAAACGTGATCTTCGGTCATCAGCTTAGCTAGCTCGCCCGGATCGCGCTGGTTGATGCGATCCAGGAACAGCAGCACGGTTTCAATGGGAGTCATTGAGCAGCCTCCTGACCGCGTCCAGGCAGAGGACCGCGGCATGTTTTGATTCCGGAATGAGTCCGCCGACGACTTCGTCGATCTCGGCGGCCTTCAACGCGGCGAGCTCTGCGCGCGTTTTACCTTGCATCCATTCTGTCAGAGCCGATCCGCTGGCGATGGCTGCGGTACATCCACGCGCTTTATAGCGAACTTCTGCCACGCGGCCGTTTTCAAAACGCGCCGAGAGCCGCAAGATATCGCCGCAGGCCGGATTCTCGATCTCAACGGTCACCGCGGGTGTCGCGAGTTCACCCACGTTTCTCGGATTCTTGAAATGATCGAGAAAGGTTTCGCTGTACAATAACGATCTCCATCCAATTATGGTCATCTTTCTCACTGGGGCGACAGGCTACATCGGCGGCGCGGTCGCAGACGCGCTGCAGAACGCGGGGCATTCTGTGATCGGCCTGGCGCGATCGGACGAAGCGGCCGGACGTTTGCACTTGCGGAACATCGCGGTGCATCACGGCGATCTGGACTCCACCGGCAGTCTTGCGACCGCGGCAGCGGCGGCGGATGGCGTGATTCACGCCGGAACTACCAATAACGGCCCAATCGATCACGAAGCCGTGCGCGTGATGCTCGACGCGATGGCGGGATCGGGTAAGCCTTTCGTTTACACAAGCGGAATTTGGGTGGTGGGCGATACCGGAGGACGCATCGCGGACGAAAGTTGGCCCACGCGGCCGGTTGCACTGGTGGCTTGGCGCGCCGATGTAGAACAACTGGTGTTGGAGTCGGCGGCGCGCGGCGTTCGCTCTATCGTGATCCGGCCGGGCGTGGTTTATGGGAGAGGCGGAGGAATCCCCGCGGGTTTCGTCGAGTCGGCGCGCGAAACCGGTGCGGCAAGGCACGTCGGCAATGGCGACAACCATTGGCCGGTGGTCGATGCCGACGACCTGGCCGACCTCTACGTGCGGGCCGTCGAGAAGGCGCCAGCAGCAACTCTGCTCATCGCCGCCGAACGGGCGCACCGAGTGAAAGAGATCGCCGCGGCCGCGAGTTCCAGCGGACGCACCGACGTTTGGCCGCTGGATGAGGCCAGAAAAACACTCGGCGATTATGCCGATGCATTGGCGCTCGACCAGATCATGTCCTCCGAGCGGGCACAAACGCTGCTCGGCTGGAAACCCCGCTCGGCCGGCATCCTCGAAGACCTGCGGTGCGGATCCTACGCTTCGTGACCACCGTTGTCGCGGCGGTGATCGAGCGTGATGGACGCATTCTGATCGGGCAGCGGAAGAACGAAGGCCATCATCCGCTCAAGTGGGAATTCCCGGGCGGAAAAGTCGAACTGGACGAGACGCCGGAAACGGCCGCGGTTCGCGAGCTCGGAGAGGAACTGGGCATTCGAGCGCGCGTGAATCGCGAGATGATGCGCTACGAATTCCAGTATCCGGGCCGTGCGCCGATTTTGCTGATCTTCTATCGAATTGTCGATTTCGACGGCTCGCCGGAAAACCGCGGTTTCGAACAAATCCGCTGGGAGTCGCCGGAGCGCCTGGCCGATTACGACTTCCTCGAAGGCGATGCGCGGTTCATCCGCAGCCTCTAAAAAACTCGCGCAAAACGGAGTACTGCGCGAAGCAGTTCCTGACACGTTTGGCGGTGCACTCCACACCCTTTGCGCTTCAGCCCTCGCGTTCCACCGTAACGTACATCGGACCCGCGCCGAGCGTCGCCACTAGCGCCCAAGTGAACCGGCCAGTTCGATTCACAACCAGAAACTTGACGTGTTCACCGGGCGCGGCCTCGAACTGTTCGGTCTTTTTCTTCCACGTGTTGTCGAAACGCAATTCGTGACGGCCGGGTTCGATGGTTCGAGTGAGGCTCTTGCCGTACATGAGATCACTGATCCACTCCCCGTCCAGCTTGATGATGATTTGGCGCTGCTTCACGTCTTCGGGCGACGTGCGAGTGATCGTCAGTTTGGCCGATTCCACGACGGAGCCGGACACCTAGCGAGCGGCCGGTAAGCGGAACTCGACGTTCCGTTCGCTATTAAGACGTTGGGAGAGATCGCGGTCGATCAGATTCAGGCTCACCTGATTCAAGTCGTGATCCACCGTGACGTAGTGCAGCGTGGAGCCTTCCATCCAATAGCCCAGCGCCTGGACAATACTGTGATCCTTGAATGCGATCAGGTAAACGGTCGCCTGACCGGAGGCCTGCGCCTGCTGCGCTGGTGTCATCTGCCCGGGAGTCGGCGCCTGGTACATACGGAGACTGGATGAGGACTGGTCGCCGTTCGCATCGTTCGATCCGTAGTCGCGAACCTGTGGATTAGCCTGGGGCGGCACATAATTCTGGTTGATGATTACCGGAGGCGTCGAAGAGCCCGAGTTAATCACCGGAGGCTGGTCTGGGTAACCTTGGCCGCAACCCTGCGATGGATCGCATCCGTTACCGTAGCCATATCCCGGCGAGTAACCGAACCCGCCGTAATAAACCGGAAACAGAATTACGTTCGATTGGCCGTGCTGCGGATGTCCACCCTTAAAACCGCCACCGAATCCCCCGCCACCGAAGCCGCCATTTCCTGGACGGAAGCCTCCTGTAGAGAATGTGTTGGGGAAAACCGCCCCTGCGCCGGGCGGCGTCGTAGAAGGAGAATGGCCTGTACCGGGAAACAGAACGTGTCCGTATCCGCCGAGCGACCAGAACGGGGGTGCATTCCCTTGTCCGAACGCTAGGGTCGTCATGCTAACGAACGCGCCAGCCGCCAGGATCAAGGACCTCATACCACCTCCCGAAGCAATTGTAACGCAGAAGACCAATCCAACTTACGCTGCACAGACGTGATAGTAACCGTTCCGGTTCCCCGCCCTCTAAGCCTAGCTATAATCGGACTGATGCCGGACATTCGCCATTCCGTTTGCGCCCTGGATTGTCCGGATTGTTGCTCCCTGCTCATCAATATTGATGACGGCAAGGCCACCCGGTTGCGTGGAAACCCAGATCATCCAGTTACACGCGGGTTCCTGTGCGGTAAGGTCGCCCGATATCTGGAACGCGAGTATTCGCCCGATCGCCTCCTATACCCGCAGATGCGCGTGGGTCCAAAAGGCGCTGGAAAGTTTCGGCGGATCTCATGGAACGAAGCGCTGGACACGATCGCGGGTCGGCTGAAAAGCGTTGCCGCTGAGTTTGGAAGCGAATCGATTCTGCCGTATAGCTATGCCGGCACCATGGGGTTGCTGAACGGAACGGCGCCCAACCGGTTTTTCCATCGCCTGGGCGCGTCGCGGCTCGACCGGACCATCTGCTCGTCGGCGGGTGGCGCCGGCCTCATGAAGACTCTCGGCCTGCGGTATGGAACAGAACCTGAACAGTTCCCCCACTCGAAGCTGATCATCGCCTGGGGCGCGAGTATTCTGAACACGAACGTGCACCTGTGGCCGTTCATCGTCGAAGCGCGACGCAACGGAGCGAAGTTTTACACCATCGATCCGGTTCGCACGCGGACGGCGAAGTTGGCCGATCGACACTTCAGTATTTTCCCGGGCAGCGATCTCGCGCTGGCGCTCGGCCTCGCACACGTGATCATCGGCGAGAAGCTGTACGATGCCGACTACGTCGCGCGATACACGCACGGCTTCGATGAGCTTGCCAAACGTGCGGGCGAATATCCGCCTGAGCGTGTGGCAGCGCTAACCGGAATCGCTCGGACTGATATCGTTTCGCTCGCGCGGGAGTACGCCACGACGCGGCCTGCTGCTATCCGGTTGGGATATGGCGTTCAACGAAGCGAACGCGGAGGCACCGCGATTCGCGCCATCGCCGGTCTGCCCGCGCTAACTGGATCGTGGCGAGAGGTTGGCGGAGGATTGCAGCTTTCCACCAGCCAGGCGTTTCAACTGAATCGCGCCGGGCTCGAGATGCCGGAACTACAGCACCGGTCGCCACTCGGCCGGGAAGGGCGTCTGATAAACATGAGCGAGCTTGGCAAAGCGCTGACTGAGTTGGAGGCACCGCCCGTGAAAGCGATGGTGGTCTACAACTCGAATCCCGCCGCAATCGCGCCCAATCAGAATTTGGTCCTGCAAGGACTCCGTCGCGAGGATCTCTTCACCGTCGTGCTAGAGCAGTTTCAGAACGACACTGCAGATTACGCCGACATTCTGCTGCCTTCCACGACGTTCCTCGAACACACGGACCTTTATTTCGCCTACGGGCATTATTATCTGCAACTGGCTCGTCCGGCTCTACCCGCGCCGGGCGAAGCGAAATCGAATGTGGAATTCTTCCGTCTGCTCGCGGTGCGCATGGGCTTTGATGACAACTGCTTCCACGATTCGGACGATGACATGATCCGGACGCTGCTTGCCTCCGAACATCCCTTCGTGAAGGGCATTTCGCTCGAGCAACTGGATCGCGAGCATTCGGTTCGTCTTCAAATCTCGCCCGAGGGTGGACCGTTCCTGCCGTTCGCGAACGGCGGATTCGCGACGCCCTCGGGTAAGTGCGAATTCGGCGCAGAGGCGCTGGACTACTCGCCGCCAGTTGAATCGCGCTTGGGCTCGTTTGCGAAGAAATCGCAGTACCCGCTCGAGTTCATCACGGCGAAAGCCCACGACAGCATGAACTCGACGTTCGGAAACGCTTCCTGGGCGCAGCGCGAAACTGCCGTCCTCCAAATTAACCGTTCCGACGCGGCGAAGCGCGGAATCGAAAATGGCGATCGCGTTCGCGTCTTTAACGGCCGCGGCAGTTGCCTGTTGACCGCCGATGTGGACGGTGCGGTAGAACCTGGTGTGGTCTCGGCCCCGTCGGTTCGCTGGGGGAAACTCGCACCCGAGAACGGCCATGTCAACATGCTCACCTCCGACCGGCTCACCGACATTGGCGGCGGGCCGACGTTTTACAGTTGCCTGGTCGAAGTGGAAAAGTGCGGCGACTGACGGCGCGCTCCCTCCCACGCTGCACCTCGTGCTGATTTCAGACCGTTCTACGATAAGGAAAGCATGAACTACTTCGAACAGCACCATCAGGACTACCTCGAGGGCTTGAAGACGTTCTTACGCATTCCCTCCATCAGCACTCTTTCCGAACATAAGCCTGACATTCGCCGGGCTGCGGAATTTGTTCGCGCGGATCTGGAAAAAGCCGGGCTTCAGCATGCGCAGCTCATCGAAGGCGACGGCAATCCGTTGGTTTACGCCGAATGGATCGGAGCGCCGGGCAAGCCCACACTGCTGATGTACGGCCACTACGACGTGCAACCGCCCGATCCGCTTGACGAATGGAAGACGCCGCCATTTGAGCCGGATATTCGCAACGACAATATTTACGCGCGCGGATCGGCCGACGACAAGGGCCAGACCATGATCTTAATGAAAGCGGTCGAGGGCTTGCTGAAACAGCGTGGAAAACTACCGATCAACGTCAAATTTCTGATCGAGGGTGAAGAGGAAGTCGGCGGCGAGCACATTGAAGCGTATGTGAAGAGCAAGCCGGCGCTAATCAAGGCCGACGCCGCCGTGATTTGCGATACCGAGATGTTCGCGCCTGAGCTTCCCACCATCTGCACAGGCCTGCGCGGCATGGTCTATGGCGAGCTCGTGGTGCAAGGCGCCGGCCACGATCTGCATTCTGGCGTCTACGGCGGCGCGGTGCCGAATCCGATCTTTGCCATTGCCGAAATTCTGACCGCGCTCAAGGATCGCGGGGGCCACATCAAGATCCCCGGCTTTTATGATCGCGTCCAACCTCCGAGCAAAAAGGAACGCGACGCCTGGTCGCGCCTGCCATTCAACGAGCGCGAGTACAAAGCAAAAGAAGCCCAGGTGAAGGAGCTCACCGGCGAGCAAGAAGTCCCGTTATTCGATCGCCTGTGGGCGCGGCCGACTCTGGAAGTGCATGGCGTCCGCGGAGGGTTCGTGGGCGAAGGCGCAAAGACCGTGATCCCCGCGCGAGCGCTCGCAAAAGTCAGCATGCGCCTGGTGGCCGATCAGCGGCCACAGGACGCCATCGAGCAGCTGAAAAAAGCCGTCGCCGCAGCAACCCCGAAAGGCGTCACGGCGGAGTTCAAACTGATTCACTTCGCGCCGCCGTCGCTCGTCAACACCGACAATCGGTTCATTCAAGCCGCGGCCGAAGCGATGAAGCAGGTGTTCGGCAAAGAAACGGTCTATATTCGTTCAGGCGGATCGATCCCGATCGTCGCCGCCTTCGATGAGTTCCTCGGAATCCCGAGCGTCATGATGGGTTTCGGCCTCCCGGACGACAATTTGCACGCGCCCAACGAGAAGATGCACCTGCCGAATTTCTTCAGGGGCATCGAGGCCGTGGCGCGCTATTTGGAGCTTTTGGGCGCCTGAAGCGCTTGAACCTTTTCCGTCTCGCGTGCGATCCGCAGCATATTCGACAGCGCGCGATTGCCTTCGTGACACGCGAATTCGTACATCGGTCCGGCCGAGCGATGCAGCGGAAGCTCGGCTGTCCATGATTTCGAAAACGCCGTCGGATCCTCGACCGTGAATTGATAGAGAATCGTTTCTGCATCCACCAGCTTGAACTTCTCGATCAGGTGCAGATTCTCGTCAGCGCCGCGGAAGTGCGTCTTGGTTGTGAAATTAGTCGTGTCCACCACCAGCGTGTCGCCTTCCCAGTGCCCGCGCGGGTCGCCCAGCCACAGGCGCACGTTCGCAGGCAGATGCGGACGCCCGTCCATCGGGATCACGCGCACGTCGTGAATCATTTCGATGGTCATCATGATTGCGCCCGGCGTTTCGACGATCTGAATATTGTTGTTGTAAGGACCGGAAAGCATCGGCGGGCCGGTGGTACCGGACAAAAGACAGCGCTCCTGCAAGCTGCGGTCTTCGGGGCCGTCGGCAGGATGCAGCCGCGTATAGGCCCGCGCCTCTTGCATCCGCTTCTGCGCTTCCGGTAAGAGCGGCGGCATGCGGCCATCTTCGGGATCTACAATCAGTGAAGTGCGCAGCGTCGAGACCACATGAGTCCCCCGCTCCCACCACACCACGGGATCGGCCACCGATTCCGGGCCGTCTCCATCTGCGGCATCGCGCCGCTCGACAACACGCTTTTCGTACGCCGCGGCTTCGTCTGGCGTGAAGAACGCTTTTCCTGCGAGATCGCGCGGCCGTTCCAGCGGTGTGATCGTGACTGTGTTCCAGAGCCCTTCGAGCGCGGGATGCCTGTCATGAGTGCGATGCGGCCCTTGCGCGGGAAGTATCGCAGCGGCGCAAAGCGCAAGACCCGCGAGGCGGAGCGAACGAACTGAGTCCATCTCGGCTACCGTGATTGATCGTATATTCACGCTGCGCGGGTGTCAAACGCCGCGCGAAACCGTAGGCAACCGGCCGTCATCTGTTACTCTGAGCGTTCGGGGGCACTCACTGATTGTCGCCAGAGGATATCGAGAGACTGAGGCCAAAACTGCGGTTCAAGGTATGTTACGAAGTCGGGTTCTTTTGCCCCGACGTCGATGACATTGTGCAGGAAGCGCTTGCGCGGTTTCTGGTCGCAAGCCAGCAGGAAAAAGTTCGCAATCCGGAAGCCGCGGGCGCGTTTCTGCTCGGGGTATGCCGCAACGTCATCTCCGAATACCGCCGGCGGTCGCACCGGGAGGACCCGATGCCGGAGGTCGTTCCCGAACCGCCCGGAAAATCCATGCCCGAAACCGAATTGTTCAACTGCCGCGAGGCCATCGCACGAGCGATGGAACAGCTTTCTGAGCGCGACCGCAGCATCTTGCGGGCCTTCTATCTTGAAGAAAAGACAAAGGAAGACATCATGGCTCAAACCGGCCTGACAGATCAGAATTTCCGCGTCGTATTGTTCCGGGCGAAGGAAAAATTTCGCCGGCTTTATTTGGAGCTCACGAAACATCCGAGCGCCTTGCGACACTTAGAGATATGATCGCGGACTTGCACCAGGATCCGGCCCAGAGGGAAGACCTCTTTCGGCGATACTTGGAGCGCCGTTTGAGCGCCGATCTCGTGGAGCAGTTGGAGGCCCACTACCTTGAATGCGACGAGTGCTTCGAGGAACTGCGGGCCACTGAGTTGCTAATGCGGGGGTTGGATGATCGAATCTTGGTGCGAAAACGCGTGCGGGACGTCACGATCCTGCGTTTCGTTGAGAACACCGAGCTACTGGCATACTCGCTCGAACTGAACGAACTAGCAAGCGCCATTCGCTTGCAGAGTGACACAAAGGTGCTGATCGATCTGAGCAAGGTCAGCCGGATCGACAGCACCGGGCTGGGAGTGCTCATGAACTGCTACTGCCACGCGGTGAAGAATGCGGGCGCTCTCAAGCTACTGCGTCCCGATGCGCCGGTAAAGCACGTTCTGAGTCTCACCAAAGTCGACAAGATTTTGCAGAGCTTCGATGACGAGGCCGCGGCCATCGCGAGCTTCCACGCCTAAGCCTCGGCTGCGCCTTCTTCAAAGCTCGCGGCCAACTGTTCCAGTTCCCAGACATCCTGCCGGCTTTGCCGGGTCAGTGGCGAAAGAGCGCGCTTGCCCGTCCG
>Ga0126371_10002157_pt1 | contig 16881 bp, 13 predicted proteins | sample PanSoiMetaPlot_4_FD_110145 | JGI IMG/M metagenome (GOLD analysis project Ga0126371, IMG submission 110145) | Tropical forest soil microbial communities from Panama - MetaG Plot_4 | ecosystem: Environmental > Terrestrial > Soil > Tropical forest > Bulk soil | place: Panama | collected 2016-02-17 | reverse complement strand
CGCGTGAAGCAGTCACTCGAGCGGACGCTGAGTGTGCCTTGCGAAATCTGCCAGGGTACGGGCATGGTGAAGAGTCCAATGACAGTTTGCAACGAAATTTACATCGAAATGCGCAAGATGCAGAAGCACTTGGAGCGCAACGACGTGCTGTTGCGCGTGCATCCTGAGGTGGTGAAGACACTGAAGGCGAACAACGCGCGCTGGTTGAATGAGATGGAAGAGATGATTAGCAAGACCATCATCGTCAAGAGCGATCCGGCGCTCCATCCAGAGCAGTTCGATATTCATTAAGAAAATAAAATCAGAGTGCCTGCTTTTCTATGCGAAGGAAGGCAGGCGCCTTTTTTGGCCAAATGCATCATCTGCCGAATCAAAAGCGTCCGAATGGTGTTCTTAGTAACAAAGGGGTAAACCCACGAAGCCCCAATTTTTTGTTCTTTGAGGGATGTATGGTGTTTAGGTGTAGCCCTTCGCGCAATTTATCGCGTTCTTTCGCCATTGTGATAGTTGCCTTTGCTTTGGCGTCGCTGCCAATCATCGCTAACGCCCAGGACGATACGCATGGGGCCGTCAGCTCATCGGATGACAACAAGTCCTACCTCGCTGGCGAAGACATTGACGGCGCATCGCTGGCAGCCGCTCCGAATCCATCGCCCACGCCGCAGTATGGGCAGACCAACCGGTATCCGGCTTATGAAAACAGGTGGAGCAAGATCGCATTTGAAGCTGGCGGTGGATTCAACGCGCCGGTAAGCGACGCCACTACCTTCTCCACTTATGGCTACAACCTGACTCTTGGCGCAGGTTGGAATTTCAACAAAATATTCGGGGCCCTGATCGAATATCAGTATCTTCGCGATAAGATCCCCGGCGCGACTCTGGCTGCGGTTGGAGCGCCCGGTGGTTATACAGGCGTGTGGTCATTCACGATTGATCCTGTGGTCAACCTGCCAACCACAGGTAGTTTCGGAGCGTATTTCACTGGCGGCGGCGGCTTCTACCGCAAAGTGGTGACATTCACCACGCCAGTGCCAGTGCTGTATTGCGACTATTTTGGCTTTTGCTTTATTGGCTCCGAGAATGCCGTGATCGGCCACTTCTCCAGCAACCAGGGAGGCATGAACATAGGCGGAGGACTGACTTGGAAAGCATTTGGCCCTGATGGCAAGGCCAAGCTCTTTGCCGAGGCGCGCTACCTGTGGGTCGATTCGCCTTCGGCATCGGCCACGCAGCAGGGTACCGGAACATTCACGACGATTCCTGTGACCATTGGCATCCGCTGGTGAGATTGGCTTTCTAATTTTTCGCGAGGGTGGAAGTGATTTCCACCCTTTTTCTTCTACCAGCCAAGGCCAATCTGGCGCAGGCGCAGCAGTCCGCCACACAAAACTGCCAGTGGTGGAATGATGGTGAGCACCATCAGATAATAGACCGGCTGCTTCCCCTTCATCTGCAATGCAGAGAGCGCACTCAGGAGCAGCACCGCCAGCGCCAGCATGAGCGCATGGACCAGCGGATTGCCTTGCGAGTAGCGGGCTGTCACATATCCACCGAGTAGCGAACAGGCGAGGCCAGTGCCGACATTCACCGCCATAATGAATGGATCTGGGGGTGCATCATCGCGCGTCAGGCTGGGAGCGAAGCGCTTGAGCAGCGCGGTGACGATTCCCATCAGCCCAACGATAGTAACGAAGCCAGCGAAAATCGCCAGGAAGGAATGGACGATCTGCATAATTATTTGCGCATGGCCTTTTCTACAGCGCCAACTTCTTTCGGCAACGCGCAAGTCAGGCATTCCAGCTTTCCGTCGGGATTTGCATAGAAGACATCTTCGATGCGCACGCCGATTTTTTCTTCGGGAATATAGATGCCCGGCTCAATCGTGAAGACAGTTCCGGGTTTGATGGGCTGCGAGTAGTCGTAAGGATCGTGCACATCAATACCGACTGAATGGCCGATGCCGTGGATGAAGTACTTGCCTATCGGGTCACCGTGAAGGTCCTTGCCATGCGCGTTCATATAGTTGAAGGCGATAGTGTCGAGCGAGTCGGCGAACTTGTGTTGCGGGTCGTTGAGATGTGATTTGCCGGCAACGAAGCCATCAATCGCGGCCTGTTGCGCTCCCAGAACAATGTCATAAATTTCACGCTGTCGCGCGCTGAAGTGTCCGCTGACCGGGACAGTGCGCGTAATATCCGATGCATACATCGAGTATTCGCCTGCCGCGTCGACGACGACTACGTCGCCAGACTGCATGGTTTGGCTGTTTTCAGAGTAGTGAAGTTCGGTTGACTTCTCTCCAGAACCGACAATTGGCGGATAAGAAGGACGCTTGCAGCCGTTTTCCATCAGCTTTTCAACGATGATGCCATTGACAGTGCGTTCTTTCTGCCCGGGATGCACCGACTTCATCATGGCGAACTGTGCCTGTACTGACGCGTCGGATGCTTTGTGAAGCAGCGTCATTTCACCTGCGTCTTTGATCTCGCGCAACTGGGAGACAGGTCCACGCACATCCGCGAATGGCGATGGATCATTTCTGCCAAGAGTCGTGGCTATCCAGAGCGTAAGCGCCTTTGCCTGCTCTGAATCAGATTGCAACCAGAGGTGATTCATGACCGCCCGACTCTCAGCGGCCAACTGATTGATGGTGAGCGGAAGATCGGTCATCGGCTTTACTTCATCGACGCCTGTGACTTGCGGCGCATCGGGTGTTGCGGCATCGAGCTTTTTGCCTGTGTAGAGTTCCATGCGCAGGTTGCGTGTTGGCAGGAAGAGGATTTCGCGGTAAGGGCGCGCAGGGTGGGAACCTTCTGCGGCTACAGGAGCCTGTACCAGCAGCGCGGCGCCGGGTTCATTCCATCCTGTGAGGTAGTAAAAGTCTTCATCCTGCCGGTATTCCAGATATTCGGCTGACGGCTCGTCAGCGGCGAAGAGGACAGCAATGCCGCCGTTCAGTTTTCCGGCGAGAGCGACGCGACGAGCATGATAATCGGCGTTTGGCTGGCGGTCGAGGGCATGTGCTGTGAATACAAGCATAAACAACATGCCTGCCGCAAGAATTGCTGTGCGAATCGGGCGTGCTTTCACGATGTTCTCCCGCGAATAAGTTTCAGGATGGCGAGCAGATGATGGCCTTCGTGGACCAGAAAGAAATCAAGCCATTCAATCAGAGTCAGTTCGCCCAGCGTTGAATGTACACCGATGCGATGAACCTGGTCAGGGCTGATCTTTTCAAGCATCTCAATCAAGGCTGATCGTTGCGCCGTCCATCGTGTCTCGATCTCGCTTAAAGGAAGACCGACCCAATTTGACCATTCCGCGTCCGTTTCTGCTGTGTATGAGACGAGGGCAGGTTTCTCTTCCTTCAGGATTCTCTCGATGCGGGAAAGGTATGTTTCCTGATGGCGAGCGAGGTGCGCAAAATGCTCGCGTGCGCTCCATTTATGCGGAATCCGATTCTCGAACTTCTCAGAGCCGAAGTCCCGCAAGGCGCGTTGCAATAATTCGCGTTGCCGGCTGAGATGATCGATTTGTGATTGCACAACTGTCATTTCTACACCCCGACAGGATACGGTTTCGGCGATGACTCCTCGAAGTTCGCGCCTGAACGCCAGCGTTCAAAGCGGCCTTGCAGCAGCGAGAGCAGTCCCGTATACCAGTAGCCGACGACAAACAGCAGCAGAAACGGCACAGTGAAGTAGTTCTCATTGCTGATGGCGTACCAGATGGTCAGCGCGAAATAGCAGCCGATGAGCAGCTCGATCCAGGGGACGATGCCGAGACGCTTGCGATACTTTGCCGCCTTTGATTTTTCGCCGCGCTTCAGGACACGGTATTTTGGCGTGCGCTTGAACGCGCTCTGGATGCCGAGCAGCGCTTCGAGGACGGCTTTTGTATTCGTAACTGTCAGTCCGATGCCGAGCGACATGAGAAATGGCAGATAAAGAAACGTCTTGAGCCATTTCTTTGGGAACAGCTCTTTCTGTGATACCAGATAAAACGACGAGATCGAGAAGGTCGACGCCATGAAAAGCGGGAAGTCGATGAGCAGCATCTGGAACCATCCCTGATAGAAGCGGATGACCATAGCAGGCATCAACAGCGTCGAGAGCACGATCATCAGCGGGTAGCTGATGTTGGCCGTGAGGTGATACCAGGCCTCGATTTTGGTATGAAACGGCGCATCGCTCTTGAAAACTCTGGGTAGGATTTTTTTCGAGGTCTGAATCAGCCCCTTCGCCCAGCGCGCTTGCTGGGTTTTGAAGGCCGTCATTTCGATCGGAACTTCCGCCGGGCACTCGATATCTTGCAGGTATTTGAAACGCCAGCCCTTGAGTTGCGCTCGGTAACTGAGGTCAGTGTCTTCAGTGAGCGTGTCATGCTGCCAGCCGCCTGCTTCGGGAATGACACAAGCGCGCCACATGCCCGCCGTCCCGTTGAAATTAAAAAAGACGCCGCAGCGCGATCGTCCGCCGTGCTCCAGTACAAAATGGCCGTCGAGCAGGAGGGCCTCAATCTGCGTAAGGAAGCTGTAGTCGCGGTTCAGGTGCGTCCAGCGTGTTTGCACCATGCCCACATCCGGCTCGGCGAAGTGGTGGATGACCTGCATCAGCCAGTCGCGCGGCGGAACGAAATCGGCGTCAAAGATGGCGACGAACTCGCCTTTAGCGGTCTTCAGGCCGTTGTCGAGCGCTCCGGCTTTGAAGCCATGTCGGTCAGTCCGATGAATGTAGACGATGGGATGCCCAACGGCCTGGTACTGCTCGACGATTTTGCGCGCCACGTCTTTGGTTTCGTCGGTTGAGTCGTCGAGCAGTTGAATTTCGAGCAGCTCGCGCGGATAGTCGAGATTGCAGCATGACTCGATGAGGCGGTCAATGACGAATTGCTCATTGAAGATGGGCAGTTGCACCGTGACGCGCGGCAATTGCTCAAAATGCTTTGGCGGCGCTTTGGCGGCGTTCTTGCGGTGCTTGTAATAAAGATAGACGAGTTGGTAGCGGTGCATTCCGTAGAACGCCAGAATGATCATCACCACGAAGTAGGGAATAAGCAGCGCTGTATCGAACAAGTTCCAGCGATAGAGATGCTCGAAGGTGCGGTCGCCGTAATGCGAGCGGAGGTAGTGCGAAAGGCTGTGCTGGTTCGCCTGCGCCAGTAGTACGGGCGCGGAGGCGAAGATGGATTTCAAAGAAAATAGCGACAGCAGGGCCTTGCCTCCACGTTCAAAGGCTCATTGTATTTGATTTGCCAGGGATTCGATGCAGACATTCTAGGCTGGGCTACCGCCATTCATGGCTCAACCAGAGAAAAACAGATCCTTCCGCTTCGCGTCAGAATGACAAGCTCTTTAGTTCAGTTCAGGAACATTGTCCGGTAGAGCGTATCTCGCTGCACAGGCTTGAATCCGGCGTCGCGGATAATGCGGCGTAGCTCTTCTTCCGTTGTGCAGTTGGAGGTTCCAGCAGCTTTCACGACATTTTCTTCGAGCATGACCGAGCCAACATCATTGCCGCCGAATCGCAAGCCAAGCTGCAGGACTTTCAATCCCTGCGTGACCCAGCTTGATTGCACGTTCTCTATATTTGAGAGGTAAAGGCGCGAAATCGCAAGGACTTTGAGATATTCGATGGCTGTTGCCTCGTCCCATCCGCGGCCGCCGAGAGCGGTGTTGTGCGGCTGGAAGCTCCAGGGGATAAAGGCGGTGAATCCGCCGGTTTCTTCCTGCAAATGGCGCACCTGCTCGAAGTGGTTCACGCGCTGCTCAAATGTCTCGCCGACGCCGAACATCATCGTGGCAGTCGTCCTCATGCCGAGTTGGTGCGCGGTGCGATGCACCAGTACCCAGTCATCGGTAGAGCACTTGAGACGCGCGATGCGATGGCGCACTTCGTCGTCGAGAATTTCCGCGCCTCCGCCGGGGATCGAATCAAGCCCGGCATCGCGTAGGCGCATGATGGTGTCGCGCACGCTCAGGTTGCTGTATTCGGCGATGGCAAGAATTTCGGAAGCCGAGAAGCAGTGCATCCACACCTGCGGGAAGCGCCGCTTGATGCCGCGCAGCAGGCGCTCGAACCATTCGATTTTGAGATCGGGGTGCAGACCGCCCTGCATGAGGACACCGGTCCCACCCATCTCAATAGTTTCGGCAATTTTCTTGTAGATCGTTTCGAAATCAAGGATGTAGCCTTCAGCCGCCATCTTGCCTTTGAGCGGGCGATAAAAGGCGCAGAAAGTGCAGTATTCAGTGCAGAAGTTGGTGTAGTTGATGTTGCGGTCGATGATGTAAGTCACTACGCCTTCAGGATGCAGCTTTCTCCGCATCGCGTCTGCTTCCATGCCCAGACCGATGAGGTCATCGGAGCGGAAGTAATCGAGGGCCTGCTGGCGCGTGATCGACATAGCTCAATTCTAAGATGTCTGAGCGCAACCTGCCAGACCTGCTTCTATAAGGGACCAATTTGGCGCGAAACGCGTCTCTTTATATCGCGGTATCATGCGCTAGAGTCATGTTTTTCATACTGCCTTGTCCTGTTGTTGCATCAGAGATTGTAAGTTAGGCCCCCGAACTGGATTTACGTTTCGCAGGTGTGAAATTTCTTCAGGAGCAAAGGTCTGTATGCTGAATCTCACTCGCCGCCCTCTGCGGCTTGCCGCCTTCCTACTGGTTGCGACCTCATTCCTCTTGTCCGCCGGACATCTGTTTGCTGCTGACGACAAGGTGCCGCCTGACGTGATCGTCTTCACAAACGGTGATCAGCTATCGGGTAAATTCGTCCGCGCCATTGGAGATACGGTGAGCTTTCACAGTGACATCGTAGGCGACATCAGCATTGAGTGGAGCAAGATCAAGGAACTCCGCACAGGGGAGAAGGTGGCTGTGATTGAGAAGGGGGTGCAGATCACTCATCACCAGCTTCCCGCGACTGTGCCGATCGGCACTGTGTCAGTTGCGGACCAGCAGGTTACTGTGCAGTCAGGAACCAACGCGGCCATTGCCCCGATTCCGCTCAAGAATGCGCAATTCGTCGTTGATGAAGCAATTCTGAATAAGCAGCTTACCGGTCACCCCTCGTTTACGGAGGCATGGAATGGAGCGGCAACCTTCGGCTTGACACTTGTGCAGGCCACCCAGAATCAATACTCTTTCACGGGCGGAGTTGCCCTCGCGCGCGTTGTGCCGACTGTCAGCTGGCTTGATCCACGGAACCGCACGACGATCAATTACTCGCAATCGTACGGAAAGATCACCGATCCCGCATACACAGATGCGAATGGCAATTTTGTTCCGTCGTCTTTCACCAAGAGCTCCATTTTCCATGCGGATGCGGAGCGCGACCAGTATGTTTCGCCGCGCTTCTACTTCCTCGGCCAGGTGTCTTTCGACCACAACTACAGCCAGAGCCTCGACCTGCAGCAGATTTATGGCGGTGGAATTGGCTACACCATTCTTAAAACGCCGGTTCAGGAGTTGGATGTAAAAGCGACGATGCAATATGAGCGCCAAAACTTTTTCAACACCGCAACGGACCAGAACCAGAACCTGATTGGCTCAACCTTCGGCGGCTATTACACACTGCACCTGCCCAGGAGCATTCTGTTCACCCAGCAACTGCTTTATATTCCGGCGTGGAACAACCTGCATGCGTACTCAGTCGCGGAGACGGATTCGGTCGTATTCCCGGCATACAAGAACCTCGGTTTCCAACTGGGCACGCTGGACACATATTTGAACAACGTGCCGCTGACTTTCCCGCCGACGAAGCGCAATTCGTTCCAGTTCACGGCGGGTGTGACGTATACCATCAAGTCCGCGTATTGACCGGCGCGGAGCCAGCCTGATTCACAGCACCCGGTCTCGTCTACTTTGCTTCTGGCACGGATGGGCCCGGTTGGGTTGGCGGTTCGAAATCAAGCGGCTGCTTCAGCAGATCGAGCACGCTCGAAGGCTGCGGCTTGTCTGCATTGGCCAGTAGTATCGAAACCTGCCACATTTGCGTCTCGTTCAGCACATGATCAAACGACGGCATTCCCGTAAGGCGGATGCCGTTCTTTACTTTCCAGAATGTTTCTCCGGGAGGATCATCGCTTACGCCAACAACGGCGCCTCCGTGTGGCTGCCAGAGCTGTGGAGCTTTCGGGTACATATGGCTTGCGAACGGAGAAGGCCGTCCATAAAGCCCGTGACAGGCCGCGCATTGTTCGCGATAAATATGCGCGCCGATCAGCAAATTGGATTCACTGGGCGAAATCGGCGCGCTCTTCGGCATTTCCCGGTCAATGCGGGCATGGAGCGGAACGCGGACAATTTGTCTTTCCAGCGTGAAGGGCTGGTCAGCCACTGCGACGGGCGGATGGCCCAAGTGGAAGTAGAGCAGCGCCGCTATCGGGAGGGCGACTAGTCCTAAGATCAGTCCGGCCAGAAATCTCATGCAGGTGGTGTCCTCCAACGGTGAAATACGATTCTGAGTGACTCACATTAGGAGAGCAGACGGGCAGTGACCGGCGCAAGTTTACTGTGCGGGGACAGGATTTTCAAAGGCTGTCACAACGAACGGCTTCCTAAAACAGATCTGAAGGAGTCAATAACTCGCTGGTGCAATAGAATAAAAAGAGCTTTGGCCTTAGAGACCCGGTCCCGTCTTTTGCAGGGAATACGGCTGTCTCAATTTTTGTTTCGCCCGGCAGTGGAGGCATTCAGGTTCATGTTTCGTTCCAACCGTTTTTACCCGGTTCTGGCAATCACTATTTTTTCTTTAGCAGCGCTGCAAACGCGGGCGCAGCAAACTCAGCCCCCCATACAGACGCCCACTGAACAGACCCAAACAGGGCAGACGCAGACGCCGCCGACACAACAGGAGCGCGCTCAGGTGCTGCGCCAGGCGCAGGAGCGGGTCAAAGCGCGCAAGAAACTGCGTGACCAGCAGGTGATTCAGGACACATACACGCACAAGTACGAAGCGTATTTCGGCGGCAACTACCTGCGGTTTCATCCAGGCGAGCACCTGCAGCGCATCAACGAGGGCGGCTGGCACGCCGGTGTCACTGACTATGCCTTTGGCAAGATCGGCATTACCGCCGATGCGCGCGGGTACTACGGCACCACCTACACAGGTCCGAATCCGTATGGCGTTTATGCGCCAAGCATCAGCCAATACACGTTCATGGGCGGTCCCACAGTCCGATTCTTTGAAGGATTGCATTGGGGATGGACGGCGCATGTTCTGGCAGGCATCAATCACGCCAACTTTGGCACTGGAACGGGCGGACTTCCGCCGGAACTGATCGGCCTTTATAAGGACGGCAACACCTTCAATCTAACCGCTGGCGCATCGGTTGACTATAATCTGAGCCCGGCCTTGGCATTGCGTCTCACCCCAGGCTACCTGATGACGACCTATGGCAGCTCTGTACAGAACGATCTCGGCTTTACCGCGGGAGTTGTATGGCGGTGGGGAAGGCAGTAACAGGTTTTTTGATGTGGCCGCGCTCATCTGCGCGGCCTTTTCATTTGTCGCGCGCTTTTGCGGCCTCCAGCGGATACTGCGGTTCAGTCATGCGAACTGGATCGAGAATCTCGGCGATCTCCCGTTCGCTCAGAAGCTGTTTTGAGCGGGCGATCTCAATAATCGACTTGCCCGTAGCGATGGACTCCTTCACAATCTCTGCGGCTTTTGCATAGCCGATGTAGGGATTGAGCGCCGTGGCCAGCGAAACTGTGCTCTGCGCGTAGAAGTTGCAGCGTTCGATGTTGGCGCTGATTCCCGCAATGCAGTGCTCATTGAACTGCCGCAGCATGTTGGCGAGGATGGTCGTGCTCTGCAGGACGTTATAGGCCATCGTCGGCATCATCACATTCAGCTCAAGCTGGCCGGCCTGCACGGCATAAGCAACGGCTGTGTCATTGCCTATGACCTGAAAACTGACCATCGCGGCCAGTTCCGGCATGACAGGATTGATCTTTCCCGGCATGATCGAAGAGCCTGGCTGCAGGCTGGGCAGGTGGATTTCATTCAAGCCCGTATTGGGCCCGGAAGAGAGCAGGCGCAGGTCATTGGATATGCGAATCACTTCCAAGGCGATGCCGCGAAGGGCGGAGCTTACATCGCCCATGCAGGCGTTCGATTGCATCGCCCAGCGCATGTCTTTCGCGGGAATGAGCTTTTGCCCGGAGATGCGGGCAAGATTGGCCACTGCCCTTGCCCGATAGTCAGGGTGCGTGTTGATGCCGGTGCCGACAGCGCTGCCGCCCAGTCCTAGTTCGCGCAGCGAGTCGGCAGCATACCGCAGAAATTTCCCCCCTTTCTCGATGGCCAGTCCATAGGCCGCAAACTCCTGGCCGAGACGGATGGGCACGGCATCCTGCATGTGTGTGCGTCCCGACTTCATAACGCCGTCGAATTCTTTGGCCTTTGCTGAGAAGGATGCAGCCAGCGCATCGAGCACGGGATACAGAGTTTCGAGGTTCAGGAGCGTGGCAACACGCATCGCGGTAGGAAAGACATCGTTCGTCGACTGGCCGTAATTGACGTGGTCGTTGGGATGAACGAGGGCATACTCGCCAAGTTTGCCGCCGAGGATTTCATTTGCGCGGTTGGCGATGACCTCGTTCGTGTTCATGTGAAAACTGACGCCCGCGCCTGCCTGAAAGACATCGACGACAAACTCATCATTCCACTTGCCGTCGATTACTTCCTGCGATGTCTGGATGATTACGTCAGCGCGTCGTTCGTCGACGAGGCCTAGTTCCTTGTTAGCTTCTGCCGCGGCGCGCTTCACCATACCAAAAGCACGGACAAGCTGCGGATGCGCGCGCATTCCGGAGATGGGGTAGTTTTCAACGGCCCGGGCTGTTTGTGCGCCATAGTAGGCACGCGCAGGCACTTCCACAAATCCCAGGGAATCTTTTTCCTTGCGTATGTCTGTTTGAGACTCGGGCATCAAGCTTATTAGATGCCTGAAGGTTAAAGCTAAGCAAGAATCGGAACACCGCCGAGGCGGGACTGAATCCGCGCCTGCCATTCTTTCGGGCCAGTCTGATGTACAGACGTTCCTTTGGAATCGACGGCAACCGTCACTGGCATGTCCCTGACGTCGAATTCGTAGATGGCTTCCATGCCGAGGTCTTCAAACCCGAGCACGCGCGACGACTTGATCGCCTTGGAGACAAGATAGGCAGCGCCACCCACGGCCATCAGGTACACAGCGCCGTGGTCACGGATGGCTTCAATGGCCGCCGGACCGCGCTCGGCTTTGCCCACCATGCCAAGAAGTCCGGTGGTTTCGAGCATCTGGCGTGTGAACTTATCCATGCGCGTTGCTGTTGTCGGGCCGGCAGGTCCAACCACTTCTTCGCGCACCGGATCTACCGGGCCGACGTAATAGATGAACCGGTTGGTGAAATCGACGGGAAGCATTTCCCCGCGATTCAGCATGTCGGTCATGCGCTTGTGCGCGGCGTCGCGTCCGGTGAGCAGCTTGCCGTTGAGCAGCAGCACTTCTCCTGGTTTCCAGGTCGCCACTTCTTCACGTGTGACTGTATCGAGGTTGACTCGTCGGGCGGCTGAAGTGTCATAAGTCAGTGTTGGCCAATCATCCAGTGAAGGTGGGTCGAGCGCCACAGGTCCTGAACCATCAAGGGTAAAGTGTGCGTGACGCGTCGCCGCGCAATTGGGAATGATGGCGACAGGCAGGTTAGCAGCATGTGTCGGGTAGTCGCGGATTTTCACGTCTAGCACAGTCGTCAGGCCGCCAAGTCCCTGAGCGCCGATGCCCAGTTCGTTGACCTTCCGGTATAGCTCAATCCGCATCTCTTCAATCTTGTTTTGCGGCCCGCGCGCGATTACGTCCTGAATATCGACGGGATCCATCAACGCTTCTTTCGCGAGCAGCATCGCCTTCTCCGCCGTGCCACCGATGCCGATGCCGAGCATGCCCGGTGGACACCAACCTGCGCCCATTGTCGGGACGGTTTTCAAGACCCATTCAATGATCGAATCTGACGGATTCAGCATGGTGAATTTTGACTTGGCCTCAGATCCGCCGCCCTTGGCGGCAACAATGACCTCGACTTCGCCACCTTTGACCAACTGCACGTTCACGACAGCCGGGGTGTTGTCACGCGTGTTCTTCCGCGTTCCGGCAGGATCAGCGAGAATCGAAGCGCGCAATACGTTGTCAGGATGCAGATAGGCGCGGCGCACGCCCTCATTCACCATCTCTTCAACGGTCAGTTCGGCGTCCCAGCGCACGTCCATGCCGATCTTCAAAAATACGGTGACGATGCCGGTGTCCTGGCAAATCGGGCGATGGCCTTCGGCGCACATGCGCGAATTGATGAGAATCTGCGCCATTGCGTCTTTCGCAGCCGGTGACTCTTCAAGTTCATAGGCCTTTGCGAGATTGGTGATGAAAGCTACCGGATGGTAGTAGCTGATGTACTGGAGCGCGTCCGCCACGCTCTGAATCAGGTCTTCCTGCTTGATCGTCGCCATGGAAATTGCCGAAATCCTTTGCTATTTCAAGGATAAATGAATCAGGTCGTCAAAATTTGGATGTGCCAAAAATGCGTTTTCTGCGTCGCCTATCATCTAATCTAGGAACATGGACGGCAATACCCACTCCTCCGAAACATTCGACGTCCTCGTGATTGGGGCCGGACCGACGGGCATGGCCTGCGCCATCGAAGCGCAGCGCGCCGGACTGCGAAGTGTTCTGGTGGACAAAGGCTGCCTCTGCAATTCCCTCTTCCACTATCCGTCGCACATGACGTTCTTCACCACTCCGGAGCTGCTGGAGATCGGCGATATCCCATTCCCCAGCGTGAACCAGAAGCCATCGCGCAATGAGGCACTGGAGTACTACCGCAAGGTCGCTGAGCATTACGAGCTTTATATCCGCCCGTATCAGAACGTAGATTCTGTCTCCGGTTCGGATGGCGATTTTTGCGTGCATGCGACCGACCGGTTTGGCCGCAAAATCGTACATTACGCGCGCAAGCTGGTCGTGGCGACTGGCTATTATGATCTGCCCAACTATCTCGGCATTCCAGGTGAAGATCTGCCGAAGGTGCACCACTACTATGACGACCCTCATCCTTACTATGACCTCGACGTGCTGGTGATCGGCGGCAAGAACTCAGCCGCGATTGCCGCGCTTGATCTATGGAGGCATGGGGCACGCGTGACGCTGGTTCATCGGGGACCCGCGATGCACAGGCATGTAAAGTACTGGATTCTTCCCGACATTGAAAATCGCATCAAGAATCACGAAATCACCGCTCACTTTGAAACCAGCGTCGAAGAAATTCGCGAAGATTGCGCCATTTTAAATACGACCGATGGTTCTCTGACTATCAAGAACGACTATGTGTTTGCTATGACGGGATATCATCCCGATTTCGATTTTCTTGTATCGCTTGGAATCGATCTCGAAGGCGAGGACCGCTGCCCGGCATGTGACCCGACGAGTCTTGAAAGCAATGTGGCTGGTATTTATCTCGCGGGCGTGATTATTGCCGGAGAGCGGACCAACGAAATCTTCATTGAGAATGGCCGCTTTCATGGCCGTCAAATCGCATCAGACTTAAAAGAAAAACTCTCGGTAAAAGCGTAATCTGATTATTAGTCCTCTGCGGGCGGAATTCGCAGGCAAGGACTTTTCTGGTATCCATGGCACTATTGCGGCCTCGAACAATCCGCGGTCAATTGATTGCCAGCCTGGTGCTGTTTGAGCTGCTTGTCCTGGCAGTCTTTGCTGTATTCCTGATCCGCGAGCAGCAGAAAGAACTCCAGCAGCGCGTAGACCGCCGCCTCGAATATCAAGGATCGCTGCTTGCGGTACAGGCAGGCAGCGCGTTGGAAGAAGGCAAAACGGCTGCCTTGCAGGGTGTGATCAGCTCGATGCTGCGCTACTCGAGCATCGGGAGTGTGCAAATCACCGATCTTCAAGGTATCGCCATCGTGGGCACCGACCCATCGATGAACGGCAAGCTGAACCTTACTCCGGTAGAGCGCAACTATCTGAGCAGTCTGGACAAGCCAACGCTCTTTACCCTCAGGGACAATATCCGTGAAATCGTGGCCCCTGTTAGAGTGCATGGGCAGGTGCAGGCGCTGGTCTGGATCTATCCGAATGAAGATGCGGACAAGCTTCAGCTGCGTTCACTGATGCGCATCGCGCTTATTTCAGCCATTATCGCAATTCTGGGCTGCACGTTTCTGGCGACGTTCATGGCCCGCACCATTGCCAATCCGCTCAACGTACTGATGCAGGCCACGAGGCGGATCGTGCGCGATCCTGAAGACACATCGTCATTCCCGCTGAAGATCACCTCAGCGAATGAGGCTGCGGATCTTACGATGGCCTTCAACATGATGGTCTCTTCGATTGAAGAGCAGCGCGCAGGGTTGAATGATACCTTGGCTCTGCTTGACTCGATGCTGGCCAATGCGCCTATCGGCTTCGCTTTTTTTGACCGCAAATTCCGTTTTGTCCGCGTAAATCAATTTCTGGCGGGCATGAACCAGAGCTCTATCAGTCGTCACCTCGGACGCTCTGTCTTTGAGCTTTTCCCGGAGTCGGCTGCCGCGCCGCTGCAAAACGCCATCGACTCGGTTTTTGAACATGGAACTGCGGTCCAGGATCTCGAGCTGACCGGCGAGTTTGAAACGCATCCCGGACGCGTACGCAGCTGGCTGGTGAACATCTACCCGGTTCGAACCAGCTCCAGCATGGTGCGCTGGGTTGGTGCGGTCATTGTGGATACGACACAACGCCGCAACTCCGAGGACGCGTTGCGCAAGACAGAGAAACTGGCTGCCGCCGGTCGTCTGGCAGCCTCGATCGCGCATGAGATCAATAACCCCCTCGAAGCAGTGACCAATCTTCTCTACGTGATACGCTTGCAGGATTCACTTCCGCCTGAGACGAAGCACTACGTCGATCTTGCGCAACATGAAGTGGCTCGCGTCTCGGAAATCGCGCAGCAGACACTTCGCTTCTATCGCCAGTCCACTTTACCTATCACGGCTAAGGTAAGCGAGCTGTTGGATTCCGTACTGACGTTGCATCAAGGGCGCGTGAATTCGCTGCAAGTGGAAGTACAGCGCTGCTATGAGCCGGATGTGGAGCTCTTCTGCTTTGCGGGCGAGATGCGGCAACTCTTCGCCAACCTGATTGGCAATGCGCTTGACGCGATGGCGCCCGGACCTGGGCGGCTGATACTCAGCGTGCGGCGCTCGCGTTCCTGGCACAACGCGGATATTGAAGGGGTGCGAGTTTCTGTGGCGGATACAGGCTGCGGCATGTCCGATGAGGTGCAGAGTCGCATCTTTGAGCCGTTTTTCACCACGAAGGAGGCCACCGGAACCGGCCTGGGATTGTGGGTGAGTGCCGAGATCGTGCGCAAACATCATGGTGTCGTGCGTCTTCGCAGCCGTGCCACGGCGAATGGTCAAAATAACGGAAACGCTCGATCAGGGACCATATTCATGCTCTTCTTTCCCGAGGCCCGTGAGCCAGAAAGGCTTCGTGCCGGGGAACTGAGTGAGCTTAGTGCGGCGCCAAGGACTTGAACGACTGCAATGAGCAGCTGGATTTCGGTCGCGCGCCTGAGTATTTCGACTTCGTGACATGGAAGCGATGTAGCTGCAGATAGCGGACGCGCAGGCCGCCAAGCGTCGCGGGCATAGCCCTTGCTGTCTTGGTCATATCAACAAGCACCAGCAATGCTGCTTCCCGGGGATTATCGTGGCTCTGAGCGACCCCCACGCCAAAGATGGCTGGGTCGGCAAACAGTTGCGGGGCATATTGACGTTCGATGGCAGCAGCGTTATTCAAAGTGGTAGCTGAAAGTTGTATGCCTGGCGTGATGGCGGGCAGTTTTGGCGTTGTTCCATTCGCAATGCTTTCGGCATCTGTCAGAACAATGGCGGTGCGAAATCCCGCGATGGTTTGCGGAATGGCAGTGTTTGGCCTTGTCTTATCGACATAAACAACAATAGCCGGCTCGCCTGGGCTGTCGGCGCTCTTACCTAAAGTGGTGCCAAGCACACCTTTCTCATGGTTCACGAGTTCACCTGCGGCATTCTGTGCGATACCCTTGGCCTGTGCTTCCGCAGCGGGCAAGAGAGCAGGAAGTGCAGCAGCTGTTTCGGTGCTGTTGTCGTAATTGAGACAGGCGATGGCATGCGCTTTGCCACCCACGATGCTTAATTTCGACCCAGTCAGATTCTGCAATTCATTCAGCACATTGGCGATAGGATTTGCCACGCTCAATCCGTTGCCTTTTCCATCCGACCCTCCGGCAAAAAAAAGGCCGACAGGCTGTGCATTGGAGGCATCCATGATGAGCGATCCGGAATCGCCGCTGTCAGAGAAGCTGTCTCCACCGATGCCTATCTGTCCGGTAAAAGTTTTTGTATAGTAAGGCTGCGTCTCGGCGCAGTCTTTGTAATAGTCAACCTTCACCGCGAGATCAATGCTCTCAACCGTCGAGCAGGTCAGCCCGGTTGTCCGGCCGCTCTTGACCACTCGGAGACCATCCAGATTGGAGGCGTTCAGCGTCTCTCCGGTACCTGCAACAGGCGGAGCTGCGCCGAGGGGTGCGTTGATGCCTGCGCCTGTTTGTCCGAGCTGAAGAATGCTGCCATCCGGATTAAGAACACCGGGAGAAACGGCTGCGAGCGCCGCATCCACATTTGACTGACTCGTTGCCAGCGGCACATAGTAGCGCAGCGTGCCTGCGGGACGCACAGTAGAGCCTTGCTGGCTCAACGGACGGCAGGCATCGTCGATCAATCCCGGCTGGTCGATTGTGTCACCAATCTTGCCTTGGTCTGATTCGGCGAGCACATGATTATTGCTAAGGATGAACTG
>Ga0126371_10002156_pt1 | contig 16886 bp, 22 predicted proteins | sample PanSoiMetaPlot_4_FD_110145 | JGI IMG/M metagenome (GOLD analysis project Ga0126371, IMG submission 110145) | Tropical forest soil microbial communities from Panama - MetaG Plot_4 | ecosystem: Environmental > Terrestrial > Soil > Tropical forest > Bulk soil | place: Panama | collected 2016-02-17 | reverse complement strand
GTCAGCTCGAACTTCTTCACGAGGCCCGAGCGCGCTTCTTCAGTCGTCTGCGACGCGCGGATGAGCTTGATCACCGCATCGAGGTGCTCGAGCGCGATGCGGTAACCTTCCAAGATGTGCGCGCGCTCTTTGGCCTTGCGCAGATCGTACTGCGCGCGGCGCGTGATGACGACGCGCCGGTGCTCGACGTAGGCAGTCACCATCTCGCGCAAACTAAGTGTACGCGGCTGCCCGTCGACCAGCGCGACGTTGTTCACGCCGAAGCTCGATTGCAGCGGCGTATGCTTGTATAGCTGATTCAGCACGAGTTGCGCCGAGGCTTCGCGCCGCAGCTCGATGACGATCCGCATGCCTTTACGGTCGCTCTCGTCGCGCAGATCGGCTATACCGCCCGTCTTCTTCGATGCCACCATCTCGGCGATCGACTCGAGCAGCCGCGATTTGTTGACTTGATATGGGATCTCGGTGATGATGATCGCCTGACGCCCGCCGCGCAGCTCCTCGAAGTCGTGCTTGGCGCGCAGCGTGATCGAACCACGTCCGGTCGTGTAGCTTTGATGGATGCCCTCGCGCCCTAAGATGAGTCCGCCGGTCGGGAAGTCCGGGCCGGTGACGATCTTGAGCAGCTCTTTGTCGCTGAGCTCTTTGTCTTCGATGAGCGCGACCGCGGCGTCGCAGATCTCGCTGAGGTTGTGCGGCGGGATGTTGGTCGCCATGCCGACCGCGATGCCCGACGAGCCATTGACGAGCAGATTGGGCAAGCGCGCGGGCAACAGCGATGGCTCGCGCGACGACGAGTCGTAGTTGGCGACGAAGTCAACGGTCTCTCGGTCGATGTCGGCGAGCATCTCGAGCGCGAGCTGGCCGAGGCGCGATTCCGTGTACCGCATGGCCGCCGGCGGATCACCATCGATCGAGCCGAAATTGCCATGGCCGTCGATCAGCGGGTAGCGCAAGCTGAAATCTTGCGCCATGCGCACCATCGCGTCGTAGATCGACACGTCGCCGTGTGGGTGGTAGTTCTTGAGCACCTCGCCGACCGTGCCGGCGGACTTGCGGTGCGCTTTGTCGGGGGTGAGGCCCAGCTGCGACATGCCGTAGAGGATGCGCCGGTGCACCGGCTTGAGGCCGTCGCGCACATCGGGCAGCGCACGTGCGACGATGACGCTCATCGCGTAATCGAGGTACGACGTGCGCATCTCGTCCTCGACGTTGACCGTCAGGACGCGATCGGAAGGCGCGGTGTGACGGTATTCGTCGAAGCTCATATCGGGGCGCGGTTTCTTACCGCCGCCATCCTTGGAGCGGGCGTCGTCGTCAGGAGGGCACAAGGATTAAGCGAGCCTCTTCTATAGAAAGCGCGTCCAAAAACGCGCAAAAGATCAACACGACAGTATTCGATTTTCGCCGTTGGCGCTCCCCCGGAGGGCGCGCTGCGGACGGCGTGAAAACGGAGGCCGATTGGGACATATCACGATTTCACTGCCCGACGCGGCCGCGACAAGAGCCCTCGGCGCGAGCATTGTGACGGCATCGCCGCCCGGCACGCTGATCTTGCTGCGCGGGCCGCTCGGCGCCGGCAAGACGACGCTAGTGGAGGGCGCGGCGCAGGCGCTGCGAGCTGGACGCACCTCGAGCCCGACGTTCGTGATCGCGCACCGCTATGCGGGCGGTACGATGCCGATCTCGCACCTCGATCTCTACCGTCTTGAGGACCAACGCGACATCGAGGACTTGGATCTGTCTGCGTACCTCGCTGCCGACGGCATCACGCTGGTCGAGTGGCCCGAGCGGTCGAGCGAGAACTGGCCCAACGACCGCATCGAAGTCGAACTACGCTTGGATGGCAGCGCGCGCGAGGCGACCGTGACGACGTTGGGCACGCTCGAGTCGAGTGTTGCGTTATCGAACATCGCGAGCGCGACGGCGTGATCGTTCTCGGCATAACCACATCGGGTCCGGTGGAAGCAGCGGTCATCGGCGAGGGCCACAGCGCGTCGGCGGCAAGCGCCGGGCAAGCGCTGTCGTCGCTGCTCGACTGCATAACCACTACGCTGGGCGACGCCGACACTGCGCTCGCCGAAATCGGGGCCATCGCCGTCTGCACCGGGCCCGGTTCGTTCACCGGGCTACGCATCGGAGTCGCGTTTGCCAAGAGCCTTGCGCAAGCACGCAATCTCCCGTGCATCGGCGTATCGGCATACGACGTTGCCGAGTCAGGCAGTCGCGCGCTTTTCCCGCGCGCCGCGATCGTCTCAGGCAAGCGCGGTCATTATTATGCGCGGCTGCGCAAAGTGGATGACTCCGAAATAGAATTTGTGAGCGGCGATGAGGACGCGATCGCCGCGGCCGTCGAGCGCATGGCTCAGGCGGGGCGACCTGCCGCGTTGCACGGCGAAACCGGCGCGGTGCGTTCCCGCCGCTTCGCGATCGCCGCAGCGAGCTTTGCGTCGCGCTCACCCGGCGACCGTGCGCGGGCAGTCGCGCGCCTCGGTGCTGCGAAGCTGAGCGAGGGAGCGAACGCCGACTGGCGCCGCGTCGCAATCGACTACGGTCAGCGTCCCAACGCAGTCATCAATTGGGAGGCGCGACGCTCGAGCACGTAAGAATGGAGGGGCCAAAGCCAACGCGAAGGACAGGATGCCAGTGAAATCGTTGTCGCGTTCCCTCGAGATCTCACCCATGCGCATCGCCGACATCGGCGACGTCCTCCGCGTTGAAGCGCTCTGCTTTTCGACCACCTGGCCGCGCAACGCGTTTCACAACGAGCTCACCGACAACAAGCTCGCCCACTATTTCGTCGGCCGCAGCGAGGACGACATCATCGCCTACGGCGGCTTATGGGTCATCCTCGAAGACGCACATATCACGACGGTCGCCGTGACGCCCTCGCATCAAGGCCACGGCTATGGCGAGCGCATGCTCATCCATCTGCTCGATGAGGCGATCGATCGCGGCGCCTCGTGGATCACGCTCGAAGTGCGCGAGTCCAACCATACCGCGCAGAATCTCTATAAGAAGTACGGCTTTTCGGTGGTCAACACGCGCCGGGGTTACTATTCGGACAACGACGAGAACGCGCTGGTCATGTGGGCCGGCAACCTCAAGGGCACCGTTTACCGTAATCGGCTGGCGACGCTGAAAGAGAGCCTGCGCTGACCGCAGACGTCCGCCCGCGTCTGGACGAGCCCGCCGCCGATGCAGGGATCCGCTTTCTCCGCTTGTGCCGTACGGTGCGTGCGAGGCTCGCGCGAGCGCGGTATCGTCACGTGCTTGGCGTTGCACGCACGGCCGAAAAACTGGCTCGCCGTCATGGCGGTTCGCGCGAAGCGATGAGGCTGGCCGGCGTGCTGCACGACATCGCTCGAGAATGGCCGCCTGAGCAGCTGCTCGCGTACGCGAATCGGCATGAGCTTGCGATCTCCGAGCTTGAATTGGCATCGCCGATTCTATTGCACGCGAGGGTCGGCTCCGATATCGCGAAGCGCGAGTTCGGTGTGACCGACCCGGACGTGCTCACAGGCATCGCGACGCACACGGTTGCCGAGCCGGGGATGTCCGACGCGCAGAAAATGATGTTCATCGCCGACACAGTCGAACCGTCGCGCACGTACAAGCGCCGTGCGGAGCTTGAGGCCCTCGCGCTGCGCTCGCTCGACGAAGGCATGCTCGGCTGCGTCCGCGCTTCAATAGAATACTTGCTCGTCCGCGGCGTGCCGATCGCGCCGCAAACGGTGGAGGTCTATAACACCTTGGTACAACGATATGGCACGCAAGCGTAAGCGCGCGCAGGCACGCTCACACAGCGCCGTCTCTCGGACGCGACGGCCGGCCCGCAAGAACGGTCGCGCGATCAGCAGCCGCGCGCACGCGATGTTGGCGCCGCGCCACGAGGGTATCGCGAGCACGCGCTCGACCGTCGGCACGCTGAGCGATGCAGACGCGTTGTCGCTGGCGCACAGTTGCCGCGACGCTGCGCTCGGCAAGAAGGCTGAGGATGTCGTCATGCTCGACATCCGCAAGCTCGCCAATTTCGCCGATTACTTCGTGCTAGCGACCGGCCGCTCGCTCATCCAGGCGCGCGCGATCGCCGACGCAGTCGTCGAGGCAAGCGAGGATCGTTTCGGCTCGCCGATCCGCACGGAGGGTTACGGTGAGGGCGGTTGGATCCTGGTCGATTACGGCCCGGTGATCGTTCACGTCTTTTTGCCGCAAGCGCGAGAATTCTACAATCTCGAACGGCTGTGGGGCAAGCCGTTGGCGGCGGCGAAGCGGAAGGCCTCATGATTTTCGGCCGCATGAAAAAGCGGACGCGCGAGAAGCTGTTACGAGCGTTCACCTGGATCTTCTTGGTGGTTTTCATCCTGTCGGTCGCGGCAGCACTCCTCATCACCGGTCTCCAGGCACCCACGGCACGCTAGTGTCTCACCGGCACCTTGCGGCCGCGCTTGGCGCGCTGCTCGCCGTCGCGTCGTCGGGAGTTTCCGCGCGCGCGGCGACGAGCTATGTCGATGACCGCGCCGGCGTGCTCAATCTAGGCACGCGCGCCCGTGTGGACGCGATCGACGCAGCTCTGATCGCGGGCCACCACAAGCCGATCGCGGTGGTGACGGTCGCTGATGCGCATACCACTCCGCTCAACGGCGTGCAGCTGCCGGACTCTGAACACTCCGCTCTCATTTACATAGCGAAATCGCAGAAAGCATCCAACATCGTCTACCCGATGCCGACGCTTCCCATCACGCCGGCGGTTGCCGGTTCGATCGCGAAGAATCTCAGTTCATCTGTGCGGGCCGAGCAATACGATGCTGGGGTCGTCAACGCGGTCACCGCGATCGCCGATCGGATCGCAGGCGGCGCCTCAGGCGGGCACGGTCCTGCGCCCGCGCAGGTCATCGCCGCGCAGGAGCGCTGGAACGGCGACGGCTCGAACGCCAGCTGGGTCTGGGCGATCGTGGGATTCATCGGCATACTCATCGTACTTCGCGTCGCTTTTGCGCGCCGTGGAAATCCGCGACCGGGCAGCTCGCCGTCGTGACATCGCTGGCGATCATCGTCATCTCTCTTGCAGTGCTCGCGGCGGTCGCCTATGCGATCGTCCAGGTGTTCCTCACGCCGCGTGACCGCGCCGAACCTTAAGAAAACAACACGAAGTGAACCGCCCCGCCGCGGGCGGCATACAGCCGATGGAGGTACTCGCATGCGACTCATGATCCCGCGCGCGGCGCTGGCCGTCGCCTTGGTTTTGCTATCCATATCGTTGGGGTTTGCAGTGGCCCGCACAACCGGCATCGCGGCCGCGGCTGACGCGACTGCGTCGAGCTCCGTCGTAAACGTCTCGATCGACAATTACGCGTTCAAAGCCCCACAAATAACGATTCCAGCGGGCACCACTGTGGTGTGGACGAACAAGGACGATGATCCGCACACCGTCACTGCCGATGACGGATCGTTCGACTCGAAAGGTCTCGGCCAGGGCGACGCGTTCAAACACGTCTTCAGCAAGCCGGGCACATATCCGTATCATTGCTCGGCTCATCCGTACATGAAGGGCGTTGTCACCGTACAGGGAGAGAAGTGACATGGCAGAGCGCATTATCGATCGCGCCGCGTTTCTGGAATGCATGGCGTGGTGCGGCACTGGCGTCGTCTACGGCTTAACGGGTGCCGGATTGGTCGGCAAGCCGTTCAACGCGATCGACGTGGCCGCCGCCGCGACAGTCCCCGGCGCCGGCGCGACCTTCGTACAGATCAGCGACACGCACATCGGTTTCCACGGCGAAGCGAACGGCGACGTCATCGCGACGTTCAAGACCGCGATCGACAAGATCAACGCGCTGCCGCAACGGCCGGACTTCGTGATGCACACCGGCGACTTGAGCCATCTTTCGAAGCCCGAAGAATTCGATACGGTCAAGCAGCTGCTCGGCACTATCAAGACGGGCGCATTCTTCTCGGTGCCCGGCGAGCACGATGTGATCAACGACCGCGGCAAGATGTATTTCTCGATGTTCGAGAGCGCCTCACCGACGCCGTGGTACAGCTTCGACATGGCGGGAGTGCACGCGCTCGCGCTTACTAACGTCATCGATATCACTGCCGGCGGCATCTTGGGCAGAGATCAGCTCGATTGGTGCAAGCACGATCTGAGCTTGCAAAAGCCGTCGACTCCTATCGTCGTGTTCGCGCACATTCCCCTCGCCGCGGTCTACCCAGAATGGGGTTGGACGACAGACGACTACGCGGAACTGCTCACATACTTGCAGCCATTCGAGTCAGTCACCGTGCTCAACGGGCACATCCATCAAGTGTTCCAGAAGAACGATGGCAAGGTGCAGTTCTACACCGCAAACTCGACCGCGTTTCCGCAACCCAAGCCCGGGAGTCGTCCGAAGCCCGGACCGCTCACGGTACCCGCCGGTGAGCTGTCGAGCTATCTCGGCATCCGCGATGTGACCGTTCATCTCAACCCCGGACAGATCGCGGTAGCGGACGCAACGCTCGGATAAATCGTCCCGCGCCGAGGGGCTTCGTTGGCCTCGCTGACCGAACGGCGACATCGGAAAGCGAGGCCGCTCTGACTATGCGCGTCGCGTTCGCTTTGTCGTTTATTAGCGTTGCGTTGACGACGGCGTATGCACGCCCCTCACACGCGTCTGGGTCGCGGGGCACGTGCTGCCGTTCTTCCGCGCGTGGCCGTACTCGACATGGATTGCCAACCTGCTGCCGCTGACGGCAGCGGTACTGGTCTCGATCGCCGCGACCTATTTGGTCGAGCGTCCATTCCTCGACCACGGCTGGGCGGTGTTGGGATTCGGGCGCAAGCGCAAGGCGCTGGTCCCGGCAGCCGCAAATACGCCCGTTGAGGTGAAGACGTGAATCTCGAGCTGTTGACGGCTTTGTCGTCGATCGGTACTTTTATCGTCATCGCGGCGACCGCTGTCGCGGCGTTCTGGCAACTGCGCCACATGAGCGGCTCGAATTCGATCAGCACGCTCACCGAAGCGCGCGAGGTCCTCGAGTCGCCGGAATTCGCGGCGGCGCGGCGCTTCGTGTCGAAAGACCTACCTGGGCTGCTCAAGGATCCGGAGACTCGCCGTCAGCTCGAATTCGATTCTCCGCTGCCCGACCATCTGCAGCCGCTCAACATCGTGGGCAATTTCTATGAGGCACTAGGGAGCTGGGTGAGGCACGGCGTGATCGATCAGAACATCGTCGTGTCCCTGTGGTCGTCCGTCGTCGTCGCGACGTGGCATAACGTGACACCCGCGCTGGCCATCATGCGCAGGAGCTCTGGGCCGGCGTTGTGGGACCAGTTCGAATACCTGGCGCGCATCTCCCAAGAATGGATCGACTGTCACCCAGACGGCGACTACCCGAAAGGCGTCGCGCACATGCCGGTTGCGGATGCATGGTTAGAAGAAGACCGACGCCTCACGGGCAGCAACGGCACTGTGAGCGCACAAGAGGTCTTCTCTTTACAGCGAAGCGAGTAGCGCCTTCGCGTTCGTCTCGACGTCCCCGGTCAACACGTAGTCGGCGATCTGCGCACCCGGGTCGCGCGCACTGCCCACGAGCGCAACGATGCTACCGGCGCCATTGACCGCTGCGTTCGTCTCAGTCGATCCTTCGAAACCGACCGCGATATACAGATCCGGCGCGATCGTCTTGCCTTTTAGAGCGGATGCTGCGACGACGTTGGCGTCGAGCGCTGCGGCGAGTGCACGCACGGTGTTCTGTGCGGTTTCGTCGAGATTCGGACCCTGAGCGATCACTGTTCGCGCGTCTTCGAGGGGTCTGGGGGGCGCCTCACCGGTCGTTTCGGGCGCCGACTCGCTGCCGATCGTGCGACCTGCAAAAGGCACACGGCTGCGAGGAATCAGCGTTGCGACAACGTTCCCGGGAGCCGCTTTTGACGTCATCTTGACGATGCCGCCATACGCGGCCCGAACCGCGCGCACGCCACCGGCGTCATCGAGAGTTATGTCGGTGCAGCCGCTCAACAGCGTCGCGTTGAGGCGCGCGGCCACGCGTGCAGCGACCGCTGGACCCGCGTGCTCGTGCGGGAGCACGATGATGCGACAGCCGGCGCTTTGCGCTTCTTGCGCGATGAGATCGGCGGCTGCGCCCGCATCAACCGTAGAAGTCCGAATATCGACCGCGTTGCCGCCAGCAATGCGCGCAGTCTGCGCGAGCGGTCTCGAGATGCCGGAGCGTTCGGCGAAATCGACGACCAGAATGCCGCCGCGCTTCGCCTCGCTTGGCGTCGCAGACGCGATCGCGTGCGTCGGGCACGCGCGTACGCAGGCGTCGCAGTCGGTGCAATTCGGATAGATGACCGCTTTGCCGTCGATGACATCGACCGCGTTGAACGCGCACGCCTTTACGCATTCGCCCGCGCCGATACACAGTCCGAGATCGACGGTGACCGGCATGTCAGACGAGATGCCGCTCGCGCAAAGCGGACGCGAGCGTGATGGCGCGAGCTGGCGGGTCGTCGCCGTCGATGACCTCGTTGAGCCGCCGTTTGCGGTTCGACTCAAGCGGTCCGTCCGCTGCTCCAATTGCGGGTGCGGCGCTAAGACCGGCGCGCGCATCTGACAGATCAGAGGCGCTCAGAAGCTCAACGGGTTTTTTGGAAGCTCGCATCAGCAAGATCGGCGAGACCGCACGCGTCTTGATGCCGTACGGCGCGGCAGAAACGACGAGGGGCAGTGCAGCGGCGGCTCGCGCGAGCATCGGACCATTGATGCTCGTGACGGCTACGCTCCCGCCGTGGGGTTCGACGCCGACAACATCGGCGCTCAGCCCAGCGTCAAGGAATATAGAGAGAAATCCGGGCACCGCGCCGCTGCCGAACGATGCTGTGGCCGCCCCGCACAGCACGAGATCGGCGCCCCCGTTCTTGGCGATGGCTGCAGCGAGCACGGATGCGATCTGAGCCGCATCGGCATCGGCAAGCGACGGATCGTCGACCGCGACCAAACGCTCGGCGCCGAACACGGCCGCTTCGCGCAGCGCATTCGTAGCGCCCGCGCCGGCGCTGTACGCGTCAAACGTCGTGCCGCTTGCTTTGGAGAATTGTGCGGCGAGCTCCAACGCGCATCGATCGGCCTGATTAAGCACCAGTTCTGCGTCTTGTAGATCGAGGAGCTGGCGAAATCGGTCCCACTTCACCTTGTCGGGATTGGGGACTGCCGCGACGCAGACCGCGACGCGCAGGCTCATTGCCCCGCGGGCGCCCGACGGATATCGAGATCCTCGAGTCCCTCGCGCCATTCCGGCTGTTGCATGGGATGAGCAAGAATCGCATCGATGTGACGCGCTGATAGCCGTGCGATGTACTCAAAGTCGCGCCACACTTCGGGCGTGCGTTTGCGGATCGTTCTCGTGACTTCGCGCAGTAGGGTCCAATCGTTCAAGCACGAGGGAGCGCCCCAGTCCAGGAACAGCTTACGATCGAGCATCCCTGTCCGCAGGAGCAAACCGAATTTCTCCCAGTAATTGCCGAGCCGTATCTCCTGGTGAACGGCGCGGTCGATCTTGCCGGTGAGCAACGCATCGACTAACACCTGGTCCTTCATGCGTTCCTCGAGTTCCGTGGACACGAATGTGCGCGCCGCCTGGATGCTCGGCTCGTCAACTTCTCGGTACAAGCTTAATGCCGCCGACAACTGGTTTGCGGTGCGCAAGTGCCGGATCTGTACGACCGCGATGATCGCCGTCGCGGCGATGACCGCTGCCGTGACCAACGAGGCGATCGCGGTGATCGCTTCCCACGACATCGATCGCTACTTGAGCAGCTCTTCGGCGATGATCATGCGCTGGATCTCGTTCGTGCCCTCGTAAATGGCGAGGATGCGCGCATCGCGATAGCCGCGCTCGATGCCGGTCTCCTTCATGAAGCCCATGCCGCCATGGATCTGCAGCACGCGATCGACGACCTTGATGGCCATGTCCGAGCAGTAGCGCTTCACCATTGCCGCTTCGATCGAGAAGCGCTCGCCGCGGTCGGCCTTCCACGCGCCGTTGTACACCATGTTGCGCGCAGCGTAGATCTCGGTCGCGATGTCGGCGAGCATGAACTGCACCGCTTGCTGTTTGGCGATCGGTTTGCCGAACTGGATGCGCTCCTTCGCATGCGCAATGGCTTTCTCGAGCGCGAACTGCGACGCGCCGACGCAACCGGCGCCCAGCGACAGCCGGCCCATGTCGAGCGTCTTCATCGCGGTGATAAAGCCCATGCCCACTTGACCGATGACGTGATCCGCGGGTACCTTCGCATCGGTGAAGATGAGCTCGCAGGTGTGGCTGCCGTACAGTCCCATCTTCTTGTCGTTGGGGCCGCGCTTGACACCCGGCTGGTTCAGATCGACCCACAAGGCGGTGATGCCGCCGCGCGCTCCGAGGTTCTTGTCGGTGACGGTGAAGACGGTGGCAAAATCTGCGATGTCCCCGTTGGTGATAAAATGCTTGACGCCGTTGACGACGTACTCGTCGCCCTGGCGCACGGCGCTGGTTTGTATGTTCGCGGCATCCGAGCCCGCGTTTGGTTCAGACAACGCGAAGCAACCGATCTTCTCGCCGGCGCACAAATCCGCCATGTAACGATCTTTGAGCTCTTTGCTGCCGTCCAAGTACAGCGCCATCACGCCGATGCTGCAATGTGCGCCGATGACGTTCGAGAACGCGGCGTTCGCGCGGCCTAGCTCCTCGAGCGCGATGCAGTAACCGAGTTCTCCGATGCCCGCGCCACCGTACTCCTCAGGGAAGGGCAGACCGAACATGCCCATCTCTTTGAGCTTGTCCATGACCGAGTCGGGGATCTCGTCAGTGTCCTCGACCTGCTGGCCGACCGGCCACAGCTCTTTTTCCACGAACTCGCGGATCGAACGGCGCAGAAGTTTCAGATCCTCCGGCAGTTCGAAGTTCAGTCCTTCGCTCTTAGTCGCGATAGCCATGATCGGTCCTTCCTATGACCCAGTGAATTTCGGGCGGCGCTTGCCGAGGAATGCGGCGACGCCTTCCTTCGCATCGTTGCTCGCAAAAATCGCTTTGAAAGCATCAGCCTCGGCTGCAAGTCCGGCTGCCATGCCTTGCTCGAGCCCGGTGTTCGTCGTCACTTTGATATAGCGCATCGCAAGCGGCGCGCCCATCGAAAGCTTGCGCGCGAGGTTGCGCGCGTGCGTGAGCACCTCGTTGTCCGGAACAACTTTGTTGACAAGTCCGTAGCGTGCGGCTCCATCGGCAGTGATGAGGTCGCCCGTCAGCATCATCTCGAGCGCGCGGCCTTTGCCGACGAGCCGGGGCAGACGCTGGCTGCCGCCCCAGCCCGGAATGATGCCGAGATTCACCTCGGGCTGGCCCAGCTTCGCGCTCTCGGCCGCGATCCGGATGTCGCACGACATCGCAAGCTCGTTGCCGCCGCCGACGCACACGCCGTTGATCGCGGCGATGACGGGCTTCGGGAAATGCTCGATCTTGGAGAAGAGCTCGTGGCCCCGCTGCACCGATGCGCGCGCTGCCGCCTCGTCCAGCCCGACAAACTCGCTGATATCGGCGCCGCCGACGAAGACGTATTGGCCGGCGCCGGTGATGATGACCGCACGGACCGCAGAATCTTTTTCAAGCGCAGCAAACGCGCCGTCGAGCTCTTCGATGGTCGCCTTCGAGAGAGCGTTAGCAGGCGGCCGATTGATCGTGACGACCGCGACGCCGTTTTGGACTTCGACGAGGATGTTCGAATAGGCCGGTGCCTGCGTCTGAGCCATCAGGAGTACTCCAAAAAGCCGCGACCGGTCTTCTTGCCGAGCGCGCCTTTTGCGACGAGCTGTTCCAGCGTCGCGCTCGGCTTGTAGTTGTCGCCGTGCGAAGCATGCAAGCGACGCAGCGTCACGAGCACGGTGTCTAGCCCGATCGTGTCGGCTTGCTCGAGCGGGCCGACTTTGAAGCCCGCGCCGGCGCGCATCGCCAAATCGATGTCTTTTGCGCTCGCGATCCCTTCGTCCAGCAATCTCCCCGCTTCGGCGATCGCCGCGTATTGGAAGCGCTCGATGAGCGCCGTCTCTTTATCTTGCGTGATGGCCATGACGCGTGCTAAGCCTCCGCCTTCGTGTGCGAGTAAAAACCCTTGCCGGTCTTGACGCCGAGATTGCCGGCCGCGACGAGCTCAGCCAGCTCTTTGGGTGCGGCGAAGCGCGGGCCGTAGGCCTTTTCGAGCGTGGCCGCAACATCGGCCGCGATATCCAGTCCAAGCATATCGGATAACAGGAATGGTCCCATCGGCACGCCGGCGCGCTCGACTGCGATCTTGTCGACCGTTGCGTGATCGATGCCCAGCTCCGCGCGCGCTTTGATGACTTCGACCATCGACGCCATCAGGACGCGATTGACGACAAAACCCGCCGCCTCTTTAACGCGCACCGGCAGCTTGCGCAGCTCTTCCGCGAACGACACCGCGGTGTCTATCGTGTCCTTGCTCGTCTGCTGACCCGCGATGACCTCGATGAGCTTCATCACCGACGCGGGGTTGAAGAAATGGAAGCCGACGACTTGTGCGGGCCGCTTGGTCGCGGCGCCCAACGCGGTGATGGAAAGCGCCGAGGTGTTGCTCGCGAGAATCGCCGTGCTTTGGCAGATCTTGTCGAGCTCGGCGAACACCTTCTGCTTGAGCTCGAGCTTCTCAGGCACGGCCTCGATGACGAAGTCGACATCGCCGAATTCATCGTACGTGAGCGTGGGCGTGATGAGCGCCATCTTCTCGTCCATCTCAGCTTGCGTGAGCTTGCCGGCTTTGACGCGACGTTCGTACACGCCGCGCGCGGTTACGATGCCGTGGTCGAGCGCTTTTTGATCGACGTCTTTGAGGATAACGGGCAACCCCGCCCAGGAGATCACCTGCGCGATCTCACCGCCCATGGCGCCCGCGCCGACGACTGCGCACTTGAAGATGTACATCTAACTATGCGGCCTCCGTGTTTTCAATGACGAGCGATCCGCCCTGACCGCCGCCGACACACATCGTCACGAGTCCGTAGCGTTTGCCCGCTCGGCGCATCTCGAAGACGAGCGTCGTCGTGAGCCGTGAGCCGGTTGCGCCGATCGGGTGACCCAGCGCGATGGCGCCGCCGTTGACGTTGACGATGCTGCGGTCCAACTCCATGATCTTTTCGCACGCAAGATATTGCGCGGCGAACGCTTCGTTGAACTCGACGAGCTGGATGTCGTCAAGCGTGATGCCGGCACGCGCCAACGCTTTGGGCGTCGCGACTGTGGGTCCAAGACCCATCGTGCGCGGATCGCAGCCGGAAAACGCGTACGAGCGTATGACTGCCAACGGAGTTTTGCCGAGGTCGCGCGCCTTGGCGTAGCTCGAGACGATGAGCGCAGCGCCGGCGTCGTTGATCGGACATGAGTTGCCGGGCGTGACCGTGCCGCCTTTCTTGAAGACGGCGGGATAGAGGGCGAGCTTTTGCACCGACAGTCCAGCTTGCGGACCTTCATCCTTGGCGACGGTCTCGGGCTCGCCGTGCTTTTTGGGCACTTGCACATGCACGAGCTCGTCGTTGAACTTGCCCATGCGCTGCGCGCGAAACGCTTTGTTGTGGCTTTCGACTGCGAACTGGTCCTGCTGTTCGCGCGTGATGCCGAATTCTTCAGCGAGCACTTCCGCCGTCGCGCCCATGATCATGTTCGTATGATGGTCGGTGAGTCCGGTCCAGATCGGGTCGAGCATTTCGGTCGGGCGCAGGCGCGCACCCCAGCGCGCCGACGGGATCATATACGGTGCCATCGATTGGTTTTCGGTGCCGCCGACCAGATACAGGTCGCCGTCGCCTGACGCGATCGCTTGCATCGCGTTGGCGATCGACTGGATGCCGCTCGCGCAATTGCGCTGCACGCTGTACGCCGGAGTGCCGATCGGGATGCCGGCTTCGAGCGAGATCTGGCGCGCGATGTTCGCAAATTCGATCGGCATCCCGCCGCTGCCGATGATGACCTCGTCTATGTCGTCGACGCTCACGCCGGCGCGCTCGATCGCGGCCTTGGCCGCGGTTGTGCCGAGCTGTAATGCGTCGTAGTCGCGATAGGCGCCGCCGAAATTGCCGACTGGCGTGCGCACCGCGCTTAAGATGACGATGTCGCGGTCTTTAAGACTTCCGTTCTTCACGATCCTGACTCCGAGGCCGCGACGCGAGTCTTGCGCCGGCGCGCCTTTTGCGTGGGAGAGTTGAGCACTTCGCTGCGTAAGCGCACCATGGCTTCAATGAGCGCATCCAAATGAGGGCGCACGCGGACCTTAATCTGTTCGTAGCGGTCCAGGCCGGCTCTCGTGATGCGATAGATCCGCCGGCTGCGCCGGTCCGGGTGCTCCCACGTCCCGACCACAAAGCCTCGCTCCTCAAGTCGGCGCAGCAGTGGATACATCGTGTTGGGATTGACCGGCATGATCGAACCGGTCATGAGTTCTATGCGCTCCATCAGCCCGTAGCCGTGCTCTGGACCCTTGGAAAGCAGATGAAGGATGAGCAGCGGCACGATGGTTTTAGTCTTGACCGGCCCGCGGAAGATCGCCGAGCCGAAGACGGCGTCCTGGGCCGGCACGTTATTACTTCTAATAATCATACAAATAGAATACTACGAGTATAGCGGCCAGGGTCGCCCTGGTCAAGGGCGAACAGCGATTCGACATGCTGGATGCGATCCGCAACGGCGCGGCTTGGAAGCCGACGCGCCCGTGGGCTGACTGGCAGGCCGAGCGCAACGCTCGCCTGCACCGGCACATCAACGAGCAGCTCTACCCCTATAGCCCGTTCTACCGCCGGCTGTTCGACGAGAACAAGATCGATCCAAAAAGCATCCGCACGCTCGACGATTTGCGCCGCATCCCATTCACGACCAAGGCCGACATCGCTCCGACGGCCGACAACCCGGTGCGACATCTTGCGCTGGTCTTGCAGCCCGATCTCGAAAAGATCCGCCGCTTTGCACCGAAGACCAAGTTGATCGACTTGGCGCTGACACGGCTGCTGCGCGGTGCGGAAGCCGCCACGAAAAAGGTGCGGCTCGAATACGGTCCCCAACAGGTCATTTTCACCACTGGCCGCACCGCACTGCCGACACAATTCGTCTACGCGGGTGGCGACATGGACCGGTTTTTCCTGATCGGCCGACGCTTGAAAGACGTGGTCAGCATCAGCGAAGATGGCCGTTCGCTCAACGTCTTTCCATTTGCACCGCATCTTGCGTTTTGGCAGACCTACGCTGTGGGCACTGCCGGTGGCAGCCTTATGTTGCATACGGGTGGCGGTAAAGTGATGGGCACCGCCGGCAACATCACCGCGATGATGCGCATGCAGCCGGAAGCGATCATCGGAGTGCCGGGTTACGTCTACCACATGCTGCGCCAAGCGGCCAGCGAGGGTTTGCAGCTCGTGAACTTGGCCTGCATCGCGCTCGGCGGCGAGCGCGTACCTGCGCCGTTGCGCGTGCGTCTGCGCGAGCTCTGCGCGCACATGGGGCTGCCGGACGTTCGAGTGCACAGCATCTACGGCTTCACCGAAGCGCGACAGTGTTGGGCCGAGTGCCCACCGCCGAATCCCGAGACGTCGTATGGCTTTCATACGTATCCGGAGTTCGACGTCTTCGAGATCGTCGATCCGGAGACGGGTGAGCCTGTCAAGCCCGGCGAGCGCGGCGAGATCGTTTACACGGGTCTCGACGGCCGCGGTTCGTGCGTGCTGCGCTACCGCACTGGCGACATCGCCGAAAGCGGCGTCGTCTACGATCCGTGCCCTGGCTGTGGGCGGATCGTGCCGCGCGTTTCGACCCAACTGTCGCGGCGCAGCGACATGGGAGAGCTGAACCTGACGAAGATCCGCGGCACACTGGTGGACCTGAACAACTTCCTCCCAGCGATGGCCGGCATCGCCGAAGTGCTCGAGTGGCAACTGATCGTGAAGAAGCACAACGACGATCCCAACGACCTCGACGAGCTCGATCTCTACATCGCCGTCGACCCGCACGTGGATCACACCGCGATCAAAGAAAAAGTTGCGCGCAAGGTGCTCAACGACACCGAAGTGTCACCGAATCGGATCGAAGTGCTGCCGCTGCAACAACTCGAGGAGCGCTTGGGTCTCGACACGCAGATGAAGGAGCTTCGCATCCGCGATTTGCGCGCCTCCGCAAAGGTGCCCAGATGAAGGTATCGCAGACACTCGTCCTGATGGTGCTCGTCGTCGGGTTCCTTCCCGCGGCGGCAGCTGGATATTGCACGAATCCGCGCGTGACGAGCATGAAGCCTACCGGCGACGGTCAGGTTGAGATCGTCGTGAAGAACGCCGGCAGCGCGGCGTCTCCAAAATCAGTCTTGCAGCTGACCTATGTCGACGATAACGGCAAAAATGCTCCAGGGCCGAAGTTGAGGATCGCGCCGCTTAAGCCGGGCGCGACAGCGACGTTGCACGCGAAATGGCCGGCAAGCGTCGACACGATCAATACGACGTTGGAGTGCGGCTCGAACTAGGAAGACTATGGCGCTAGAAACCGCCGGTGCCGTTCGGTGAGCCGTTACCCGTGGGTGCGTCGTAGCCGTGGTTGGAACTGCAGACGTACGTCCCAGTGTAATTCGGAGACCCGCTCGGGCACGGCGTGATGCTTCCCGCAAAGATGTCCGTCAGCGATGACGTGTGGCTGTATGAATATGACCCGTCGTGGATCGACGTACCGTTGCCGGCAAGCGCGTACACAGCAGCGATAATCGGCGTGGAAACGCTGGTGCCGCCGAAGACGAGCCAGCCCGGATCGCCACCGAATGTCGTATACACGGCAACACCCGTATTCGGGTCACCAACTGCAGACACGTCGTTGTTGATGCGCATCGT
>Ga0126371_10002155_pt1 | contig 16892 bp, 10 predicted proteins | sample PanSoiMetaPlot_4_FD_110145 | JGI IMG/M metagenome (GOLD analysis project Ga0126371, IMG submission 110145) | Tropical forest soil microbial communities from Panama - MetaG Plot_4 | ecosystem: Environmental > Terrestrial > Soil > Tropical forest > Bulk soil | place: Panama | collected 2016-02-17 | reverse complement strand
CTCGACGCCCTTAGTTCAGCCGCGTATGGGCCGGAAGCCGCGCTCACGCTGCTGATCCCTCTTGGAATTGCCGGCATTCACTACATCGTGCCGGTAACTACGGCGATTCTCATTCTGCTGGTGATTCTTTATTTTTCCTATCGGCAGACGATTGAGGCTTACCCGCACGGCGGCGGCTCGTATACCGTGGCCACTGAGAATCTTGGCGATAGAGCAGGCCTTCTCGCCGCGGCCGCGCTCATGATCGACTACATCCTGACCGCCGCCGTCGGCATTTCGGCAGGTGTTGGCGCGCTGATCTCCGCCGTTCCCAGCCTGCAACAGCACACTTTAATCATCTGCCTGGGCATTCTCGCCATTCTCACGCTTGTCAATATGCGCGGCGTGCGCGATACCGGCGTCGCCTTCCTCATCCCGACATATCTCTTTCTGGGAACGCTGCTTATTGTCATCGTTCTAGGCGGTTTTCATGTGCTGCTGCACAAAGGCCATCCCGTACCCGTTGTTACGCCTCCAGCGTTGCCGCCTGTGACAGCCGCACTCTCCGGGTGGCTGCTGCTCAAGGTGTTCTCAAGCGGCTGTACCGCAATGACAGGCGTGGAAGCGGTCAGCAACGGCGTAATGGCTTTTCGCCAGCCGACGACAAAGAATGCGAAGACCGCGCTGACAATCATCATTGCGTTCCTCATCATTCTGCTGGCGGGCATCGCATTGCTATGCCGCGCTTACGATATCGGCGCAACCGACCCTGGCAGCGCAGGCTATCAGAGCGTGCTCTCACAATTGACTGCAGCTGTCGCAGGAAAGGGCGTCTTCTACTGGGTCACTATCGGATCGATCCTGCTCGTGCTTTCGCTCTCGGCGAACACCGCGTTTGCTGACTTCCCGCGTCTCACACGCGCCATCGCACAACGCGACTTTTTACCGCACGTCTTTATCCTGCGCGGGCGCAGGCTCCTTTACTCGCACGGCATCTTCGCCCTGGTGGGATTCACTGCAGCGCTGCTGATTCTCTTCGGCGGCGTCACCGACCGCCTCATTCCGCTCTATGCAATTGGCGCATTTCTTGCCTTCACCTTGTCGCAGGCGGGCATGGTGGCGCACTGGCGCAAACAGGGCAACGCAACAGGCCGCATGATCGTAAACGGAATAGGCGCAATCGCAACCGGTATCACACTGCTGGTAGTGCTGGTAGCCAAGTTCCTTGATGGCGCATGGATAACAGCCATCCTCATCCCTGCGCTCATCATGATTATGAGCCTCGTCCGCAGGCACTACGACCACACCGCGAAGGAAACAGCCAGCCCCGAGCCGCTGAAGATTGATGGCCTGCAGCCTCCGCGCGTGATCCTTCCCATGGACAAGTGGAACCGCATTAGCGAGAAGGGCCTGCGCTTCGCCCTGGCCATGTCTCCTGAGGTCGAAGTAGTCCATGTCGAATGTAGTGACGGAGACGACATTAGCGTCTGCCAGGTGTGGGACAACATGGTACTTCCACCGATCCGCACTGCCGGCCTGCCCGAGCCGCGGCTGACCATCATCAAATCGCCGTATCGTTTCTTCGTCCAGCCATTCGTGGACCACGTTCTGGCGGAGCAGAAAAAATCCGATGACCGCCAGATCGCCGTTCTTGTGCCCGAACTAGTAGTGAAGCACTGGTATGAAAACCTTCTGCACAACCAACGGGCCAATTTGCTGAAGCTCTTTCTGCTGGTAAAGGGCAATGAAAATGTCGTCGTGATCAACATTCCCTGGTATCTGCACAAATAGGCGCTATCCCTTATCACGGAGGCGGCGCATACGTCGCTCCGACGCAATGTAGACCGCGACGCCTGCACCCACTAGAAACAGTGTTGATCCGATTACCTTTGCAATCGCAAGCGGCTTGTTTGGTTCTTCTTCCGGGGGAATAACGGAGAGCACAATCGTCAGCAGGGTCGTAAGTAGGCCAAGCGAAGCCAGCACAATGGCAACCGGCCTGCCTCCCGGGACGCGTATCGTTCCCGCCGCGGCGGGCTCACGCTGCAAACGGAGCATCGAGGCAAAAAGAAACGCGAAGGGAATGAAGTAGGTGATGATCGACATGCTAACAAGCACGTCATACGCACTGCGCACTGTGGTTCCCGCCTGGCTGAGCAGCGCGCACAGCGTTCCGGCAATGCCGTAGGCCCCAATCGCAACCCACGGCGTATGCCAACGCGGATGCACATGCCCGAAAACTGGCGGCAGATAACGATCAATGCCGGCCACAAACGGCAGCCGCGAAGTTGAAGAAAGGAATGTCGCCGCGCCGCCAACACTATTGAGCACGACCAACAGCGCGACAGGTGCGATCAACCATCCCAGGCCGAGCTTCGTACACATCAGGTGAATCGCGCTGGCAAACCCGCTCACGCCGCTGACGGAGGCACTGGGCAAGGCAATCAGCATAGCAATCGTTCCAGCAATGTAGCACGCGGCAATCAGAGTACCGGCGATGACCAGCGAGCGCGGAATCGTACGGCGCGCATCTTTGATCTCTTCTCCCATGAAGGAGCCGGTTTCCACGCCGCCGAATGCAAAGAAGATTGTCGACCAGAAAATCGCGTTCTTCAGATCGGAATGAGGTACAAGGTGTTGCATCGAAAAGCTGGTCGCCGATCCATGACGCATGGCGAAGACCGCGGCCAGCCCAAGCAGAACCGCAACCGGGATCCACGCACCCAGCGAGCAGCAATTGTTCAACCATTTGCCCTGCTTCAATCCCAGAATGTTCAGCAGGATAATCAGAGCGAGCCATCCGAGCGCGAACAGCAGGTAGTACGTGGCATTGTTGGTGAGTTGATCGCCGCGTTTGCCCATCGCGAAAAGTGCGCTGCCTGCGCCAAAGTAGAGCACCGCGGGAAAGTACGGAAGATTGCTCATCCAGTATGTCCACGCCGCAATAAATCCGGAGAAATTGCCGAAGGCACGCTGCGTCCACACATACAGGCCACCTTCCTGGGGATAACGCGACGACAGTTCAAGCACGGATGCCGCCAACGGCACGAAGAAGCACAGGCAGGCAAATATCCAGATGATGATGGTGCTCGGGCCGGCCGCAGCGGCGGTTGCAATCCAGCGAAGACTCAATCCGCTTGCAAGATAGTAGAGAACAAGGTCAGCAACGCCGAGTTCACGTGCGAGCGTGGGCGTGGATGTGGTTGTCTTTTCCGGCATGACTGCGCGCAGCATACCTGCTGAGGACGCGCTAAGACCAGAACTATTTCCGCGCCATGTCCTTTAACACGGCCATCGCGGCATTGCGGCCGTTGATGCCGATCACACTACCGCCAGGATGCGTGCAGGCCCCGCAGAGATAGACGCCCGGCATGGGCGTTCGCGCACTCAGGCGGTTTGACCACATGTATTGTGGCAAACACTCTCCCTGAAAGATGTGGCCGCCGGTTAGACCTACCTTCTCTTCGATATCAGGAGGGCCCAGCACCTGTGCATCGATCACCGCCGAATCCATGTTGCTGCAGAAGCGGCCAATCGAATCGACCGCCAGCTTTCGTACCTCAGCACGGCGGCTGTCCCATGTGCCTTCCCCAAAGCCGTAAGGCACATATTGCGCGAAGACACTCATCGTGTGCTGCCCGTCAGGAACGACGCTGGCATCGTGCACGCTCTGGAAGTACAGCTCGCACCATAGATGTTCCGGAAGACGCCCGACGCGCGCCGCCGAGTAGCTCTCCTTCCATTCAGCCTTCGTGAGCGGTGCATTGATCTGCCCCAGATGGTGCGCTTCGCGCGTTCCCGGACGCGAGGTAAAGTTCGGCAGCTCACTCAAGAGCACATTGAGCTTGACGGTACAGCCCTCAATCGGCACCGATTCGATTTTCGCCTTCCATGCGGTATCGGCGGCATTGCCGAGCATGCCGAGTGTGCGGCGCGGATCAGCGTTACAAATTACGACTGGCGCGGAGATTCGCTCACCACTCTCAAGAAGCACGCCTTCGCCGGGAATGATGCCGGCAACGGAAACTCCTGCAGCCACCACCGCACCTGATTCGCGCGCTGCATCGCAAAAGTAGAAGGAGACCATGCCCATCCCACCTTTTACATATCCCCACATACCCGGCATTCCACCGAGCCGCCCGGATGAGTGATGGAAACGAATTGAAGCCGTCCCCGCGTCGAATGGGCTGGCGTTCGTGCCGATTACGCCTTGCCCGAGATATGCGACCTGCAGGCGCTCGTCTTTGAGATAGTGCTCGACAAACTCCGCCATGGACCACTCGAAGAGCAGCTTCATGGCTTCTTCGTCGTTGCCAATTCGTTCTTCAATCTGCTCCCTCGTCGGCGCATCACCAATCCACACGTCGCCTTCCCCAGATGGACGCAATGCATCGCGCAACCGCCGGATGACGTCACTCATCGCGCGCCAGCCTTCGACATCACATTTGCTGAAGCGGCGAACCTCCTCCTCGCACTGCGCGTCGTCATCCCAAAGCTGAATGCTACTGCCATCAAGAAAAGGCACGAAGAGACCGTTCACCGCAGGTGTCCAGGCAAAGCCGCGCGCCGGCAGTTGCAGTTCTTCCACGATCACCGGATGCAGCAAGCCGGCCAGGTATGCGCACGGCGACATGCGCACTCCGGGAAACGGCTCTTCAATGGTGCAGGCGCCCCCAATGCGTTCGCGGCCCTCCAGCACCAGGACGCGTTTGCCCGCCCGCGCCAGATATGCCGCGCACGCCAAACCATTGTGGCCCGCGCCGACGATGATGGCGTCCCATGAACGCTGAGCCAGTTCTTTAATCGGCGCTGGAAGGCCGATCTTTCCAAGAGAATTTGCCGCAGATGAGAAATGATTGCTGGTCATTGAAATTGCAGCTTACATCAGCGAAAAGCGCTCGCGCACCTCATACCTCGATCCGGCAGGGCCAGTGAAGCTCTGGTAGAGAAGAAATTCCTTGGCCTGGAATGAAGGCAATTTCAGAACTGGAGTCAGCCTCACGGCTCTTTGTAGCCGCGTAAAGTCCGGCGAAGGCCCGCGCCCTTTTCTGCGCGCCAGCGTAATGTGCGGGGCGAAGGCGCGCTCTTCCGGTTCAAAACCGCAGGGCAATAGTGCCTGCTCTATTTCGTCGTGCAGCGCCACGAGCGAAGATGTTACGCCGACAGCGATGTAAAAGACGCCGGCCCGCTCAAAAAAGCCTGGTTCCGAGAGCTGAACGTCAACGACTTGTGCACGGACCTTCCGTAATTGCTCGACAACGCAGGAATAGGTTGCTTCATCCGTCTCGCCCAGGAATTGCAGCGTGACATGCCAATGTTCGGGCTGCGACCAGCGCAAGCGATGAAATGCTTCCCGCAACTCTCGCGTGCGTGTCGCGATTGCCTGCTGTGTTTCATCTGAAAGACCGATGCCTACAAATAGACGCACAGCTTTACTTTACCTGCCACTGAATATCCGGCGACAAGGTTTCAGGCAGCGCCTTCCGGCAAATGAATTTGCCTGCGGCGCACAATCCAGAGCGCAACCCCTACCAGGGCCCATGCTGTACCCGCGATGCGCGCAATCGGGCCAAGATTGGTCCAGATGAACAGGCAGGTCAAAAAACCTGCTGCCGAGATCAGCATGGGAAACCAATGCGTGAGCCTGCCGCTACGCCAGCCCAGCGCCACAGACGCTACATTCACACCCATAAAAGCAAGCAGCGCTCCATAATTGAGCATTTCCGTGCCAAGTTGATAGCTGAAGAACAGCGCGCCTACGAGACAGACGATGCCAATCAGCACAACGTTATTGCGAGGAATGCGGTTCCTGGGATGAATCGCGCCAAAGAAGCGTTTGGGCAGCGCGCCGTCCTGACCCATCGCCAGCAGCAAACGGGCCGCGCCCAGATGCGAAGCCATTCCCGAGCCAAAGTTCGCCAGCAGAAGTGCTGCGTTCACAATCATGAAGAGAATTGGTCCGCCTGCGCGGCCTGAGATGTGAACGTATGCAGTATCGATATCGGGAAAAGCTTGTCCGCGAGGCCAGACTAACTGCCCCAGATAGACCTCGATAGCGGCCAGCACACCGGTAGCAAAGCAGGCCATCACAATAGCGCGGGGGACGCTGCGCTCCGGGTCCTTCGCCTCATCGGTAAGCGTAGAAATGCCGTCAAAGCCGATGTAAGAGAGCACGGCAATCGAAGTGCCGCGTAGAAGGCCGCTGCGCGAAAATGTGCTCGGATCGTAAAACGGATGCGTATAAAACGATGATGGTTGCGGCGGCAGATGAATCAGATAGCGCACCACCGCAATCACTACCAGAATGACGACAAGACCAAGCGCAGCCGCCATGCCCGCATTGATGCGCGCTGAGGTCTCGACACCGTTCAGGTTGAGCAGCGTAAAAAATGCGGCAAAGAAGATAACGAACACAACATAAGGGATTTCCGGAATGATGTTCTGCGCTGCCTTGCTGCACCAGATGATGCAAATCAACGGGTTCAGGACGTAATCCATGACCAGGCACCATCCAGTGAGGTAGCCGAGGCTCGGATGCAGCTCCTTGCCGACGTACATAAAGGCCGACCCGCCATGCGGATAAACGCGGGCCATGCGCCCATAGCTTACAGAAGTGAAAAGCATGGCGACCATTGCGCACAAGATGGCTGTGACGACATGCCCGCGCGCGGCCTGATAAATGACGCCGAAGCTCGGCATCGGCGCCGTTGGCTGAATCAGCACGATACCGTAGAGCAGCAGGTCCCAGAAGCGAAGGCTACGCTTCAGCGTTACCTGTCCTTCGTTCACGGCTGCGGCCTTACTGGACATGCTTTTCCTTCACTCTGCTTGAGATGCAGCGGCCGCAACAGCTTTTCCTGGCGAAAGATGCAACGTCTGCTCAGGAATATTCCATCCCGATACAACTATGGTCGCATTGTCCGGAATAAGCGCAGGCAGTTTGGCGGTCAGCACCTGCGTCTCGCCCGGCATCAATTCCACATAATTATCGGACCACACGATGGGCACAATGTCTTCTCCATGGGCATCACGCGCAGTCACTGCCACCTGAAACGCTAACGCCTTCGACGCATTCTGTAACCGTACCTGTAACAATTTGTTATCTTCAGCCGTTGATGCCTGCGCCTCAATCCGGGTTTTTGGCAGCGTCATCAACTCTGCCATATCGTCATACTGAATTGCAGGCGTGTGGGTGTAGTCCGTCTTGCTCCAGTCAAATGTCGTCAGGGTTGAAGGTATCCAATAGAAGTTGTGGCTCAAGGTCTTTCCAGACACATCTTTCAGCGTCAGATCCACAAAATAGACCTTTGAAGACGTTGGAAAGACATCGTCGGGAATCGAGATCGCGCGCTGCGACGCATCCGCATCGACGGTAAGGCCGGTCTCTTTGTCAAAAACTTTCTTCAAATTGAAGTCGTAGACTTCGGCCGAGACGGTAATGCGCGGCGTCGCCCGATATGTGCTATTCACCACGACGACGCTATGATCGTCATAGGAATACTGCACATGCAGCGGCTCGCACGCCTTCTTCGTGCCATAATATCCGCCGCCAGCGTCAAGATAATAGTCATACAGATGCCAGATGTTGGAAGGCCACGCATTGTTCAGCATCCACTGAATCACGCCCGTCGATGTGTACTTGTTGCGCGAGTAGGCTTCGAACATGGCGCGCTCGCCATCATAGGTCATGGCCTGCGCGATGCGAACGTAGTCCTTCAAATCCTCAGGGCTGCCATAGGTGGCATGCATCGCGTCATCAAAAACTGCCAGCGTCTTAAATTTTCCGCTGCCGTTATGGAATGAGAAGGAGGCGCTGCTGGTCGGCCACATCTGGTCTTGAGGAATGTATTTACGCAGGCTGCTGATGTTCGGGACTGCAGGCCCCGGGCTCGTCTCAGTGTTAAAGCCGTAAGCGCCGCCGTGCTTGTCTTTGTCAACGTACCAATATGACGGAGCAACAAAATCATACGGCCCGGTCATCTTCACGCCGCTATTCCCGCTCACCGTTGTAGGCGTCGCCGAGGCCGAAGACAATATAGGATTCGGCCAGTGCGTCTGCTCTTCTACATTGAGATACATTTGTTCGACATCCGCCGGCGGCGCGTTGTCGCTTCCATTCAGCCACACCAGGAGGCTTGCATGGTGGCGTATACGCAGCATTTGCGACTGCAGCGACGCCTTGGCTACCTGATAGTTCTCCGGCGTCCAGTCCTTCCAGCGCTCCCACCGGTCGCAGCAGCACCATCCCAGCATCACCAGAATTCCCTGCTCGTCGGCGAGATGGAAAAAATCTTCTGTCTCCAGCTTGCCTTCCAGCCGGATCGTATTCAGATGCATGTCACGCACCAGCATGAACTGATCGCCCAACCGTTTCGGATCTTCTCGCAGCAGCATATCCGGCGACCATCCAGCACCACGAATCAGGATCGGCTTGCCGTTCACGCGAAAGAGCCGGAAGCCCTTGTCCGTAAGCTCTGACGTAATCTCGCGAATCCCGAAGCGCACCGACTGCTCATCGGAAATCTTGCCGCCTGCAACAAATCGAAGTGTCAGCGTTTCGAGATGCGGCGTGCCCATCTGATAAGGCCACCAGACAGCAGGATTTTTCACCTGCAACTGCTTATATGTTTCGGGATCGAACACGATCGTCTTGTCTTCATGCGCTGCCAACTTGACCGGCTGCTCGATGTGGATTCCCGCAACTGTACCGGTCACAGTTCCCTTTACAGGCTTGTCCGTCGCATTGTGCAGTTCTGCATAGACGGTCAGGTCCGCCTGCTTCAAACCGGCGTCGGTAAAGTGCGTGACCGCCATAGGGGACCGCAACGTCACCGAGCCACTCGTCGTCAGATCGACCGCGCCCCACAGTCCCATGTCCTTGTCAGGTGGGCAAGGGTTCCAGTCCACCCAGTTAATGCCGAGGTCTTTCTCAGTCGGAGCGAATGTCTCTACCGCGACGACGTTCGGTTTACCCACAATAACGCTGTCCGTAACATCGAACTCATAAGTACGATAGGCACCTGCAACCTGCGATGAATCAGCGATGCGCCTGCCGTTGATCCAGACGTCAGCGCGGTAATTGATGCCTGTGAACCGCAGCCACAGCGTACGGCCCTTCGCTGAGGCAGGCACAACAAATTCTTTGCGATACCACCAGCCACAGTGGTACGGGCTATCGTCCGACATCGGAAGCCGCGCAAAGATGCCTCCGATCGGATACGTCATTCCCGGAAGGTCGCGCAGATTCGTCCCGAAGTATGGGTCTTTGAAAAGACCATTAGCAACCTGCACTGACACTACTGTTGCCGGAACTGCTGTCGTATACCAGCCTTCAGGATGATATGCAGTCGCTGAGATGACCTCGCCCGCAGTCTGCAGCTTGCAGGCCGACTGCACTTTCCAGCCATCGCGCAGGGGCATCGCCGAAGAGACATCAGCATAAACCGCCAGCGGCGGCATGAAGAACAACACTAAAGCAGCGAAACATCCCGCCAGCCTTTTCAACATGAAGACACCTTCCCCGGCAACTGTCTTGTTCGGAAATTAAATTGCTGTCAGAACTGTGCCATGCACAGTTTATCTACGCTAAGGAGCATGAGCCACAAGTTCTGTTACACAGTCTCCACCGCGGCAAGGCGAATTGCGATCTCCACTGTCTGGCTGCCAAGCCGCGGATGCTTCGCCGTAAGTCGGACCGTTCCCGCTTCTTCTTTCGCACGCACCCACACTGCGCCTGTGCCGCCAATCAACCCAAACGGATTGTCACCAACCAAGTCGGCAGGCCCTTCCAGAGTGAGTGTGATCGGGTCATTCGCATAAGGACGAATCGCGCCATACTCGTCGGTTACGCGCAACACGACGCGCGTGGTGTCAGCTCCATCAGCGTGTAGCTCGTGATCGTCGGAAGCAATCGAAAACTTCTGATCGACACCGCGGCCAGAGAGCGTTTTCGAGGCCACCTGCTTGCCGTTCAAATATCCATCAATGCGCAAGTCGCCCCACTTCAGCCATGCGCCATGCTCCCCGAGCTTTGTCAGATCCAGACTGAACGGCGCATATTTCAGGTGCTGGAACTGCTCGCGATCGGGGTCAATCTCAGCAATCTGCTTCCAGTCGTTTCCGTACTTGATGAAAAACTTCAGGTGGTCGCAGTTGGAGCAGACCATTGCCACTGTAAAGCGCACAGACTCATCGCCCATGGCCCAATGGAAGGCGGGTTCAAGGACGACCTCCTCCTCGGGATCGCACTGTGACTTGTAGAATCCGGCTGCACATTTCGGCTCGCGAAAAATATCAAAGACGCCGTGATAGCAGATGCGGTCACCCGAACCAAAATCCCAGTGCGTGTTGTAATCGAACGCGCACCAGCCGATACCGCCCGCGTATTGCGGGTTAGAAGCTAGCTGGTCATGTATGCGCGCGTGGCGAATCGTATGCCCTCGCTGCCGCTCGTTCTCGTCAATGGTTTTTGTCGGGAAGGTGTGGCCCACGAATTCTGTATTCAGGTAACGCGGATGGTTCGGCGGCCTCAGCGGCCATCCGAAATCGTTCACGGTGAAGACATCTTCCAGAAACTCCGATTGCTGAAAATTCCGGATGCCGCCTGTCTGCCGCGTAGGGTCGAGCTTGTGCGCCATAGCATTGGTGCGCGTGTAGAAGTCGTGGTCGTCGCGCGACTCGTTGATGCGCACACCCCACAGAACAATCGAAGGATGGTTCCAGTCGCGCCGGATCATGCGGCTGACATTATCGACGGAAATGTCCTGCCAAGCCTTGTCGCCAATATGTTGCCAGCCCGGAATTTCTTCCAGCACCAACAGCCCATACTCATCGCACGCATCCAGAAAGTGGCGCGACTGCGGATAGTGCGACGTACGCACGATATTGCAGTGAAATTGCTTGCGCAGGATGTAGGCGTCGCGCCGTTGCACGCGACCCGGCATCGCCTGACCGACAAACGGAAACGTCTGGTGCCGGTCCAGCCCACGCAGCTTGATGACCTTGCCATTCAGCTCAAAGCCATGATCCGTGAACCACGCGTGGCGGAAGCCAATGCGCCGCGTATCTTCATCGACTAACTGCGAATCGCGTAGCAGGCGCACCTTAACCGAATAGAGTTTTGGATTCTTCAAATCCCAGAGCGTAATTCCACTCTGCTTGCCAAACGCAACCGTGTAGCTCGCTGGCCTAGCTGCAGCCTCTGAGGCCGGAACCTTCTGCGTCGCCTTCGCAACTACCTGATCACCATCGAGCAGAGTAGCTTCCAGTGTCAAAGCATCACGCGACATTTCAAGATGCTGCACAAAACACTGCACGTCTAGTGAAGGACTTCCACTCGGCACGTCCTTCGACTGCGCAAATATATTTGCGATAAATGTCGCAGGCACCACGCGCAGCGACACCTCGCGATAGATCCCGCCAAATGTCAGATAGTCGATCTGATATCCAAACGGTGGAATGTCCGGCCGCTCCGTCGAATCCACATCGACTGCAAGCACATTATCACCGTCGAAATTCAAATGCGGCGTTAGTTCGAACGTGAACGGCGTATAACCGCCTTTGTATTCGCCCAATCTCTGACCGTTGATCCACACTGTCGAGGCGGTCATTACGCCTTCAAAGTCTACAAAAACGCGCTTCCCCTTTGCCTCCGCCGGCAAGCGAAACTTCCTGCGATACAGCGAGACGAACTCATAATCCTTGTCGTCGAATCCATGCCACGGGAGCGGCGCATTCGTGTGCGGCACCACTACGTGATCAAACTTCGAATCGTCGAATCCGGGGTCGTGTCCCCCTTCCACAAATTTAGGGCTGTAGCGCCAACCGCGATTTATTGGGAGCACCATTCGGCCCTCCTCGCTCGCGCTCTCTTGGGCAAATACATTGCCGCCCACCGCTGCGCTCGCCAGCAGAGCACCACTCGTTTTCATAAAGTCCCGTCGATCCATATCCGCCCTTGAATGAAACCGTTCAATCTCTTGGCCACAAAAACAATAAATGATTGCAAGCACAACACGCAGCAAAAAGGCGGCGGAAGGCTGATTCTCCCTACGCCGCGAATTTGTCGCTCTAGCTAGAACTCGAGTCCGGCCGCAAATTGCGCCAGTCGTTTGTTGGTGAGCAGAACACTCGCCTGCTCAAGTTCGGAGCATTGTCCAGAGTCGCGTTGGTCGAGCGGGAATCGAAGCGGACGCTGTTGGTTACGTTGAACATCTTCCAATGCAACTGCAATCGCGCGCGCTCGACAATTGCGATTAATTTGTTCAGTCCAGCGTCCCAGTCGTAATAACCATCGCCACGCATCGAATTGCGGGTGCCTGAGAAACCCGGCAGTGTGAAGTCGATGATCCGAAGACTGCAGCCGGATCGGCAAAGCGCTAAGTCAGATGTCCACGTTGAGCAGCGTGCGAAAGGAATCGGCTTTAACCTGCATTGCAAATCCCTGGATATCCCGATTCGTCGGGTAGTAGGCCATTGTTCATCGGGAATGGAAATCCACTCGTCCAATGAAGGATGCCGATCGTCTGCCATCCTCTAATGAGCATGTCAGTCCATCGATTGTCGCTGAAAGGTAGTGCCTGCCGCGTCCCACGGACACCTCCCAAATGTAATTGGCATTGATCTGGTGCCGTACGTCAAAATCCGAAGGCCCATAAGCTGGTCAGGCATCCAGCTGTTCATTACCTGCGCATAGTTTGTCGTTCAGGCGCTCGCCCTGACGTCGTATCCAGAGACGTGTGATACGATTTTTCGCACGCACGGAGATCCCTATGATTCCGTTCTCCCACCGCGGCTTTCTTAAAGGTTCACTTTCCGCGGGTACCCTGGCATGAGAATGATGAATCCGCTCATTGCTATCCTCATATCACTCTTCATCCCGTTCGCTGCTATGGCGCAGAAGGCGATTTCTTTCCTTACGGAAGACGGCGGTGTCATTTTTGCGGATATTTATGGAACAGGCGACAAAGCCGTAGTTCTTGCCCACGGCGGACAATTTAACAAGGAGAGCTGGGCAAAGCAGGCCCAGACCTTATCAACACATGGTTTCCAGGTGTTGGCGCTCGATTTCCGCGGCTATGGCAAATCGCACGGCCCGAGCGACTCCGATCCGGAGAGCGCTCCACTCTACCTCGATGTCCTGGGGGCAGTGCGCTATCTACGAGAAGCAGGTGCGAAAAGCGTCTCAGTCGTTGGCGGCAGCATGGGCGGCGCCGCTGCCGGTGATGCATGCATCGATTCCAAACCCGGCGAGATCGATCGCGTTGTAATGCTTGGCGCCGCACCCAATCAGCCAGCCGACAAGCTTAAATGTCCGGTCCTGTTTATTGTTGCCCGCGATGACACCGACGGAGATGCACCGCGCCTTCCCGGAATTCGCAAACAGTATGAGCACGCACCCCAGCCGAAAAAATTAATCATCCTGGATGGTTCCGCGCATGCTCAATGGCTGTTTCAGACAGATCAGGGCGAACGCGTGATGCGGGAGATTTTGCGATTTCTCTCGCAATAGGCACACCGCCCCAAGCAGTCCACTACGGCCCTGCCGCATTGCGAAAATACCACCTTGCGTCTGCACGAAAAAGAAGCCAGGCAATCCCCGCGAAAATCAGGGAGTGAACAGCAAGTTCATGAAACGCGCCGAAGGCACTCAGAATGACATGGAATGCCATCCATGCAAGCGCGAGCCAACGCGCCCAGTTCTTGCCGCGGAGTATGAACACTCCGGCGAGTATCGCCAAGCCTTCAGTAAGCTCAATCGAGACGCCATCGGGATGGCGCAGTTCGCGGAAGTGAAACACAAAGCCGATGCAGCCTACTGCCAGATAGAGGCAGCCGATGACCAGTACGGAAATAGGGCGTCGATTTGTATTCATGGCAGCATCTCCAGCACGGCATCGCTAGGCTCCAGTTCTACGGCATGTGGTGGCACAGTCGCCCCAGCCACCAGAAGCGCGCTAACCACCCTTACGTAATCTCCTGTGTCTCGATGCCAGCCATTTCCGGAGCCGTAGATTGTCCATGAAAGCGCGGTCCCGGCATAGTCGCGCGATTTCAATTCCAGATTCGGATGAAAGCGCAGAATCTCGCGCGCCATTCCGGCATTGCCATGGAACCCGGCCCAGTGCAGCGCCGTCGCGCCCGCATCTCCGGGCGTATTCACCGGCCAGCCCGCCTCCAGCATCAGGCGCACCGCCTTTGTGTTGTTGTTCTGCGCGGCATTGGGCAGCTTTCGCTTCTCGTCTTCAGACAGCGACCTGGCGGCATCCGGATTTTTGGCAAGAAATTTCTGAAACACCGCCTCATCGCCCAATTCGCACGCCAGCGCCAGTTTCAGTTCCTCCGGCGTGCGCTCCATCAGTAGTTGAAAGACATCTTCGTGTCCAAAATCCCGCGCCACTGTATGCGCAGTGCGGTGCCATCCCAACTGCCAGATATAGATCGTGCCACCTGCGCGCGGATTGCGTTTCGGAAACCATTCTTCCGACACGCTCATCCGGATGCAGGCTGGGTCGTTGTCCAGATGGCGTCGCACAAGGTCCGCATCGTCCAGCGCTGCCGCCATAAGGATGTCGGTCCTGCATCCCCGCGTGACAAGATAGCGGGCCACATCCTGGCGGTCGTGCGGATAGTGCCGCTTCTGCTCCACTCGCAACATGTACTGAGCCGGGGTCGATTCGTGGTCCACGTCGAGCGCGTTGATGTCAGCACCGTGGTCGAGCAGGAACTTCGCAATCTCGACGGTGGAGGCGAAGTGCAGCGGGGTCTGCCCGTCTCCACCCTTTGCGTGCACAATGGACGGGTCCGTCGTGACGAGCTCGGCCAGTTTTGTCATCATCCCCAACCGGGCCGCGGCGTGCGCATCTATGACCGCGCCGCGTTCGACGAGAAAATCCACCATTCCCGGATCGCAATCGTCGAGCACGCCAAATCCCCCCGCCCACCAGTCAGTTCGCTTGCGGATGTCGGCTCCTGCATTTAGCAGCACGTCTATGGTCGCGCGGTCGCCGCGCTGCACGGCGGCATACAGGGCCTGTTGGCCGAAGCCATAGTCAGCCAATGGTTCGTTGATCTTTGCACGCAATTCCGGATGGCTTTCGAGAAGCTGGCGGACGCGATGCGCGTCGCTGTCGCATACGGCGGCCTTCAACGCCTCTGCTGGGCTGAGTCCCTGCGTGATGACGTGCGATTTCAGCTCCGCCCAGGTAGCGAAGCCATACTCATTGGCCAACGCATGTTGCGCATCGGCGAGCTTGCCTTGCGGCATGGTGTGGAGCAGCGCCTTGGCTTGTTTTCTTAGATGTTCAAGGTTGGATTTTTGCGGCAGCGTACGAGACATAGTCTTCTCCTTTTATGGCCCGGTGTCCGCTGTCTCGGGCAAAGAGAAGTTATGTTCGGTGCTTGGAAATGCTTCAGGAGGGATGGTCCCTTTCCGCGGACGGGCTGCAACCTGATTTGCCGCCTCCACTATACCAGAACCAGAGCATCAACAGAGTCATGCGAGAAATTCCACGACTACCTTTCCCAAGGAGCCAACTTCAACCTGAGAATATGCATCAGCAATGTCTGCGGGTGAAAAACGTCTGTCGTTAAGAAGCGGCTTCAGCTGTCCCTCATCGGCCAGTGAGGCAGCCTGAGACAGGATTGCGCCGTGATGAGCTCGATTTTCACCTGTGTGCAGCGGGAGCAGGGTAAATACGCCTGAATAAGTCGCACCGCGAAACGAGAGCGGCGCAAGTGAGTGCGAGCCCCACCCGAGACAGCTTACGACATGGCCGGTGTACCGTTTTACGGCTGCGAATGACGCATCTAGGGTTGCGCCTCCTACTGTGTCATAAACTATGTCGAAACCTGTTCCCCCGGTGAACGCCGCCACATATTCTTCGACCGGAGAAGAACGATAGTTGATAGGCGTAGCGTGAAGGTCTTCCACAAACCTTTTCTTTACCGGTGAGACGGTAGCGAAGACCTTCGCCCCAAATGCGAGTGCAATCTGAATCGCAACATAGCCTACTCCACCCGCGCCTGCATGAATCAGCACGGTCTGGCCTTCACGCACCTTCGCCCGGTCCACCAGTCCTTCCCATGCGGTAATGATGCTCAGTGGAAGCGCAGCCGCCTGCCGCATTGATAGACTCTTCGGTTTGTGCGCCAGCAGGTCGGCATCGGCAATGATGTACTCCGCGAGCGTGCCTTGCAGGCCGCCCACGCCGCCCACCATGCCAAATACTTCATCTCCCGGCTTAAATGCCGTAACGCCGGAACTGACCTCTTCGACGACGCCTGCCATATCGAGACCAAGCACAGCAGGTAGCGGCTGCCGCGCGTGCGCTGCTTTTCCTGCACGTATCTTGGTGTCGAGAGGGTTAACTCCGCTTGCCCATATCCTGACCAGGACATCTTTTGCCTTAGGTACGGGTGAAGCTATGCCTGACTCTACAAAAGCCCCATTGGGTTCCTCAACCAGCCATGCTGTGCGCGCCATCCGGGTTCTTCCTCAGATGAATTTCTATTGTCTGGAAACCGGCCCTGTGGGTCCGTTAACCTTCGCAAGAAACTGTCTCATAGCGAGGGCAATATCATCGATATGCGTCTCCAATGCGAAGTGCCCTGTGTCGAGAAATTGCACCGTCGCATTGGGGTTATCGCGGCGAAATGCCTCTGCTCCAGCAGGTATGAAGTAAGGATCATTCCTTCCCCAGATCGCGAGCATCGGGGGCGTCCACTTTCTGAAGTACTGGTGAAAAGCTGGGTAGAGCTTCACGTTGTTCGCATAATCGAGAAACAGGTCCAACTGAATATCTGTGTTGCCTGGCCTGGCCATGAGCGCTGCGTCCAGCGTATATCCTTCCGGCGCCATGCCACTTGGATCGGAGATGCCCGACGCGTATTCCCTGCGCATGCCCTCACTGTTG
>Ga0126371_10002154_pt1 | contig 16896 bp, 9 predicted proteins | sample PanSoiMetaPlot_4_FD_110145 | JGI IMG/M metagenome (GOLD analysis project Ga0126371, IMG submission 110145) | Tropical forest soil microbial communities from Panama - MetaG Plot_4 | ecosystem: Environmental > Terrestrial > Soil > Tropical forest > Bulk soil | place: Panama | collected 2016-02-17 | reverse complement strand
CCTCGAAACCGGAGATGGAAGCGTCTCGCTGGAAGTGCCGCACGATTTGGCGGCCGATGTCGACTTACACACAAGCGACGGTCACATTGACCTCGATATGCCAGTCGCGGCTGAGGGCAAGCTGCGGCAGAATGAGATTCACGGCAAGATCAACGGCGGTGGCAGTCTCCTCACGATACGAACGGGAGATGGTTCGATCCATCTAAAAAAGGGTTAGCCGCTTCTAAGTGATTATCAGTCCCCTGACATGCAGTTTGACCGCGGGCCTTATATTCTTGAGTCTTGCGGTTGCGTTTTTATTCATGCGAGGATCTTGCCAATGACGATTCAACGCACGAGCTTTGTCGTGCTTGCGGTTGCCTGCCTTTTCAGTCTTGCGAATGCCCAGCAGACCAAAACTCAACACGAACCGGCGCTAGATATTAATTCGATGGATCGCTCGATCGATCCCTGCGTCGACTTTTTCGCCTACGTGTGTGGCGGCTGGATCAAGAACAATCCTATTCCGCCGGACCAGTCTTCCTGGGATCTCTATTCCAAGATGGAAGATGAGAACAAGACGAAGTTGCGCGAAATCCTGGAAGCTGCATCTTTGGCCGATGCGGGCCGGAATGCGGTCGATCAGAGAATCGGCGACTACTACGCTTCCTGCATGGACGAGAAGGCCATCGAAGACAAGGGCATTGAGCCGCTCAAGCCGGAATTGGATCGAATCGCGAACGTCAGCTCGAAATCGGATTTAGCCGACGTGGCCTCGGCTATGGCGACCAACAATGTGCTCTTTCGCTTTGACTCTATCCAGGACTACCGAGACGCGAGCAAGGTGGTTGCTAATGTCGATCAGGGCGGCCTCGGGCTGCCCGATCGCGACTATTACCTGAAGACCGACGCCAAGTCAGAAGAGTTGCGCAAAGCTTACATCGCCCATGTTCAGAAGATGTTTGAACTGCTGGGCGATAAGCCGGAGGTCGCGGCATCCGAGGCGCAGACGGTAATGCGCATCGAGACCGCTCTCGCGAAAGGCTCGATGACGCGGGTTGAGCGGCGGGATCCGAAGTCGCTCGATCACAAGTTGACAAGCGGCGATCTGCAGAAGCTTTCCCCGGACTTCAAGTGGCAGGTTTATTTTACAAAGGCAGGCTTGCCTTCGCTCGCGTCACTGAATGTGGCTGTTCCCAACTTTTTTAAGACTATGAATGAGGTGATCGACAAAGAAAGCGTGGCCGATTGGAAGACGTACTTGCGGTGGCATCTGGTCCACGCTAATGCCCGGCATCTTTCCTCTGCATTTTTCAACGAGAACTTTGCTTTCTTCGGAAAGACTCTTCAAGGAAGCGAGCAGCCCAAGCCGCGCTGGAAACGGTGTACAGAAGATATTGACGATTACCTAGGCGAAGCGCTCGGTCAGGCGTATGTCGAGAAGTATTTCAGCCCGCAGGCCAAGCAGGAAGCGCTCAAGATCGTGAACGAGATTCGTACGGCGATGCAGCAGGACCTCAACGGTCTAAGCTGGATGTCTCCGGCGACGAAGCAGCAGGCGCTCGCGAAACTGCGCGGGATGGCGAACAAGATCGGGTATCCCGACAAGTGGCGTGACTACTCGAAGCTCGATATAGTCCGCGGCGATCATCTTGGCAATGTGGAGCGCTCGCGGCAATTCGAATTCAACCGGGAACTGGGCAAAATCGGCAAGCCTGTCGACAAGGGCGAATGGGACATGACTCCGCCGACAGTCAACGCGTACTACAACCCGCAGATGAACGACATCAATTTCCCAGCGGGTGTGTTGCAGCCTCCGGCATTCGACCCGGACTCTGACGCTGCGCCTAACTACGGCGACACCGGAGGCACCGTGGGCCACGAACTCACTCACGGCTTCGATGATGAGGGCCGCCAGTTCGACGCGCAGGGGAATCTGCGCGATTGGTGGACTCCAGAAGATGCTAAGAAATTTCAGGCGCGTGCCGACTGTATTTCGAACCAGTATTCCGGCTACACGGTGATCGACGACATCAAGATCAACGGGAAGCTCACGCTGGGCGAGGACGTGGCCGATCTCGGCGGGGTGCTTCTGGCCTGGATAGCTTGGAAGCAGGACACAAAGGATCAGAAGCTCGATCTAATCGATGGCCTTACGCCGGAGCAGAGATTCTTTGTTGGCTATGGGCAGAGTTGGTGCGGGCACACGCGCGACGAAACCAAACGCCTGAGGGCTACGGTCGATCCGCACTCGCCGGAGAAGTATCGGACAAACGGAGTCGTGTCGAACATGCCGCAGTTTCAGGAAGCATTTCACTGCAAGGCAGGAGCGCCGATGGTGAATGCCAAGCAATGCAGGGTGTGGTAATCGTCACACATCAAGGCCGATCGAACGCATTAGTTCGAGGCCATTGCTTTTGGTGACCACGCCGTCGTGCAGGGTATAGTCAAATGTCATGCGGCCACCGGCGAGTTCATCTTGAAAATGGACGTTGTGCAGTTGGCCGTCTAGCGGTCCTCCGATGTCAGTAAGCGCGAGATCGTGCGTGCTGACGAGTCCGATGGAGCCGCGGCCGACGAACGCACGGACAATTCCCTCTCCTCCAATCCGGCGATCTTTTGAGTTTGTGCCTTGCAACAGCTCATCCAGCAGGAAAAGCAGCGCTGGATTTCCGCCTGCGAGATCGACGATCTGACGTAGGCGAGTAATCTCGGCATAGAAGCGGGAGCTGCCTTCTTGTAGCGAATCGTTGATGCGGATGCTGGCGCCTACCTGCAAGGGAGTGAGGCGCAAACGTGCGGCCCGGACCGGCGCGCCGGCCATGGCAAGTACTGTATTGATGCCGACGGCTCGCAGGAGCGTGCTCTTTCCTGACATGTTCGATCCACTCACCAGCAGGACGCGCGTTGGTCCGCTGATGCTTACGTTGTTGTGTACGCATACTGCGGCGGGCAAGAGTGGATGGCCGAGCCCTTCCGCTTCGAAGGTCGCGACATCTTGAACGATTTCCGGAAAGGGATCGTTCGGGTGCTCGTAGCTGTAGGCCGCCAGCGAGAGCAGAGCTTCCATCTGTCCAACGATCTCGAGCCATTGCCTTACCGCGCGGCCGTGAGCGCGACGCCAGCGTTCTGCCGCATAAGCCACCTGCACCGAGTACATCAGCGGGGCGTCGATCAATCGGACAAATATATCGTGACGGGAATTGATCAGGTCGACGAGCGTCCTGAGCCGCGCAATCGCGTGGTGAGCGGTGAAGCCGCTGGACACTAGCTGTTGTTGCAGAGCTTGCAACTGCGGACCGTGAAAAGGGTGCGACTCCACGCGTTCCAGCACACCTGCCAGGAGTTCCAGATCGCGAAATGCATTCTCCGTTCCATGCAGCACGGGGTCGAGGGACTTGCGAAGCCCATAAGTGAAAAAGGCTTCGACGGCAACCACTATCACGAAGGGTGTCACGACGTCCCAGATTGCCCAGACAACCGCACTCAGCACCGCCAAACCCGCCAGTGTCGGCGCTACCCACGCCATCCAAGGGATACCGAGCTGCCTGGAGGATTCCGCCCACTTCACCAGTTCGTCGGGATGGACTCCCACGTGAGCGTCCTCGCCGAGCACGTTCAGGTCTTCACGGAGATCGAGTTCATCCCGCAGTTCTTTGACCGCGGCGCGGCGCTTGCCAATTTCCTCGAGTGTTGACGGAGAGAGCAGCCATTGCGCAAGCCGTTGCTCGCCCATTCTGGTGCGAGCTGTCGACAAGAGTTGGAACAGACTGGCATTGCCAAACAAGTCGAGATCGGCTGCGTATACGTGATGCGGGTCGTTGAATCGATCACCAGTTTCTCCGATGCCCGCCCAGCGATCTTCGATGCGGGCCAATCCCCTCTCATAGAACTCTACGGAGCGTTTGGCGAGTTCTTGCGACCGGAGAATACGTGAGTGCCAGTAGGCGATGCATGCGAACAGCAGAATCGGCGCGCCTAGCCACCACGGGGAAAGCAGGTGCGATCGAAGCGATGTCCAGGCAAGTGCCGCGGTGATCACGGCTAACAAAAGGCGTATGTTGCCTAACCGGATATGAATCTTCTGGAAGCGCGCAACCCGCGATTCGCGGTCATTCTGGCGACGAGCATATTCTTCTGCAGGAGACACTGACTCAAAATGTAGCAGGTAAACGCTCTTGGCAGGGTTCGCAAATCAGGGAATTCGCCCCCAGCCTTGCAGCTCAGTAAATGGAGGTTCTCGGAGCAAAGTGTGAGCGTCCGTGGTATGCTCGCGCTTATGCCGCAGTTCGTTATCGAACGCGAGATTCCTGGCGCTGGGTCGTTATCTGAGGCTCAGATACGCGAAGTCTCGCTGCGTTCGCTGGAAACGTTGCATTCGATGGGCCCCCAGATTCAGTGGCTACACAGCTACGTGACCGAGGACAAGGTGTACTGCGTTTACCTCGCGCCGGACGAGAATACAATACGAGAGCACGCGCGACGCACAGGCATTCCGGCAGACCGTGTGTCCGCGGTGCGCCGCCTTATTGATCCGGTCAACTTTTCTTAGCTTAGGAAGACTCTTGCAGCGAGTATTGAAGGGTATCGTCGATACTCAAGGCGGATCCTTCTGCCCACGCTCGTTTACCTTCGGCCCCCCCGAGAGACTTCCATGCCGATGAAAGGTTTTCGTCGAGCATCGTCTGTTCAGACTGAGGCAACTTGGTGCCGGCCAGACGTCTGAAGTGCTCTGCGGCACCGGCGAGCTTTAGTGCACGGGTTGCATGTTGCTGGGCGGCAGCCAAGCTGGCCAAACCATCCAGTACCCTCGCCATGCCGCGCTTGTGTCCCAACTCAGCAAAAACCTGGAGCGCCTCGCGATACGCATCTTGCGCGGCTTCATATTCCTTCTGTTCGCAGTAGACGTGACCCAAGTCGGCCAGCGAGCGGGCGCAGCCCCATCGGTCGCTGGCATCGCGAAACGCCTTCAAGGCGCGCCTGTAGCACTCGCGGGCAGCCTCCACATTGCCCTGCTCGCGCTCGATGTCACCTCGCTGATTAATAGACCATGCCGCCCCGCTGCGATCTCCTAGGCTCTCAAAAATATCGGTCGCCTCGCGTAAAGCCATCTCAGCCCGAGCGTAGTTGCCTCGAATCTTTGCGATATTTGCCAGATTATGCAAGCATCGAGCGGTCTCGACTTGATCAGGCAGCACACGCCAGTATTCGAGACAGCGCTCGAAACAACTCTGGGCCGCTTCGTAGTCGCCGGAATCGCGTGCCCCAACCCCTAAGGCATTCAGAGCAGCCGCAATTCCCCAACGGTCGTTCAGTTCTTGATATAGCGATACACTCTTTTCTGCGAATGGCCGACCAGCAGCAAAATCTCCTTGTGCCGTCGATAACGCCGCAAGAAAGATCCAAATTTGGGCTCGCTGCTTCTTATATCCTGCGCCGGCGAGACGCAATATGTTCTCCAATCGAATGCGGCCTTCTGTCAGGTGCTCACGCATATCCCAGAATCGAAACAGAGCCATGCAGAGACGGAGCCCCCAATCGAGTTCCTTGTTCGCGAAAAGCCAATCGAGAGCAGACCGGAAGTTGTCGATCTCCAGATCGCACCGGGAGAGCCATAGATCGCGCTCCGCAGGGCTAAGCTCAGGGTTGCCTTCCTCTGCCAGTACCAGACAGTAGGCGGCATGAGCGCGGTGGGTGACCATTTCCTCGCCGCTCGATACTAGCCGTTCGACCGCGTATTCACGCACGGTTTCCAGCATTCTGAAACGCGCTTCGGCAGCGGGCAGGTCCATGCGCTGGGCCAGGTTCTTATCCACCAGCGAGGCGAGGCCGTCGAACAAATCGATACCCAGATCGCGACCGGTGTTGCATACCGCTTCGGCAGCTTCCAACGTGCATCCGCCAGTGAAGACCGAGAACCGGCGAAACAGTTTCTGTTCGTTCTCATTCAGCAGCCCGTGACTCCAATCGATGGTATTGCGGAGTGTTTGTTGCCGTTCGGGTAAGTCAATTGCGCCCCCGGTCAGCAGTTGCAAACGACTTTGCAGGCGGTCGAGAATTGCTTGCGGCGAAAGGAGCTTGGTTCGCGGTGCGGCCAGTTCAATCGCGAGCGGCAAGCCATCGAGGCGGGAACAGATTTCGCGAATCGTCTCCGAATTTTCTGGTGTCACCGCAAAGTTTGGCCGTACGGCCGTCGCCCGATTGACGAAGAGCTGAACGGCTGAATCCTGCTCGAGTGGCGTCACTGGGAATTCTTGTTCTCCGTACACCCGGAGGCCGGCGCGGCTGGTGACCAGCACCTTGAGACTGGGGCAAGCCGCCAGGATGTCAGCTACCAGTGTCGCAGACGGCAGCACTTGCTCGAAGTTGTCGAGCACAAACAGGAAAGGTCCTTCATCCTGCAGATAATCGCGCATTAGTTGGGGGACTCTGCGATTCGAGACTTCCGGCAAATCCAGGGATTTCGCGAGCGCGGTTGCGACGAGATCCGAGTCTGTGATGGAAGCGAGCCCAACAAATTGGACCCCAGCGGAAAATTCGGAAGTGATAGCGGAGGCAACAGCAATCGCCAAGCGGGTTTTGCCGGCACCACCGGGACCCGTCAGAGTTAAGAGACGAACATTCGGCTGACGCAACAGCTCGACCGCCCTCTCAACTTCGCGTTCGCGGCCGATAAGGGAAGTACGTGGAGTCGGCAAGTTGAAAATATTTTTGGCAATTTTCCTGACTGCGGCTGTACTGGTTGCTTCTGCAGCAGGCCGTCCCGGAGATTTTTCCGCACGCGTTCCCTCGATGATCTGAGCAGTGAATAAGTAGCCCCTTCGCGGAACGGTTTTCAGCAGTTGCTGATCATGATCCCCAAGCGCGCGCCGCAGTTCGATTGTGCATTGGACCAGAGAATCGTCGGTGACGAAGCTGTCCGGCCAAATCGCCTGCATGAACTCCTGTTTCCCGATCAAGCGTCCTGGATTGAGGACCAAGTATTTCAGCGCTTCATAAACCTTGGGGCGGAGCTTCACTTCCTGTGCTCGCCGAAGCAGACATCCTCGCGCCACGTCTAGCGTGAATTCGCCGAACTGGTACGTAGAGGAGTTTGTTTCCAAGGCAGCGGCGCTCCCGAAAACGGCGGGATTCTGATTTTTGGCATTTCTTCGGCGTTACTTCGTTACGCCGAGCCCCACAGTTGATACTTTGACCCTGACAAGCGAGAGCAGCGCGTTTGTGACGAAGTTGCAACCGCCGGCAGTGCGGGCAGAACGACCATCTAGTGCGGATTCTAGCAAAACTGCCGCGAACAGAAGTCAAAACGAAGCTTTAAGAACGGGAAACCCGTTTCGGACAAGGAGATATCTCTATGAGCACAGCACAAGTTCCTGCTTTGGACATGAATAAACTGAATGCCTTCATTGGCCAATTCGTAACAGATCTGGGTGCTTCGGTTCACGCCGGAATGGTGGTGATCGGCGAAAAACTGGGGCTCTACAAGGCGCTAGCTGCCGGTCCTATGACGCCTGCGGAACTTGCTGCCAAGACTGGAACCGATGAGCGCTATCTACGCGAATGGCTGTCATCGCAGGCAGCCGGGGGCTATGTAACGTACAACGCAGGAACGAACAAGTTCCACCTGACAGAGGAGCAGGCTTTTACGCTCGCGCACGATGACAGTCCTGCCTATCTGCCCGGAGCGTTTGAGCTTGCGCTGGGCTCCCTGGCTGCGGTTCCACGGATTGCAGAGTCCTTTCGAACAGGCGCGGGGATGGGCTGGCACGAGCACGAAGAAGGAGTTTTCCATGGCTGCGAGAAGTTCTTTCGTCCCGGCTACGCCGCGAACCTCGTCAGTTCATGGATACCTTCACTCACCGACGTAAAACAAAAGCTCGAGGCCGGAGCGCGTGTGGCTGATGTCGGTTGCGGAAAGGGAGCGTCAACTCTGCTTCTGGCCAAAGCATTCCCGAAGTCGCGATTCTACGGATTTGATTATCACGACAAGTCCATTGAGGCGGCGCGCGAATCGGCCAAACGCGAAGGAGTGGCGGACCGCGTCAACTTTGAAGTTTCGAAAGCGAAGGACTTTCCAGGAAAGGACTACGATTTCGTCGCGGTGTTCGATTGCTTGCATGACATGGGCGACCCGAAGGGCGCGGCGGAACATGTTCGGCGCTCTCTGGCGAAAGACGGTACGTGGATGATCGTGGAACCCTTCGCCAACGATCAGTTGAAGGATAATCTGAATCCCGTCGGGCGCGTCTACTACTCGTTTTCGACCCTGCTGTGCACGCCGTGCTCGCGATCGCAGGAAGTTGGACTATGCCTGGGCGCGCAGGCCGGGGAAAAACGCATTCGTGAGGTCGTTAATTCGGCTGGCTTTACCCGTTTTCGACGCGCGACGGAGACGCCTTTCAACATCGTTTATGAGGCACGTCCGTAATCAGGGTCGACCATTAGGGCCGACCTGAACGGCCCTTCGGCAAGAACGGCTCCGTTATTGCGGGGCGTAGAATACGCGGAATAACAATTCGCGACGTGGAGAAAATCCTATGGGAGCAGTTCCTGACACAACTGTTTCTAAGACTCATTCAAATGATGGTCGCGGCTCAGCCAAGCCTGTCCCAGTTGAGCCGCGCCCTTCGTCGGAGAGCCTGCTTAATGAGGAAATGCTGGCGCGTTTTGATGCTCGCGCTGCGACTTACGACAGGGAAAACCGGTTCTTCGATCAGGATTTCGCGGAGCTTCGCACCGCGAAGTATCTGGTCATGCCGCTTCCGAAGGAATTCGGAGGCGCAGGCTTCAGCCTTGCCGAGTCATGTCGCGAGCAACGCCGTCTAGCCTACTATGCGCCGGCAACTGCGTTGGCCGTGAACATGCATCTCTATTGGGTCGGTGTCGCCGCGGACCTTTGGCGTCGCGGAGATACTTCCCTGGAATGGGTGCTGCGCGAAGCGGCTGCGGGCGAGATCTTCGCAGCTGGTCACGCTGAAAGCGGGAACGACATTCCGGTGCTTCTCTCCACCGCAAAAGCCGAACGTGTAAGAGGAGGCTATAGCTTCACGGGGCACAAGCACTTTGGAAGCCTCACTCCCGTCTGGACTCGTTTTGGCTTGCATGGGATGGACACCAGCGACCCGAACCAGCCAAAGATTGTGCATGCGTTCATGCCACGTGACAGTGTGGGCTACATCATCAAGGAAACCTGGGATGTCCTCGGAATGCGCGCGACTCGCAGCGACGACACTCTCCTGGAGAACGTGTTCATTCCTGATCGATATGTGGCGCGCGTGGTGCCGGCGGGTGGCGCCGGAGTCGACGCCTTCGTTCTCGCGGTGTTTGCCTGGGCCCTGATGGGTTTCGCGAACACTTATTACGGGTTGGCCAAGCGCGCACTGGATAAGAGCATTGCGGCCGCGAAGACCAAAAGCTCGATGGCCCTTTCGCGATCGATGGCCTATCATCCCGAAATCCAGCACGCCATCGCGAAGATGGTCATCGAGCTTGAATCGATTGGGCCTCACCTGGATCGGATTGCAGAAGACTGGTCACATGGGGTGGACTATGGCGCGGAGTGGCCTTCGAAAATCTTCGCTGCCAAGTACCATGCGGTCGAGGGATCCTGGCGTGTTGTAGACCTTGGCCTTGATATCGCCGGAGGAGGTGGAATATTCCGCTCCGCGGGGTATGAACGGCTTCTCCGCGACGCGCGGCTTGGGCGAATTCATCCGGCTAACAGTTTTCTCACACATGAAGTGGTCGGCAAGACGGCCCTGGGCATCGGCCTTGATGAGCAGCCGCGCTGGGGCTAGGGGCATGGCACTCGGTAGTCCAAGGTTCGTGATTTTTGCTCAACTGTCCTTTCGAGCGAGGCCCCTACCCCACGGCAACCGTTCCAAGGGTAGGGATGCTTCGACTCCGCCGGAGTTCCGCCTCGCTGAACTCCGGCTCCGCTCAGCACGACATTGCGTGCTCGTTTTAATGTGAAGCTACCCGCGGGAGTTCATCGTAGAGAGGCTGCGCGGGCTTAATTTCCGGATTCCCGTCAGCGGCTGATATTGCAAGGATTCGTATCTTTGGATTGTTGGGAAACTTGAGAGCCTTGGCAGAGGGAGGCAGGTCAATGCCATAGGCAAAGAGATACGAATAGGCGTACGCGACATTTTTCCCCGCGGCGTCGTGGTGATGAGAACAGTACCATGCGAGGTCTGCCCGCTTGATATAGCCGGGTTTGATCCCGGTCATGTCGCCGTACTTGTCATTGGCAGAATCAATCGAACTCCACTGACGATCGTCCCATTGGCCGATGAAACCACCCCAGTCCTCGATGTTGAGTTCGACACTTTTTCCACCTGCATCGAAGTTGGCTTTCTGATCTCCATCTGCGGATGCCGCGAGGATGTACAAGCGATTGAAAGAGCCACTTGGGAGCTGAACTGTCTGGCCTTTTGGGATTACCGCATCCTGAACCCCAGTTTTCGCGGTAGGCAAGCGGAATTGCACACCATTGAACGCGATTTCGGAGGGAAGCATTTCAGCAGGGAGGCTGTCACCTTTGCCATCAAACCCTGCGCTGGATCGCGCTCCATCATTGCTTGCGACGGCTGCATCATAGCGAAGGCTTACAGGGGCCGATCTCAACGGCGGAATTGTTGTCGCCGGAGACTGCAATTTCACAGCGAATGTGCGCGGCTGGTTAGCACTGAAAGAAGTTACGATTGCACCATTCTCCACGGTTGCGGAGCCTAGTGGCTGCTCTTGACCGTTGACTTCGCGAGCGGCGGTAATCGGGGCCATCAACGAGATGTGAACTTTAGATTGCGGCTTGCCATCGAGTTCCACCATTCTCAGGATCAGCTCATCGCTTTGTTCGGCTTTTTTCAGTGCGAGAAGACGGATGCGCGGATTGTCGATCTTGACGAGGGGGAATTCTTTGCCGAGACTGCCGGCGTGACTTGACGTTTCAAATGCAATCAAGGGCTGGTTCAATCGTTGGCCTTGCCAGTCGGTTTGTCCGTCTCGCCATCCATGCGCATGCCCGGCGATGCCATACACGAATTCGTGATGACCAATGTCTTGAGTTGCCTGATCGGGGTAACCGCCCGCCACTCCGGGGGTACGAATCAGGGTAAGACGGATCGTATTGTCATTCGGCTTGTCGGAGCCATTCTTGCAATCAGTCAAGACGGTTGCTCCGAATTCATCGCGCATGTCGGTGAGATCGATCCACTGATGCGAAGCGACTTCAAACTTCTTGGGCTGTGCTGTGGGCCTTTGAATGGTCCCGATGTCCCAGTTGTATGTTGCGAATTCATTGGAAGCCGTGAGGGGGAAGGTAGCTTTCAGATTTGCTTCTTTCGTGTTCCAGTCGATGACGTTTCCGAATTCGACACGTTTTCCAGCGTCTCCCGCAGAGAGACGAATGGTCTGCGTGAACTTGGAGCCTTCTGTCTCGCGGGAAATCTCAAGTCCGACACGAACGGGGCCTTGCTCGACAATGCGGATTTTCGCTGGGCCGCTGACATAGGCGCGGGGTGCGGTCTGCTCCTGATCCCAGTCCATATTCCACGCCGGCCACTGTTTTGGATTGTCGTAAGAGATCGCGAGGCGAGCGGGGGCAGCGAGAAGTTCTCTGCCTGTGGACTTATCGAAGATGCTGGAGATATCGCCGTCTTGATTTACGCGGACACGGTAGTAGTCGTTTTCGAAAGAATCGTTGGTGACTTGCAGAGAGGACGAGGAAGAGACTGCTCCGGGCTGTACATCGTAGACAGCGTATCCAACGGATGGGACGCGTGCCGTGAAGAGGATTTTATCGCCAGAGATCTGCGCGGGAATCTCAGAGCCGTTCGGAGCCACAACGTGAACGGATTGCGGCATCCCACCGGGAAAATCTACCTTGGCTTCGACGATATCTTCGCGCGGGATTCCCAGTGAGTTAAACACAACCAACGAAACGCCTTTGGATTGGGTATCTAGCGCAGCCGCGACTCCTTCGGTTGCATTCGTCAGCACAGCCGCAAATTGGTTGAGAGCGATTGCGTCATCGTTCCACGCAAATTCGTAGCTGCGAGGTGTAGCGGTGCCTGCGGCAAGATCATGAAAGTGGCCACCCATCTGAAGCGTCCACGCATCGTTCAGTCGCTGTTGCGGATAGGACCTCGCACCCAACCATTGGGCCGCGACGGATGCCTCTTCCGCAGCTTCTGCCAGCAATTCTTCTTTCCGCAGCCAGCGCTTTTGGTAGGCCTGGGAAGTGAGCGAACCAGCCGAGTGATTCGTGAGTTCCATCTCGCCGGTGTAGCGCGGCAATCCAGCAGCTTCGGTGGGAGTGATATCGAGAAACATCTGTTCAGCACTGCTGGAAATCACGTGAACCGGGCCGTCACCCACTCTCACTTCCGGCCATGCCGGCGTCGGTTGTCCCCGCGCATAGTATTCGTCTTCGGGCGGAAAGCTGGCAGAACCCTTAGTGACGATCGCCTCTAGTCGTTTAACGGAATCTTCGCGGGGAGAACCTCCAATATCGCCGGTACCGTAGTAGTGATAGTCGGTAAAGACGCCACTTACTTTTCCATTCTGATCTACGCGAGCTGCCCAATCTTTTTGGTATCGGTCAAGGGACAAGTCTTGATCAACACGGGTCCGCGCTTGCATTTCGTTACGCAGGCGAATGTATTCCCGGACTGCATTCTGATCCGTAATATGTTTGGCTTGATCTTGCTGCTCTAAGGTTGCGCGGAGAGTGTGAACCTTGGTCTGAAGATCGGCGAGCGCAGTGTCAGGTTTTGCAGCGGGTAGAAGCTTGCTGAGATCACTGTCGACGTCGCCATCATAGCTGCCAGGGTTGATACCGGCCAGCACGCTCTCGCCGTCAGGACCCACCCAAACCCCAACATTGAAAGGAGTGCCCTCGGGGGTTTTCTCGCGCGATTCGAGGCCGCCCGCAGGAGCAGACGATCCCCAGACCAGCTTTTGCGTGGAGAATCCTTTCACGCCAGAGTGGGCGAGGATCGTTGGAAGGGATGCGGGGAATCCGAAGCAATCGGGCAACATGTATTCAGCGCTCGCCTTGCCGAACTCCTTTCGAAACCAATCATTGCCGTAGAGAATCTGGCGGATGATGGTTTCGGCGCTGGGTGTGTTTACATCACCTTCTTCCATCGAGGAACCGGCCGGAAACCAGCGTCCCTGCTTCACAAATTGCGTTAATTTCTCGAAATCGGCTGGGTAGTACTCCTTCATCAGACGGTAGCGATTTGCGCCGCTGAAATTGAACACGTAGTGCGGGTATTTCTCGATCAGCTTGAAATTGTCCTGCATTGTGTTGCGGAGGTATTCATTGATGACTTGGGGATACTCCCATCTCCATTCGGTGTCGAGATGCGCGTAACCGACCACATATAGAGTGGGTTCTTTGGTCAAATCGGGCTTTTCGGACGTTTGGGCATTCGCGCGTAGCACAACAAAAGAGGTTAGAAATAAAAACATCGCAACTGTCGAACGGTTTCGCATCATTCGTCTCCACGAGTACTGCAGGTATGTACAAAGAAAAAAAAGTCCTACGTTTTCTATCTGGGCTAAAGCCCACATCTTTGTGCGCTCTGCCGGCACGGTTGGACGCCGTGCCCTTCCCAAACTTTCTTAATGAAACCGGTGCTAACACTACTGTAAATGCGCCACATATTCCTGTGGGATCGAGTCGCGAAGCCGGGGATCAAGACGCAGTCCAGTTTGTAATTCTTTTTGAGCGTCGGCTGACATTTTCCCTTCCTTTGCTGCCAGGGCCAAACCCAAGTTTAAGTGGGCGGCCGCTAGATCAGGGGCAATTGCGATTGCCACGCGAAGCTCAAGCTCGGCTGCCGAGAAGTCCTGCTTTGCGGCCACAGCCTTGCCCAAGTTCAGACGAGCTAAGGCGAAACTGGGTTTGGAGTTGACTGCAGCGCGCAGGTGCTCGATCGCACTCTCAATGTCGTGGCGATAGTAAAGAAACGCCGCTCCGAGATTGTTTTGCGCCGTGGGTGAGCCGGGATCGCATTGGATCGCAGCCTGAAACTCGGATAGGGCACCTGCGAAATCTTTTTGCATCCAGAGTATCTCGCCTATGTCATCGTGCGCGTCGCAGAAAATCGGATCGTCTTCAAGGGCGCGATGGAACGCCACCGCAGCATCCTGAAGCTTTCCCTCGCTTCTGAGAGAAACTCCCCAATTCCGATCTCCTTTAGCTCTGAGCACAATGAGTTCTCTTTGCGAGAGTTCGCGAGCTCTCGCAAATTCGCGCTCCGATCCGGCTTTGTCCCCCAGGCTCGCTAACGCTGTCGCCAGCGAGGAAACTGCTTCCCTTGAATTCGGGTTTGCGCCGGCGATCTTTTCGAGCAGTGCAGCAGCTTCCTGCCACTTGTGTTCGAAGGATAGAGCTCGCGCCAAGCCTTTCTGGGCCTGACTGGAGGTCGGGCAGGCTGCGAAAGCCGTTCGAAATTCAAGTTCAGATTCTTCTGCTTTGCCTTGCTGGAGGTAAACAAGACCTAGCCCTTGATGTGGACCACAACTTCCTGGATTACTTTCAGAGGCCTTTTTAAATTCCTTCGCAGCGCCGTCGAAATCGCCCATGCGCAGCAGCATCTCACCGAGCGCGAGATGCGCCGGACCGTTGCCGGGAGAGGTAGTTATCGCACGGCGAAACAAATCCGCCGCTTTGGACCAGTCTCCCCGACCTGATTCGGTGTAACCTTTTTCCAGCCACGCATCGGATAATCTTGGATTCTTGGTCAGCGCCCCATCGAACAACCTTGCCGCTGCGTCTGTCTCTCCAATCGCATTCAGAGCACGTGCGAGCAAAAGGTCGTTTTCCGCAGAAGGATGTTTCTCGTCTGACTGTCGCGCCGACATCAGTTCGGCGATTAGTTGCGGCTGTGTCTTGGCTTCGGTTCGCGAAAGGGTGAGGTGCTGATCGGCAGGAAAGCCCGCCATTTGGGCCGAGCACGATGCGCAGAGAGCGATGACGGCCAGAAGCGACCGGACTTGGCCGATTTCGAAGAACCGTCTTTGGCTCGCGATCACGAACCGCCTCCCTGACGGATCGTATGTTCCCGGTCAGCGACGAGCTCGGTCCGTTCCTCTGACGTCCCGTCGGGCCAGCAGATTTTTAGTCGATCGATGTGCGAAGCGTCTCCGAGCCCAAAGTGAAGGCGCACATCGCTCGAGGAGAGGAAGCTGTCGGCGCTCCGAACTTCATCGATCTGTATGAGCCCGCCAGCCGTTATCGACACACGTGCACCGATGGCGTCTCGATTGCACTTGACGCCTTCTAGCTTGAAACGCGCCCAATGGGCGGACGATTTCCTAGCGGGCTCGTAGAGGAAAGGCTCGTTGTCAATGTTGTTGACGATGACATTCATCCGACCATCTTGCATCCGACCGCCTGGGCCCAAATCAGCGAAGGCAGCTCCGCGACTGCTGCGGGCTTCCTCAAGACCACTGTCGCTTCCTGAGATTGAAGCAAAGCGTCCGTTGCGCAGATTTGTATAAAGCTGATTCTGCTGAAAGTACCTGTTACCTGCTTCCGTTGCCTGGGGATAGATGTGGCCGTTGGCGACGAAAAGCTCCTTCCACCCGTCGTTATCAAAATCGATAAGGCCGGTGCCCCACGCCAGGTTCCGATAGCTCGCCGTGCCCAATCCCGCGGCGAAGGTAACGTCTTCAAACTTTCCGTGGTTGTTGTGATACAGCGTGTTGTAATCCTCGGAAAAGTGCGTAACGAAAAGATCGAGCCATCCGTCGTTATCGTAGTCTCCGACGGCGATGCCCATGTTTGACTGGGCTCTTCCATCAGCACTGAGCGCGCAGCCAGCCTCGAAGGCAACTTCTTCGAATGTGCCGTTCCCTTTGTTTCGCCATAGATAATTGGGCATCGAGTCGTTGGCGACGAAGATATCCGGCCATCCGTCGTTGTCAAAGTCAAGCCACATCACCCCAAGGCCATAACCCCTGATCTTGTCGTTAACGCCGATGTCCCGACTGACTTCGCGAAACTTCCCATGGTCCTCATTGTGGTAAAAGAGGTCCGGAAGCCCAGGCAATCCGCGAGGACCACATGCGACAGGAAAGCCCCGATAGTTGCAATATGTATTTGTGCCGGGCTTCGGTATTCGGCCAACTTCGAAATCAACGTACCTGGAAACGTAGAGATCGAGTCGTCCATCGCGATCGTAGTCACCCCAGGCACAGCCAGTGCTCCAGTTGCCTCCTTCTAGCCCGGCGTCTTTTGTGACATTCGTGAAGGTCCCGTCGCCATTGTTGTGGAAGAGCGCATTGCTGCCGAAGTTGGTGATGAAAACGTCGCGAAAGCCGTCATTGTCATAGTCGCCAATGGTTACTCCCATCCCCCAGCCCTGGTTCAGCAGCCCGCTCTCTTTCGTGACGTCGGTGAAAGTGCCGTCTCCGTTGTTGCGAAACAGCCGGCTTGAAGGACGAGGTAAATTCGGATTCGCCAACAGCTCAAACGACGATCCATTAACAAGCAGAACATCGACCAGTCCGTCGTTGTTGTAGTCGAAGAGGGCGACACCGCTTCCGAGCGTCTCGACCAGATAATCTTTCACTGCAGATCCGGAGCTGTGATGGAAGGCACCAAGTCCAGCCTTGGCGGCGTTCTCGGCGAACCAAGGATTCGGAGCTAGTACGGGCTGCCCAAGTGCTCCGTTGCGAAACAGCGGGATAAGAAAGCACGGTGCTGCCAAAGACTGGCGTAAGAAGTCACGGCGGCTGGGCAAGGATTTGAAAGGACGGCCGCCCATAGATTTATTGAGCCGACGGAATTGCGCCGGCTTGCCTCGTCTCCTGCTCTTTCTCGAGTGCGCTAAGTTCCTCGCTATCGGTCTGCAACGATGCGGCTCGCCGTTGCTTGAAAGTGGCAAGCGCGTCGCGTGCGTG
>Ga0126371_10002152_pt1 | contig 16899 bp, 16 predicted proteins | sample PanSoiMetaPlot_4_FD_110145 | JGI IMG/M metagenome (GOLD analysis project Ga0126371, IMG submission 110145) | Tropical forest soil microbial communities from Panama - MetaG Plot_4 | ecosystem: Environmental > Terrestrial > Soil > Tropical forest > Bulk soil | place: Panama | collected 2016-02-17 | reverse complement strand
TAAGCCCAGGATGGTCGCCCTCATCGCCGTGGCTCGCAAAGTTCTCATCACCCTGAACGCCATGCTCCGAGACAAAAAACCATGGCAGCCCGCTTGACCAACAACACAGTCGCTGAGGCGCTCCGCCGCCAAGCGGCGGAGCCTCGAAGGGCGACGGCCGCTGCGATGCCGCTTGCACCAGTGTGGCGCGACCTCGGCCGATCATCCTTCGAGGCTCGCTTCGCTCGCACCTCAGGATGACGGGTTAGAAATTCAATCTGTCACCAGCGCGCCGCTTGCCGCACCAGCACGGGCTTGTCGCGATAGAGGTTCGGAAACAGGCGCTTGAGGTTTTCGACCTTCGGCAGGTCGTTGTAATAGATGTAAGGGTTCTCCGGGTGCAGCGTCGCGTAGTCCTGGTGATAGCGCTCGGCGGGATAGAACGCCGCGAACGGCGTCAGCTTGGTCACGATCGGCTGCTTGAACACGCCCGCCTTGTCGAGCTGCGCGATATAGGCCTTCGCCACCTTCTGCTGCGCCTCGTCGGCAAAGAAGATCGCCGAGCGATACTGCGTGCCGACGTCCGGGCCCTGGCGGTCGAGCTCGGTCGGATCGTGCGCGACGGAGAAGTAGATCTGCAGGATCTGGCCGTAGGTGATCTGCCGCGGGTCGAACTTGACCTGCACCGATTCGGCATGCCCGGTGGTGCCGCTGCTCACGGTCTCGTACTGGGCGGTGTCTTTGGCGCCGCCCGAGTAGCCGGACAGGACCTGATTGACGCCCTTCACGTGCTGGAAGACCGCCTGCACGCCCCAGAAGCAACCGCCGGCGAGCACCGCGGTCGCGGAGGCCTCGGTCGCGGCGGCCGGCGGGTCGAGCGTCGGCGCCGGCAGAGCCGTGGCGCTTTCGGCGGTGCGTGCCGGCAGCGAGAGTGCCGCCGCGATACCGAGCAACAGCAGCAGGGCGGCCGAGGCAACCGGCCAGCGCATCCTGTTGGTGTGCGGCGATGACGGCATGGAGTCCTCCCTGGGCGTGGCGGGCTTCAGTCGTGGTGGTTGTTTACACGAGCCCCGACGGGGCGCCTGCACAACTCTTCGCAAATATCCGTGAGAGTGTCACCATTGGAATACCGTCCGGTAGTGTACTCTCGGAATTCAGAATACGGTCCGGGTCGGGCCGCGCTTGGCCTCGCCGATGGCGGCGCCGAGCGCCGCCGCAAAGCTTTCCTTTTCGGGCGGGCTCAGGCAGGCGGCGATCGGCAGCCGGCGGCCCCGCGTCACCAGGAATAGCCCCTCGATCCCGAACTCCTCGTGGCTGTCGCGGTCGAGCCGCACCCACAAGGGGTTGAGCGTCCACTCGGCGACTTTGCCGCGGTGGCTGACCTTGCGCACCCGCAGTTCGGTGGGTGTGACCATCACCTCCTCGTAGGCGCGCCCGCTGCGGTAGTTCGCCCGGAACGCCCAGTAGACCAGCAGCACATCGAGCCCGAAGAAGCCGAACACCGGCCAGGCGCCCATCAGCAGGAACACCATGCCGGCCGCGAAGCTCACCGCGCCGACCGCGGCCATCAAAATCAGGAAGCCGGTGCCGCTCAGCGAGCGATGCGGTGTGATGATCGCGGAAAACAGAGTGGGTTCCGGCGCGAGGTCCAGATCTTGGCTGTTGCCTGCAATCATGATGCCTCACTATACGGGTTCCATGGCCCGCAGGACCACCCCGATGAAGCCAACGCCCCAGCCGGAAAAAACCGCCAAGGGGGCGCTGCCGAAGCCGATACCGAAGGCGGCATCGAGGCTGAAATCGAAGGCCAGGCCGAAGCCGAAATCGAAGCCCAAAACCAAACCGTGGACCGCGGCCGAGATCACCGAAGTCTTCCGCCGCTTCCACAAGGCCAACCCGGAGCCGCGCGGCGAGTTGCAGCACATCAACCCGTACACGCTGCTGGTCGCCGTCGTGCTCTCCGCGCAGGCGACGGACGCCGGCGTCAACAAGGCGACGCCGGCGCTGTTCGCCGCCGCCGATACGCCCGAGAAAATGGTCGCGCTCGGCGAGCCGAAGGTGCGCGACCTGATCAAGACCATCGGCCTCTACCGCACCAAGGCACGCAACGTCATCGCGCTGTCCGAGAAGCTGATCGCCGAGCATGGCGGCATGGTGCCGCCGCTGCGCGAGGCGCTCCAGGCGCTGCCCGGGGTCGGCCGCAAGACCGCGAACGTGGTGCTCAACATCGCGTTCGGCCAGCCGACCATCGCGGTCGACACCCACATCTTCCGTGTCGGCAACCGCACCGGCATCGCGCCCGGAAAGAATCCGCTCGAGGTGGAAACCAATCTCGAGCGCGTGGTGCCGGACGCGTACAAGCTGCACGCCCATCACTGGCTCATCCTGCACGGCCGCTACACGTGCCTCGCGCGCAAGCCGCGCTGCGAGGTGTGCCTGATCAACGATCTGTGCCGCTGGCCCGAGAAGACGGTGTGATCCGTCATCCGTCCCTGTCATGCCCCGCGAAAGCGGGGCATCCAGTACGCCGCGGCGTCGGTGACGATCACAGGCGACCGTGATTACTGGATCACCGGCTTTCGCGGGTGATGCCGCTGAGGGTGTGGGAGCGCTCCCACATGCGGCGAATTGCGAGTGGCCGTCGGGTTTCGCGCTGCTGGCACGCGTGACATAATCGGCTGCAATTTACGGGGAGGAACGCATGCAGCGCGGCCGTAGGACGCTTTTCATCGCATTGGCAGCGCTTGCGCTCTTCCTCCCGCAATCCTCCTCGGCGGCCGAGATGGCGGTCAGCCAGTACGGGCGCGTGACCGCGACCCTGCCGTGGGCGGTCGCGATGGAGAAGGGCTACTTCGCGGCCGAAGGCATCAAGATCGACCACATCATCTCCGGCCAGGGCGGCGGCACCACGCTGCGCAACATGCTGGCGAGCGATCTGCCCTATGGCGAGGTGGCGACCTCGGCGGCGCTCGCCGCGATCCGCTCCGGCCTCGACATCGTCATCGTCAACACGGCGAGCGACCACATCGGCGAGATCGCGCTCGTCGCCAATCCGAAAAGCGGCGTCCGCACCGTCCAGGATCTCAAGGGCCGCAAGGCCGGCTTCACCAATGCGAAGTCGACGAGCGAGCTGCTGCTGCGCCTCGCGCTCAAGGAAGCCGGCCTCGCCGGCCAGGTCGAGCCGGTCGCGACCGGCGGTTTTGGCGGCGGGCTCACGCTGCTCGACACCGGCGGCATCGACGCGGCGCCGCTGATCGATCCGATCCTCACGCTCAAGCCCGACAAGTACCGCGTGATCTTCCACTTCGCCGACCTCATCCCGCGCATGACCTGGCTGGTCGGCGTGACGACGCGCAAGTTCGCGACCGAGCATCCCGACACGGTGCGCAAGCTGATTGCGATCCATCGCAAAGGCGTCGACTACATCTATGCCCACCACGATGACGCGATCGCGATCTACGCCAAGGTGTGGCAGCAGAAGCCGGAGGAGGTCGCGACCTACTTCCCGAAATATTTCGGTTACAAGGGCGAATGGTCGCCGGGCGGCTTCGACCGGGAGGCGCTGGCGAAAATGTCCGAGGGCCTGCAGCTGATCGGCGACGTGCCGGGCCCGGTCGATTGGAAGGCGGTCATCGATCAACAGTATTTGCCCAAGGATCTGCAGAAGGCGTTTTAAAGATGAAATTGCCACGTCATGCCCGACGAAGGCCGGCCATCCACGTCTTTCTTTGACTGCGGCGAAGACGTGGATGGCCGGGACATAGGCGAGCGCAGCGACGCCGTTCTTCGAACGGCTATGCCCGGCCATGACGGAATATTGGAGTAACCCATGCGCTGGCGCCCGCACATCACCGAGGCTGGCATCGCCCGCGCCGTCGTCATCCTGCTGGCCTTCGTCGCGCTCGAGGTGCTCTGCCGCGTCGGCATCATCAACCGGGTCACCATGATCCCGCCGAGCGAGATGGTCGCGTCCCTGTGGAGCATCCTCATCACCGGCCGCTACAACGAGGACATCCTCTTCACGCTGTTCAACGTGATCGCGGCGGCGCTGATCGCGATCGTCGGCGGCTTCTTCGTCGGCGCCGCGCTGCATGGCTTGCCGCGCCTGCGCCGGCCGCTCGTCCCGCTGCTGTCGGCCTGGTACGCGATCCCGACCTTCGTGTTCTATCCGCTGCTGATCGTCGCGTTCGGCGTCGGGCGCACGGCGCTCATCGTCATGGGCGCTCTGTTCGGCGTGGTGGCGATGATCGTGAACACCACGCTCGGCCTCGATCACGTCCCGCCGGCGGTCGCCAAGACCAGTGCGATCCTGCGGCTCGGCAGCCTGCGCCGACTCATGCTGATCCGGCTGCCGTCGGCGGCGCCGCATCTCGTCACCGGCATCAAGCTCGCGGTCGCCTATTCGGTGATCGGCATCGTGGCGGGCGAGTTCATCCTCGCCACGCAGGGTGTCGGCAAGCGCATCGCCTTCTCGTACGACAATTTCGACAACAGGACGATGTACGGCATGCTGCTCCTCCTCCTGGTCGCCGTGATGGCGGTCAACGGCGCGCTGTCAGGCTGGGAGAAGCGGCTGCACCGCCGCTTCGGTGCGCGATGAAATCCACGCGCTTCGATTACCTGCTGCTGCTCGCTGGCATGCTGGCGCTGTGGCAGCTCGTTCATTGGGCCGTCGGGCCCGACGTGCTCTCCTCGCCATGGGCAACGATCAGGCGCGCCGGCGAGCTCGTCGCGACGCGCGCGTTCTGGGACCATGCCGCGGCGACCGCGACGGCCTTCGGCATCGCCGGCGTGATCTCGATCCTCGCCGGCATCGCCCTCGGTCTTTGGCTCGGGCTGCGCCGCTTTGCCGGCGATGTCGCCGACCCGATCCTCGGCACGCTCTATTCGATCCCCAAGATCACGCTCTATCCGATCATTCTCCTGCTGTTCGGCCTCGGCGTCTCGGCAAAGATCGCGTTCGGCGTCATCCACGGGGTCTTTCCGATCGCGATCTTCACCATGAGCGCGGTGCGCAACGTCGCGCCGGTCTATCACCGCACGGCCCGCGTGCTGCGGCTCTCGCCGGCGGCCACGGCCCTGACCATCATGGCGCCGGCGGCGCTGCCCGAGATGCTCGCAGGCATCCGCGTCGGCGTTGCGCTGACCCTGCTCGGCGTTCTGATCGGGGAGCTGTTCGCCTCGACCTCCGGTCTCGGCTTTGCGCTGATCCGCGCCATGGACACGCACGCGGTCGCCGACATCATGGCGATCACGCTGCTGCTGTTCGTCTTCGCCGCGAGCGTCAACGCGCTGCTGGGTTTCGTCGAACGCCGGGCCCGCCATGGCGGCTGATCCTGAGGGCCAGATCAGCCTGCGCGGCGTCACAAAAGTGTTTCCCGGTCACGGCGGCCATCCGGACGTGCATGCGCTCGGGCCGATCGACCTCGACATCGCGGCGGGCGAGTTCTTCACGGTGGTCGGCCCGTCCGGCTGCGGGAAGTCGACGCTGCTCGACCTGCTCGCCGGCCTGTCGGTCGTCACGGCGGGCAGCGCGACCTTCGAGGGCAAGCGGCTCGACGGCCAGGTGCCCGACGGCATCGGCGCCGTCTTCCAGCAGGATGCGAGCTTCTTCTGGCTCACCGTCTGGGACAATGTCGCATTCGGGCTGCGCCGCCGCGGCATGCCCAAGGCCGAGATTGCGCGACGCGTCGATCAGGCGCTCGCCTTCATGGGGCTCGCGGCCTTCGCCAAGGCTTATCCGGCGCAGCTTTCCGGCGGCATGCGCCAGCGCGTCTGCATCGCGCGCACGCTGGTGCTCGAGCCGAAGGTGCTGCTGCTCGACGAGCCGTTCGGCGCGCTCGACCAGCAGACGCGGCTCCTCATGGGCGACGAACTGTTGCGCATCTGGCGCGAGACCGGCGCGACCGTCGTGCTCATCACTCACGCGCTCGACGAGGCCGCCATGCTGTCCGACCGGGTCGCCGTGATGTCGGCGCGGCCCGGACGCTTCATCGATATCGTCACCACCGGCTGGCCGCGTGACCGCGACAGCCGCATCGTCTCCGACCTGGGCTTCGCCACCGTCACGGCCCGCCTGTGGGATAAGCTGCGCGAGGAATCGTTGCGCGCGATGAAGACGCCGGAGAATCTTTAGAAGCATGCCGGAGATCACTAAAAATAGACCCGTCACCCTGAGGTGCGAGCCCTCGGGTCTCGCCTTCGGCGAGCCCAAGGATAAACTCCGCGAGCCTCGAAGGGCGACGGTCGAGGTGGTTCAGCAAGCGCGCAAGCGGCAACGCACAGGCCCTTCGAGGCTCGGCGCTGCGCGCCGAGCGCCTCAGCGTGACGGGTTTGATTTTATTTGCTTCCGACCAGTCTCCTAGGAGGATCGCTTGAAGACCAGCCAGGACCGCATTCTGACCACCCATGTCGGCAGCCTGCCGCGCAGCCAGGCGGTGGTCGACATGCTGCAGCGGCGCGAGAACGAGGTCGCGAGCGATCCGGCCGAGTTTGCCGCCGTGATGCGCGCGGCCGTCGCCGACACGGTCAGGCGCCAGGCCGACCTGGGCGTCGACGTGGTCAGCGACGGCGAGACCAGCAAGATCAGCTACTCGACCTATGTGCGCGACCGGCTGACCGGGTTCTCCAACGAGGGCTCGACCGAGACCGCGCGGCCGCATCTCGATCTTGCGCCCTTTCCCGAGCTGCGCCGCAAGCTGGCGCTCGCCACTGGCCCGCGCACGTTCAAGCGGGTGTCCTGCGTCGGGCCCGTGAAGGTGAAGGATCGCACCGCGCTCGAGCACGACCTTGAGAACATGCGCCGCGCCGTGGCAGCCGCCGGACCAGCCGATGCGTTCCTCAACGCCGCCTCGCCCGGCGTGGTCGCGACCTTCCTGCCCAACGTGTACTACCAGTCGCACGAGGCCTATATCGAGGCGGTCGCCGACGCCATGCGCGACGAGTACGAGGCGATCGCGCGCGCCGGCTTCGTGTTGCAGGTCGACTGTCCCGACCTCGCCATGGCGCGCCACACCACGTTCCAGACGCTCACCGAGGGCGAATTCCTCAAGCGCGCGCAATTCCATGTCGAGGCGCTCAACCACGCACTCCACAAGGTGCCGGCCAGCCAGGCGCGTATTCACGTGTGCTGGGGCAATTACGAGGGCCCGCACACCCACGACCTCGACCTTGCCAAGGTCGCGAGCATCATCCTGCGCGTGAACGCACGCGCCGTGTCGGTCGAGGCCGCCAACCCGCGCCACGATCACGAATGGGCGGTGTGGAAGGACATCAAGCTGCCGGACGACAAGGTCCTGCTCCCCGGCGTCGTCGACACCTGCACCAATTACGTCGAGCACCCCGATCTCGTGGCGCAGCGCATCGTGCGCTACGCCGAGGTGGTCGGCCGCGAGCGCGTCATCGCCAGCTCCGACTGCGGCTTCGGCACCTTCGCGGGCTACGGCAAGATCGAACCGGAGGTGGCGTGGCTCAAGCTCGGTGCGCTGGTTGAGGGGGCACGGCGGGCGAGCAAGGAGCTGTGGGCGCGCTAATTCGTCATTGCCCGCTTGTTTTCATCAGCCTTGTGTCTTTGGCCATCGCGCGTAGGCCACAATCCATAAGATCAGCACGGCGCCAAGGAACGGGAGCAAGTTGAGGATGGCCAGTGCGGGATGTATGCCGACTCGCCGCAGGAGTTTGACCGAAGGAATAACCGTCAGGACGATCCAGAACACGAACGGCAAAAATTGCACCCATGCATCCGCCATCTTGCCCTCCATCCTAAGAGATTACCCGCCCCAGAGCCTCCGGCTTGCAATCCGCGCCCCGTCGACCAGCGCTGCGAGCTTCGCCCACGCGACCTCGGGATGCACCTCGTCGCCGGCACCGGAGGTGCCGAAGCCACAATCGGTGCCGGCGATGACCCGCTCGCGCCCGACCACCTCGGCGAAGCGCACGATGCGCTGCGCCACCAGCTCGGGATGCTCGACGAGATGGATGCAGTGCGACACGACGCCAGGCACGAGAATCTTGCCGTCCGGCAGCTCGACGTCGCGCCATACCGCCCACTCGTGCTCGTGACGCGGGTTGGCGGCCTCGATCAGGTAGGCGCCGGCATTGACCCGCAACATCAGGTCGGCGAAGTGCCTGAGCTCGAAATCGTGCACGCGCGGCGCGATGTTGACGCTGTAGCAGGTATGGAAGCGCACGCGCTCGGGCGCGATGCCGCGCAGCGCGTGGTTCACGGCCTCGACGCGCAGCGCGATGAATTTCCGGCAGTCGTCGATCGATGCGTCGAGCGCGCGGTTGTAGTGCGTCGCCATGCGCGGATCGTCGATCTGCAGCAGGAAGCCGGCATCGACGATCGCCTTGTATTCGACCCGCATCGCTTCGGCGAGGGCCGCGAGATATTCCCCTTGCGAGGCGTAGTATCGGTTCTCGTAATAGAGCTCGAGATTGGACGGTGAGATCGCGGTCATGAACGCTTCCTCGGCCGCGACGCCCTTGAGTGCGTTCTTGAGGTTGGCGATGTCGGTCTCGAGCTCCGCCTGCCCGACATACTTGATCGGGCCGACGCAGACCTGTGCCCGCGGCCGCACGGTGCGCTTCGCCACCAGCGCGCCCGACCGCGCCGCCAGCATCACGCGCATGTCCTCGTAGGTCTGCGGGAAGGCGCGCGAGTCGCGCGTCGGCCCACGGAGGCGGGGCGGGCTGTCGATCTCGTCGAGTCCGCTCAGCCGCGCCCGCGCGTAGGCCATCCAGTTGACCTTGCTGTGCTCGCCGTCGTCGATGATGTCGATGCCGACGTCCGCCTGTCGGCGCACGATCGCGTCGATGGCCTCGCCGATGCGTTCGCGATAGGCCGCGCCGTCATAACCTTGGCCCAGCTCCTTGCGGTTGAGCAGCGCGACGAGATCGCCCGGGCGCGGCAGGCTGCCCGTATGCGTGGTGAGGATGCGCGACGTGCTCGCCTTCATCGCGGGCTGCCCCGCGGCTCGAACAAGTCGGCCTGCCCCGGCCGCGTCAGCCGCTTGTGCATGTGCACCATGAAGGCGGTGCCGAACAACGGGGTCGCCAGGTTGACGATCGGGATCGACACGAAGCCGGCAATGAACAGGCCGGCGAGGAAGACCGTTCCGCCGTGCACCCGCCGCAGCGCTTTCGCTTCCATGACGGGATGAAACCGCATGGCGGCGAGGTCGAAATAGACGCGGCCAAGCAGCCAGGCGTTGGCGGCGAAGAGCAGCAGCGCGCCGAAGCCCGCAAAGAGGACGAAGGGCGCGCAGCAGATGTAGAGCACGATCGCAAGTCCAGCGGTTTTGACGCCCTCGAGGATCGCGCGCGGCAACGGGACGTCGACGCCCGGCCCATCGAGCGGATAGTGACTCTCCTCGACCTTCTCGGCGATCTCGTCGGTGAAGAAGCTCGCGACCACTGCCGTCACGGCCGGCATCAACACGATCGCGCCGGCGACCAGGCTGGAGCCGAGGGCAAATACCACGAGCCAGCCCGCGAATCTCAAAGGCGTGTGCGCGGCCGCGCCCAGTGCGCCTTCGGCCCAATGCTCGCCCGCGCCGGTAAGCCAGGCGAGCAGCCGGGACGCCGCGATCACCAGCAGGACGAGCAGGGCCAGCGCGAGGCCGACCGACTTGAGCAGCACGCTGCGGAACGGCGGCGTGAACATCTGCGCCAGCGCCTTGAAGGCGGCATCGAACATGGGCTCGCTCCGGATGACTGGGCCATCCTGTAAGGGTAGGTTTCGGCGCTTACAAGGCTTGTGCGCGGCGCCACGGCGAATTGCGCCGGCCGACGAGTTCATGCTAGCTCCGCATTCTCATCCTGGAATGTGCTGGCCACAACGAGAGCCATGTCGAGCTTGAGCCGCCGTTCGTTCCTCGCCGCTTCCGCTGTTGTGGCGGCAGGCCCGTCGTTCGGCGCGACCGCGCCCAACGACGTCGACATCGCGATCGTCGGGGCCGGCGCGGCCGGGATCGCGGCGGCGCGCAGGATCGCGGCGGCGGGCCGCCGCGTCTTGTTGATCGAGGCGGCCGATCGGATCGGCGGCCGTTGCATTACCGATACCGAGACCTTCGGGGTTCCGTTCGATCGCGGCGCCCACTGGATCCACATGCCGGACATCAATCCGGTTGCGCGGCTCGCGGCGCAGACCGGGCTCGACATCTATCCGGCGCCGCCCGGACAGAAGATGCGCATCGTGCGGCGCTATGCCCGCGAAGGCGAGATGGAGGATTTCCTCGCCGCGCAGGTGCGCGCCAACCGTGCCATCGCCGAGGCGGCGCGCGGCAGGACCGACAAGTCCTGCGCCGAGGCGCTGCCGAAGGATCTTGCCGACTGGCGCTCAACCGTCGAGTTCGTGCTCGGCCCCTTCGGTTGCGCCAAGGACCTCAACGCCGTCTCCGCCGTGGATTTCGCCCGATCGGCCGAGCGCGACGTCGATGCGTTCTGCCGGCAGGGGTTCGGCGCGCTGCTCGCCAAGCTCGGCGCCGGCCTGCCCCTGGCGCTGTCGGCGCCGGTGACCGGCATCGAACTTTGGGGGCGCGGCGTCAACATCGAGACGCAGCACGGACGCATTACGGCGCGCGGCGTCATCGTGACGGTATCGACCGGCGTGCTGGCGGCGAGCAAGATCAGGTTCGAGCCCGATCTGCCGCGTCGTTACCTCGAGGCGGTGAACAGTCTCAGCCTCGGCAGCTACGATCGCGTCGTGCTCGAGCTGCCGGGCAATCCGCTCGGGCTCGATCGCGACGACCTCATGTTCGAGAAATCGGACGGCGTGCGCACCGCGGCCGTGCTCGCCAATGTGGCGGGCTCCTCGCTCGTGATGGTCGACGTCGGCGGCAAGTTCGGCCGTGACCTCGCGGCGCAAGGCGGCACGGCGATGACGGCCTTCGCGCTCGACTGGCTCACCGGCCTCTACGGCACCGACCTGCGCAAGGCCGTGAAACGCACCGCCGCGACCCGCTGGAACGAGGAGCCCTGGGCGCTCGGCGCCTTCTCGGCCGCGGCGCCGGGTGGCCAGCCGGCACGCCGCACCTTGATGGATCCGGTACGCGACCGGTTGTGGTTTGCGGGCGAAGCCGTGCACGAGACGCTGTGGGGCACGGTCGGCGGCGCCTGGCTGTCCGGCGAGCGGGCAGCCGATGCGGCGCTAAAGAAGCTGGGCTACGTCGCCGAGCCGCGCGAGCCGGCGTCGCAGCGTCCGCAGCGCGCCACGCCGCGGCGACGACGATGACTACGTGCCCTTGATGCCGGCGGTGCGCATGACGCGCGCCCATTTCTCGGTATCGGCCACGAAGCGCTTTCCGAAGTCGGCCGGGCTGCCCTTGAGCGTGTCGGCGCCGAGGTCGCCGATCCGCTTGCCGATGGTCGGATCGTCGAGGCATGCGTTGATCGAGGCGTTGAGCCGCTCGATGATCTCGGATGGCGTCTGCTTCGGCGCGCCGATGCCGAACCAGACGCTCGATTCGTAGCCGGGCAGGAACTCGGCGATTGTCGGCAGCTCGGGAAACAACGGCGAACGCTGCGTCTGCGTCACCGCCAGCGCGCGCAGCTTGCCGTCCCGCACGTAACCCACCAGGGCGGGCATGCCTTCGAACATGACGTGCGCGCGCCCGGCCAGCAGGTCCGTGAGGGCGGGCGCGGCGCCGCGATAGGGAACGTGCAGCATGTCGACCTTTGCCAGCAGCTTGAACAGCTCGCCGGCGAGGTGCACGGTCGTACCGTTGCCTACCGAGGCCATCACGAGCTTGCCGGGGTTCTGTTTGGCGTAGTCGATGAATTCCGGGACCGTTTTTGCCGGCACCGACGGATGGACCACCATCACCATCTGCTCGATCGCGATGCCGGACACCGGCGTGATGTCGCGGAGAAAATCGTACTTGAGATGCGGATAGTACAGGCTGGCGATGGCGGCTGCCGTGCTCACCAGCGCCAGCGTGTAGCCGTCCGCCGCCGCGGTGGCGACCGCCTCGAGGCCGATCGTGCTGCCGGCGCCCGGGCGATTGTCGACCACGAATGCTTGGTGCAGATGATCCGACAGCCACTGCGCGATCAGGCGGGCGAAAATGTCGGTCGGGCCGCCCGCCGGGAAGCCGACGATGATGCGCACCGGCCGCTTCGGATAATCCAGCGCCGCGGCAACCGGCGGAAGCGCGGCGGCCGCCAGCGCGGTGCCGGTCAGTCGCAGCAGATGACGTCGTGAGTGGCGCATGATTACACCGGCAAGCAGAGGGCGTTGTCGACCAGCAGATTGTCGTAGACGCAGCGGCGCTCGGCAAGCTTGAGCCGATCGCCGACGCGGCGGAGCCTGTCGTGGTAGACGCCGACCTGATGCAGCCTGGCGTCGGGCCGGTCGAACAGGACCTGCACGACCACGTAGTTGGCGCGCGCGCGGATGTCGCCGTTCGGCGTCTCGCCGAGAATCTGCAGGTTGCCGATGATGTGGCGCAGGTAGCGCGGCGCGAACATCTCGGTGTGCTGCAGCGCGTAGGCGCGATCCTGGATCATGCCCTTGTTCTCGCAGTAGATCAGCCCGACCCGCAGGCCGCGGTCGGCGTTCTCGCGCGAGATGACGATATAGAACGCGTCGTCGGTGAACATCTCGGCCCAGTCGTCGAGCCGCTGCTCATCGAGCGCCGCCGCATAGGCGTTGTTGAAGTCCTCGACCTCGCGATGCAGCAGCAGCGCCTCGATGCGCCGATCATTGCTGGCGGGGTCGCGCGCGTCGTTCATGCCGATCAGAGGTCCATCGCCTCGCGCCAGTGACGATACATCGCCCGGATCGCGGCCTCGGAGATGAGCGTGTCGGCGGTGCCGGCGGCAGTCGCGGGGTCGAGCTTGACGAGATGGCGGCCGTTCGGCACGCGCTGCATGCCGTCCTGCACGAACTTGATCGCCTCGTTGTCCTCGAGGCCGAGAAAGCCCGCCGGGCCCATCAGGTTGCCCTGGCGCAGGCGATGCCGCGTCATCGCCTCGTCGTCGCCCTCGAAGCCGAACATGGTCCACTTCATGATGAACTCGTGCGGGCCGGTCGGCACGATCTGGCGGATGCCGAGCGTGTTCATCTCGCGCTGGACGATCAGGTTCGGCCAGATCGTCGCCATGGTGACGGACCACGGGCTGTCGAATTCCTCGATGAAGTCCATGAAGCGCGGCTCGTGGAGCCGCATGCCTTCCTTGAAGCTGCGCATCTCCTTCTTGGCGTCGCCGGCGATCGCCTTGCCGTCCGACTTCGCCGAGGCCATCACGCCGTGGCGGCCGCTCTTGTCGGTGAGCATCAGCGAGCGGTTGCCGGCGACAAGGAGGCCGAACGTGACCAGGAAGGTGTGCAGAAGCGTCGCGTGATACGGGTCCTTGAGGTTCTCGTGATAGAGCTTCCAGTTGCCGGGCAGCGAGTGGCGATAGTGGCCGAGCACCGTGAGCTTGCGGCCGTCGAAGGTCGCCTCGAACTCGCGCAATACCTCGGGGCCGAGATAGTCCGCGAACGATTCGATGTCGTTCGCGTAGGACGCGAACACGACGCCGCGATGAGTGGTGACCTTGAGCCGGCGCAGGCCGTGCTCTTGCGGCTTGAAGTCAGCCGGCATGCCGCCCTTGCCGGCGACGCCGCGGCGGAACGGCACGCCGATCAGGTTGCCTTTGAGGTCGTAGGTCCACTGGTGATAGGGGCAGATGAATTCCTTCGTGGTGCCGGAAAGCACACGGCAGAATTCCGCCGCCCGGTGCATGCAGCGGTTCTCGAACGCGTTGATCGAGCCGTCCTCCGCGCGCGCCACAACGATCGGCGTCGGGCCGACATGCGAGCGGATGAAGTCGCCGGGAACGGGAATCTCGGCTTCGAGCGCGACGTAGTTCCAGGTGCGCCCGTGGAAGATGCGCTCGATCTCGCGGGCGTAGATCGCCTCGTCGGTGTAGACCCAGTCCGGAATGACGGTCGGATCGTCGTCCGGCCACACGTACCGCTGCGCGAGAATCGGATCTTGCCACGCCATGCGCGCCATCCGTCGTTGGATGATTGCGTGGCCAAGCATAAACCGTCGCGGACGGGCTTGTCCCGGCCATCGTTGCAGCGACAGATTCGTCGGCCTAGGCTCGCGCCATCATTTCGAGAGGATCGCCATGGCCCAGGAACCGCTCGCCACCCGAGGCAACTACCTTCACATCTACGACTTCCGCGTGATGAAGGGCAAAGAGGACGAATTCGTCCGCCTGTTCGAGGCGTTCGACTATTCGGACGGCAATCCCATGCACAAGTCGTCGGCGCAGGTGAAGGACGGCGTATTGTGCCGCGACACCGAGGACCCGCAGCGCTTCTTCCTTATCGCCGAGTGGTCGGACATCGAGGAGCACGCGCGCATCCGCAAGATCCTCGCGAACGAGATCAAGCCGGAGTTCATCAAGTACATCGAGGGCGGCAAGTTCGTTCCGAAATATGTCGAGGTCGTCTCCTCGACGCCGGACGAGATTTTGCAAAAGGCGGCGGGTTAGCAGGGATTTTGATTGATCGTCATGGCCGGGCTTGTCCCGGCCATCCACGTCTTTAGACGCGTGTCGCGAAGCGGACGTGGATGCCCGGGACAAGCCCGGGCATGACGGAGTGGTTCCGCGCTTCACCCCCGCAACACACCCCCGGTGCGCTTGCCGACCTCGGCGACGATCTTCGCCGCGACGGCGTCGATCTCCTGGTCGGTCATGGTCTTCTCGCGCGGCTGCAGCGTCACCGCGATGGCGATCGACTTCTTGCCCGGGTCGATACCGGTGCCCTCGTAGACGTCGAATACGTTGACCTGGGTGATCAGCTTGCGGTCGGCGCCCTGCGCGGCGCGCACGAGATCGGCCGCCTTGACGGCGCGGTCGACCACGAAGGCGAAATCGCGCTCGACCGGCTGGAACGGCGCAAGCTCGAGCTGCGGCTTTGCGCGCGTCGGCTTGGCGCGCGCTTCCGGGATGCGGTCGAGGATCACCTCGAACGCGATCAGCGGGCCTTCGGCGTCGAGCGCCTCGAGCGCGCGCGGGTGCAGCTCGCCGAACGAGCCGAGCACGTTCTGCGGCCCGATCTGGATCACGCCCGAGCGTCCCGGATGGAACCAGGCCGGGCCGCCCGGCACCACCTGCAGCGCCGCCGCGGGCGCGCCGGCCGCGATCAGCACCGCGAGCGCATCGGCCTTGGCGTCGAACGCATCGACCGTGCCGGACCCGGTCCAGTGGCGGCCGATGCCGGACGGCTTGGCGAGCCCGCGGCGCACGCCGCTTGCGGCGATGAGCTGATCCTGCGGCTGGTCGCCGCCGAAAACCTGGCCGACCTCGAACAGCGCCGTGTTGGGGAAGCCGCGATCGCCGTTCTTCTGCGCGGACGCGATCAGCCCCGGGACGAGGCTCGGCCGCATGTCGGAGAGATCCGCCGCGATCGGGTTGGCGAGCGCGAGCTCGCGATTGCCGCCGCCAAAAAGCGCGGCCTGCGCCTTCGACACGAACGACCACGTCACCGCCTCGGTGAGGCCGCGCGCGGCGAGCGCGCGCTTGGCGCGGCGGGTGCGATTCTGGATCGAGGTCAGCACTGGCTTGCGCGCAAACTCGCCGCGCGGGAACGGCGTCGCGGGCACGCGGTCGACCCCGACGATGCGCACCAGCTCCTCGACGAGGTCGGCCGCGCCGTGCACGTCCGGGCGCCAGCTCGGGACCGCAATTTTCAGCTTCGGGCCCGAGCCCGCGACGAAGAAGCCGAGATGGCCGAGCACGCGCTTGATCTCGGTCAGGCTGAGATCGATGCCGGCGAGCCGCTTCGGCTCGGTGAGCGGAAAGTCGACGACCCTGTCGGGAATCTTCACCTCGCCCGCGACCGTAATCTCGGACGGCGTGCCGCCGCACAGCTCCATCACCATGCGGGTCGCGAGCTCGAGGCCCGGCACCGTGAAGGCCGGATCGACGCCGCGCTCGAAGCGGTAGCGGGCATCCGAGTTGATGCCGAGCAGGCGCCCGGTCTGCGCGATGTTGGTCTCGTCCCACAGCGCCGACTCGATGAGCACGTCGGTGGTCGCCTCCGAGCAGCCGCTCGCCTCGCCGCCCATGATGCCGGAAAGCGACTCGACGCCCGCGTCGTCGGCGATCACGCACATGGCGGCGTCGAGCTCGTAGGTCTTTCCATCGAGCGCGGTGAGCTTCTCGCCGTTTTTTGCACGGCGCACGACCAGATCGCCCTTCACCTTGGCGGCGTCGAACACGTGCAGCGGGCGGGCGCGGTCGTAGGTGATGTAGTTGGTGATGTCGACCAGCGCGTTGATGGGCCGCAGCCCGATCGCGGTCAGCCGGCGCTGCAGCCAGGCCGGCGAGGGGCCGTTCTTGACGCCACGCACGAGGCGCAGCCCGAACGCCGGGCAGAGCGAGGGCGTCGCGCCGAAGTCGAGCTTCACGGCGACCGGGCAGGGGAACTCGCCCTTCACGGGGCGCACCGTGTTCTCCTTGAACCGTCCCATGTCGGCGGCCGCGAGGTCGCGCGCGATGCCGTGCACGCCGGTGCAGTCGGGCCGGTTGGGCGTTAGGTTGATCTCGATCACCGGGTCGTCGAGCCCGGCCCATGGCGCGAACGGCTCGCCGACCGGCGCATCGGCCGGCAGGTCGATGATGCCGTCATGATCGTCGGAGATCTGCAACTCGGCCTCGGACACCAGCATGCCGCGGCTCTCGACGCCGCGAATGGTGCCGACCTGCAGCGTGATGTTCTTGCCGGGGACGAAGGTGCCCGGCGGCACGAACACGCCGGTCATGCCGGTGCGCGCATTGGGCGCCCCGCACACGACCTGCAGCCTCTCCGTGCCCGTGTCGACGATGCAGACGCGTAGGCGATCGGCGTCGGGATGCTGCTTTGCCTCGACGACGTAGGCGACGATGAACGGCTTCAGCTTCTCCGCCCGATCCTCGATG